>Ga0307512_10004465_pt1 | contig 15314 bp, 11 predicted proteins | sample 14_EM_MG_FD_200267 | JGI IMG/M metagenome (GOLD analysis project Ga0307512, IMG submission 200267) | Populus trichocarpa ectomycorrhiza microbial communities from riparian zone in the Pacific Northwest, United States - 14_EM | ecosystem: Host-associated > Plants > Roots > Unclassified | place... | reverse complement strand
CGGTCGAGGAGATGATCGGGCTGTCGAGGAATTGTGAGGGCCCACCCTACCCATATGCCACGGCTCATTTAGCGCTCATTTCCCAAACACATTTTCCAGTAAGATATCCGGCTCTTAGCCCGAAGTCGTCTGACGCATCAGTGCTATTCGCAATTCCAATCCACCAGAGAACCCATCGTCGTCTTCGCGGTCAAGTGCTAGCGAGGGCGCTAAGTTGGATGCGCGTGATATCACAAATCGAATCATTCAACAAAAAAAAAACTTCCTGATCGCTCGGAACTCCTTGACCTACGTGTGCCGCTCCATCGCGGGTTGCCTGCAGAGGAGGGCAAAGGCCGGACACTTACGTGTTTCCCGAAGTGGATAGAAGGTGACGGGTCAGGAAGGTGTTCCTGAAAAGGGGAAACCGAACAACATCTTGATTGGGTGCGTCATTGACAACGTTATCTTAGAACGGTGACCCTGATTGATGGGGTTCTTCGGGTTCGGTTCAGAAGACGTTTCATATCCATGGGTGGTATACCTGCTTATGTATTCGTTCTTCCTATATTTTGAAGTACGGATTTCTCTTCTCATGATGTGGCAACTCTCATTTAATTGCGAAGAACAGGAGGCACACAAGAACCTCCCTTCGATCAGCGGTCTCGCATACACCCTGATTTGCCTAGTGGAAAGTCCCGGGAATTCGACGAGCTCGCTCATCTCTTTGAACCACGTCTCAAAGAATCGCATCCCGTTGCGAACATGTACATGAATCAGGTTTCCCCAACAAAAAACTAGCAATCGTCATGAGATGGGATCCTGTAAGGCTTTTGCTCAATTCGAGCTGACGCAGTAGCTAGACTCACAGCGTTCGTGGCTGGTCCTTTTGCTACCGTCCTCCTTCTCGCCACGGTCACCGTCCCGGATCTTTTCATCCGCCCCTCATCGCTCCGTCTTCTACCTTTCAATCTTTGGTAGCATTCCGGCGGTTGCGCGCGGCATGATCCCCGAAGAGAACGGGGTGTTCGACTAGGGAGTGCTCATGAAGGCGATCTTTTGATACACGCCTTATCTTCCAGACGAATGTCGAGAATACCTGCTCTCTAAGACGGTGCATCCTCAATTCGGCGGCCTTTTCGTCATGAAAGCGGTCACTTTCGCGACGGAGCTTTCCGGTGTCCTGTTAAAACTATTCATTCTCTGGTTTTCCCTGCCTCTGTGCGCGCCGGCAATCGTTGACTTTTTCCGCGAGTTTACCCTCCACGTAGACAGACTGGGGCATGTTTGCGGCTTTGCCGTGTTTGACTTCCAGCAGCACGGCAACGTCAAGGTACGTCACACTCTATCTTCATTCCCACTTGTCAACTCCCACTTCTACGTGTACATGAACAGTTTGGCGCGCCAACGAAGGTGTCTGACACACGGCTGATGTCCAACGACGGAAAGATGGCAACGTCGTTCGTATCGTTCAAGGTGACGCACCCAGAGTGGATTCCAACGGATCCAATGGGCTCGCTGTACTTCTCGCGCATCGCGCATCTCTCCGCCTGGCGCGTCGCAGACGACTACACCACCCCCGCCCTCCGGGAATAACCGTCGCGGGTCCCACCGTGGACCGTGAATGGGAGTATGAGCGCGCGCTGCACGAGTCACAGACTGCGGCCGCGTGGCCGCGTGACGGGGCCCTCAGGGAAAGCCTCGGATCTGGGGCTACGTCAACGATGCTGAGGCAGTCAGCCGACGGGATCGGTGCACCAGTCTGGGATGGCGCAGAGTGTCGTGTCGCCCTGAGCGACTCGGGTGGCTCCGTCGCGCTCGCCATCCCAGTGACCCCACAGCAGCAGCATCTCTCGCTCTCTTCCTCTTCCGCATCTTCATCGGCGAAGAAAGTGGCGCAGGTTCCAATTCCGTGCAGGAGTGGCGAGCTCGTGGCGGACTCGGATGTACGAAGCGCTGGGCAAGTCGAATGTCGATGGCGCGAGGATGCATTCGCGTGTTAGTGGCATCGGACGGTCAACACAGGGGCAAGAGGAGGAGGGAATGGGTGCGGACGGGGGGCGTGCTTGGGTCCCTGGCGCAGATATATACTGGGACAGCTGGGTGGGGCCCGCACGGTGTACCCTCATGAGCTCGTCCGAGTCATTTATAAGACACTTCTCATCTGTTATTATCAATACTGGCGTGATCTACACAATGACCACCCCCTGCCACCGGAAGACCCTGCAGAAATTAAGCGGCAGACTGCAAAATCGTAAGCAGCACTAGTACTGGACGATACATGTTGATTGTCATTTCGGAGATCATGTAGACCTGGTTTGCTCTCGTCGGGGGCCTATCGCAAACGCCTTGCAAACATGGATGGTTTCTGGGCACTTCTACCCTTGACGTATACCACTCTGTTTCGGGCAGCACAAATTCTATACACTGTCAACATGCCTCCGAGTTGGTTTATTCACCTGATAACCATGAAAAAACTGTAATACAAACTCATCAAATTTTCACAATTTATATTTTGAAATTCCTTCGATATAAATTTTGTGTTTATTTTGGTGACAAGAACCATGAAAATACCTTGCATATATCGCACTTTTTTCACCTTCCAAATCAAATAGGCGATGAAGTCACGTGTCGCGGACCTAATAACCATGCCTGGTATTACGGCCGTCTCCGTGAAGGCGTGCTGAAGGCGGCCTCCCCTCGCGATACCCACCTTCCAATCGCAAATAGTCAAGGCCATTTTTCTGACGCCCTATGGTCCCGTATCCGAGTTTTCCTGTCAGATCAGAACTAGTGGACGTTGAAGCCGTTGAACACAGTAAGTTATGACTCAGATCCCGCCACTTTCGAGAGCTAAAAAAAAGTTACTAATTATCTATATCAACAGTTGTCGGATCAATATTTCAAGTCGATGAACAAATATCTCATTATCGACGCATTCTCTTGTCATCACCTCCCTCTTATCCTTTGCGCTACTTATGTCTCCAGGCCTTGTCCTGTTTCTACAACATTCGTTGTCCACAATCGGGTCAGAAAGAGGACATAGACATGTCGATCCTCTACGCTACAGAAGCGGTATTCATCGCATCCCATTCAGATATAGTCGGTCGATATACCGTTCAAAGTTTCTATCACCTTGCGTCCGTGCTTATGATTCGCCTGCAGCTATTCGAGCAGCCCAGTGACACACAGCACTGTATTGAGTGCTTTCGTCATCTCGAATCCCTGCCACTGGAATCATTCGGTGTCTCATCAGATGAAGTCAAAGTATACTTGCTGATGGCCTTGGCCTCTCAGCTGGAGCTAGGTGTTAGCGATGCGGCGCGGAACATTAAGGAGATCATGGTCCGCTCCCGTGACCTCCTTGCTTCCAATATACCACAGCCACTCTTAGAACAAGCCATTATAGTCCTGACTAGGGCCAATCACATCTATTCCAATCACTTTCTTGCATCGGATTATTCAGAGATATTGATCGACCGCTTCAGGGAGGTTAATAAACGCCTCGGCTCTCACGTTCCTTGCGTGGCCATGCACCTTGCCGCACTCCTCTCCCATCGCTTCCAACAAATGTATTCAATGGATGATTACAAGGAGGTGATGGCACTTTTTGACAAGATCATCACTTCCGAACCCAATATAAATTGTCCAGGACCAATCGCGGCCGTTGCTCTGTTTTCCTCTGCGATTATAGCAGCGGATCGTGCAGAGATATACAAGAACCCGGAGTATTTGGAAGAGGCGATCTATCGCCATCGCGAATTTCTCAGAATACCTTCTATCGACGACTTCACGCACAGTACGATTACTCGGGGGTTGGCAAATCTGATAGGGGATCGCTCAAGTCACTTTGGTATCACCGCAGAAGGCCTCCCAGAAGCACGTACCCCTGATCCAGATGTCACTACCTTCCGCCACCTTATTGCGTCTCTTCGCGCCAGCTCCACCGTTGACGAGACTAACTGGTTGGCGGTGCCAGAGGAGAGGGCCAAGCATCTTCAGGCGCTCACCACCGTGTGTCACACCACAGAGATAGCGGAGATTGCAGACGCTATCGAGTACTGTCAATTTCTCCTTGTGTTAACTCCCCCAAGTAATAGTGTCATACATCAACCTGCTATGGCCCTGGGGATCGTCCTCTTTCATGCATTCAAATGCACATATAACATCGAGTACCTCAACAAATCAATTGCCGCTTTCCGCAACATCCTCGCAATGCCAAGGATAAAGCATGTCTGCTTCAATGCCATCATCATGCTTCATGATGCCCTATCAGCCCGCTGTAATCTTTCTGGAGACAAGAAGGACTTCGATGAAATCATGCGACTGTGTTCCGTGGCTTCCAACGATACATATACGAATGTACCGGACCGACTCACATTATCATATGTATGGGCGGAAAATGCACGGCACAACGGGCACCACACCACCTCAACAGCGTATCTGACCGCCCTCTCATTGATGGAGGACACCCTGCTGTTCGCTCCAACCCTCGAAGCACAGCATCTTCACCTTGTCTCGCGGCGCACTGTTTACGAGGAGCTCCCCAAGAACATCGCATCGTATGAGTTTGGCAGAGGTCGATTACCGCATGCAATCGAGGCTCTAGAGCGGGGAAGAGCCCTAATCTGGTCTGAGATGCGAGGCTTTCGCACCTCAATCGGTAAACTTGCACTCGCCCCGCACTTAGCTGAGGAATTCACCACCGTGAGCCGGGAGCTCGAGACGTTGACGACGTCCGTCTCTCCAGATATCGTAATGAATGACGACAATGGACATGACGACGGCGAGGGGATGGACGAATTCGGTCGTCTCGTGGTGCGGCATCGCGGACTTTCGGCGAAGCGCAAAGAGCTCGTTTCGAAAATACAGGCGCTGCCGGGTCTCGAGGGCTTTTTGAGAGCACCATCGTTCGACGCTCTCCGTTCTGCTGCCGTGGGTGGTCCAGTTATCATCGTCAATCATTCAAAGTGGCGCTGCGATATCCTCATCGTCCTCCACCACATCTACCCTTCCCTTGTCACTACCCCTGACGATTTCTACGACAGTGCAATCGAACTGAGGAATCGACTGGTGCGCGCGCGAAAGAATAACCCGCTCGAATCGAGGCAATACCAGCGGGCTTTACGGTTCGTACTCAAGAGCCTTCATGAACTTGTGGGACGACCAGTCATCAAAGAACTCCAGAGGCTGAAGATACCGGAACAATCCCGAATTTGGTGGTGTCCAACATCTGTGTTTTGTTCACTTCCCCTTCATGCAATGGGCCCGGTTCCATCAGACGATGGAGTCCCGCGCTACTTTTCGGACCTGTACATCTCTTCATATACACCAACGTTATCGGCACTCATTGATTCCCGCAAGTCCAATAAATCGTCTTTCGAAAAGCCCTCCGTACTACTTGTGGCAAACCCAGATGATTCCCTGCAAGACGCGTGGCCTGAGATCTGGTCTATACAACGTCTCAATACCGTGACGAGAGTGACGACTCTTTTGGGTAAAAGGGCAAAGACTTCTGTCGTGCTTGAAGGCCTCCAGGATCATCAGTTTTGCCATTTCATCTGCCATGGAGATCTGGTACCAGAGAAGCCATTTGATGCATCATTCGGACTTTACGGGGGCAATCGCCTTACTCTGCTTGACATCGTGCGATCCCGACTCCCCAATGCGGAGTTTGCATTCCTCTCGGCTTGTCACACAGCAGAATTAACAGAAGGAAGCATCGCCGACGAGGGACTCCACCTCACTGCAGCTGTTCAATACTGTGGATTCCGGAGCGTAGTTGGGACAATGTGGGCGATGGCGGATCAAGATGGAGGTGATCTGGCAACACATTTCTACAATGCGATGTTTTCGAGCGATGAACCAGGTGTTCCGTATCACGAGCGATCTGCGCGGGCACTTCGGGATGCTGTGCGAACTATGAGGAAGGAGAAACGACTTCCTCTTGAACAATGGGTGAATTTTGTTCATTATGGCGCGTGACCGGAATCATAATACTTGTGAGTAATTGAGTCGGTTTTGAACGAGTACAGCCTTTGCACTAACTACGATAGTCTGCAGAAAGGATAACACAGCTGTTTAGTGGAGGGAATGATAATGTGAAATGAGATTAGCCCCCTACACCACCGTACGGAACTAGATTGGGCATAGTGGGTCATCATCGCACCACTGAGATGACCGTACGCTTTCTAGTTATATTACATGTACGATACAAGAAGTGACATACGGAGACGGAACCGGTCAAAAGAATGTATGCGTCTTGTTTGCTACTGATCTCCCTGGCCTCTGATCTGTGTAGGGTAAAAGGTGCGCGGGAAGTCACACTTTGGAGTTCGAAGAAGGAATGGGGAAAGAAAGAGGGGAAGAGAGGGTAAAGGATATTGAGAGGGGCGAGGACCAAGGAGAGTGGTCGACACGTGTAGACTAAAGAACAATGTCTGAGAAGAGGGAGCAGAAATAATCGACAAGGCGTTTGGAGCGATGTGCGGCATGGTGACATCGGTTGGTCGTCCGAGACTCGAGTCGACAAGAGAGGACCGCACAGCGAATCACACTGGAAAATGACGAGAAATGAGGTCCAAGGTTGGTTTCCCTAGCCCATAAGGAGGCCAAGGACGTGTTTATATGGGTGCACACCTCTATCTACGATCCAAGAGTCCAGAGTCTAGATTACCAGTGTGAAGGTAAGGCAAAGTAGAAAATAAATGGGAGTGATGTAAAGTCCCCTTACAGTACACGGGCAGAACGCACCATCCCGCGCGCAAACGCGTCGCGATTGAGCGAACCCGTACCATCCGGATCGCACACACTCCTGCCAATATAATACAAAACAACATCAACAACAGGAAAAAAGCGCTTCAATATCTATGAGGCGATGATGGGTGGGTGATGATACGCACCAGGTATCATGCAGACGCTGCGACTCGAGTCTCGACTTGAGCCATATCGCATGCACGACCCATCCATCCAACCTAGCGTCGGGCCCGGGCTCTGGGCCTGGCTCTGTCTGCACAGACCCAGGTGACGCTCCCACAATCGTGTCGATGTCGATAGACAGGCCGCGCCATCTTGTATTCTGGCGTTTCACAGGCATCGGCATCGATGGCGGCGACTTCAATGGCTTCGGCGCGTGCGCGCGCACGTTCTCAACGAAGATCGTGTCGTACGTGCGCGCATTGCTAACGCCTGCTGCGTCGCTCCCAGCAACGCAGGCGTGGACGTTGTTGTGGCTGAGAGGGAGGCACGGGAGGATGTGGACATGCGGGAGGCCATTGTGCCTTGTGAAAGGATGGAAGACCGGTCTGAGACGGAGGTTCGCTCTGAGGGAGGGCACGAGCGCGGTCGCGGTGTGTATGGGCGTGAGGTGGCAACGGTAGCGGCCGAGGGTGGGACGGGCGGTGGGGGAGGCACGCGTCGCGTGCTTTTGAGGGAGACGGATGAACTACTTGCGGAAGGTGTGCGTGTGAGGACCGGGAAGTTCACGCCGGAGGACGGCGTATAGCCCTGCGAAGCGAAACTGCCTACGGAGCTTCGGGGTTGGGAAATCGGAGGCTGGGCAGCTTGGGCGGATGCGCTGGGGGCGGCGGTGGCGGTAACGGCTGCTTGGTCGCCGCGGCGAGCGCGGGTTTCCCGGGTGGAGGTGGCTTTTGGGGACGAGGCGGGAGGGCGATGTGGAGGAAGGAGGAGGGCGCAGAGACATTTTCGAAGGACTCGTCTAGGTTTTCACCGTCTTCTGTTCCTGTCCCCGTGAAATCTCGTTCCATGCAGTGCGCGGCGCCAACCGGTGCGGAGTCGTCCGCATCGGAAGAGAGCGAGACGGAATGGGGGGGGACATGGAGGTGGCGGCTACGTGCCCTTGGGTACGTCATGTGCTGTCGGTTGTGGAGAAGTCGGTGGGTAGGGGTGGGGGCTTGGTCGGGTCGGGTCGGGTTCTGCGGGCATCAGCATGGTGTTAGTGGTCGGAGAGGTTAGGCGGAAACGGAGAGGAGAGTTGAACAATAGCCCGCGCGATAGAAAGGGGTGTCCTTTGGAAAATTTTGGAGGGGATCCCTCGAAGCTGATTCGAGGTGCGCTTTCGTGTGATGGTGGTTCGATGGTTTGGAGGTATGGTCGCCGTGCTGTAGCTGGGAGGAAATGGCGCATCATCGATGACCCAATCTTGGAGGTCTATTAGAGAATATTTATGCCGGGATGAGGGGGATGCAGAGGGAGAATAGCTTGTGGGTACTATTGGAGGGATGGATGCCGCAGAGGGCGAATGTTGGACGGGTCAAGGAGTTGATCGGACTCGGAGGCCCACCCACCGCTCATTAATCATTTTCCAAACACATTTTCCAGAGAGATATCCTGGCTCTTGGCCCGAAGTCGTCTGACGCATCGGAGCTATTCCGTCGCAATTCCAATCAACTCACAGAACTCTCATCGCCGTCTTCGCGGCCACGTGCTAGCGAGGGCGCTAAATTGGATACGCGTGATATCGCGATGCGACAAGAAAACTTCCTGATCAGGACCGCCCGGAGCTCCTTGGCCTACGTGTGCCGCTCCGTCGCGGGTTGCCTACAGAGGAGGGCAAAGGCCGGACACTTACGTGTTTCCTGGAGTGACGCGGTAGGTCAGGAGGGTGTTCCTGAAAGGTCGAACCAAACAACGTGGATTGGGTGCGTCATTGACAAGACATCTCAGAACCCTGATTAATGAGGTTCTTCGGGCTCCGAAGACGTTTCATATCTGCTTATGTATTCGTTCTTCCAATATTTTGAAGTACGGATTTCTCTTCTCATGATGTGGCAATTCTCACTGCGAAGAACAGAAGGCATACAAGAACCTGCCTTCGATCAGCGGTCACGCATACACCCTCCTTTGCCTTAGTGGAAGTTCCAGGAAATCGACGAACTCACTCACCTCTTTGAACCACGTCTCAAAGAATCGTATCCCGTTGCGAACATGTACATGAACCAGGTCCCCAACGAAAAACTAGCAAATCGTCATGAGATGGGATCCCGTAAGGTTTTTGTTCAATTCGAGCTGACGCAGTAGCTGGACTCACAGCGTTCGTGGCTGGTCCTTTTGCTACTGTCCTCCTTCTCGCCACGGTCATCGTCCCGGACCTTTTCATCCGCCCCTCATCGCTCCGTCTTCTACCTTTCAATTTTTGGTGGCATTCCGGCGGTTGCGCGCGGCATGATCCCCGAAGAGAACGGGATGTTCGACTAGGGAGTGCTAATGAAGGCGATCTTTCGATACACCCTAATCTTCCGGACGAATGTCGAGAATACCTGCTCTCTAAGACGGTGCATACTCAATTCGGCGGCCTTTTCGTCATGAAAGCGGTCACTTTCGCGACGGAGCTTTCCGGTGTCCTGTTAAAACCATTCATTCTCTGGTTTTCCCTACCTCCGTGCGTGCCGGCAATCGTTGACTTTTCCCGCGAGTTTTCCGTCCACGTAGACGGACTGGGGCATGTTTGCGGGTTTGCCGAGTTTGACTTCCAGCGGCACGGCAACATCAAGGTACGTCACACTCTATCTTCATTCCCGTTCGCCAACTCCCACCTTTACATGTACATGAACAGTTTGGCGCGCCAACGAAGGCGTCTGACACACGGCTTATGTCCAACGACGGAAAGATGGAAACGTCGTTCGTATCGTTCAAGGTGACGCACCCAGAGTGGATTCCAACGGATCCAATGGGCTCGCTGTACTTCTTGCGCATCGCAGATCCCTCCGCCCGGCTCGTCGCAGGCGATTACACCCCCCCCCCTCCGCCCGTCGGGCATAACCGTCGCGGGTCCCACCGTGGACCGTGAATGGGAGTATGAGCGCGTGCAGCACGAGTCACAGAGTGCGGCCGCGTGGCGGTGCGATGGGGCCCTCGGGGCAAGCCTCGGTTTTGGGGTTACGTCAACGATGCTGGGGCAGTCGGTCAAGGGGATCGGTGCACCAGTCTGGGATGGCGCAAAGCGTCGCCCTGGGCGATTCGGATGGCTCCGTCGTGCTCGTCACCCCACAGCAGCAGCATCTCCCGCTCTCTTTCTCTTCCCCATCTTCATCGGCGAAGAACGTGGCGCAGATTCCAATTCCGTGCAGGAGTGGCGAGCTCATGGCGGTAGACTGCCGTGGTCCGGTTCGTGAACCTGTTGGACCGGGTTCGCACACGAACCGGACCCAATGTTCAGGTTCGGATTCATGCATCTGGTAGGACCGAACCTCAACTGAGGTCCGGGTTCAACACCTTGGGCGAACCTGAACCTTGGGAGTTAGATTCTTCAAGACTAAACGGGCAACGCTCTTTCACATGTACTGTATCTCTGGTGTAAGGTGACCTTACACTGCACATGCGGAACGACCCGTCGTCCCATTTTCCTGCCTCTTTTCCTCCCTTTCCACAACACCATCATCATCGCCTTCGCCAACCTCAACAATGTCGCCGTCACCGCAACATGAAACCAACCGTTCTCCTCCTTTCGACTCCCGCCTCATCGCCTTCTACTCACTCTTCTTACCCTCCTCGTCCACTCATACTTTCGCTCGCCCGCACGATGTCACTTAGGTAGTTGCCGTTGTCTGGCACCCGTATGATCCTGTTCTTTAGCTTCTCCACTAGTCCGACACGTCTTAGTTCGCATCGCTTTACCATCTGCTTGTGCATACTCGCTGTCTCACCTCAAGCTCGCCGACATCGCTCTGACTCGTTCGCAGCATTCGCTGTCACCGCCTCCCCACGATGCCGGCACCACCGCCTCGCCTCCCTTCTACACCGATTTTTTGACTTCGCATTCATGACCACTTACTTTACTATGGACTTTAGTAGGCACTCTGTTGTATTTAAGACACGCCTCCTGCTCTCGAGGAGCGCATCATCGTTCGCGTCCTATGCCCCAATTCTACACTCTTCTGCGCTCTATTCATCTGTGTGATTCCTCTTCGTCGCCGCGAGACCGTCGCTCGCCTTTCCTCATCATCTTCGCCACTCGACTCGGCCTTGCGCAGCAGAACCGTCCTCCGCACCCCTTGCTCAGCCACCCTGCGGACATTGAAATAGATCTAGATCAGCTGGATGAGATGTAACGCAGTGTCACACTCGTGTGACGTTGGATGAAACTCAGGGACTAGGTAGGGCCGGTACGGCTGTTTCCGTGAAAACGTGTTGAAGGGGTGAGCCTGCTCCGGGTGTTTAAATCCTATCGCAGTACAGTGCTTGAACGAACTTGCACCCTGGCGGCGATACCCACCTTCCCACGGCAAATAGTCAAGGCCATTTTTCTCAGGCCCTATGGTCCAGGATCCGAGTTTTCATGTGGCACTACAGCCAGGGGACCTTGAAGTCGTTAAACACCGTGAGTTATGGCCGGATCCTGTCCTTTTCGAGTACTCATAAAAGTGGCTAATTATCTATATTCACAGTTGTCGGATCAATAGCTGAAATCGATGACCAAATATCTCATCATCGACGCCTTCTCTTGTCATCCCCTCGCTCTTATCCTTTCCGCTTTTCACACCTTCAAGTTTTGGCCAGTTTATACAGCAACCGCTATACACAATCGGGTCAGAAAGAGGACTTAGATATGTCGATCCTCTACAGTACAGAAGCGGTATTCGTCGCATGTCATTCAGCTACAGTCGGCCAAGATACCGTTCAAGGTTTCTATCTCCTTGCGTCCCAGCTTATAAATCGCTTGCTGCTAGTCAACCAGCCTGGTGACACCCAGCACTGTATTGAGTACTTTCGTTATCCCAGCCACTGGGGGCGTTCGGTGTCTCGTCAGATGAACTCAATCCAGGCTTGCTTGTGGCCCTGGCCGCTCAGGCGCGGCTAGGTGTTGGTGATGCGGCACGGAACATGGACGAGATGATGACCCGCTGCCGCGAACTCCTTGCCTCCAATATCCCACAGCCACTCATAACAATAATCATGAAAGCCTTGATTGGCGCGCATGATGTCTATCGCGGCCACTTTCCTGCATCGAAATATTCAGAGATATTGATTGATCGCCTCAGGGAGGCTAATAGACGCATTGGTCCTCACGACCCTTCCATGGCCTTGCAGCTTGCCCTACACCTCTCCCGTCGCTTCCGAGAAGCGCATTCAATGGATGTTTACGACGAGGCGATGGCCGTTTTTGAGAAGATCATCACTTCCGATCCCAATAGAGATTGTCCGGGATCATACGCGGCCCTTGCTCTGTTTTTCTCTGCGATACTTGCAGGGGTTCGAGCAAGCATATACCACAACCCAGAATGTCTGGAAGAGGCGATCTATTGCCATCGCAAATTTCTCAGAATACCTTTCACCGACGACTTCCAGCGCAGTTTGATCACTCAGGACTTGGCAAGTTATGTAATGGAGCGCTCAAGTCGCTTTGGTATTACCGAAGAAGGCCCCACAGAAGCACCTTCCCCCGATCTAGAAGCCACATCGTTCCGCCAACTTGTTGCGTCTCTTCGCGCCAGATCCACCATTGACATGACTACCTGGCAGGCGGTGCAAGAAGAGAGGATTAAGCATACTCGGGCGCTTGAAACCGTGTGTCACACCACAGATATAGCGGAGATTTCAGAGGCTATCGAGTACTGTCGACTTCTCATCGCATTATATCCCCCAAGTGATGTTATGACATATCTTTCTGCTAATGCTTTGGGGAGAGTCCTCTTGCATGCATTCAAATGCACAGATAACATAGAGTACCTCAACGAATCACTTTCCACTTTCCGCAACATCCTTGGAATGCCGCATACAAAGTGGGCCCGCTTCCAAGCTATTAATATCCTTCATGATGCTTTAACAATCCGCTGTAATCTTTCTGGGGACAAGAAAGACTTCGATGAAATCATGCAACTGTGTTCCATGGCTTCCAAAGATACATATGCGAATGTACCGAACCGACTCAAATTCTCATATGTATGGGCAGAAACTGCACGGCGCCACGGACACCACAGCACCTCAACAGCGTATGAGACCGCCCTCTCATTCATGGAAGACACTCTCCTGTTCGCTCCAACCCTCGAAACACAGCATTTTCATCTTGTCTCACAGCGCGATGTTTATGAGGAACTTCCCAGGAACATGGCATCGTACGAGGTCAGCAGAGGTCGATTACCACATGCAATTCAAGCTCTAGAGCGGGGAAGAGCCCTAATCTGGTCGGAAATGCGAGGTTTTCGCACCTCAATTGGTAAACTTGCATTCGCCTTGCCCTTGGCCGAGGAATTCACCGCGGTCAATCGGGAACTCGAGACGTTGACAACGTCCGTCTCTCCAGATGTCATAATTAATGACGACAATGAGAAAGAAGACGGTGAGGGGATGGACGAATTCGGTCGTCTCGTGGTGCGGCATCGCGAACTTTTGGCGAAGCGCAAACAGCTTGTTTCGAAAATACAGACGCTGCCAGGTCTCGAGGGCTTTTTGAAGACACCATCGTTCGACACTCTTCGTTCTTCTGCTGTACATGGTCCTGTTATCATCGTCAATCATTCCGAGTGGCGCTGCGATATCCTGATCGTTCTCCACGACACCCACCCTTCCCTTATCACTACCTCTGACGATTTCTACGACCTTGCAATCGAACTGAGGAATCGGCTGATGCGCGCGCGAAATAATAACCCGCTAGAATCAAGGCAATATCAGCGCGCTTTACGATTCGTACTCAAGAGCCTTCATGAACTCGTGGGACGACCAGTGATCGAAGAACTCCGGAGGCTGAAGATACCAGAACAATCCCGAATTTGGTGGTGTCCGACATCTGTCTTTTGTTCACTTCCCCTTCATGCAATGGGCCCGATTCCATCGGACGATGGTGTTCCGCGTTACTTTTCGGACGTGTACATCCCTTCATATACACCAACGTTATCTGCACTCATTGAGTCTCGCAAGCCCAGCAAATCGTCTTTCGAGAAACCCTCTGTACTACTTGTGGCAAACCCCGATGATTCCCTGCAAGACGCGTGGCCTGAGATCTGGTCGGTACAAGGCCTCAATACCATGACAAGAGTGAGGACTCTTTTGGGGAAAAGGGCAAAGGCTTCTGTCGTACGTGAAGGCCTTCAGGATCACCGATTTTCCCATTTCATTTGCCATGGGAATCTGGTACCGGAGAAGCCATTTGATGCATCATTCGGACTTTACGGGGGAAATCGCCTTACTCTGCTTGACATCGTGCGTTCTCGACTCCCCACCGCGGAGTTTGCGTTCCTCTCGGCTTGTCACACAGCAGAGTTGACAGAAGGAAGCATCGCCGACGAGGGACTCCACCTTACTGCAGCAGTTCAATACTGTGGATTCCGAAGCGTAGTTGGGACAATGTGGGCGATGGCAGATCAAGATGGAAGCGATCTGGCGAATCATTTCTATAGGTCAATGTTCTCGAGCGGTGAACCAGGAGTTCCATATCACGAGAGATCTGCGCGGGCACTTCGGGATGCTGTGCGATTTATGAGGAAGGAGAAACGACTTCCTCTTGAGCAATGGGTGAATTTTGTTCACTACGGCGCGTGACCGTAACCATAATACTTGTGAGCGATTGAGTCGGCTTTGGACTACCACCTTTCAACTAACTAGTCTAGAGCACGGAGAACACAGCGATTTCAGTCGTGGGAATGGTGATGTGAAAAGAGAATCAGCCCACTACATCACTATATGGCATTAGATTGGACGTAGGATATTTCCCGGGAAACATTCCACGAAGGTACAAACAAGTCAGAGGAGGCAAGTGCAGGTGGGGAACGCCAGCCGAAGACTTAGAGGGGGCGTGAGAATTTCGAGAAAACGGTTGCATTCGAGCATGGCACTGCACGCGCATTAATTGACGAAAGTGAAAATTCAAATGTAAAAGGGAAGGCACCTGGTCACGTGGGGCAATCGAACTTGCGGCTCGACCCGGAAAGGGTGGTTAAAAATGGCTGTTTCCATCTCCAGAGTGATTTAAATATCGTAGACCGCCCCCTTCCCCAATATTCCCGTCTTCTCTCTGCAAATTGTCAAGGCCGTTATCTGGGTCTCCCATGAACCAGCACCCGCATAGGGATTTAGCCCTGACGGACAATGAACGCTCTGGGTATCGATCTCGGCCCCTTCATGCAGTCGTATGACTCGTATCCCGAACACGCTATCGGCCTGTGCATTAGCGTTTCACTGTTTCTCGTATCCTACATCGTAGTAACGCTGCACTGCAGTGATCATGTTGTCCCCAATTTCCAATGTCCTTTTTTGCACAAGAATGTGATGGGAGGAGGCCTATGATACATGTTTGAGGAAACACGATTACAGTGAGAGCGCAGCAGGAGCGGTGGGGGGAAGGGTGGGTATTAGTATGTAAATAAGCATCAACGTCCGGG
>Ga0307512_10004464_pt1 | contig 15314 bp, 13 predicted proteins | sample 14_EM_MG_FD_200267 | JGI IMG/M metagenome (GOLD analysis project Ga0307512, IMG submission 200267) | Populus trichocarpa ectomycorrhiza microbial communities from riparian zone in the Pacific Northwest, United States - 14_EM | ecosystem: Host-associated > Plants > Roots > Unclassified | place... | reverse complement strand
CTTGAGAAGGGCGAGGAATGCCTCGTAGACGCGACGGCGGGGTGTGGGAATCTCAGGGAGAAGATGAACCTGTTCCTCCAGCGACTCCATGTCGACCGACCAATCCTTGATCCTCCAAGCGCTCTCCAACATCAACTCATAGTTATTCTCCCCACGCGCCAGATCATAGAGTATATCCCAATGCTGTAGCTTCTCGGCAGCCAACATCCAGTGATCCTCCCACAACGTGTACTCGTGATCGACAAAAGGAATAGCTCCAGAACGCGCTTTTGTCTGAGCGTTCTCGTACAGAGTAGCGGCTTGCTCCCACATACCACTCTGCTCCAATGCCAGAGCCATATTCGTATCCTGGTAGTAGGAACCACGGCGCCACAGGCCATAGAATGCGTCATCTTCCGCGAGTTCCGCGTATAGTTCGGCGAGGGATTCGAAAACGGTGACAGAGTCAGGTGAGGAATCATCCGAGATGGTCATGTAACTCTCGAGGATCTCGATGCACACATACCAAGCACCGAACATCTTGGCCAAGTACTTGATCAAGTGGGGTGGGAGGAGCATGGGTGGAGAGCATCCGTGGATACCTGTCAGGAGGGTCTGGATAACGTTGGGGCGTAGATCCGCCTGCTTGATGTGGTATTCGCGACTGAGGATGGTGATCATATGCTGGGTCATCTCGCCTTGCTCGCGTTTGGACAAACAAGACCAGACAACAGGGAAGAAAGCGGCCCAGATCTCGTGAGATGTTTGAGGATCTAGGAACAAGACACGTTGGATGGTGCGGATGAGGTTGGAAGTGACGACACGGGGAGGGAAGGTAGCAGCGCTTCTGGCGAAAGAAGCTTGTGAGTTTGGGACGAGAGACTGTTCGCCATCGAGCGTGCCGAAGAGGAGGTGAAGAGCGAGGTAGATCCAGTTGTGGTCATTGAGGGCCTCCCAGCTTTGAACACCAAGGATGTACGTGAGTCTGTTGGACAAAGACCTGGGAACACTGACATCCAACAAATCAATGAACTTCTCCCGAATGGTCACGTCCTTTGCACGGCAACCAACGAGGAAGCAGACCTCAAGGCGTGTCGTGAGTTCACTACGACGTAAAGCTGGGGATGTGTAGGCATCGTAGATGAGTTCGTGGAAGGGTTCCAGAACGTCCGGTCGAGATTCGAATGTCACCATCTTCGTCAACAACATCGCCTTTTCCTTCATCGTGGGATATGCGTCGCGACGGTTCAAAGTCCAATCTCGCACCATGTCCAGGATATATCGACAGAGGGGGATACTTTTGGAAACCGAGATCAAGTGGACGAGGGACCCGATGAGCTTCATGCGGTTGTCCTGCCCGATGAACGAGATGGAAACCTTGTAGATGTCCAATATGTTCGTCAACATTTTTACACTGCTCTCTGAAGCACCGGGTGTAGATGAGGTAGAAGTGGAAAGCTGGCCGTGCTCCTTGGTTATCCTTCCAAACAACTTGTTCAGGTACTCGCTGAAGGGAGTGATACGCTCCGGTATAGCTTGCGTGACCGACTTCAGCATGAGCAGAGCGCCACGGAGGGAAGTATTATTGAGAAGGCTCTCCGTTATGGAAGGGTGGATCCAAGCGTAGAATTCGGCCATCTCCGTCTGGTCCTCTTCGCCCTCCTTCGGAAGTGGGAACAGTCGAGCTAAACGATCGAAAACTGGGTGAAGAGCTTCGAGCAGGTTGGCATCGTCGGAGGTCATCCCTTTGCGAATCAGTTTCTGGAGGATAGCGGCATTCGAAGTGTACCAGGCGTCATCCTTCTCTGCAGAAACGACCTGCAGGACCCTCGCTGCCTGAACTGCAAGGCTCAACTGGGGCTCCAGGGCGAAATCGAACTACAACGCAATCCAATCAGTGTTCTGCAATAAGGGAGGGGGAGAATACGTACTTGTTCGAGCGCTCGAACAAAGAAGTGTAATTTGACAGTGACATCATTCCAGCCAGATGGACCCAGGACCGAACGGAGAAGAGTGAGGGCGCGAGGAATCACGAGGTTCTTGGAGTGCACCTCCAGCGGAGTGGTCGCAAGCTTCACGAGGTAACTGACCATGGTTTCCTTGAAGTTTATGGGCATCTCCCAATGTGAACCGGCAGGTTCATCCACAGCCATCGCATCACCTGCTCCAGTTGCCCTTTGCTCCCACTCGAACATAACCTGGACCACTTCCACGGAAAGCAGGCGCGAGTCATGAGTGTTGGACCCTCCCAATCCCAGTTTGAAGAGCGAATTGACCATGTGAGGGACGAAGACCGAACGAACGGGGTAGAAGAGGTCTCGTTGACGGACGATGAGTTGGTATATGATCAGGATCTGGGAAATTCCGGCCCCCTCTTCAGCCAACAGTCTGCGTGTGGTTTTCGCCCACTGGGGACAACCGCCATCGTTGGACTGCATACGAGGGAGTGTCACAGCCAGCACATCCAGCGCTTGGCGCACGAGGGCCCTTCCTTCGTTGTGTGGTGGTCGTAACAGTCCAGTCCAGGCCCGCACGACGAACTTCTCCGGGGTGGGGAACGATTCGAAGAATCGAGCGGCGAGCAAGTAAGCGGTGTACTTAACCACGACATCCTCGCTCGTAATATAGTTCCACGTGCTCTTGATAATGACTTTCTGGACGTCTACGAGAAACTGGGAGTAATACTGAACCATGATGGATGTGAGGTGGAGGAGCTCGACCTTTAACGCGTCGTCTTGCTCGGGGAAAGAGTCCTTGATGTTCATCGGAGCCCAAATACGACTGTGAAGCATCTTCACGATCTCCTCGTCAATAAGACCGTCTTTGTTATCCGAAGTCGTGGCATGAACAAGGAGCATGGGGGAGATTATATACCGGATGAAGTAGGTTTTCCGAACCCAGGTGATGGAGGGATCACTGAACCACGAGAAGAACCGTAAGAGGATGTTTCTCTTGTAGAAGAGATCGTTCGATGACGCAACGTGCTGGTAGATGAATCTTGCCAGGCTGAGGGTCTCGATGGGGAGGTTGTGGGTGAAAATTGTGGTGATCTCGAAGATGAGGTCGATTCGGGGTGCTTGCTTGAGAGCTTTGACGAAGATAGAGATAAGAAGGTTTGCTCGTTGAGATGCATCCAGGACCGCTTCCAAATCATGCTCCATGCGAGCAGGAATGTGTGTCCTCCAAAGTCGAATGAGGCCGTCGACGAGGAATTGGTTAGACATGAGGAGTGTTTCGTCCTGCGATGTGATGTCGTCGATGAGGAGCAAGCCGGGGACGACGTGTTTGTGGTCCATTGTCTGGAAACAGGCAGTAACGATAGCGGAGGCTCGCGCGACCACCTCTCGCAACAGGCGGGGAGCCAACTTGGTCTCTAGGACGCTCCTCAAGGATCGGATGTGTCGAGGGAAGAGGATATGGTTCATGAAGAAGTCCATAGAGTCAACAGGGTACCTGTTGAGATACTTGGCCAGAGGTGTCGTGAATGGGCTCGGGCCCGAGAATTGCATCTGTGCTTCAATCTGGACGATTGCGTTGACTAAGCTCTCGAGGTACATGTTGGCGGTCGAGGGGAGGAGATGGAATATATTGGTGATGCGGACGAGCTTATTGATACCTTCATTGTCATGGAGGGGTAATTTGGACGAGGCTTGCAGCATCTGCGGGTCGGCGACAAATCTGAAGTGGTCAAGGAGCTTAGAACCAATCTCAACCTTGAAATAGTTCGTCAAAAGTTCAAGCAGACACGCAAGTCCTTCGAGCCCGGAAACAGAGAGCCGTTTGGGATCTGCGAGGTTCATCAAGATCGGCCGGAGACCAGTCTGTAGCAAATCTCGTGGTAGCTTGTTTTGGTGAGACATGACCATCTTCAGACCCTCATATGCGACCTTCTTGATCTCGGGAGAGCTCGAATAGAGCGACTTGAAATAGGTAGAAGAAACCCTACATTCCGAAACATAAGCTTTGACGACTTGTGGAGAGATGGGAACACTCACTTTTGCCTCGTCTGGATTTGCTTTGCGAAAAAATCCGTCATCGGCATGGACGCGGTCAACAGCTTGATGCAAGCCACCCTCAGCTTCGTGATCTCGATTAAAGACTGACGCGGGTTTGCCCTTCCAAGGAGGGCTGCATCTTCTGCGTCCGCCAACGCTAACACCTCGTGGAGTAACCGCAACAATTCATCGTTCAATTCCACGAAGTGAGCCTCCAAACTGACGCAGTACCGGACCGCCTCGATAATACCGATCTGGATCGAGAATGGGAGAGCACGGAGGGGCTTGGTATATAGGGTCGCTAGAATCTTGTCGCGCAACGGCATAAGCAGATCGACGAGACTCTTGTCGTTGAGTTCCGACAGAAGCTGGAGGCACTTCTGTGAGGCATTCCTGACGATAGGATTGGAGTTCGACAAGTCTTGGAAGAAGATACTGGTAAGGTGCATGAGCTTGTTGAGTTGGGGAGGGTCGGTTGACTGGCTTGGGGGCATGTTCGCGCTGCTGAGACGGAGAACACGAGTCATCACATCCATTACCTCGTCTACATCTTGTGAGAGATCGTATGGCATATCCTTGAGCACATGCAATAGCGTGCGGACAACGTTGACATCGCGGTCGGTGATACATTTTTGCCCCAGTCCAGGCATGCACGCGATAATCTTGATTCCAGCACACCCAGCGCTCTTGCGAAGCCAACCAGGTTCCAGACAAAGGGAGCTGAACCTCCCCGCAATGTGGTGCAGGATCCTCAGGACGTCGACCTGAGTGAAGTTCGCGTCCGTGGTCATTGAAACCAGATTGGTGATGATGGAAGATGCGAGGTCCTGTGACTTGGTCTTCTCGGCGGGACTCTCGCGAGCCAAAGAAGCGGGGAACGCTTCCAAATAGCAGGCAAGCATTGGCCCAGGGAACCTGCGAGCAGTACTGTCGGAAGAGGGTCGCTCGGTTATTTCCTGCGAAAAGATATGACGCGAAAGATTCCTGATATAGGCCTCTGCTTGGATTTGGAGTTCCGGAATGTGCACTGCGTCAAAAACTCCTTCCAAACACCGGACGAAAACTTCCTCTCGATCTTTGCCCTTCACACCCTACGGCAGGATCAGTCCGTCTTAGCCCCGTTACGAACAAAAAGGAACGTACATCCTGAACGAGGACAGATAAACAATTCTCGAGATAGGAATAGGCATATCCCTGATATTGCGCCTTGGAAGTAGCAGGGATTGTGGCTGGTGGCTTCCTGATGGTCTTCAGAGCCAACTTCGAAACGGGCGCCAGATTCAGGGTGGCCACGTTCCCGGAAAACGACACCCTGATCTTGGCGGGGTCGGAGTATTGCCTATAGTCCAGCAACGGCTCTTGATCCAACAACTTCCTATTTCTCCCCCCCAGCTTCCCGAGTATCCGAATCGTCGTGTGTGCATGATGATGGCTCGCGGGGACGGGTTTGAGCAGGTCATGGAGCGCCCCCATCAGATCCCTGAGCACTGTGTTCAAGGTCGGATCCAGGAAATCGGGGGTGAGGTTGTCGATACACAACTCGAGCGTTCGAAGACCCTGGGATACCAGCTCGTTACCTCCACGCAAGGCGAGCGCCAGGGGCTGCATCAAGTACGTCAAATGAGGTAGCAAATGTGTGAGCCGCAATGGAACAGTTAGGCATAATTCGACAACCAGATCCCGGTGGAATCCGGATGAGGAATTGAGCTGTCGGCTGAGGCATTCGAGCATCTCTGGAAGAAGAGGGAGCACTTCTTTGTATATCAGCTCGAACTTTCCACCGCCTCCGCCGATTGCTCGGAATAGTCCGCGAAGTAGGTGAAAGTAGTGCGTTCCGTGGGGGGACTTGGCTGCAAGAGGGAAGCAATCCATGATTAGCCTTCCAAGGCGAGAAGCCAGGACAGGCTCGTTGTCGGCGGGGAAGAGTGTCACGGCGCCGAACGCGAGTTTGAACATCCGGATGATCGCCACCGCTACAGACTCATCGAGTTCGCCTAGTTCGGGCAGCCTGGATATGAGATGGTCGAGAACGATTGGAACGAGAGTGGGTGAGATGTTGTCGCGGGAGAGGAGCTGTTGTACGATAGCAAGAATCCAGACCCGCTTCTTCGCGCACTCGACATAAACTCCAATCTTCTGCGTCCAGACCTCTTGAACGATGTGCTGGTTAATCTCCATGAAACAGAGCGCTAACCATTCCATGGCTTCGTTGACTTCTCGATCCTGGCCGTCAAAAAACGATAGGCCATGCAGACCCGCATCGAACATCCGGCTGACTAAGCCACCGTCGGGGATAGGAACCTCGAGTTTTCGTAAACCATTAAGGCAGGTCCGGAACCCATGAACCAATGTCCGGTAAAGCATTTTGTACTCTGAGATTTTATGTGAACTTCGATACGCAGTCATGCAGGCGTCGTGTCTTACCTGGTAGGATGTTTTCCGTCTTCTCGCTAGCAAATAGCGCAACCGCGTATGGCCTGGACTTCTCAATGGCGATCATGTCTGACCCTGTTGGTTCGCCATCTTTCGTTTTTTCCGTTCGGGTGAGGATGTCTTGATGGACAGTGAGCATGCTCTCGAGTTTTGCGGTCGAGATCTCGAGCATAGCGAGCAATACTTTCGCGGCGGTGTGCTTCGATGATGCACTCTTGGTAACGATCACTTCAACGGAGTTGTAAGCCATTTTGGCGCTAAGGATATGAGTGCTGATGGTAAGACAAGGGTTGTGCGTGAGCCCGAGGTAAAGGACCGCAAAGCGAGATAGTTGGTCAGGTTCCAACTCCGTCCGGAGATAGTGGATAAGGTCTACAACCGAGAAGTACCCTTGCGAGCTGCGCGGAATGGAGTGAGCAAGTGATGTACTGGTTGTGCGGGACGAACCGTAAATATTCCTGTGATGCGATGCTAGTGCCCAAAAGGACACGTTCATCGAGTAGAGTATCTAGATGGTTAATCAGTGCTTTTCGCTTCGAGTTGACCGCGAAGATGTGTCGCATGACGATCATCAAATCCTATCACAGAAATCAGTCAATTTTGGGTGGAAGCGGATGAATTGGAAACCTACTCTGCGTGAGAGGATGGCATTCGGAGGGCAATCTTGGCAAAGCCTTAGTGAGGTAAGCACGAGCGCTTCCCCGAAGGTCTCGAATTGCTCCCCCATACCACGGAGGGTGAACGTAAGGTAAGAAACCAACTACCGGATTTATGAGAACCTGTCGGTAACTTCTCTGGATCACTCTACCTTAATCTGTGCATTGATGAAGTCCGAGTAGGCTTGGTTGTTCTTAATCGTTGGTGCGACGCCGGCCCAGATGTTACTCATGGCTTCACAGTCCTCCCTCGCCTTCTTCTGAGCAGGGGATTCCAGCGCGAGAACTTCGAGGGTTAATGGGATGGTTGGTTGCATCGCAGAGGTCACCATAACACGGTGGGATTGCATGAAGGTCATAACTACCATACCCATCTCCGCAAGGACCTTGAAACTTCGAACGGAGGGAAAGACCACGTTGGGGTCTAAGCGTGGAGAATCTTCGGAGAGCGTCTCCTGGACGAGCGATTTCATGTTGCGAAACATTTCGAGTAGGATGGAGAAGAACTCCGCAACGATTTCTTCGGAAAGGGCTTTGAAGGAGCGCACGATATCGATGATGGTTTTGCAACAAGTTACACCGTTCTCCTCATTGTCGTGTCGAAGCAGGTAAAGCATCCCTTGGAAGAGAGGAAGGGCCTGTGGCCGTATAGCGTCGCCAGATGGAATACGGTGAAGGATGTCCACAAGGACACGACGAAATTCATATTCTGTGGTTTCCCGCTGGAACGAAGCCTTTCCAGAACGCAAGACCTCGATGATTACTGGGATCATGTTTGGAATAACTCGCGGTGTCTCAGAGTCCCTGGCGGTATCGATCGTCTCTCGCAGCTCGCAGGCCAGTGCATATTTTGTCTTCAGGTCTAAGATCAATGAACGAGATGTTTGAACGCCACTGTGGCTGAAGAGTGGTTGTGGCACGCACCTATCCCAGGGTCTGCAATTCTCCCGACCTTGAGTTCCACCTCAGCGGCGGTACTAACCGGCGCGGATTCCATTACGAGTAGATGTAGAGCGCGTGTTAAGGTGCGCGACAGATGACCCCAGGCTTTCGCCTGAATTTCGAGGTCTGGTAAGAGCCTCCTCGGCAAGCCCCGATCACGCTCCTCGCTTCCCACATTCCACTCCAGACGCTGGGATGAGGAAGCTCATCCCATCGGCGAGACATATCCACGACGGGGGCACGTATTATATCCCAACACCTATGGGTTGTCCACAACAGACTAAGCACGGTGATGAAAATGATTTTGATACTGTTCGACGTTGGGAGTGTTTGATGCGGGTCGCCGCACACAGCCTATGAGCGCTGAGCTCCTCTCCTGTGGATTCTCGGGCATGCAGCGGGGATGTCAGCAGACGGCACGACGCCCGGAAGCTTGCTTTCTCCTCCCATCACCTCTCCCTTCTCACCTCAAAGAGCTGGTCTCAACGCTGGAGCTGGCCTTCTACCGTTCTCACTCACATTCTTTTATTTATATAATTTTCTGATTTCTTTGAGCGATCATTGACGAGGTACACTTTCATGGCCTGGAATACCCGTGGCCTTGAAGACCCATCCTCCGATGAGTTTTTGAACAATCCCGACTTGTGAGCATCGATTGACTTGTCCTATCTCCGCTCTGATCATATGCCAATCCTAGTCGCCAGATAGCTGCTTTCTTTCTTGGCTGGGTCTTCTTCTACAGCGTACAAATAATCCTCTCCTGCCCCCTCCTCCAGGAAAACTTCACGCGTGCCTATTCCTCCTTTCGCTCGCTCATTACGAAGCCTATCAAGGGACGCCACGGACCTAATGAACCTAACGATATTGAAGCACATACCCCCACTTTCCCGGAAACCGCACCCCGTGACGAGGATAAGACTCCCCTGTCCAACACCGAGTTTAACAATTCCACCACCTCTCTACTGAGGGCACAAGAGGGAAAGGCTTTGCTAGTCACCCTGGCACTCTGTTTCACATGTGCGAGCGTGGCTCATTTCGCTTCTCTACTCCGATACACTACCGCCGGTGCGACCACATGTGGTACGCAAGCCTCGCTTGACGCAATTTACTCCCACTTATCATCCATGAAGCGTTTGTAGTGGCTTGGGGTGGTACAGCGGCACAAGCTGGAAGACTCGCAGGACTTTTAATTCTTAGCCTTGAGTTGAAGAGGTTCTCGGTCAGGCGTAGGGAGGTTTACATCTTATGGGTGTTGCTTCTCATCCTTCTGGGTAAGCAAACCAAAGACATCTACCCCGCTTGATCTGATCTTGTATCAGGATTCGTCTTCGCCAACAACGCTGTCGCCGTTGGTACTCTCCGGTATGCAGTCTCCAAATTTCGACTCACAGATGTCTGACACATCAATGAAGTCCCGTCCCGCCATTGGGCATTTCTTTGTGTTACCGTAGACAGTGAGCAGGATTGGTTTTGGCTGTGAGATGCGGCCCCGAATCTGATCGGGTCCCCCTATAGCTTCACTCCCACCGGCCTCGCTTCCTCTCTTGCGCTGATTTTGGCAGAACTATATCTGACCATTCGGTTCACTCTCCTCATCTCGCCTAGGGGTCTCGGCTGGTTCAGTAAACTGGACTTGTTTGGTGATTCCCGGGTGTACAGAGCCCTCAGTCTCTTGTTGTTGGATGTGTTGACTATAACCTCCGCCGCCAAGCCAACCAATTTGCTGATTGATTTCGTTCCTTTCGCGATTGGTGCAGTGGTCGTCTTGTGTAAGCCTGCTCCCCTTCGAGAATCTACCCCGGCTAACCACGCAGTTGCCAGTCGCGTTCAACTTGGCGTCACCAAAAAAGGAGAAAGAGGCTGCCCCCTTGCTGTGGTCCCACCACGACGAAACTCGAAGATTTGCGCTGTACCCAACCCCAGCTCCCTCGATAAAATCCACCCTGTCCATTAGGCGGATGTCTACTCACACTGCACACACCGTCTCACTGTCGAGCCCCGGTTTCTCTGAACATGATCCGCCCCCAGCCCCAACGCGCTCCGCTCTCAACTTACGTGTGGCCCTAAGGAATTTCACCACTCAGGAACAACAAAACTCGCGGGCTGTAATCGATGGGCACACCAAAGCGAAGGCCGATTCCCCAACGCTCCCAAGTCCGGCAGCCTCACAATTACCCAGACTTGCGCATTCCTCAGTCCGAAGGTTCTCCATGCATTCCGAACACTCTGTGATCCGGAGTGCCCGGCCATCTATTCAAAAAGGCTACAGACCCAAGGTGAAACTTATCATCGTTAATCCTGATGAACGGCTTCCCGATGTTCCGGCTCGGTTGCCGGCGAGTTCTGTCACTCCTGACCCAGGTGTTTTTTCCACGGATCTCCTTTGGATGCCTCCCCCGAGGAAGCGCAGCAGTTGGACCAAGAGGTCTTCCGCGTCCAGTGGGCTGACGTACTTGACCCCGATTTCGCCGAAGAATGCGCCTAGTCAGCGTTCCTTGTATCTCCTCTCACCATCGAGATCGTACCAATCGATGGTATCCACGCCACACACTCCGATCCCTACATGGGAAGAGATGTATCGTCGACAGGGCCTGCAATTCGACTCAAGACTCGAGATCCCCCCTGTTCCGAGCCGAAGTGGATCTCTCAGTCGCCAGTCCACCTCGCCTCACACACCCGCGGTGCCTTCCGTCCCACCCATTATTATGTCACCTGTTTCGCCGCCGCCTGGGTTGACCAAACTCCAGCCGATAATTCGATCTTCATTATTGGCCAACACACCACCCGTGGAGCGGATGAGCGGGATTAAGGGTCCGCGGCCTTTGGTCACGACGTCGAGGCCTCGAGTTAGACCTTCGATAGATGGTGCATAGTCGCTGGTTGGATTAAGACTAAGTAATTATCAATTCTGCTTGATGTTTGTGCGATGATACTGTATTTCCGTCTGGTTCGCATCATCTAATTCTCTTTGATTCGCGTTCCCTTGCATAATACGCTCGAACGCCGAGCACGCCCCCGTATTCTGAAGTCCGACTACAAAACCGATGCGGAAGATCAAGGGATTGACTCATGACGACCATCATTACCGTAGTGGACACCACATTCCGCAGAACCGTGTCTCGTAGAGAGCTGCGGCAGTGATCGCGGCAATCTCTTCCTTGTCTACAATCGTCTATAAGGACAAGAGACCACTTATCACGACTCACCCAACCTGCTCTCAGAAGAGCCATGGCTTCTGCAGAGCTACTCAAACAGATCCAGGCCGGCAAGGGCCTCAAGAAGGTGCAGACCAGTGATCGTAGTACTCCTGCGATTGAGGGCAAGAAAGGTGGTGGTGGTGGTGGTGGTGGTGGAGGTCCTCCAATTGGCATTGGAGGTGGCGGTCCTCCTCAGCTGGGTGGCCTCTTCGCTGGTGGCATGCCGAAGCTGAAACCTGCAGGATCTGGTCCTTGTAAGTCGAATTTTTCCTCGCAAACCAAATTGAGATCGTCAATCCGTGAACCTTGGACAGCAAAACCACCTCCGCAGCTGGGTAAACCACCCACTATACCAGGCCGCAATATCCCTACGCCAACGCCGCCTGCACCGAAACCTCCGACACGGCAACCTCCAGCACCCGCCCCTTCGAAACAGACCCCACAGCCTCCTGTTCGTCCCCCGGTCCAACCCCCGAACCGACCAGCGGTACAACCACATCGTCCTCCTGTTCAACCACCGAGTCGGCCACCACCACCGTCACAACCACCTCCCCCGACATTACCCACGCGAACACCGCCTCAGTTGCCTAACAGGAATGTTCCTACACCTCCGCAACGTTCTACTCCAGAACATCGACCCGTAGAGAGCCCCTCAAAGCCGGGTCCTCTAAGCCGCACGATCCCACCCCCTAGACCCAGCAACAACCCTCCTCCGCCAGGTAGACCACCTCCCCCTCTTAGGACTGCTACACCTCCTTCCCGAACGGCGACTCCACAATCTGATGGGGAATCACCAGCACCTTCACCGTCTATTCCTTCGAGACCTGTCCCACCGATCCAGCCTAGAAACATAGGTACACCCACTCGCTCGGTCCCACCAACCACCCCAGGGCGTCCCCCACCACCTCCACCCCCACGACCACTGTCAACCGTAGCGACGCATCCTGGGTCATCTCCCTCTCGAACGGTGCCACGACTTCCGGTGAGGAAACCTCCACCGGTCAATGACCAGGTGGCGAGGTTACGAACGGGATCTGAGGCAGGGCCACCTCAGAGGAATTCTACACTGGGTATTCCACCACCTCGGCCCAGAACCGTTTCTGCCACAGAGCCTCGACCACATTCCGGCCCCCCAAGCAGGATCTTGTCGATGCCGGTGAATGGCGTGACGGTTAATAATGTCCCAGCAAACAAAAAGAAGAGTACGTTCATATCTCATCTTTGGGCGATTAACGGTTGACTGATTCAATCTCGCTTCGACATGCAGTTCCCGACCCGCCTCCACAAATCGGTAATCACATATTCCCTACCGAGTTCCCACCCCCGCGACCGTTCAATCCTGGAGTGAGGAAATACACTGGAGGGAAACAAAAAGGTTGTACGTTCGATTTGGGACAGCTTTGATTTGTAAGGCGTAGATTTAGTGCAAGAGATGGTTTCTAAGTTTCATCCCCCGCCGAGGGTGCGCTGACCGATCGACTGAGAGCCAGCCTGTGGGGCCGAATGAGTGATCATGTGCAGGTGGGACGCGACTAGGCTGGAATCCAGCCTCGAATTGGACGCGACCACGTATGTAATGACACGTCTCGGTCGGTTGCAAGTGATCCACATCATAAGTCTCAAGCGAACACTGTTGGGTTTATTTCACCCTCTCACCATCCTCTCGTCATGAAGTTCTCCTCTCTCCTCCGCTCCCTGACCGCTCTCGCTCTCGTCACCGTCGCCATTGCCGAAGATGCCTCAGACGTTATTGACGTCACTCCCAGCAATTTCGACGCTATTAAAAAGGAACCTCTCGTCCTCGTCGAGTTCTTTGCGCCATGGTAATAACCTCCCACCTTCCTGGAGCGAAGATAAATGACTCAAAATCGTGTTCGGCTCGCAGGTGTGGTCATTGCAAGGCCCTCGCTCCTCACTACGAGGAAGCTGCCACTAAGCTGAAGGAGAAGGGAATCAAGCTCGCCAAGGTCAACTGTGTTGACGAGGCCGACCTCTGTCAGGAAAACGGCGTTCAAGGTTACCCGTAAGTTTCGCCACAGCTGGTTGTAACAATTCAAATTTGATTAAAAACAAACGCTTCTTTAGAACAATTCGTGTGTTCCGCAACGGCGTGTACACAGATTACAATGGTCCCCGCCAGACTGAGGGCATTGTCTCTTACATGGTTAAGCAGTCGCTCCCCGCCATAACTGAACTTACCGGTGACAAACATAACGAATTCACCCATGCCGACAAGATTGTCGCTGTCCTCTACACTGGCAGCAAAACCGAGGCCCCTGCCCCAGAGTTCAGTGCTACCGCTGATAAGCACCGCGACGACTGGCTCTTTGGACACGCCACTGACGAAAATGCTGCCAACATCGCTGGCGTTACGCCTCCTTCCTTGGTCCTCTACCGTAGCTTCGACGAGCCACGACTTGTCTACCCTTACCCCATCGCTTCTGCCAAGGTTGCGGACATCGAGCAATGGATCTCTGACTTGTCCGTCCCATACCTTGACCAAGTTGGTCCAAACAACTACGCCCTCTACGCTGAGAGTGGAAAGCCTTTGGCTTACCTCTTCCTTGACCCCAGCGAAGAGGACAAGGAGGAACACATCAACCTTCTCAAACCAATCGCAAAGAAGTTCCACAACAAGGTCAACTTTGTCTGGATTGATGCCATCCAGTTCGGCGACCATGCCAAGGCCCTCAACCTTCAGGAATCCAAGTGGCCCGCTTTCGTTATCCAGGACCTTTCAAACCAGCTCAAGTACCCTTATCCTCAGGAACAAAATTTCGACGCCGGTAAAATTGAAGAGATGGTTGAGTCTTATACCACTGGTACCCTCAAGCCCCAGCTGAAGAGCAAGCCCATCCCTGAGACCCAGGATGGCCCCGTCTTCGAATTAGTCGGCAAACAGTTTGACGAAATTGTGTTCGATGATTCTCGTGATGTCTTCGTCGAGTTCTACGCGTCATGGTGCGATCTTCTCGCTCTCCGTTACTCCGTATCCTGTAACGACTGACCCCGTGATTCAGGTGCGGTCACTGCAAGCGCATCAAGCCCACATGGGACTCTCTGGGTCAGCATTTTGCCGACTTCAAGGACAGAGTCACGATGTACGTCTTTCAATAATTGCCTAATTCCGAATGCCAACCTAGTGTATATCCACTTGTTCAGCGCCAAAATGGAGGCTGTCGATAACGATATTCCCCCATCTGTTCCTTTCCGTGTCTCGGGTTTCCCGACCATCAAGTTCAAGAAGGCTGGTACCCGCGACTTCATCGACTACAACGGTGACCGTTCGCTCGAGAACCTCATCGCCTTCGTCCACGAGAACGCTGAGAACTCATTTGACACCCCTACCAACAACGAATCTACTCCCGACCAAGAGCCATTGACCGAGGGTGAGAGAACCCACGATGAGCTCTAGGAGATAACTCTAGGTGTAAGAACATCCAGTGATCAAAAATAACAATTGTTACACGTGTTACTTTGTCCTTAGTAGATGATCTCTTATACACTATCGCATGATATTATGAGTTGACTACAGTCAAATTATTGCCCGAGAGAAGCCCGCCGCCATCCCATGACATCGTAACTTTACTACCTTCAGCTCCTCGTTCAGAGCGAAGACGAGTTGTGGAAGCGAGAGGCCTTGTCCGGGGTAAGCGTGAATGTCCATCTAGGGGATGATGGAGGTTGAAAGGAAAGGAAGCCTCCGCCACAGGAAATTGCTGCCACCTTCATTGAAGGAGTCGATCGAGGCGCCTGTAAGTGAGATCTAACCTTTTGATCTCCTCCACGATCCTCACGATATACGGACACACGCTCTACAAAGAGCCACCGTCATGGCCGTCATCGTCAATAGCACAGACGTCGACGCGGTCTCGAGCTGGCAGCATGCTGTCACCTTCTACTCCAAGGACCGCCCGGCCGACCACGGCGGTGACGGCGACAGGGTCCGGAGACAGCGGATGTACTTGATCCCGGACGAGGATAACATGTTTGTCTGGGACGGTGTGTTCTTCGTACACCAAGGTTTTTCAATCACCCGTCCGCCCTCACGAGCATCATAGAGCTGACGTGCCCTCCTTTTTCATTCCGCTCACCACGCTGCGATGTCCACG
>Ga0307512_10004463_pt1 | contig 15319 bp, 12 predicted proteins | sample 14_EM_MG_FD_200267 | JGI IMG/M metagenome (GOLD analysis project Ga0307512, IMG submission 200267) | Populus trichocarpa ectomycorrhiza microbial communities from riparian zone in the Pacific Northwest, United States - 14_EM | ecosystem: Host-associated > Plants > Roots > Unclassified | place... | reverse complement strand
CAGTGCCTATTCCCACTCAATAGTCCCCGGCGGCTTACTAGTAACATCCAAAACGACCCGATTAACCTCAGGCACCTCATTAGTAATCCGCGTAGAGATCTTAGCGATTACGTCATAAGGCAACCGAGACCAATCCGCCGTCATAGCATCCTCACTAGAAACCGGCCGCAACACCACCGGATGCCCATAAGTCCGCCCATCCCCCTGCACACCCACACTCCGCACATCAGCCAACAGCACCACCGGGAACTGCCACACATCCCCGTTCAGCCCCGCCGCCGTCAACTCCTCCCGGGCGATCAGGTCGGCCACCCGCAGCACGTCCAGCCGTTGCCGGTCGACCGCTCCGATGATCCGGATCGCCAGGCCCGGGCCCGGGAACGGGTGCCGCTGGACGATCTCCGCGGGCAGGCCCAACTCGGCGCCGAGCGCTCGGACCTCGTCCTTGAACAGCGTGCGCAGCGGCTCGATCAGCGCGAACCGCAGGTCCTCGGGGAGGCCGCCGACGTTGTGGTGGCTCTTGATGTTGGCCGTGCCGGTGCCGCCGCCCGATTCGACCACGTCGGGATAGAGCGTGCCCTGCACCAGGAACTCGACGTGCCGCTCCTCGTCCACCTCGCGGGCCGCCTGCTCGAACGTCCGGATGAACTCGCGACCGATGATTTTGCGCTTCTGCTCCGGGTCGGTCACTCCGGCCAGGTGCCCGAGGAACTGGTCGGCCGCGTCCACCACCTTGAGCCGGATGCCGGTCGCCGCGACGTAATCCTTCTCCACCTGCTCGGCCTCGCCCGCCCGCAGCAGGCCGTGGTCGACGAAGACGCAGGTCAGCTGGTCGCCGATCGCCTTGTGCACGAGCGCCGCCGCGACCGCCGAGTCGACGCCGCCGGAGAGGCCGCAGATCACCTGCTTGTCGCCGACCTGCGCGCGGATCGCCGCCACCTGGTCGTCGATGATGTTGGTCGGGGTCCAGGTCGGCTCGATGCCGGCGATGTCGTACAGGAAGCGCTTGAGCATTTCCTGGCCCTGCTGGGTGTGCGCCACCTCGGGGTGGAACTGCACGCCGGCCCGCCGGGCCGAGAGGTCCTCGAACGCTGCCACCGGCGCGCCCGCCGAGGACGCGGTCACCGCGAACCCAGCCGGCGCGACGGTCACGCTGTCGCCGTGGCTCATCCAGACCGGCAGGCCGGCCGGCAACTCGCGGAGCAGCGTGCCGCCCTGCGCGGCCAGCACGGTGCGGCCGTACTCGCGGGCACCGGTGTGCGCGACTGTGCCGCCGAGCGCCTGGGCCATCGCCTGGAAGCCGTAGCAAATGCCGAAAACCGGGACGTCCGAGTCGAACAGCGTCGCGTCCAGGTCGGGCGCGCCGGGCTCGTACACGCTCGACGGGCCACCCGACAGGATGATCGCGGCCGGGTCCTTGGCCAGCATCTCGGCGACCGGCATCGAGTGCGGCACGATCTCGGAGTAGACCCGCGCCTCGCGCACCCGGCGGGCGATGAGCTGGGCATACTGCGCGCCGAAGTCAACAACGAGTACTGGACGGGGTGAGCTCATGGCTGGAAAGTTTACCGAGGTCAGGGCGGTCCCCTTCGGGCCGGGGGCAGCCGTCAATAACACGAGGCATTGAGCTGTGCAAAGGCGTCACCTACTGTCTCGGGTGTGCTGAAGCAGAAGATCGTCTGGAGCGCGGTCGCTGCCGTGGTCGCCGTGGTGCTGGCCGGCGCCGGAGTGGCCTACGCCCTGCGCAGCCGCTCGGACACGACCCAGACCGCGACGCCGACCGCCTCGGCCCTGTCCGCCGCGCCGGCCCCGTCGGTCAGCCCGCCCGCGTCGCCGGGCGCGGACATCACCGGCCCGCTCGACTTGTTGCTGCTCGGCGTCGACACCCGGGTGACCATCCCGGACTGGCAGCCGCACTCCGACGCGATCATGCTGCTGCACCTGGAGGCCGGCCTCGAGTCCGGCTACCTCTACTCGCTCCCCCGCGACCTGCGGGTCGACATGCCGGCGTTCGCCAAGGCCGGCTTCCCGGGCGGCCGGTACAAGCTGACCGAGGCGATGAGCCGCGGCGCCAACGTGCCCGGCAGCGACAAGGCGAACGTCAAGCAGGGCTACGAACTGCTGACCAAGACGATCGAGAAGTACACCGGGATCAAGACCTTCCAGGCCGGGGCGATCCTCAACTTCGGCGGTCTGGACAAGCTCGTGGACGCCCTCGGCGGCGTCACCATGAAGATCGACCAGAAGGTGGTCTCGATCCACCGGCGCCCCGACGGCACGGTGCGTACCCTGCGCTCGGGCGGCGGCGGATACGTCGGGCCGCAGGCCGTCTATCTGCCCGGCACCCGCAAGCTGGTCGGCTGGCAGGCGATCGACTACGCCCGGCAGCGCTACACGGCCGGCGGCGATTACACCCGGCAGCGCCACCAGCGCCAGCTCGTCAAGGCGATCCTGACCCAGGCCAAGGCCACCGGCCTCGCCGAGGACCAGGGCAAACTGCAGTCGATGATCACGGCGCTCGGCCAGACGCTGGTCTATCTGGGCGGTCGGACCCCCTTCGAGTACGCATACGCGCTGCGCAACCTCGATCCGGCGAAGCTGACCCTGGTGCAGCTGCCCGGCGACTCCGTAAGCAGCGGCGGGGGCTACATCGGCGAGCAACTGACGTCGGTCGGCAAAGGCTTCCTGAAAGCCGTCGCCAAGGACAAGGCGGCGGCTTACCTGGCCAGCCACCCGTCCCTGGTCAATAAGAGCTGATCACGGCACCGGCGGTTTGGTCGTACCGAAGAGCCAGGCCTGGAAGAGCGGGCCCAGATCCTTGCCGCCGGCGGCTCGCTCGGCCGCGGCGATGAAGTCGTCGGTCGTGGCGTTGCCGTTGCGGTGGTCGGCCGCCCACGACTTGAGCAGCGCGAAGAACGCCGCATCGCCGATCGTGTCGCGCAGCGCCTGCAGGGTCATCGCGCCGCGCTTATAGACGGCGTCGCCGAAGATCCGGTTGGGGCCCGGGTCGCCCGGCGGCACCGCCCAGTCCATCTCGTCGTACTCGCGGCTGAAGTCCTCTTGCACAGTCGACTCGCCCTCGTGCTCGTCCCAGAGCCACTCGGCATAGGTGGCGAAGCCCTCGTTCAGCCAGATGTCCTGCCAGCGCTCGAGGGCGACGCTGTTGCCGAACCACTGGTGGGCGAGTTCGTGCGCGACCACCGTCGTGTTGGGCGCCTCCCGGAAGAACGAACTGCCGTACACGGGCCGGGTTTGGGTCTCGAGCGCATAGCCGATCCGCGGATCGTCGAGCACGATCCCGCCGTAGGCATCGAACGGGTACGGACCGAATTTGGTCGCCAGGAAGTCGGCGATCTCGCCGGTGCGCTGGATCGACTTCGCGGCGGCACCGTTCGCGGGCAGCGAGTCCGGGATCGCGACGATCATCGGCTTGCGGTCGTGGGTCGAGCTGGTGATCCGGTACTGGCCGATCACGACCGTCGTCAGATAGCTCGCCATCGGTGCCGCCTCCGACCACTTCCAGGTGGTCCACCCGTTGGCGCTGTCGCGCGGCCCCGGCACGCCGTTGCTGATCACCTCGACGCCGTCGGGCACCGCCATGGCCAGCTTGAAGGTGGCCTTGTCGGACGGGTGGTCGTTGACCGGATACCAGGTGCTGGCCGACTCGGGCTGTCCCAAGGCAAAACCGCCGTCATCCGTACGCAGCCAGCCGCCCTCGCCCAGCGCCTTGTTGGCCAGCGTGGTCGGCTTGCCCGCATAGTCCACGACGACCGTGAACAGCTTGCCCTTGACGATCCCCGTGGGCGGGGTGATGACCAGTTCGGCGCCGCTCTGGTCGGACGTCGCGACGGAGCCGTCGATGGTGACGCCGCTGGCGCTCAGGTTGGCGAAGTCGAAGTCGAACCGGGACAGGTCCTGGGTCGCGGTGGCGGTGATCGTGGCCGTACCGTTCAGCTCGCCGCTCTTCGGATCATACCGCAGATTCAGGTCATAACCGGCGACGTCGTAGCCCCCGTTGCCGTACGTCGGAAAGTAGTCATCGCCGATCCCCTGCGCGCCCGGCGTGAAATTGGGAACGTTCGTCTCGGGTGCCGGCTTGTCCGCCGTGCAGCCGGCCAGAAGCAGCGCGCAGACCACGACGCCGGCCTTGGTGCCAATCATGGAAGCGAGATTACGGGTACCTGACGAAAGTGCACCACAAGATCACCTGTCGGGAGCAACCGGCCGACATCGCTTGCCGGCCCACCGCTCGTACGCGATGGGCTTGTTGGTGATGACCACATCGACCGGCCACGCCGACAACCGCTCCCAGCTGGCCGGATCGTCGACCGTCCAGGCATAGAGCCGAATGCCCGCCGCATGCCGCGCCTCGGCCCGACTCCCGGTGATCGACCGCGCCGACTGCATGTACGAATCGCCGTACTCCTGAATCTGCTCGGCGCTGAGATTTCCCTTGTCGTTGAGCACCCCGACCTCGGTGCCGGGGAACCGCTCCCGCTGCTGCCGCACGATCCGCTTGTCGAACGCCATCAGGGTCACCGCCGAGCGGCCGATGGTCTCGTCGATCTGGTCGGTCACCGCCCGCCATTGCCGCTCGGACGGCATGACCTTCAGCTCGGTCAGCACATGGGCGTGCTGCTGCGCCGCGAGGTCATAGACCTGCCGCAGCGTCGGGACGTACTGACCGTCGTCGGTGGGGATGCCGTGGTTGCTCGCGTCCAGTTTCGTCACCGACCCTGTCCGCGGGCTGACCCGATCGACCGTGTCATCGTGCAGCACCACGGGCGTGCCCTTGACGTCGAAGCGCACGTCCAGTTCCCAGAGCTTGATCCCGGCCTCGCCGGCCGACCGAAAGGCCTCAAGCGTGTTCTCCAGCGACATCTCCGTGCCACCACGATGCGCCGCGACGGCCGGCATCGGCGCACAGAACGCCGACGGCGCCGGCGACCGCGGCGCCGCCACGCGCTGCGTTGGCGAGGCCAGGGGCCGTGCCGCGCATCCGGCCAGCGGGAGCACGAGGGCCAGTAGTGCGGCCGACGCCCGACGCATGCTCTACCCCCACCGGATCATCGGTCCATTTCGGATCGCTCTGGGTGGAGAGAACCACATCACCGCGACCAGAGCGGCAAACGCCGCGGGTCGCTTGGGCAAATTCAGCGCAGAGAGCTAACGACAAAAGCGCCGCTCGGCCTCGAGCGGCGCTTTCCGGCACCCCGGGGTCAGCGGTCCAGGACCAGGCTGACCTTCTGGAATTCCTTGACGTCGTGGTAGCCGCACTTTGCCATTGCTCGCTTCAGGCCGCCGAACAAGTTCAGCTGGCCGTCCGGGCGGTTGGCCGGCCCGTACAGGAGCTCTTCGAGCGTTCCGTCCGGGTCGCCCGCGATGCAGAAGCCGCCGCGGGGCAGGCTCGGGTGGCTGGCCGCCGAGTGCCACCAAGCGCCCCCGGCCGGCGCGCCCTCCGCCAGCGACAGCGGCTCGCCCAGCATCACCGCGTCCGCGCCGCAGCCGATCGCCTTGGCGATGTCGCCCGAGGTCTGGATGCCGCCGTCGGCGATCAGGTGCACGTACCGGCCGCCGGTCTCGTCCAGGTAGTCCCGGCGGGCGGCGGCCGCGTCCGCGATCGCCGTGGCCATCGGCACCCGGATGCCCAGGACCGTGTCGGTGGTGGACCACTCGTCGGCGCCGACGCCCACGATCACGCCGGCCGCGCCCGTACGCATCAGGTGCAGTGCGGTTTTGTAGTCGGTGCAACCGCCCACGATCACCGGCAGGTCGAGGTCGGCGATGAACTCCTTGAGGTTCAGCGGCTCGTCGGTCGTGGACACGTGCTCGGCCGAGACCAGCGTGCCCTGGATGACGAGCAAGTCGACGCCCGCGTCGAGGATCACCGGGGCGAGCGTGAGGGTGTGCTGCGGCGACACCCGGACGGCGACGGTCACGCCGCCCTCGCGGATCGCCCGGACCCGCTCCGCGATCAGCTCGGGGCGGATCGGCTCGGCGTACACCTCCTGCAGCCGCTTGGTGGCGTCGGCCTCCTCGTCCAGCGAGGCCAGCTCCTCGAGGATCTTGGTGGGATCCTCGTAGCGGGTCCACAGGCCCTCGGCGTTGAGCACGCCCAGGCCGCCGAGGCGACCCAGGGCGATCACCGAATCGGGGCTCTGCGTGGCGTCGGACGGGTGCGCGACGCACGGGATCTTGAACGGGTATGCATCCACGCGCCACTCGGTGGACACGTCGTCCACGTCGCGGGTCCGGCGGCTCGGGACGATCGCGATGTCGTCCAGGTGATACCCGCGCTGGGCGGTCTTGCCGAGACCTATCTCCACCACGTCGCGCATGTCCAATACCTCTTAACGGGAGTGGTAGTTCGGAGCCTCGACGGTCATCTGGATGTCGTGCGGGTGGCTCTCCTTCAGTCCCGCAGCGGTAATCCTGATCAGCTGGCCCCGCTCCTGCAACTGCGGGATCGTCTCCGCACCCGCGTAGCCCATGGACAGCCGCAGCCCGCCGACGAGTTGCAGGGCGACCCGGGAGAGCGGGCCACGATAGGGCACCTGACCCTCGACGCCCTCCGGCACCAGCTTGTCCTCGGCCACGTCCTGCTGGAAGTAGCGGTCCTTGGAGTAGGACTTCGCCTGGCCGCGCGACTGCATCGCGCCGAGCGAGCCCATCCCGCGGTACGTCTTGAACTGCTTGCCGTTGACGAAGATCAGGTCGCCGGGGCTCTCCTCGGAGCCGGCCAGCAGCCCGCCGAGCATCACCGACTCGGCGCCGGCCACGATCGCCTTGGCGATGTCGCCCGAGTATTGGATGCCGCCGTCGGCGATCACCGGGACGCCGGCGGGGTTGCAGGCCCGGGCCGCCTCCATGATCGCAGTGATCTGCGGCACGCCGACGCCCGCGACGATCCTGGTGGTGCAGATCGCACCCGGGCCCACGCCCACCTTTACCGCGTCGGCACCGGCCTCGACCAGCGCCTTCGCGCCCGCGTAGGTGGCGATGTTGCCGCCGACGATGTCGACGGGGACGTCCTTCTTCAGCCGGGCGACCATCTCGAGCACGGCGCGCTGGTGACCGTGCGCGGTGTCCACGATGACGACATCCACCCCGGCGTCGACCAGCGCTCTGGCCCGCTTGTACGAGTCGTCGCCCACACCGACCGCCGCGGCGACGCGAAGCCGGCCCTGCGGGTCCTTGGACGCGTTCGGGAATTGCTCGCTCTTGGTGAAGTCCTTGACCGTGATCAGCCCGCGCAGCCGGCCGCTGTCGTCGACCAGCGGCAGCTTTTCCACCTTGTGCCGCTGCAGGAGCGCGAGGGCGGCGTCCTTGCTCACCCCGACCGGGGCGGTGATCAGCGGCAGCTTCGTCATCACCTCGCTGACCTTGGCGCTGTCGTCGGTGACGAAGCGCATGTCGCGGTTGGTCACGATGCCGACCAGAATGCCGTCGGCGTCCACCACCGGCACGCCGGAGATCCGATACCGCCCGCAGAGATTGTCCACTTGGCGCAGGGTGTCCTCGGGGCTGCAGGTGACCGGGTTGGTGATCATCCCGGACTCCGAGCGCTTCACGAGGTCGACCTGCATGGCCTGGTCCTCGAGCGAGAGATTGCGGTGCAGCACGCCGATGCCGCCCTCGCGGGCCATCGCGATCGCCATCCGCGCCTCGGTGACCGTGTCCATCGCGCTGGACAGGAGCGGGATGGAAAGTTCGACATTCCGGGTCATCCGGGTAACCGTGTTGACCCGGCTCGGCACGATGTCCGATTCCCCGGGCTGCAACAGCACGTCGTCGAAGGTGAGGCCGAGAGGCACGGTACGAGCAGACTCGGTGTCCACGAATCATCCCCAGAGATGGTCGAGCAGGTGGAAGTGTTCATCCTACCCATTGAGCTGGCGACATCCCGCGGGCGGACAGGGCGTGCGGGCACGCACACCGGGCCATGATTTGGGTACGGTGAACGGGTGCCAGAAGAGCCGATCGACCCGTTCAGCGGCGACCCCGCCGACCCGGCCGCGGGACTTGACGACCTCACCGAGGACGCCGAGACCGACCCGTTGACCGAGGCCGAGCGGCAGGACGTCCTCGAGGACCTCTCTGACCTGGAGATATACCAGGCGTTGCTGAGTCCGACGGGGATCCGTGGGCTGGTCATCGAGTGTGAGGACTGCCACGAGCCGCACTACTTCGACTGGGATCTGCTCCGCGGCAACCTGCGGCATCTGCTCACGTCGGGGCGCCCACGGGTGCACGAGCCGGCTTACGATCCGGATCCGGACCATTACGTTACGTGGGAATACGCGCGAGGTTACGCCGATGGCGTACACGACACGTTGACCGAAGGCACGGACGACGAGCCGAACTGATTTTGCTTTTTGGGTTCTTCTTGCCCTGGCCGTCCCGCCTTGCCCTGTCCCGGCTTGTTTGGCGGTTGCTCTGCTGGCTGGCTCCGCTTCGCTCCGCGGCGATCGCCTTGTAACCGGTGTCGGGGAGGATGATTTTCCGCCACCCGCAAACCCCGCGGGCGTCGAAAAATCATGCTCCCCGACACCGGCGGCGATCGCGGCAGTGTCCCTACGTGGGGAGAAGTAGGTCGGGGGTTATGGCGTTAGGCGCCGTTAGGCGACTAGGCCTGCTCTGAAGCCGGCGGCTACTGCGTGGGCTCGGTCTCGGGCTCCTAGTTTTCGGAAGAGTCGGCGGGCGTGGGTTTTTACCGTGTCTTCCGATACGAACAACTCTCGGCCGATTTCGGCGTTGCTCTTGCCGTCGGCCATTCCTCTCAGCACCTGCAACTCGCGCTCGGTCAGCGTTAGTCGCCGGCTTGCGGGTGCCGCCTCCGCGACGCCGACCTGGCCCTCGTTTCCGGGCCAGACCATCGGGCGGCCGGTCGCCGGGTCCAGCGGGGCATCGCCACGCTGGGCCGGGACCATCGGCGAGTTCGGCAGCATCGCCGGGACGATGCCACCGTTCGCACCGCCCATCGGCATGCCTTCGCGGTACTGGCCGCGGGCGGCGGTCGAGTTGGCGTTGCGGGCGCCGCCGGCCACCGCGGCCGGTTGGGCGTTCGCGCCGTTGATCGGCAGGCCCTGCGGCCGCACCGGCAGCAGCAGGAGTAGTAGGGCTTTGGCGACGACGCTGACCAGGTCGTGCTCGACGCCGCGGATGACACCCCGGGCACCGGCGGCCACCGCCGCCGCCGCGACCCGTGGGTCTTCGGCACCGAAGAGCACTAGCTGCGCCTGCGGGGCGCGGGCGAGCACGCGCCGGGTGAAGCCGACGCTGTCGGGACGGGTCACGGCGGTGTCGGCCAGGACGACCTCGGCGGGCCGTTCGGCCAGCCGGATCATGGCCTCGGTCTCACTGACCGCCGTCCGCACGACCCCGGTCATGCCGAGCCGGGCCGCGGTGGACGCGACGGTCTGGGCCGCCAGTGGGGTTCGGACGCACACGAGGACGGTACGCACAGTGATCCTCCTTCTCTCTCAGAGGAGATCACGCAACAGCCGCAGCATTACGCGCTTTAGATGGAAAAAACGGGAAAGATCGCCAGCGTTTGCGGCAGTGGTGGGATACGGATGCTGAAGACATCGACAGCGCGGGTGTGAGTTCGGGATCACCGGGGTACATCGGCGACAGGCCGGAGTTCGGCCCCTCAGAACAACACTCCGCGGTGCCGCGGGAGGAGGGTGTTGATGTCGAACGTACGCAGACTGCCCGGGCCCATCGCCGACCTTTGGGACTGGCAGCGACTCGGCCTGTGCAGAGGACGCGATAGCACGCAGTTCTTTCACCCCGACGGCGAGCGCGGGTCGTCCCGCAACCGCCGCGAGGCGAAGGCCAAGGCGATGTGCGGAGCCTGCCCGGTTCGGGCAGAGTGCGCCGCGCATGCGCTGGCGGTCCGGGAGCCGTACGGGGTCTGGGGAGGTTTCAGCGAAGCGGAGCGGCTGCGGCTGCTCGCGGTCGGCTGGGAGGACCTGGCCGACCGGCATCACGGACGCGTCGACCTTGCCCGGCTCGAGGCACGCCTCGGCCGACCCCATAAATCCGCGGTGCCGGCACAACGGCAGGCACCGGCGGCTTGACGGCTCCCGACGCGTGGCAGGACCACGCAGCTCGCGGCGCGGTCCTCGGTCGGGTGCCGCGCCGCGTTGTCGTTCGTCGACTTATCAACCGCATCGGTGGACATGTAAGCACCGTATGAGGGAACTTGTGGGGTAAGTCGGACCGAAAGTGCGGCTTCGATTACCCCACGGTGACACTGACCGAATGCCAGCCCGTGGCGCCGTTCGGTGCCGGTGCGGCCGGGGTCGAGGTCTGCGTCTCGCCGGTGGTGTCGGTGGCCCGCACCCGGAGCACATGCTGCCCCTTGGTCGCCGGCCACTGGATCGACCACTGCCGCCAGGTGTCCGCGGAGACCGTCGCGGCGAGCGTCGCGGTCTGCCACTCACCGCCGTCCACCTGCACCTCCACCTTGGCGATGCCGCGGTGCTGGGCCCACGCGACGCCGGCCACGGTGACCGGTCCGGCCGATCGCCTGGCGCCGTCGCGCGGGGTGTCGATGCGCGACTCCGTCTTGATCGGAGCCTGCTGTGACCAGCCGCGCGGCACCCAGTAGGCGTCGAAGTCCGCGAATCTCGAAAGCTCGATCTCGGTGATCCATTTGCAGGCCGAGACGTAGCCGTACAGACCGGGAACGACCATCCGTACCGGGAAGCCGTGATCGACCGGCAGCGGCTGGCCGTTCATGCCCACAGCGAGCAGCGCGTCCCGGCCGTCGCGCAGGACGGCGGTCGGGCTGCCACAGGTCCAGCCGTCCACCGAACGCTGGATGACCTGGTCGGCGTCGGGCAGCGGCTGCGCCTCGTCGAGCAGTGCCTTGATCGGCGTGCCGAGCCAGAGCGCGTTTCCGATCAGGTCGCCGCCGACCTCGTTGGACACGCAGGCCAAGGTCACGTACCGCTCGATCATCGGGCGCTTGAGCAGATCCGCCCAGCTGATCGTGATCGGGTTGCGCACCATGCCGTGGATCTTGAGCGTCCAGTTGGCCGGATCGACCTGCGGCGGATAGAGCGCCGTGTCGATCCGGTAGAAGGCGTCGTTCGAGCTCACATAGGGCGTCACGCCGCTCACCTGGGCGCCGGCCGGAACCGTGGGCGCGGCCGCGACCGAGGCCGGCAGCACCACGGCGTTGCGCGCGGCGGTCACGGCACGCCGCGAGGTGAGCAGCCGCCCGCCGACACCACTGACCGCGGCGACGAGGGCCGAAACCCCCAAAACCTTCAAAAACCTACGGCGACTTCCATTTGAGTACGCGACCAGGGCCGGCCCACCCGCAAGATCGCCTCCCGCCGTAGCACTCGAACCCCCATCCTCGGTTCCCCTACCGGAACGTGCCCCGTCTCCCCCACCGTCAACACCGGCCGCCGCAGACCCGGTCCGGTCGGCGCCGGCCTCGGTGCCGCCGGCTAGCTCGCCGCCGATCACCTCGCCGGTCGGGGTCGAGAGCTTTGAACGGAATTCCGGTCGGGCTGGGTGCGTGGTCGCTACAACTCCTAGCGATAACGGATTGGTCACGGAGCCCGGGTCGATCATGACGGGATTGGGCGCCTCCGGCGTGTATGCGGTCGTCGCCAGCCCCAGCAGATAGCGCAGCAGGGGGATCGCGATGGCCGCGCCGATCAAGGTCGGCAGCGCCGCCAGCACCCCGGCGTCGTGCCGGGTCACGGCCGCGGTCACCCCGATCGCGGCGAACAGGGCGATGCCGCCCAGCCCCCACGGCCAGGACCGGCGCGCCACCACGCCCAGCCCGAAGGCATAGGCGGCGAGCAGCACCGCCGTCCCGGTGATCAGGGCGGTCTTGTCGTGCACCCCGAAGACCTGGACGCCGAAGTCCTTGACCGCCGGCGGCACGTGGTCGACCACCACCCCGCCGACAGCGAGCAGCGGGGCGGACAGCGGCCCGGTCCCGACCGCGACGACCTCCGCGATCCCGACGGCGACGGCCGCGGCGGCGACGCCGGACAACCCGGCCCGCACAGAAAGATTCACACTTACATCGTGCATCGCCCGACCTGTGCACATCCTTACGGTCCGGTGACATCACCGCCCGCCCGCCGAAGGGCGCGAAAAAGGGCGCACCGCCGAGACGGTGCGCCCTTTCCTGGGTCTGGAACCCGTGGTCGTGCTGGCTAGAACCCGGGGCCGTGCTGGTGGCCGTGGCCACCGTGGCTGTGCCCACCCGCCGAGGCGGGCTCGGGGTCGGCCGGCTTCTCCACCACGAGGCCCTCCGTGGTGAGCAGCAGGGCCGCGATCGAGACGGCGTTGGAGACCGCGTTGCGGGTCACCTTCACCGGGTCGATGATGCCGGCCGCGACCAGGTCGACGTACTCGTCGGTGGCCGCGTTGAGGCCGTAGCCCCAGCCCAGCTCGGCCGACTTGCCGGCGACCACATAGCCGTCGTGGCCCGCGTTCTGCGCGATCCAGCGCAGCGGCTCGACCAGCGACTTGCGGACGATCCGGACGCCGACCGCTTCCTCACCGGTGAAGCCGAGGTCGCCGTCGAGCACCGAAGCGATCTGTGCAAGAGCCGCGCCGCCGCCGGGGACGGTGCCCTCCTCGACCGCAGCCTTGGTCGCCGCGATGGCGTCCTCGATGCGGTGCTTGCGCTCCTTCATCTCGACCTCGGTGGCCGCGCCGACCTTGATCACCGCGATGCCGCCGGAGAGCTTGGCCAGCCGCTCCGCAAGCTTCTCGCGGTCCCAGTCGGAATCGGACGCCTCGATCTCCTTGCGGATCTGCGCGACCCGGTCGGCGATCTCGGCGGACTTTCCACCACCGTCGATGATCGTGGTGTTCTCCTTGTCGACCACGACGCGCCGGGCGGAGCCCAGCATGTCGAGGGTGACCTGGTCGAGCTTGTAACCGAGCTCGGGGGCGATCAGCTCGCCGCCCGTCGCGATCGCCATGTCCTGCAGCATCGCCTTGCGCCGGTCCCCGAAGCCGGGAGCCTTCACCGCGGCGACCTTGAAGGTCTTGCGGATCGCGTTGACGACCAGGGTGGACAGCGCCTGACCCTCGACGTCCTCGGCGATGATGAGCAGCGGCTTGCTGGACTGCAGCACCTTCTCCAGCAGCGGCAGCATCTCCTCGACGCTGCTGATCTTCTGAGTGGTGATGAGGATGTGCGCGTCCTCGAGCACCGCCTCCTGCGACTCGGCGTCGGTCACGAAGTTCGGCGAGATGAAGCCCTTGTCGAACTGCAGGCCCTCGGTGACGTCGAGCTCGGTGCTGAGGGTCGAGCCCTCCTCGACGGTGATGACACCGTCGCGGCCGACCCGGTCCATCGCCTCGGCGATCAGCTCGCCGATCGTGGCGTCCTGGGCCGAGATGGTCGCCACGTTGGCGACGGCCTTGTGGTCGTCGACCGCGACGGCCTTCTCGAGCAGCGCCTTGGAGATGGCCTCGGCGGCCGCGTCCATGCCCCGCTTGAGGCCGATCGGGTTGGCACCCGCCGTCACGTTACGCAGGCCCTCGCGGACCAGCGCCTGGGCGAGCACGGTCGCCGTGGTGGTCCCGTCGCCGGCGACGTCGTTCGTCTTCGTCGCCACCTCCTTGACCAGCTGAGCACCGAGGTTCTCGTACGGGTCGGTGAGCTCGATCTCCTTGGCGATGGTGACGCCGTCGTTGGTGATCGTGGGCGCGCCGAACTTCTTGTCGAGGACGACGTTGCGACCGCGCGGGCCGAGGGTGACCTTGACCGTGTCGGCGAGCGTGTTGACGCCGTGCTCCAGCAGGTGCCGGGCGTCGTCAGAGAAGCTGAGAATCTTCGCCATTTATGGTCTCCTTCACGCACCGCCGCCCTGGACCGAAAGTGCCGGGCCAGGGCGGTCAGCGCTGTGTGGTTAGGTCTACTTCTCGATGACCGCGAGGACGTCGCGGGCGGAGAGCACCAGGTACTCCTCGCCGGCGTACTTCACCTCGGTGCCGCCGTACTTCGAGTAGAGAACCGTGTCGCCGACCTGGACGTCGATCGGGACGCGGTTGCCCTTGTCGTCGATGCGGCCGGGGCCGACGGCGAGGACGGTGCCCTCCTGCGGCTTCTCCTTGGCGGTGTCGGGGATCACGATGCCCGACGCCGTGGTCGTCTCAGCCTCGTTCGCCTGGACCACGATGCGGTCCTCGAGCGGCTTGATCGCAACCTTGGTCGCGGTAGTCACGGGCATACCCTCCTGGGTACAGGTTTGCCGGCCATAAGCTGGCCGGGCTGATGCCTCATGCCACCGGGCGGGGCCGTCGTCGCGGGTGCCGGTCCGCCTGGCGCAAGCACGCGTCCCGGATGGGCGCGCGCTGGCACCCTCGGAGTGAGAGTGCTAATCGGAGATTATGCCGGAACTAGCACTCCGTCAACCAGAGTGCCAGGTCTAGCCACCCGCCAGAATGACTGTTCGTGGACCTCGAACTGCTGGCTGCCCTCCGTACGCCCGAAGGATTGCGGGCCCTTGCGGCCGCGGCCGAGGTGGCCGACGGTGATCCATTGACCGCCGCCATGGCCGTGCGCGGCCGCGGCGTCGAGCCGGCGCTTGCGGCGGCCGCACTCACCCAGTCTGACCTGCGACGGCGAGCTACGGGCAAGTTCGGGCCGGCCGCCGCCGCGATGTTCTTCACCCGGGCCGGCCTGGAGCAGGCGACCCGCGCGGTGGTCGCGGACCGGCGCGCCGAGCGGCTGCGCGCGGCGGGCGTCGCGACCCTGGCCGATCTCGGCTGCGGCCTGGGTGCGGACGCGCTGGCCGCGGCCCGGCAGGGCATCCGCGTGTACGCGGTGGAGGCGGACCCGCTGACGGCCGCGCTGGCCGCCGCGAACGTGTCCGCCGCCGGGCTGGCCGACCTGGTGACGGTCGAATGCGCGGACGCGATGTCGGTGGACGTCACGGGCTTCGACGCCGTCTTCGCCGACCCGGCCCGGCGCCGGGCCGGCCGCGGCCGGATGCTGGACCCGCGCTCGTGGTCGCCGCCGTGGGACTTCATCGCGGGCCTGCCGGACCGGGTCCCGCGTACGGTGCTCAAACTCGCGCCGGGCATCGACCACGCGCTGCTGCCGCCGGGCGCCGAAGGCGAATGGGTCAGCGTCGACGGCGACCTGGTGGAAGCGGCCTTCTGGTGCGGCCCGCTGGCCGCGGCGCAGCGCCGCGCGACCCTGCTGACCACCGCTCGCCCTATTTTCTCGCGCGCGACCCCCTCCGGTACGGCTGCCTCAGGTGCCGACGCCGTCCGGGTCGTCGAACTCACTGGGACCGGACTTGCGGCGGCACCGGTCGGGCCG
>Ga0307512_10004462_pt1 | contig 15322 bp, 6 predicted proteins | sample 14_EM_MG_FD_200267 | JGI IMG/M metagenome (GOLD analysis project Ga0307512, IMG submission 200267) | Populus trichocarpa ectomycorrhiza microbial communities from riparian zone in the Pacific Northwest, United States - 14_EM | ecosystem: Host-associated > Plants > Roots > Unclassified | place... | reverse complement strand
CAATATAATGATTTTACAAAATTCAATTGTGTCTATGTTCACGAGCTGAAATTAATTTTTATTATAGTTGAAATCAATACAAATTTTGAAGAATTTTTAAACCCAAATCTCAAATATATTCAACCCTCACATCACACCATGAATCATAGTGACCAATCTTGACTACAGTGATTGTTCCATCATAAAAGAACGTGTGGCTGGCTCCCTCGCTCTAGTTAATTTTATTTATATTTGTAAGACACTTTGATTCACATTCATGGGAAAATGGAGCAATCACTTCTAGCACCAACCATTGTTTTTTTTTTTTTGATTTACGTGGGTGTCCGGACCAGCCTGCGTGTACCACGACTAATCTCACGGGCCACTGAACATCCTGCAAAACCAGTGAGCATGTAAGGCACCGTGGGGATGACAGGCGTGCACAGAAAAGTTCGAACCCTGGTACAGGGAACAATTCCCTTCCACTGCTAATCCAATACCTCAAGTGCGCACCAACCATTGTTTAATAGGACTAGTTAGTGCAAATCCCTTTAAGTTATGTTGTAATTCATTGACAAGTGTCATTGAATATGTTTATAGACATAAATTATGTTTGATGTGGTTTTTTTAATTAAATACTATCGTATTAACATATGTGTCAATCGAAACTATCTCTTCTTTTTTTTTCTAACAATTTGAAGAATATATCCATCGTATTAGCATAGAATTATATATGATCTAGTAAAAAGAAAACATTCCTGGACATTTAGCCTAATAATTAATGAAATAAAAGCAACGATTTTACTTATAAAACATATCTTGCATCTTGTAAATGTCAAGTCTTATCGAGCTTATCTGATCACTACATGTTCCCAAAATCTTGAAATCATTGGATATGGAAGCAACAGCCAATAAGTAACAAACAAATTTCTTGTTGTTCCTCTCCATGCTTGCCCTATTTAATATATAGGAGTTGGGTTTTTATTTTATGATTTAGAGCCTGTTTGTTTTTGTGTTTTAAAAATATTTTTGAAAAAAATTAATTTTTTTATTTTTTTTATTTTAAATTAATATTCATTATTAAAAACACTCCTCAATCCTTTGCGTGTATCAGCCACAGCCATGCCAAACGGTTTGCATTTTATCTCCAATATATCTTCTTGGTCAACCAATACATGTTCTCTAGCTACTGATCCTCCTGTATGCTGATGGAGGCAACAATCTTATCAGCATGCAAAAGCACACAAAAGAGCAATCAACAAAGCGTAGCTCTAGGCTTGAAAAAGTCACCAATTCCTTCAAATTGGGAAACAATCTCTTATTGCACTTTTTCCATTTTCTCTTCTTTTTTATAATTAACCAATTAACCTTAACTTCCTTCCCTATTCATGAAATTCATAAGCTTGAACCAAGTAGTATTTGTGACATAAATGCAGTGAATTGAGTGCACCATAAAGATTCAAATGCTAAAGGTTATTGGTAGCGGCGGAGGCGGCGGCGGCAGCTATTTGTTGATAAAAATTAATGGAAATTAATTAATTTAGATTATCTTTGGTTAATGACACATGAGAAGAAATTAAGGACAAATAAAAGAAGACAAACAAATTAATTTGATTTAAAAAATAAAAACATAAAATAAATTTATTTCTATATATAATAGTTTTATATATAATAAATTTAAGTACTCTTAAAACAGAAAATACAATAAATCTTATTATTTTAATCTTTGTCTCCTATGCTTGCTCCGAGACAATAATCAAATCGTTAGTTACCCTTAATTCATTGAATACATTATCCCTTGTTCTTGTTCATCTAAGATCCTGGGATATAATTGATAAACTTTGTGCCAGAGAATAACTAGGTGTAAAAGTTTTGGTAACATGGGGTGCTTAAGGGAACTCTTGTACTGTTTCTTTGTCATGACTGTTTTTAATATAATTGACTATTATCTATATAAAAAAAGCACGGTAATTGAGGGACAAGCGAGGTTTGTGGCCTTTGAGAACCTACTAAGAAAGCTCCTTCCACTAGACAACAGAAGCCAACCCCAGGCTGCCACTATACCTTCGTGGATTCCTATAAAAGCCTTTCCTTTTTTTCACCACAATATTCATTAAATCACCTCTCTCTCCCTCCCCCTCCCTGATCCCTGATCTCCCCCTCTCTCTCCTTCAACCATGCTGGCTCAAGTGATACCAGAGCAAACCCTTCAAGTTCAAGGGATTGATCATGTCATAGGCAAGGATAACTCCTCATCTCTCTCATATAAAAGGTGATCATCACTCCTTTTTTACTCTCTCCCTCTTTCTTTTTTGTGGCTTTATTACACATGCTAGCATATGACATGTCAATGCCAGAAATGTAAGATCGATGTTATATATCAAAGTAATACCTGATACGCATAGCTTGTCTTTCAAACTATTTATACTTCAATGTTACCTTGATTTCTAAATTTTACTTCTGCGCAAACAGGTTGGAGGGAAAAGTTGCGATTATAACAGGCGGTGCAAGAGGGATTGGAGAGGCCACAGTGAAACTCTTTGTGAGGCATGGAGCCAAGGTAGTGATTGCTGATATTGAGGATGCTAATGGTATTGCTTTAGCTGAATCTTTATCTCCTTCAGCAGTTTATGTACGTTGTGATGTGTGTTTAGAAGAAGAAATAGAAAGTCTAATCAACCTAACAATTTCTCAATACGGCCGGCTGGACATTCTTTTCAACAATGCTGGAGTTCTTGGCAATCAATCAAAGCACAAAAGCATTATCAATTTTGATGCTGATGAGTTTGATAATATCATGAGAATCAATGTTAGAGGAGCTGCCCTTGGCATGAAACATGCAGCAAGAGTCATGGTGCCTCGACGAAGTGGCTGCGTCATTTCCACAGCTAGTGTAGCTGGTATAATTGGAGGGCTTGGACCTCATGCATATACAGCTTCAAAACATGCTATTGTAGGGTTAACAAAGAACACAGCTTGTGAATTAAGCAGATATGGGATTAGGGTTAATTGTATATCTCCTTTCGGGGTGGCTACTTCCATGCTTGTTAATGCATGGAGGGGTTGCGAGGAAGATGGAGATGATGATGAGAAATGCATGGATTTTGGTGCTCCAAGCGAGGAAGAAATGGAGAAGATGGAGGAACTTGTGAGAGGGCTTGGAAATCTAAAGGGAGCAACACTAAAAGCTAAGGATATTGCCGAGGCTGCTCTTTATCTTGCTAGTGATGAATCCAAGTATGTAAGTGGTCACAATCTTGTTGTAGATGGTGGTTTTACTACCTTCAAAAACTGCGTAGGACTGTAGCCATGGTTTCCAGATTATTTTCCGAGTCTATATTTGGTTGAAAGTCAATGCAGAAGAGAAAGAAGAATTGAGGAAGGAGAATGGAATCTTTATATTATAATGCTAATTTGTTAGTAATTAAAATTGTTTTCTATTTTTTTTTATTAATTAATTATTTCCCGAGACAATTAGTGTCAACTGAGACTGCGAGGACCGACTAGATAGCTAGTGAAGCAAGCTGTTGATGGAGGGTGCTAATTAAGCACAGAGCACAAAGCATCCCACTTGCTTGCTAATACTCTATAATTAATGTTAATCTCATGGCTCAATAAACATGAATATATGTGATAGATTCCTTCTCTCATGAGGAGAATCAACAGATGACACTACAAGACAGCCAAGAAAGTCAGGATACTAGCTGTGCACCAATGAACTGAAAACTTTTCATTTATTTATCTCTTTGGTTAGTGATGCATAGTGGGAGAGCCACCACGCGATCAAACCTTGAGAGGTTTTTTTATTATAATTATTCATTATTTTTATATTAAATTTAATTTTTATTATTTGAATTGTTTTGTTTTTTGAATTTTTTATTATTATTTTCAACTTATTTTTTAACATTTTGATGATTTAAAATTTTGTTTTGTTATTTTTTAAAATAATTTTTTTTCAACTCCATTCTTTAATATTTAATTTATTGGGAATTAGTTTTTATTTTTCAATTTTCTTTCAACGGGGTTATTTTAATTTTATGTCTATAATCGCAAAGCTAGCAGGTTAACTCGGGATGACTCAGATTTTTTTTTTTAATTTTTTTTTAGCTTCGCCTTTTAACATTTAAGTTGTTTGATAACTAAACTTCATAATTTTATTCAGTATGCTTTCAACAGTGTTATCTCGGTATATATCACGATCAAATCATAAATTTAGCATGTTAGCCTTGATGAACTCAAGTCGAGTTTTTAATTTTTTTACATTGTCAATTTATTTATTATCATTATATTTTTTATTTGTATTATTTAAATTAATCAAACTTATTAAAGATAATTAAATCAATAACCTAATGTTTTTTTTTTTGTCTTTTTAATGCTTACGTCTTCTTAGCATTATTTTTCTATATTGAAAAAAAAAAAAAAAAGGGGGCTACTAAGGTAGCGCATCCCTTGTCTAATCTCTTTCTAATCAAGCATTTATTTCTCTTGTGGGATTGGTCGCTAATGGTTTAAAAAAATCTTGCAAAGGATGGTGGATTGAGATTCCTTGTTAAAAAAAAAGAGGCAAATCTCTTGTCTTTTTTGACTGACTGAGACTAGTAAGGGTAATCTTTAATCAAATTTTATGTATATTGAAATTAAGGTTTTCCTATCTTTTCTTAAAAAAAAATTATAAAATTATTATAATTTTATAACTCGGATAATAAATTAAGACCGAATAGCTGCTGAGCAGAATGGAGGAGGGCCTTTTTCATCATCAAATCCATAAAATATTTTGTATCGAAACTTGTAGTTGAATCAAATGGTTTCGTAACATGGTCTCCACCACTTTGCGGGCAATTCTTGACCTCAAGGAGGGAACAAAATTGGAGTACTCTATACCAGGGCCATTGTAAATCTCGATCGCAGAGAGTGACGCACCGAGCAAGTCCAGTTGAGTGAGATGCTGAGACGACAACTACATCCTGGAAGTCTAGTCCATGAGATCGGTAGATGGAAAGAAGCTGCGAGAAGTTGAAAATTAGGAGGGGCGGATTGCTGTTCACGTCATTTTTGCTTGCTGTTCTTGAATCATTTCTTCCTAAATAAGCTGTGTGGGTGCATGAAGGATCCCCCTAGCCACACACAGAACCGAGGCAGATTTAGGATTATTGTTTTTACAGAAGATAACTAGACACAAGAAATGAAAAATCCTTACATCAAAGGCCTGAGTGAGTTCAAATGGGAAGGGCTATCTTCTTACTGGTGAAGATCATTTCAATCGAGAAATAATCCTTCTCTTTCAAAAAAAGATGTAAGATGGCTTCCTATTAGTTAATTTCAACATGGAAAATCAGCCTCTACAAACCACCTCCATGCTTGAAAGATGTCTACACAGCCAAAGCCCCATATGCCCTTCGAATCAAGAAAATATATTCAATGAAACCACCTCTGCTCATTACAAATATTTGATCCATTATAGAAATAGACTCGTAAAATCTTTTAAAAAAATTTAAGTATGATCAAGTAATCGAATTAAAAATTATAATTTAAACCTATTCATATGATCCAAATATATATCTGTCTAGGCTATCTAATAAATTATATTTGATTGATTGATCAGAATCTCCTGCAAGGCTATACTTGTTCGAATACAATAAATCATATCCGATTGATCAGAATCTTCTGCATCAACACTGAGATTAGGAGCATGCACTTCCTTTCCCCTGTCATTTTTTTCTTGAAGGGATAATAGTCTGATTAGTGTAGAACAAAATAGAATGTCAAATATAATTTCTTAAAATCAAAACAAAGTATTATCACATTTAAATTTCGACAGAGTAAGAGCAACTTTCCTTTTTTCTTGGTAACTCTTGTTAACAATCTCATTCGAAATGTGGAATTCGGCGCTGGCTTGAAAAGGTTTGGAGAAGGTTCTGACTTTTCTTATGTTCCTTTCTCTCTCTCGCAGTCTCTACAGAAGAGACGACATATTTGACTCCCTCCATGCTAGACTCTGGTTCAAATCCTGTCATTGTTATCTTAGGAACCAATTCAATGAGAAGGAGATAAAATCCTATAATCCTTGAAGTTGTTCTGTGATTTCCAGCAAGTCCTGCTTCTTACAAACGTCAACTAAAACCTCTATTGTGTTAGATTTTTCACCCTTTTCACATAAATTCTGCTGCTTCTGGGAGCTTCGCAGCTAAAGGATAATAAATTCGAAAGGATATAAGGATTCATGTCAGTTTCTCCGGTTCCAATGGTTAGGATTTCTTAGCCTAGCATTTTTGCACTTAGGTTAGGTGTTCTTGGACTAGTTTTTTCTCTGCAGTCAAGTGTTTGTATTAATCCACCATGAAAGCATGCTCATTTTAGTTAACTCTTTTCAATATATCTGTTGCAACAAAGATAAAATAAGGAAAAATAGCGAGCATGTTACAATAATTCATATGGATTTATCAATTGATGCTAACTTCATATCATTGACTATTAGATTGGAAATTGCAGAATAATGTTTTCTCTTACAAATCCAAACTTTAATGCTCCCATTAGTCTCATTTTTCTCTTAAAATTTCAAACATCAATTCACCTGTCTCTCTTAGTAACACAATCCTCGATTTTCCTGACTCAAGGAATATATATGGATGTCAATTAGTTCATGTCCTTATTGGCGAATGTAAATGTAATATGCGTAATCACATAAGGAATGCTTGATACTGTAATGTCATTGTAGCATTACCTTCAGCTACACTTTCCTCTTGATCGCCAGAGTCTTGGGAAAATTGCTCTCATGTCTCATGTATGTGAGAATTTTATATAATTCTAGATTGAGTGGCAGCACTCAACAAGATAGATTGCTAGTTTGGAAATATTACTAAAGATATTGAATACAGATTACTTGAAAAATTCAGGAATTTTTCTTCCTCAGCTCATAATAACATTATCTAGTGTTATGATTTATCAAGTAAGATGACGAATAGTTATAATATATGCATGTTACAGTTGACTTACATACCGGTGAAGTGATGGCACTGGTGGATGCTATGATTGAAACACTCACGGAGGAATTGTTTACAGCTCTCATGAACCAAGCTCAATATGCACTTGATTTTAAAAGTCAGTTTGAGAGAACGAAGACACAACTTGAGCTTGTGAAGGCCTTTCTCAATGACACTGAGACCCTCAAGACCAAGAAGGAAGTTCTGAAGTTGACAATGATTCAGATCAGGGAACTGATTTATGAAGCGGATGACTTGCTGACAGATTGCCGAATCAGAGATGAATATCAGAAAGATGGGCGCTGCTCCAATTTCTCGGCTAGCAAGTTATTATTCTTATATCGGACAGGCAAGAAGTTGAAAGATATCAATTTGAGAATAGAGAAAATGGACGTGATAATAGTTTAATTCATATGAAATTACCAAAAACTCCACATAAACAAACTGAAACCCTACCCAACACTCTTTTGTCCCTATAAAAGGACGTGATAAGCAAAGTAAGCAGGCGGCTGTCATCTCCAAAGTTCCCATCCTCTAATTCATCCATCTCTTCAACTATTACTCTCCTGGTATGGTGTAACTGTAATCTATTTTATATTTTCATTTTTCTAGTATCACAATTAGTGGAAGATTTCAGGGAAACATGTTTTTGCTCTCTCTTTTGTTCATGAATTTCATCATACAGTCATCGATTGTGAGAATGAAACATTACGAATATATATTCTATTTGTGCAATCAAATGGAATATAAAATTTTTCACCTATAATTATCATTAACATAGCTTTAATAGATGGATGGATACTGTTTAGCAGTGAAGTTTGAATAAGATACTTTGTATAATTATGTATAATTGCGTTTATGATTAAGCTAGTAATCCTTCTTTGCAAAGTCATTTATTATTTTTCCTTCAATTACTATAATCAATGACTTTGCAAAGATAGATTTACTAGCTAAATCTTAAAAGCTTTTGGAAGCGAAGCGATGCCACATCGGATGAATGCTTCAGATCCCCTCAGCAAAATCTACAGATATGCTTGCTTGATTCTTTAGGTATATGTACTGTCTTATGTATTCGACAAACTATAACTTTTATTGATTTTTCAGGCTGCTACAACATATAGTGTTGTAATACTACTTGTTTCCAGTATGCTAATAGGGTTATGTTGCACGGCGCAACCAGTGCTTTGAATGTATGATAAGCCTCTTTGTTTTTGTCTTTGAAACTGCTTGTAATATTGGACCCTTTTATTTTAATTTAATTTATATTCCATTCAGTTCCATGCACATCTACCCTTCTTTCTTTTCTTGAATCAACTTATAATGAGCAGATCCCAACTTGCTTTCAGAAATTAAGATCCCTACCAGCTTTCAGAAAGATGTGCTGAATGAGAGAATAGCATTAATGATTTGTGATTTTGTGTGGGCTAAAGTGAATACAGCAGCACCAGCAGATGTACTGTGGTGACATTGTAGTAACTTCTTGTTTCCAGAATGCTAACAGTTAGGCTATAGGTGCAGAAACGCTTGGATTAGTGCTAATGTGTCATGATTTTAAGCTCTTTATTTTATTTTTTTTCCTTGCAAACTCTTAACCTTTATTCCCTTTAATTTAAAAATGGTGCAGTAAGCTCTTTGTGAAAGAGATGTGAAATTTCATGCAAGCTCATTAAATACCCTTTTGTTTGATTGTGTCAATTAGTTTTGTAATATCATGTAGGGTTTATTTTGAATATGTAATTTGTCAAGATTTTGCCTCCGAAAATACCAATCTGCCAAGATTAATTGGAGTTTAGAGGAGACAAAATAGAAATTTGTAGAGATATTCAACGCCATGCACATGAAAAATAGTGAACGTACACCTTTAATAAAAGATTTCTACCCTTTTTGACTGTTAAAAGTAACTTTAACACAGGATTCTTGCACACTTGCAAGAACTCATTGATTTTAAACCATTGGATTCTTTCTCACCTCTTGCGTTGGATTTGTTTCTTATAAAGCTTCCTTTTATGTCTATGATGTCTTTATTTGATAGCTTTTGTAGTTTTAATGTAAGGTTTCCTTTGAGGTGAAAAGTTTTGGAGTAAGGTAAAATATTAAAGGTGTAAAAAAATATTAAAATGATAAGTTTTGGAGTAAGTTCATAAAATGAGCAGAAATCAGAAATATGTAACGAGATTAAAATTTATAACAAGAAATCAGCTAACTAAAATGCATGGTAAAATAAGTATTTATTTTGTAGATACAATGTTATTTGCATCTTATTGAGCTAACATGGTAAGGATTTTTTATTTGTTCAAGATAATAAATTTTAAATTATTTATATTTATCCTCGAATATTTCTTTCTTTTTTTTTAATCTTGATAGCAAGAACAATTTGGGTGGAAAAGAAGATGATGTGTTTTCAGCTTTTGCGTCAGAGTGCTAAACAGTTGAATAATTTATATTTATATTTATATTTTTGTTTGAATAATTTACAAAATGAAATTACCAAACTCTAGCTTAGCCACTTTGGTCCATATAAAACGACATGATTGCCAATGCATAAGCCGTCCGCTGCCATGTCCAAGGCTTCCCTCATCTTCTTCCCTTCCTTTCTCGCTGTCTCTGCATTTATAATCCCAAAAAACTAATCGAAAGTCGTATAGGAATTCCACCAAAGAAAAAAAACCGCACCCATCTCAAACTCCCTTTCTTTTTATGGAAGGAACAAGCCTTATCCATGTCACCTATCTTCTCTTTTATATCAGACAATAGAGTCAGCCATGGCAGTCACTTAGTCGCTTCAGCTTTTATTGATTCAATATTTCATCTTCAACAGCAATTGGGTATGGTGCAATCACGTTTCTAGTTTGATCTTCGCACTTATTCAACTAGAACGAGATACAAGAGCAAAGATATGTTGGGTTCTTTGCCATTCTATTGTGAGAATGGAGCATTACGAATTTTGATTTCAACCATTCTCATTTTAACTTGCATGGATATTGTTTAGGAAGTGGATTGGTTGAAACTTGGGTAATATAATGCATTTTCTTCATGAAATTTTTTATTTTGTTCAATAACAATAATTAAAATTAGTTAAGGCAATACAATTTTTATTTGATGCCTTTGCTTCTTTCAATATGTAATTATCAAAATTAATTGTGATAATGAAGCATTACGGATGTATATTTGTTTTGTTCAAACAAACTGAACATTTTCTTATGATAATATGTTTTCATTTTTTAAAAATTTATTGGATTTAATTTGTTTATGATGCTAGTGTAGATTATTTGATTTTCTGAGTTATAGAATTCAGATTTTCTCATTTTCTGTTTTAACTTTTTGCTAAATCTAAACTGCCTTTATCTATATGACTGTTGATTCATAGCCCGAGTTGTCGATTGTGTTCTTCTTTCTTCTTCAATCAACATATGTTGAGTAGTTTTTGCATCTGCTGTGTGATTGATGTGTTGGACAGGAGGATAGCATCCCTGCCTTGCCTAATTATGTATAGGCTGAAGTTAATTCAGCAGCAGCAGTGGATCATTTCAGCTGAATGGTTTTATCTCAAGTTATAGCAGATTAATGTCGAATCAGAGATTAACCTTTTAAACTTTATTATTACTTGCTGTACCATTCTCTGCCTGGCTTTGTGCATACTTAAAATGTTCATAGACTTGGTGATAATTGTGCCAGTGCCTTAAATGGGATGCTGCATTGCTCCTCGCCGCTAGCGGTCTGTCTGCTGGAGCTGTCTTCCTTCAAAACAGGTTGATGTAAATGCAGATGGGAGCTCATTTAGTAAAATCTTGGCCCTTTGGTTGCAGGTGGTTTAATTAGGAATGGACTTGGTTGGTTGATATTCGCATCACAGGTTCCTTTATGCTTATATGGATCATAACAAATATGGTGTCAACAATAAGCTTGGAATTGGGCAACAAAAAATGTTATTCTTGAATCAGATTCCCAACAGTATTGTTGCAAGCCTGATCAGATGAACTCGTCTATCACCCTTGTTCTGTATTGCTTGAAGCCATTAAAGAAATTTTGCAGGGAAGATGTGCTGCGTGATGCATATGAACTTGTGCAGATATCTTAAGCTAAGATGGGTGCCTCTTAGCATGGTGATCTTCTGTTTTGGTCTTCATCCCCATCTAAGCTCGCACAGCTCTGTTTCGCTTTTGTTCACAGTGCCAAAAAGAGTTGATGTTGAGCTTTACATGGATGAACCAGCTTGCCCATAATGGTGGCAAGGTGTGAAACAAAATTACTTTTCAACAACAGAGATATCAGAAACATAATTGTAAAATTATTCCATTGGCATTTAATTAACACGGCCTCAATATTTTTGTTTTAGCTTCCATTTAATTATTCCATTGTTTGATCTAATATAATCTATTCTTTTGACTTGATTAGGTTTGCTTTAAAGTAAGCTAGTTAAAAAAAATCAAATCAATTTATTTTAACTTTTAAAATTAAAACAACATTTATCATATAATTGACTTAATTAAAATTTAGATTTGTTCTGAATAATATTATTTTAATTAATTTTAGTAGATTATAATTAATACATAAACAATAACTTTGATTTTACGTTGGATTGACGAGTGATATTTAATTTGATTTGATTTTTATTTTAAAAAATAGTAAAACATACCATCACTAAGAGGATATTTAATAGTTTGGTAATTATTATTTTTTAAAGTATTTTGTCACTAAAAAATGTATTAAAATAATATTATTTTATTTTTTTAAAAATTATTTTTAATATACCACATCAAAATAATTGAAAATATATATAAAAATTTAATTAATTTTTAAAAAACACGAAAATAAACTGAATTTAAAAGTACAACCTGTATCCTGGATTTGAGAATTTATGGCTAGAAAATCTTTTTGATGTTGAAAGCCTTACAAGGGTGATCGTAGTCTAAGCCTTTCTGACATCTAGTATAAAACAAGCCCATTACCAAACACACTTGAAAACAAACTTTGGTAACTCGAAACGACATCGTACCAAAGCAAACAAAAACTCCATTGTCATGTCGAAACTCTCTCATCTTGATCCCTCTTTCTTCTTCCCCATCATCATCATCAACAATGCATCAAAATCAAAACTTTCCATTTCTTATCCTCCACTAACAAAACCAAACCCAAAAACCCAATGGAGAAACACATTGAAAAATTCTTAAACAAAGTCTCATTGGTTTTCATAACCATAGCCACAATCACCCTTCTCTACCTTTCCCTTCAAACTCCACAAACTTGTATCCCACCAAACACACCCACCACAAAACCCCACCTCAAATTCCCTTCTTCTACATGCGACCCTTCTCTAAACCACCCTTACATGGATCCTACCAAGAAAAGATTGAAACTTTGGTCTTCAAAATCTTGGCTTTCTCAAGTCTCTTCTTTCACAACTTTCTTCCAAAGTCTGAATCTTTTGAACAATGAAACCAAAGTACTCTGTGTTTCAGCAGGTGCTGGACATGAAGTGATGGCGCTGAATAACATGGGTGTTAGTGATGTTACTGGTGTTGAGATAGTGGATTCTTTGCCATTAGTTAAAAGGGCTGACCCTAATAACTTGCCCTTTTTTGATGGGGTTTTTGATTTGGCTTTTAGTGCTCATTTAGAAGAGGCTTTGTTTCCTTTGAGGTTTGCTGGGGAGATGGAGAGGACTGTGAGGAATGGTGGGGTTTGTGTGGTTGTTGTAGAGGAATGTGGTGGAGTGGAGGTGGATGCAATTGTTGGATTGTTTAGGAAGTCTATGTTTGTTGGGGCTGAGAATGTTACATTGATTGGGATGAGGATGACCAGGATTATTACGAGAGTTGGTGTTTCTTCTTCTTCATGATTTCCATCGGTAATTATGCTTCCTTTTTCCTTGATTTGATTTTATTGTATCAGTTTTGGGGTTGGTGTTAATTTCTGTTTGTAATTCCGTTGATGATTTTTGACAGTTACTGTAGTTTGCTTTTGGTAATGAAAATTATTAGTCTTTGTTGATATTAATCCAAAACTGAATCTTAATAATCTTTGGCAAATGGCATTGGAAGTGGAAAATTCAGCTGGGAAGAAAAAACTAAAAAGAGCAACATTGTTTGACCATTGGATGATTGAAGCTCCTACAATCTGAATAAGCTCGGGACTTTTTCTTAGAATTTAAGATTGGAGGAATTAGATTTTGTATTTTTCATGTTTCTTCACATCTCTTGCAGTGGCTCTGTTGGTATTAGTTCTGAATCTAACTAGAGAGTTTCTTTATACACGAATTGTATTTTGGCAGTCTAGTTTATGTCTTTGTTCCTTAGAAAGTTGAGAATCGGCAGACTGACGTGCTGGTTCTTTTCTCTCTTCAGTAACAGCACTGTGATTCTATTGGGCCATTTGCTTTATCTTGCAACTTTCGTGTTGGTTTTGTATATATATGAAATGAAACTAATAATTATGAACCTTAGTGATTGGATGCTCATAACTAGTATTAATAAATTTAGATATAATCATAACATTGTATAAATAAATTTATATGATTTTGTTGGCACAGTAAATAAGTATTGCCTTTTGAAGAAGATTACTATACTGTTTTATGTTGAATCCATTTCCTTAGTTGGTAAATGACTTTGGCTTGTCAAAATTGTTTTTCTGTAGTTTTCTGTACCCATCAATGAAGGGCTTCAAGAGGCATAATCGATGGATGTCAAAGAAAAAATGCAAATTCAGTGCTGGTACATGTAATATCTCCTTTGATTATCAGCAATATGTTTGGAGTGAAGCTCAACTATTTTGCTGCTTTAGCAAATGGAGTTTGTCATCAAGGAGGAAGTTGCAATTTGCCATGGGACACATGATTCTTCAGAGATAAATGGCTTGTTAGTGTCTGATTTATGACACCGCATTAAGTCGAATTGTTCATGAACAATTCAGTAAGATTTTCATGCAGACTACTTATATTTTTGCCCTTGAATATTAATTCCAGCTATCTTTTCCTGAAGTACATACAAGACAGGCATTTAGTTTTTGCTTGCATGTCCATTTTTTCTGGCCATACCATTTTCAAGATTCGGTAGTGGCATTGAACAGCAAAGTAAACTTCATGCAAGTAATTGTAGATCGAGATGGTTTCTTTCTAGTCTCATACTGAATTGAATCAATAAAGGTATTTTTAGACCAAGTTATTATTTACATCCGTGTGTTCATCCTTTTTCTTTGTTTCTGTATTATGTTCTGTTAGAACTCCATCTTCACGATCCTTGCATCTCCATCCACCAAGGCTCTTCACCTTTTAAACCTTTGATTGAGCCAAGCTTTTCATTAGCAGTAAACCAGCCATTCATTTCTGAAAATGAAGATCTATTGGTTAAGTTGTCTGCAAGGTCTCAAGCAGACAACCAGCGAAAATATATATTTGGGTAAAACCCATTAGCACCTAAATAGCATGGTTGAATTAAGAACTACAGATACAATGAAGTCTTTATATCCCAGTTCAACACACTAGTACTCATTCAGCTTAGAAAAACCGCCCAAAGGTATTTGCTACATCCAGGGGGTGGAGCAACAATAGAACTATTCTTTCTGGACCGTGCATTAAAAGCATGGATGAACAGAAGGCTTATCAACAGGTCTAATGAAGCTAACCACTATCTTGATGTATTAGGAAATTTAGCCATCTTGAAAGCTTGAGGAATCTCATGAACTATGAGCTTCCTTGATGAGAAGATTTCTGGTGCTGCAATCTCTACTCCATTAATAGACAAACCCTGTGTCACATTTGCACCGTTAATAATCTCAAGATCTTCACAAGGGAGCAATGTCATCAGCCGTTTTTTATGTGGTAATGCAGCAAGTTCAATGTATGTAACCCTTAGAGGCAGTATGTGAAACCTCACAATCTTCTCAAGCATCGGAGATGAAGATGCCACAAACTCAAATTCTGAAGGAGCAAAGATTGTTACAGAACTCAAGCTTTGGTCATCCGCAAGAATCCTGTTAATAACAGAATTCAATCCAATTGCAAATAACACAATTCTGTGGGAGCTAAGCAAATGGATAATCCTTGTCCATTCAACAATGATCTTGGGGTCATTAGCATCTGAAACTAAATTGGAAATTGCATCACAAATTGGAGCTTGAATAGGCTACCATCCAAGAGAAACATCTTTAGACCTCAGTGATGAAAGTGGTGCAAGAACACCATGAGTTGCAATGTCTTTCAAGAACCATGTCAGGCTGTGATACCAGTACATGATTGATCTCAAGCAGTCTTTCTTTCTCTCAATCCTAGTTATAGTTAAAGCAAATTAGGCCCTGTTTGTTTTTGCGTTTTAAAAACGCTTTTTAAAAAATTTGAAATTTTTTTATTTTTTTTCTTTGCTTCAATT
>Ga0307512_10004461_pt1 | contig 15328 bp, 13 predicted proteins | sample 14_EM_MG_FD_200267 | JGI IMG/M metagenome (GOLD analysis project Ga0307512, IMG submission 200267) | Populus trichocarpa ectomycorrhiza microbial communities from riparian zone in the Pacific Northwest, United States - 14_EM | ecosystem: Host-associated > Plants > Roots > Unclassified | place... | reverse complement strand
TATATTTTGCGTGGGGTTTCACACCACCTCATCCCCTGTCGCATTTTTTTGTTATATTTGTTCATGTTCCTGGGCATAGTCAACTACTACTCAATCAATAATGCAATTCTCAGTCTGAAATTTTGTTATCATGCTCTCTTCATACTTATCTCTAATCTCTTTTAATTATTTCTTCTCTCTATTGTGCAATTGTGGAAAAATAGTACAGTATGAGATTGTGTCTCATCAAGGCTGGCGATAATTTTTAGTGTGGGTGGTTAGATTGAATGCATCCCAGATAGGCAGGAGGAGTTCACACCCCTGTACTGCATGCTATGGTTGCAGGTCAGATCCCTGTACTGCATGCTATGGCAGCAGGTCAGGCCCCCTGCAACTGCATGCTATGGCAGGTCAGACCCCTGTTTGCACCCCCTGTAACTGCATGCTATGGTGGTGTAATGTGCATGCAACACATAGCATGCAGTTGCAGGTTGCATGACCTGCACTACTCCATAGACCAAGGTACATACCCTCGGAACCGCGACATTGCATTCCATCCTTTGGTTGACCCCAGTGGCCAAAGCAAATATTACCACCCTCCCAGAGTTGGTCGCGTATAGTATTCTCAGCGACAGCGGTGGAGCGGCCGTGTTCCTTGCGCGATAAACCGACAGTCATGATGCCTTTGACACCATCATATTCTACCCTAACATTGTTAACAGACAATCTAATACCAAGTGGCATGTGGCTTTCCAAACCTCGCCTGTCGTCTCTAAGATGACAACTCGCACTGTCAGTACACAAATCTCTCCAAATTGTCAATGGTCTTAGGATCCATGGGACCGTCGAGATTGACAACAACCGCCATCCCTCCAATCTCTCGCGTTCGGGCATTCAGCAAGCAATGCGCAATGGACATCTTAAGGCCTTCACAATCCGCATAGAGGAGACCGGTGGTAGGCTTTTCTTGGTCGCGTTGCTTAGTTTTGTGGTGAGTACTGAGCATCGCGATGACATTGCCCTCCACAACCTGGTGATTATCGTCGGAAGAAGCTTTCGACAATTGGGATGTCTTATTGCGGGTAGGCAGGTACGCGCGGTGCTTCGATTCTCTCCCTCCGGCCGTGATATACATGGCAGTGTCAATTTTTGTTTTAATCATACTGAATTCACTCTGTATAGAGTATGACAGACCCCTACTCCCCGTCGCCTCCGGGCAGGCCAGCTAGATGGTGGAGCTCTCCTTCTGCTACCCGTCATCGCCTCTAGGCAGTGTCAATTTGGTGGCTGTTGTGATGGTAATTTGTGATGGGTGTCGGTATTGGTTGTTCGTGACGGTTCTTCGGGATGGTTGTTGGTGATGGTGGAGGCGACGGGATGGTTGTGGGTGTCGGTATTGGTTGCTCGTGATAGTTGTTCGACATGGTTGTCGGTAATGGTGGACGCGACTGGTGATGTTGGAAGGGAAGAGGTGTGGACATTGAAAATGAGGATTATGCAACCTATGATCTTTAGTAACGTCATCTACGTTCCAACTCTACCGCCATTCGTACTGCATACTAACCTTAACTTTTGTAATTCAAAATCTCTGTCTAAGTGACACGGTTTACATTTCAAATCGACTTCTACATACGCCTGTATGACACTAGCACCACTTTCAACAGTTTAGTAAAGTTTAGCAAAGAGATGAGATTATATTATAGATTAGATTAGATCAAGTGAAGGTGACATTTTATCCCTCCCCATCACAACAGTTACGAAATGTTACTTTAGATGGTTGATTGACAGCTTGATTGACTCTATATCAAGGTGGTATGTGTACAGTCTCCCACATGCGTACGCATACGCACTAATCTAGATGAGATGCCGGTATCAACACCGCGAGCACGCAGTAACTATCATGGAAGTCGAGGCTGCCATCAAGGCATGCCTTTCCGCAGACATGCTATCGAAGCTCAGCGGTCTACTGGTCAGTTTTCGTCAGTGTTCCTTATCCCGTCGATTGAAGACTAAACTCTGTACAGCCACCGAGGTAGCCCAATGGAAGGTGATACCAGCAAGATCACATATGTACTCACCATCGCACCACGCGACATTCCAAATTGGGGCTAGACAGGGGGTGGCATCGACCTGATCATGCGCCGTCACCTGAATGGGAAATATCGCGCATTCTTAGATGAAGACCTAATTACGGCCATATTCCTGCAGCTGGTTTGACTCAAGTTGGGAGCTTGCTTCAAGGAGGCACTTGCGGAAGTTCTGCACTCGGAATGTTGGCAATGGGGAGAGGACAAACCGGCGAATACCCAGGTAAGTTCCCCATGAGAGTTTTTCGCCTAGCAAACTCACTGGTGCCATATAGCTAGCGAAGAGAAGAGCCATATTAGATCACGAAACCCGTGGATTTGACGAATCCATTTCATGTCAACGAATCATGGATTACAAGAAGAATTATTTTGAATCTTTGCGTTTCGTTAGTATGCCATCTATGTAGCTCTCTTTCTTCACTACATTCCCAAGTCCAAAGACACGACTATCTTCCGAAGGTCCCATGCAATCAACACACCGCGGAGTCCTCACTGCCCACACGCTCAGCGTGATGATAGTGGAGCTGATGCTATTCTACCTTGACATAGCGGTAAACCAGTAGACGCAAGGAATCAGATAGTACCGTATTCACAACGATTTCTAGTGGTGGGACCAGGACGACCAGAGATGTGGTGATTCATTGCGGACGGCAAGGGACTGTGCCGAAATGTGTCGGTTCAGCTAGAATGACGATAAGTGCGGTAGTTGTAAGGTGCTATCAAAGGAGGAACTGGACCGGAGCGCGGGAGAATCGGGAAATTGAGGACCAGGCGGAAGAGAACTACCGCAACGCAATGTGAAGTGGGTGTTGCTACTTTTAGACAGCAGTGCGGAATTCAGCATTAACCGGGAGCAGGTTGATGTACATGTCGCCGATCTGAAGCGTCAGTTGGCCAAGATGAAGAGTGTACTTGGGTCATAAAAGCCTTGCAGCGGTATGTCATCTAGGAGTAGTAGTATCTGGATTTAATTACTATTGCATGAGTACCGCAAGATACATCGAATTCTTCCTGCGCAACTGCGCAAAAATGGGCAATATCCATGGCAAGCACAACGGAGCCACCCTGCTAAAACACTGCAGCACATACACTACACCCTGTTCCCTAAGCACGACAGCAGTCTCGTCGCTGTATTCCGAAGCATGCTTTGCCCGAGGTTTCCGTTGTCGTGCACGATCGCATATCCCGGAGGGTTAGTTAGTGTGGCCAATGGCGCATAGCAAAATAGGCGTTCCCACATAATGCTGGATGTCCACGCAGTGCTGTAGGGCTTCCCCAAGGAGTGTGATGACAAGGAATTTAGTCAATGTGTCCGCAACGACCATGAGACCTACTGCCAGAACAGACAACGCTGGGACGAATTATCGCATTACCTCGATCTGCCAAGCATTCTCGCTCCCGAGGAAACTCCAAACTCATACTCTTCCTCTCGCCCGAAAGTCTTTTCCTTTGATGAGTTTGCCTTGGGCCTGTCTCCATACTCTCAACACTGGGGACGAGCTTGCAAACTTCTCATGTCGGAATAATTGCCATCTCTTGCTCAGGAATTGGGCGTGTACGATCACTGGTCCGCGGGAGTAAACACTGCGCAACACTCAATGATTCCACCAGTCCGGACGGACCCGGGCTGGGGTAGGGCTCAGTACGGTCCGTTCCAACTGTTTGGTCGGATTGGACCGAGCCCAAGACTGGCAGTCTGGGACTGGATGGGCTTGGTCTGGTCCAGTCCGCGCACACTTGCAATTTCGACATTGTTTCCTAGGCAAGTACCACCAGTGTTCAAAACGGTCCGGGCCGGGCCGGCTTTGTCTTCTTCAGGCCCGGCCGGCGGCAGGAAGCCCGCGGGCCGAGTTATGAGACATGACGGCCCTAAATTTGTTACAGAACGCTAATAATACTGATTGATTTCCTCACACCACTGAAAATAATGAAATATATCATCATCCAATGAAGTTTTTACCCTGTTTTTCATGTTTCAGATATGCACGGTGGCCCGCAGGCTTTGGTAAAGCCAGTGCGCTTTCGATTTAAAAGCCCAGCCCGCCCGGGCTTTGCAATCAGAGGGCCTCACAAAGCCTGATAAAAAGCCCTCAGGCCGGCAGGGCCCATGTTGAATACTGGTCTAAGCTACATAATGATATAGGCTTTATAGTAATACGACCACTCTTTTCACCTCAACCACTAATAATTGCTTCCCTGTCACCCATTCAGCTCAAAATAGCTTGGTCTGATTCCTTTTCTGAAGAAAGCCCATACAGCCTGCGGGCTTTGACATAGCCCCCGCGCTTTTATTTAAAATGCCCGAGGCCTCGTGGGCTTTGAGATCATCGGCCCGGCCCGGCCACCTCAAAGCCCGCCTGAAAGCCCTCGGGCTGGCCGGGCCCATTTCAAACACTGAGTACCACTGAAAACATGACTCATCCTCTCATTTATCACCGCACATCTCTGGATACCCACTCTGGGTGAAAATATCACAGTTCTGACTGTATATTTGGTGCCATTGAGATATATTCCCCCATTAAAATACTGATACAGTGAAAAAAATACTCTAAACCTTGATACTGTGCTGGACTGGTCCAAATCAGTCCAGGCCAGTACAGTCCAGGTCCAGAATAAGTGAGGATTAGTCTCATCCCAGTTCAGAAATTACTAAGACAGGATTGGACTGGACTTGGGCAGACCCGGTCTGGACTGGTCAAATGCTGGACTAGTGGAATCATTGCCAACACTCGGATATTAGTCGCTTTGTAATAACTACATCTTTGAAGAAAACAGAACAAGGTGAAAGAGACAAGTGGGATTGTAAAGGTGACTGGGGTGATAGAGCAGGTGGAACAGAGAGCACAAGGTTTGACCAGGGAAATAGTTCATACTACTAGTATCTGACACGTTCTGGAGATCAGCTGATCAAGGCAGTTGGTAGATTGTGTTACAGGGTCGGTATGGCCTAAGTAACTATACTTCAAAGTATACTTAGATACTTAAGTATGTATTTTTAAGCTATACTCTGCGGTAGCTCTTATCGTATAATCTTATCGTGCTTTCGTATGCATATTTCCAGACAAAGTGTATTGGTAGTCTGTAGAGATCATAAACGCAAAGAGGACAAATATGTATGGTCGTATCAGATGCTTCCAAGTGAATAGCAACTAAACCGTATCGTGGTGTACAGCAGTACGGACAATACATATATCTCGTATAATTGATCTCGATGATTAATGTATACCGTAATCTATATTTGTATAATCAATCTCGTTGATTAGTTAATCTCGTGAAGTATATTCCTATATTTATTCTCGGTGATCAATTACTATCGTGGCGGTAATAAAATGCCCGTTGATACTGCAATCTAAATTGACACGTATCTTCTCAAATTCCCTTTCTCAATTGCTTGATAATTCTGGTGTTCAGATACTATTGGCAATATTATGTCTTGAGCGTAATCTCCCTCTGAACCTTGTCTTTCACAGACTCAAATGTAAATGTCAATTCTACATCGGCAAAAGCGCAAATCGACTATAGGCTGCGCTACGCGCAGCTCATAGCAAGCTTCCCGTGGACCGCTGCGCGACGCGCAGCCTATTGTCATCTATAGTCGATTCATAGAGATGTGCGGGTGGGCCTATGGACCTATATACGGCTGCCGGCCGGAGATTGACCTATACCTGTCTACTGCCTGCAGGCTGTGCTGTTATACCGGTACTGTCCACACTATCGCTGCCAGTGCGCTTGAGAGCCCGCTGGCACTTGAGAGCCTGCTTGAAACCCTGCTTGAAAGCCTGCTTGGTAGACTGCTTGAGAGCCTACTTCAGAGAGCCACGCTTGAGAGAGCCGCGCTTCGGGAGGACTAGAGTTTTCCAGGGGAAGCTTTTGGCCGATGGAAAACTCTGAGTTTGTGGAAGCTTTGGCTACTAGGGGGCTCTAAGTCTGTGGAAGCTTTGGCTACTTGAAGGTTCTAAGTCTGGACGCTTTGGCTAATAGAAGGCTCTAAGTCTGTGGAAGCTTTGATGCTAACGTTGACGTAGACAACCTACTTCTCTCAGTGCTTCGGGTACTATGATCACCATCACCAACACCATCACCATCGCCATCATCACCATCGCCATCATCACCATCGCCATCATCACCATCAGCCCCGGACCGAATCCGCTCACATACACCCTCAATCGGTGGGAAGCGGGCAGCAGATTCCGCTGAGAAAACTGAGTCGGGGATCTGCTCTCCCCGAGATCCAATTGTCTACGTTTCCTGCAGAATCTAAGGCTGCAATTGTCAACACCATAGCCATGAGGCATCGTGAGATCTCGTCTCGGCGGCCGCGCCAAAGCTAAGGTTCAGACTATAATATCAACGGACGTCAAGATTTCGGCTACCCACCACCCGCCACCCGCCACATGCCACATGCGACCCACCAAACACTGCTCGCCACACGCCACCTGCCTCACGCCTCCCGTTGCCTGGCGTCTACCACTCTGCAAGCCTCTGCATCAAACATGCAGGAGCATATTCGGGAGGAGTAGAGTTTTCCACAGGAAGCTTTTGGCCGATGGAAAACTCTGAGTTTGTGCAAGCTTTCGCTAATAGAAGGCTCTTGGTCTGTGGAAGCTTTGGCTAGTAGAAGGCTCTAAGTATGTGGAAGCTTTGATGCTGACGTTGACGTAGCCAACCTACTTGTATAAGTACTTCTGGTACTATGATCACTATCACCAACACCATCACCATCGCCATCGCCATCACCATGGCCATGGCCATCATCTCCATCAGCCCCAGACCGAATGCGTACACATACGCCCACAATCGATGGGAAGCGGGTACTGGATTCCGCTGTCAAATCTGAGTTGGAGATCTGCTCTCCCCAAGATCGAATTGTCTACCTCTCCTGCGGAATCTAAGACTACAATTGTCAACACCATGACCATGAGGCATCGTGAGATCTCGTCTCGGTGGCCGTGCTGAAGATAACGTTCAGACTATGATATCGACCGACGTCATGATTTCGGCCACCATACGCCGCCTACCACCTGCCACCCGCCAATGCCACTCGCCGCCCGCCAAGCCCTGCCCGCCATATGCCACCAGCCTCACGCCTCCCGGTGCCTGCCGTCTGCAACTCAGCAAGTCTCTGGATCAAGAGCTTACATGGGAGCATAAAGTCAAGTGAGATTGAAAGTGTCTTCCCTCTTGAGAGTGTACTCGGGAGCGTACAGCCAAGTTGGCTGGGAGTGTACCATCGAGTACAATTGGGAGCATACTTGAGAGCGACTCGGAGGTGTACTTCGGAGTTATTTGAGAGCTTACTTGGGAGCATATAGTCAAGCAGGCTGGGAATGTGCCATCGAGTGCAATTGGGAGCGTCCTTGAGAGCTTACTTGAGAGCGTAAGTCAAGCAGGCTGGAAGTGTGTGTTAGAGTGCAATTGGGAGCATCCTTGAGAGCGTGCCCGGGAGTGTGCATGAGAGCGTCTTGAGAGCTTACGTGGGAGCGTATATTCCATCAGCACAATGTAAAATGGTTCGGAAGTCATAACTCAATGACTCAGCTATTCTGAACAGCCACACCGATCCTTCCAGAAGCTCCCAGAAGCTCCCGAACAGGCTGAATGCAAAACGATGTGCCTCTTAGGTGCTCCGAGAGTACATTCAGGTGCTCCTCAACGCTCCTGACGTAGCGGAACAAAATACAAGAATATTCTAATGAGTATGAAGTCGTCTTCAGAATGCTAGAAAATCATGCCTTTAAGGTGGTAAAATTTCGGAGCTGCTGGGACTAAAACACTTGTCTCCATGACGATTCCGGTGCACATGGAGCCAGACTCACCGGGAGTGATGATATATATTGTCTATATCGAATAGTACAATTCGATAAACTATCTCACAGCTCCACACCTGAATCTGGCATTCCAATCAAATTAATATACAGTGCAGTAGGTATCTAAATCAACATGATTATTTACAAGACATACACGATCGTTGCCGCCCGATGCAGCATTCTCCCGCACCCAATGTGCCGGACCACCTATTGCTCCGACAGATACAATATGCATCTTTTTCCTTTGTATGACAACCCGCATGAACCCGTCAACACAATCACACCAACCATGAAGATCATTGAACTTTGTTGGAATCACCACCGGGTATTCTTGAGCTTGAGGACGTAATACCCATTGTTGGGTCGTCTGGCACCTCTTAGAAAAGGTCGATAATGCTTTCCCTGCTGGGAGGCGCTCCTGAAATTGGACGATCTGATTCTGTGGAGTCCAGCTGAAGTAAAATACAGGAAAAGAAGGATCTCCTCCTTGGAAGGTGTTATCGAGGTCATTCTCTTCACTTTGCGTATACTGGACCCAGATGTTATGAGATTCTGGCATGATCCCTTGGTTGGCATTGGTATATTCTACCTTGCAATCAAGTGCCAGACGCTCAACAAAGTAGGGTTGTGAAATGGTTGACGGTAATACAACAGCCCATTTTGGAGTTTTATACATATACCGTCTAAGAGTACATTCTGATCGTATCTGAGCACGAGTCCACTAACTTTGTATCCACAGTCCTCTTCGATTTGTATGCGGAATAGCTGTCCAAAGTTGGGTATTCCGATGTCTTCTGATGCATCTCTGAGTGAGGTTAATTTGATACTTCTGAACACTCCGTGGACATGCATTTCTCTCAAATGATTTAACTGCTGTGATACAGGGAGAATAATGTGCTCGTCTTCAAATGTTTCGAGACGCAAAAGATGAGCTCAGCGTGTACTTCGCTGCTTATCGGTAGCGGACAGTAGGTTGAAAACTTTTGCCAAGTCAATATTGTACCAGCCTTGGAGTGCAAGATATGATAGTGTCTCCTCCAGATAGTCGAGACCGGTACACCGGTCATTGTGCTTGAGCATCTGTTCAATGGAAATGACTTTATTGGTAGATCAATATGCCTCTTTCACGTTGGCGATTTGTAGCCGTGCAGAAATATCAGTGGTGAAATTGTCACCGGAACTCATTCGCCGAATTGACTCTGAGATATGGCTCACAGGATTTATCTTTTGCCATCCGAAATGTATTACGTGTTGTTCAATGGATTTCCGGAGCGCCTGAATGCCCATTGTCCCCCACCAAGCTTCAAACTCAATCAAACGGATGGAGAATTCTGTCTTTAACCACTTCTGTTCATTCGAGGTGATGCCATAAAGCTCTCTCTCCAGCTGGTTAGTGACCCACTCAGTATCAGCCAAGCTCCAGGTCATGTTTTCTGTCTCAGCATCAGATAGACGGATCTGAAATTTCAGTTGCTTGTCGATGGTCATGGGTGCCGCTCCGTAAGCCTTGTCTTCGGCGGCAGCTTCCATTAGGGCAAGGTCTTTAGCAAATTTGCTTCTGCGACCGGATGCCTTGCTCCCGACTTCCTGCAATAGTTGTCGCTCATGACATTCGAATGATTTATCGAAAACTTTGCGTTTAGCAGCTATCAAAGGATGGAATTCGCGCTCCAATCGCTCGATTGCCTTCTGACGATCAGCATCTGTCCAAGTTGTGGCCGCTTGTCTGGCTCTGTTCAGGCGCACCTGAAATTGCATAAGTTTGGTTGTGGAAACCTTTTCAGCCCCATACACATCAGCCTCCATTGCAGCAAGAATCTTATGAATCTTTTGTTCGCGTAACTGATGGGATTGTTTTGCCAACTGGTCATCCACTTTCGCCTTCGCAGACTTCTACATTTTCTGCTCACAAAAAATTCCCTCCTTCTGGTAAAATCGCTTCAGTGCATGGTCCAGTGCTTTGAGGGATAGGTCTGAGTGATTTTGTTGGCTAACAAGTGAAGAGAATTCACATAATGCCAGCGCTGCTCCCGTTACAATGTCATCTGAGGCTGTTTCTGCTGCAGTTTTCTCGTCCTCTGTGGAGCAGACAAGAATTGCAGCACAATTCACTGCCAGTGTTCTGATCATTCCAGGGATCTCTTTACCTTACCAGGTGCCACTTCTCATTCAATCGAATGGTTTAGAGAAGTGCTGTAGACCGGGATATCGGGGCACCAATGTACATCGATTGCCAAATTGATCCTTGACATTTCTAGCTTTCAGGTATTTGAGCAGCCAATGCAATAAGTCTTTAACTAACCCCAGGAGCAGCTGATGCAATTCATCAGGCTGCCAAAGCCAATAGACATTGCAGAGAGGGTATTGCCAGAACTGGTTGCAGATTGGGTGGACACCAACCGTATGCAGAGCATCAATATGATTGGCCTCCAGCAGCTCCGAGTAAATATGCTGGTCTCTTGAGGTATCGTGGGGTCGAAAAGCTGAATGCCCCATCGGCACACCTTTAGGAATTTCACACACACAGCATGAGGCATATGAGACTTCAGCAATCATGACTTGTTCCGGATAATCCCCGACCCAGGCAGCCAAAAGAGGGTAACATTGTCGCTGGAATCCATCTACAAAATCACATTTCAAGCCACGGCCAGTGATGCCAAGATGCCACATTTGAGACAGCACAGTTCCAACCGCGGAATGCCATGACTCGTCAATGTTTTTGGCACCTTTCGGTGGACATGGGATCAGCCCAACAAGAACCCAGGCGCAGTTTTTTCGTGTATGGCGGATATCTTTTCGAATATTACCAATTGTGAGATACAGTGGCCACGCATGCTGATCGCCAGAAAAATTGGTCAAGTGAGTCTTGGCTGATGCACAAATGACTAGCACAATCGTCGCTCCGGCAGGATGTCGATCTTGTGTATCCCACTACCAATCGCCCGTGTTCATCTCGCTGTAGGGTCGACGAACCGCAGATTCAGCAAGGTGCACCAGTTCAAAATTGAGGTGTGCCTGAAATGGGAGATGTGCCAAAAGGAACTGGATACATTTGAACATATCCCTGTAGAATCATGTTCTGAACATATGTGAGTCGTCTTCAATCAAAGTATCATCGCCATGCCCGAAACTGAGTGCAGAGAGCAGCTTTCGTCGAGCATCTGCAGATTGGAATGATTCGATTTTGTAGTCGTCCAGTCCACGCCTGAGATGATGATCTATCCAGGTTTTGGTTTGCTGGCTAAACGACTGGGCCTGCTGAAAGTCGTTAGCAGACCGAAATGGATGCCATGGATTCCATTGTTCTGAGTACTTGCGATGCTTGTTGTACAATCCAGTTGCTTTGCCATATGCTTTCCCCCCCTCATTTTCCAGTCCAACTACCTCCCTATGAGCCATTGTCTTGGTTGGATCAGGGGTACAGGTGAGATCAGGCTGCTGAAGGTCAATTGGTTGTTCGTTGGGAGTATCTTCAAGTGGTGGTGCACCCGGTACGTTGTCTGTGAGTCGATCGTTAGTTGGTAGTTTGTCAATGGCTATTCAGGTGCACTTATTGTAGTCAAACCATGATGGCTCAGGGTGATCCCAGCCGGCAGGTGGTAGAATCCCGTTGGGTAATAGCCCTTCATTCATCGATATTGGGTGATAATGTTGATAGTGAGCTTCCAGTCGGTTCTGGTTGCATGATATCATTTTCCAGATAAAGCATTGAACATGTTTCCGGCGAGTGTTGACAATAGTTGAGAAACGCTCAGTGTTCTGACGAATCTCGATGATGCTTTAGGGGGTATGATTTGTTGCTGGATTTATGCATCAGGGATATTGTTTGAAAGCGAGCTAACTCAGGTTAGCGTATCACTATCAAAGCCTCATCACACCCCACCAAATATAGAGGAGGGGTAAAACAAAGTCACCTCACATTCAGTTTTCTTCACAAACTAGGATAATATCTATCAAATCCCGCACAATGATCTTGCAAATTATCTACTGAAAATCATCAGCAGAGTTAGTTTCTTTTGTTATCACTATGATCAACTTCTAATACTGATCCCCAGGTGCTACCACGATCGGCCTTATCGTATACTACGTTATTGCTGCATTGTGTAGATTATGTCTACGCTCGAGCCTCAAGCAGCGCATAACATCAACTTAATACAATGAATAGGTGAGTTTCCTAGCTGGCGTTATGCCCGCTCATTGATCATCGAGAACTGATAGGCTGGTAGGATATTTTCTTCAGTAACGATCCTTGACCGGTAGGTTGATCCTAAGGAGACATTGAAGTTTATACAAGGAGCTCAAAAGGAAGCAATCACTGTAGCTGCTCGACGAACAGGCCTCATATTGAATGAAGTAGTAGGACGTACACACACATTAGAAGTGTAAAATGCCTAGTCACGCTAATCTTCCAACCAGGTATAGTTCTTGTTTCTTTCCTGGAGATATCATGTCGTATCCCTTCTATGACCTTTAGAGTTGTGAACCAAACAAAGGTGAACTTCTGTCCAAGATCCTAGTATACGAGTTCGAGCATATAACAAAGACAGGCAGAACGTGTGTGTTATGATTTCTTTTTCTCAGCCTGGTTTCATGGGATCAAAGTTGTAGTGAAACACCTTGGTTCGTGACAAATAAGATGGATATAAGAGGCCTTCATTCCGCCGAAGGTCCCTGCTACCTTCATTATTCTCCACTGTACTGCGCTTAATTGGAAATCACCAATTGAATTGATTATTTGATTACTACCATCTTTTGTTCACATACGATGTCGACGAATGGGTCTCCACCGAAGACTGCCAATATGGCTCAACCGGGCTGCCTGTTTGGCTCACACCAATGCCCAGATGACAATGTGGGAGCATCAGATTACCATGCTGGAAATACACCGAACAAAGACACTCAATTCTGGCAACCCACGAATCAATTTCCTCCACCACCGAGGTATAGTTACCCGCCTTCGCAGCCTCCATTTCCAGGCGCTCCCCAGTTCTACCACCATGCCCCATTCAACATGATACCAAGCTCACAACCAAGCTCTGGAGCGACCCAAGGATATGCGAGTTATGGGCCTCCATAGCAAGGATAGGATAGGATTTCCCCCAAGGAGGTTATGGTGGACCACACATGTTCCCCCCTCGGCAATTCCCCAGACAGGGGCCGTCATCTCCAGGTGCACCTCGAGTGCCTCCAGCACTGCTTGGAAACATTCCAGTCATTCCGCCGACCTCTTCCGCTTCTACTCCATACAAGCAAAGTCCAGGCGCGCCTGGGAGACCCCCCATTAGCCTCCCAACAAAACGATGTCAGCCGGCAGCAAAACCGCGCAGGACAGATGTTGCAGGGATTGCGGACTTGCCCCCATCACCAGAGATATCTTATGACGAATTCGATGCAGATTATGAGAGCGATGATTCGTCCGACTTCGGCGGCGCTCAAGGCAAAGCCCCAATCAGCTTGAAGCAATCAGAATTCTCCTTGAAGCAATTTGCCAAAAAGATGGGGCTGCCCAACTTTAGTGCATTCAACAAGTGGAAGAAAGTATGGGTGGCTGGGTTTCTCAAGAAGAAGCATCGGTCCATTATCCCGGGACAGAACTGTTTGAAACAGCAGCGTGATGGACCCCTGCACTGGGAGAAGGCGGTTGCAGATTGTTTGGAGAGTTTTGAGAAGTGGCTACCCTTGGAAAACTTTGATAATGCGGAATGGATTCGGCGACAATGGGTTGCGATGTTTCTGAAGAAATGTGCAAGCAAGGTTCTGGATGCGAGGATGATGGGAAGGCGAGGCAACATGCGACCAGCGACGGATTTGGGAGAGCGCACAGGCAAAAATCCGAGAGGTAACATCCAAGAGTTACCATATACAACATTCATGGTTATGATTCGTCGAGTGCAGAACGGCAACAATGAGCCAACCTCCAGCATGCAAATCCAAGCTTCCGAAAGAACCATACTGTCTAACTGCGTTATACAAATGCAACTTGACTCAGGAAGAATTGGACGAAGAGTATATGGGATTGTCCGCACCGAGGCAGATGATGAATGACCCTTGATGTGGTCAGATATCATACAACAGTTCCCTTTCAAATGCCTTCAAGTTGAAACTGGGACACGATGTGCAACTATTGTTGATAGAAAAGATGGCAGCGACAGGGAAGGATTTTGCCGAGCACGTAGTGGGACCAGCCAAGGTAATCCCCACTAGCCTTGTTACGGTAAGTTATGCACACAGCTAGTGTTATCATCGATTCGGGGTTGCCCGGCGGCGGTCCAGGTTTGGAACCGGACTGGAAGGTCCAGTCCAGGTTGTTACCCGGAAAACAGGGGTACCCTCCCGGTTTGGGGACAGGTTCGAACCGGACCATGGTTCCATTCTATGGTTCCTACAACTTTGGCTCCACTTAAGTATTTGAGTTTCCATCGTATCATGTCATGGTCAATATGTAAGTTGGTCAGCTTTAGCCGCTCTTTCACCTCCTGCATTCGAATTTGCAGTCCGACTGATATTTGTTGAATGGTTGTGAACTAATGGCTGAATTTAAGCGAAATTGGCGGGTTTTCGATCGCGACTCAACGAATACTTGTCAGATCGCAAATCTGAAAGCGGGAAGTGAAAGAGCGACTAAAACAGCACAATCTACGTATTGATCATGTTGTGATACGATCAGAACTCAAATACTTAATTGGAGCAAGAAATGTTGACTTTTGAGGAGCGGGTTTTGTGTGGAAACCCGTTGCAACGGTTCGGTTCCGGGTTGGAACCGGACCCGGAATCGACCCGGGAATTTGGACCCGTTGCTAACACTAGGCTGCGCGAGTGCGCGAGTGCGCGTAGCGCAGTCTATAGTCGATTTGCACTTTTGCCGATGTTATCAACAGCCTTATAATCTATCGAGATCTGCCAGCAAACAAAGAGCGCACTGTGGATCACTTTGACTTCCGTCTCTCCATTGTGCATGACCTTCTGCAAGCTGGAAGTCCATCAACAATGAAAAGTTCCTCCCGCATTCCGGCTTAACAGAAAATCACTCGGTCGGCTCCCCCCACACAATGTTGCATATACAGGTCTCAGCCGGAGATGAGCCTTGTATGGCCGGAGCGGAGATGTCTTGTATGGCCGGAGCGGAGATGTCTTGTATGGCCGGAGCGGAGGTGTCTCGTATGGCCAGAGACGGTGATGTCTTGTATGGCCGGAGATGACTGTTGACTCTGATACGGGCTGATGGCATTCAGCCGTACTTCACTCTCATATATATTGGCCTTGTGGCCCTCTTAGATAGACGACAATCAAGCTTTTAGCAGTCAGTATTTCAACACACAATCTGCCCTGCCCCCACTGCCTACCAGGCAAGTTACCAAGCACACCCCCCCTGCCCCTCTACCGAAAGGTACCAGGAATGCATTCCCCGCTTTGGATGGAGAGTAGAGTAGATTGTTTCCTTTGCAGGTGGAGAAG
>Ga0307512_10004460_pt1 | contig 15328 bp, 8 predicted proteins | sample 14_EM_MG_FD_200267 | JGI IMG/M metagenome (GOLD analysis project Ga0307512, IMG submission 200267) | Populus trichocarpa ectomycorrhiza microbial communities from riparian zone in the Pacific Northwest, United States - 14_EM | ecosystem: Host-associated > Plants > Roots > Unclassified | place... | reverse complement strand
TCTCTAATGCAGGATTTTAAATAATAAGTACTGACTGGTAGGGTGAAGTTTTTATGCTGGCATGATATATTTGTGGTGGGGTACCACTCCCAGCTCATCACCTGTCGCAATTTTTGCTGAATTTTTACTCTTTCCACAGCGCAATCAATAACTACTCTACAACTAATGCTATTCTGAGTCTGAAATTTTGTTAGCAGCTTCTCTTGATACTTATCTCCAATGCCTTTTAATTATTTTTTCTCTCTATTTTACTATTGTGGATATATTATGCTGTATGTTAATGTGTATGTTGCAGGCTGGCGAGATTTTTTTTGGTGTGGGTGGTGCAACCAGAATTAATCCCAAAGGGGAAGGGGTAGTTCACACCCCGGAACTGAATGCTATGGTAGCAGGTCAGATCCCTGTACTGAATGCTATGGCAGCAGGTCAAGATCCCTGTACGTGAATGCTATGGCAGGTCAGACCCCTGTCGGCACCCCCTGCAACTGAATGCTACGGTAGTGTAACGTGAATGCAACCCATAGCATTCAGTTGCAGGTTGCATGACCTGCACTACTCCATAGACCAAGTATATATTTCACACGCTGCACAGGTACTGAGGAGTCAAAGTTGACAAAAGCTTGAAACGACCACAATATCTTTCTTGCTATACTCGCAGCCAAGTACTCTTCACCTATTATTTTTCTCCTTCGTGATTCTTCTTAGAATAACCCCTGCGATGAGTGTAACACACGTGTCCTTGTGATGGTGCGTACACGTCACCACAAAGTAACGGAGTACGTATTGAATGCGACCCGTCTCCTGGGTGACGGGTAGCGTGTATTTCTCCGTCAGAGGGTACGAGGTTCCGTCAGAGCTGTCAGAGCCGTGCGGAACACCTGGGTGTTTCTGACGGCAACTAGAGTAGTTGCTGATGGGTAGTCCAAGTCTATTGAGAAGTTATGGAGCTAGAACGATGCTTGTAGCGACGCTATTGATGAGTGCTCATATTCATTGCAATTTTCCGTGGTGATTTCGTATCTGGACTTCGTGGACACTGTGCGATGAATCCGGACTTACCATTCCTCCCAAAGATTAGCTTGACATGAGAGCTTTCGGGCTCTCTAAGACAACCCTTGGCCTTAGTGAACTGCGATGCGGTTAAATTTCCTCTAATGTTGCCATCAACGCCCTCGTACCCAATCACTACAATCCAGGCTCCCGTTCGTCCATCCTCTCCCGCCGAGCTAGATAATGAAAGAGGTCGGCTAGTTATTTGGTTGTTGACTATCCACGGAGCGCTGGCGTTTGATTAGTTTTCCGTCTCCTGGAGGGGCATGGGTTTCGGGGGAGTTGGCACGTGTATATTGTGTGCGCCGGAATGTTCTATGTTTGGGTGACCCGCAGCGTTTGCATCTTTGTTCTGACTTCCCAGTTTCATAGAGCTCTGGCGAGACCCAAGGCGCTGGAGTGCATTCATCATCCTTGACCGACTTTGACTTGTCGGGCTTTGTTGCTTCGGCCGGCTCAGATATGGATTGTCGGATGTTGCGTTTCTTGCAGCCTTGTTGAGATGATTCTCCTGACTGCCTTGGTTGTTGTTGTGGCTGCTGCGGTTGGGGCTTTTTGCTGTCCAGCTTGAATTCTGAATCGGTGGCGCGGTCGAAAATCTCTTCCATACTGTGAAATCTTCCGTTCTTTGGGGTCAACAGCTTGAATTTGGACTCAGGTCCTGTTCGTAGACCGCTCCAAGCGATGTCGTAAAGATTCCTGTCGTCCTGCAGGAGCTATCCCGCTGCTCTCCAATCTGCTTTGATTCGAATGCCGTAGACTCTCATCGGTTCATTCTCTCCATGGAGGAAGTCGGTCATACTCTTCATTGCCAAGTTGAGTTGTCGGTAAGTTGTCCCCTTACATCTTTTGCATTTCTTCCGAGAAGGCCTCGAAGTCTTCCAAACACGGATCTGAGTCTCTCCGTGGGTCTCGAAGCCACTCCACCGGATCGATCATCTGGGTCGATCTCTGTGCCGGTTCCGGGTGATTGTTCCATGTGCTGTGAAGACTCGCTCCAGATGTGACTTTGTCGTGATCTCAGTGCGGAAATAAGTGCCTGTGAGATTGGAAGTTAGATTGCAAGGTGTCGAGGAAGTGATCGAGCTCTTTTGCTCCGCCGCAGTATTGTTCTGGATGGGTCATATCGAATATTTTCGTTTTCTTTGCTTCCGGTCGAATAGACTCTGTGCGGTATTACCAGTTTGCTTCCATCAGCTTGGCATTCTGCACACAGAGTTCAGTATTCTGTTGAATGGCATTGTTGAGCATTTCTCGCTGTTCCTCCATCATCCTTCCCATTGACGCGATCTCGAATTGCGTGGTATGTTCGGGTTCGCTGGGGTTGTCCCCCAGGACCTCACTCAGTTTGTCGCGTAAGCCATCGCTTAGGGCATCTTCCATGTCGGCAGTGTTTTCTTCGTCGTCGTGATTGTCCTCATCATGGATTGCATCGTCCGGAAGTACGCAGGCTCCTCGGGTGATATCAGGGGTTACTCGGCCAGGAGGTGATCGTAGGATTTCTGTGCTCGAACGTATACTAGCCAAGCCCTATTGACCTTTGCCAGCTTTCGTAGGAGGAATAGTGGACAATTGACGGTAACATTGATGCGCAAGCTGTTCGTTTCCTGTTGATTGTGTCATGTTTTGACAAGAGGGGTAAGACTCGTTTATCCTCGTGAGCGAAAGGTATCCGATCACTGACAATCTACTATAATGTAAGGGCACGTAGGCCTACACTTGATCGCAGAGATATGTTATGGTATAAGGTCTCTCAGGAGAGTGAGTGAGCATTGATGGAGTGTATAGTGGTACGATATTCGATACTGAACTAAGTGTCATAGCGGGCGATCTACATCCAATGGCCCTTACCCGGCCTTGGGTCACGTGTTGCCATTACAATTTAACAGTTCCAAAGTTGGGCTAGATAATCAAGATCTACCTAGCAGCAGCTCGAGATTTTCCAGTCGGAGGTCTCAGTTCAAATTTGGTAAAAACTATCATCTTCCAGCCAGAACATTCAATACTACCTGGCTGGGAGAAAATTTCAACATCCAGTCGGAGTATTCAATTCTTCTTGGGAAAGTTTCAAAATTCCAGGTGGAGAATTGGGATTTACCTCGCAGAACCTGGGAGCTATCTACTTGCAAGGCTTATTTCAACGCTGGTAGAATCAATCATGTTCCTGCCGGAAGATTCAATGCTACCTGCCGGAGACAAAATCACAACTTCCGGTGGGAGAATGCGATTCCTGATGGGACACTTTCAACTTTCCGGGCGGAGAATTGAGATCCACCAAGGAGAATCTGCGAGCTTTCTACTTGAATGACTTCGTTCAATACTGGCAGAAACTAATATTTCCCGGCCAGAAGATTAAACTCTCTCTGCCTTGGAGAAATTCTCAACTTCCGGTTGGAGAATGATGCAATTGTTTGTGAGAAATTTTCAACTTCCGGCCGGAGGATTCACAGACTCTGAACTTCTGGTCGGAAGATATTGTTCGAAATTGAAAAGTTCCAATTTTCTGGCCAGAAGTGTAGCCTTAACCTCAACCCTGACTGAAAGCCTGGCCATAATAACAGCTTCAACGGTAAGGTCCCCTTGTCACATTCCCACAGTTGCGAGTTAACTAACTGGGGAATTGAGTCCCGGCGCGCCATCCATAGAACGTTTCCAATTACTCATCCAATCTCGCTCGGTCATGGTCTCCAAGTGCATCTCCAAACTCGCATGATCTGGTCCTCCAGGTGTCTCTCCATACTGTCTTCATCACGGCTTCCAAGTGTATCTGCAGACTCGCTCGATTACGGCCTGCAAATTCACACGATCATGGGCTCCAAGTGCATATCTCGAAACTCACTCGATCACGACCTCCAAGGGTATCTCCAAACTCGCTCGATTATGCCCAAAGAAGTCTATATCCAAACTGCCTCGATCACCATCTCGTAGTGCATCTCTAAGTTCACTCCATGAATGACGGCCTTCAAGTGTATCTCCAAATACGCTTGGTTACCGCCTCCAGGTGCCTCTTCAAACTCGCTCGATCACGGACTCGCTGGGGTATATCTCTGAGTTCACTTGATTGTCCTTTTCAAGTGCACCTTGAATTGCTCTCAAGCACTGCCTGCAGCCAGTCCAGATATACCGTGTGTAGATGGGTAGCTATATAGATACATAGATACATAGAAAACAATACAAACTGAATACATCAGTTTTAAAAATCATTCAATGATTGGTAGTAGCTATGAATTCCAGGCTCACCAGCAGCATTCCCAAAGAGGATGTTGTTTTTCCCAGCCTGCTCTACTGCGATTCGAGGTGCTCCCAGTCATGTCGCCGGTGCTCCCAACTGCTTGCAGGCTTGTCGTCGGCGGTCCCAGTTACTCTGAAGGCCGGCAGGAATGCCCTCCTGGGGTCTGATACTCTCCTGAAATTGACGCATCTAAGTTTACACCCCACATCCTCTCAGACACACCAGGAGGGTTCCAGTGACTAAAATACATTTTGCTGATGGTATGCAATGCAACGCGTCACCAGGGCAACAGGAAGTGTGTACTTCCCTGTGAGAGCCGTCAGGGCTAGTGTTAGCAACAGTTCCAGGTTACCCGGCTACGGTCCGGGTTTAGAACTGGACCGGATGGTCCGGTCCTAGTTGTTAACCGGAAAACAGGGGTACCCACCGGGTTTGGGGACAGGTTAGAACCGGACTGCGGCTCCATTTTACGGTTCCTACAACTTTGGCTCCAATTATGTATTTGAGTTCTGATTGTATCAGGACATGATCAGTACGTAAATTGTGCAGCATTAGTCGCTCTTTCACCTCCCGCTGTCAGATTTGCGATCTGACTGATATTCGTTGAGTGGCTGTCAAATAAAGGCTGAATTTAAGCGAAATTGGCGGGTTTTCGATCGCGACTCAACGAATACTTGTCAGATCGCAAATCTGAAAGTGGGAGGTGAAGGAGCGACTAACACTGCACGATCTACATATTGTTCATGTTGTGATACGATCAGAACTCAAATACTTAATTGGAGCAAGAATTGTTGACTTTTGAGGAGCGGGTTTTGTGTGGAAACCCGTTGCAACGGTTCGGTTCCGGGTTGGAACCGGACCCGGAACCGACCCGGGAATTTGGACCCGTTGCTAACACTAGTCAGGGCCATTCGGAACACCCGGGTGTTTCTGATGGAAACTAGAGTTGTTGCTGATGCCCTCCTCGGGTCTGATACTCTCCGGAAAATGATGGATCTAAGTTTACACTCCACATCCTCTCAGACACTCCTGGAGGCTTCCAGTGTCTCAAATACATTGTGCTGATGTCTATACACCCGCCGTAGCTCAGTCCCCTGCCAAGCTTAGTGGTGGTGGTGGTGAGAAATGGCTCTTCCCACCTCATCGGGGTATGCAGTACTCAGTATATGCAGTCCTCGGTGTATACTGTTCTTTGTGTATGCTGTCCTAATTGTATGCACTCCTCGGTGTATGCAGTCATCAGTGTATGCAGTCCTTGGTGTATGCAGTTCTTGGTGTATACAGTCCTCAGTTGAAACTATACTCAGTGTTAACTCATGATCTTCAAATGGAGTGATAGAGAGTGATGACTTATCTTTGTGTTCTTAGGTGATGGTAGGGTTGCGAAAGAGACAGAGAGGAGATGGGAAATCAGCATGGGGAACTGGGACTGAAGACAATTTGGTGTGCGAGTCAATTTACCATTCCCGATACACCATGTAAGAGTCCTGAACCACATTGTAATAGCACCAATACAAGGTCTTTTAAACCGAATCAGGCAAGTCATACCCCTGATTTCTCATATCCGCTCATATCCTCCATATTGTTCTCACCTTCATCCCCCATCTCTCTTTCTTATTCACAACTTTACCATCATTGCAGAACACAAAGTTAAGTCATCTCTCTCTACCTCTCAATGCCAAGATCATGAGTTAACACCGAGTACATCATCCACCCAAGATTGTCTGTCTTTCCTACATTCTCACGATTACGAGTTAACCCCTGAATGTGCAAGATCGACCGCCACCAGCGAGCTCTCTATTATTGCTCCAAGATAGTGTCACCTCATCTCATTCCCACGGTTGCGAGTTAACAAATTGATTAATAGCATCTCATCAGCACCCGGCACGCCTCCCATCGACCACCTCTAAGTTCTCCGCCAATCTCGCTCGATCATCGCGTCCAAGTGCATCTCCAAACTCGCTCGATCACAGCCTCGGAGTGCATCTCTAAGTTCAATCGATCACGGTGTGGAAGGAAAATCCTTTTCTCACCACCACCGCCACTCAGCTTGGCAGAGGACTGAGTTACGGCGGGTGTACAGAGATACAGGGAAGACGGAGATGGACTGGGCAACGGGGGCGGACTGGGGTACAGGGGTAACGGAGATGGATGGAGCGACAAGAGTATATATTCGGGAGACCCCGGGGTAGATAGACTCTCATCTCATCGCATTTTGTACCATATCTCATCTTATTATACAACGAATTACACACTCTATCTTTCCCATCTTTTGGTCTCACTCGCTCTTTCTGAGATTTCGTGGATCCTCACGGCCGGGTAGTATCATATCTTCTCACCCTCTTCCTACGCTCCTCGAGCCAGAACCGCTCTTTCTCACGAATTCCTTTTGGAATGCCGCGAGAGGTGCGGCGGAATGTTGATGATGGGCTCTCTGCCCTCTAGCTCCGCCGTTTCACCACAACGGCCTCCAAGTGTATCTCCAAACTCACTCGATTACAGCCTCCAAGTTCGCACGATCATGGCCTCCGAGTGCATCTCCAAACTCACTCGATCACGGCCTCCAAGTGCATCTCTGAGTTCACTCAATCGTCATATTCAGGCGCACCTGGAATTGCTCTCCAGCACCGCCTGCAGCCAGTCCAGATATTACCGTGTGTAGATGGGTAGCTATATAGATACATAGATACATAGATACATAGATACATAGATGAGAATACAAACTGAATACATGAGTTTTAAAAATCGTTGAATGATAAGTAGTAGCTATGATTTCCAGGCGCACCAGCAGCGTTCCCAAAGATGTTATTTTTCCCAGACTGCTCTACTGTGATTCGAGGTGCTCCCAGGCTTGTCGCCGGCGCTCCCAGGTACTCCCAGGCTTGTCGTCGGCGCTCCCAGGTGCTCCCAGGTGCACCTGAAGGCCACTGCATTGGTCTAGTCAACTCTGGGATTTGACCACCCTGGTATTCTGGTCCGACAACTCTCAAACACTCCCAGAGGCTTCCAGAGACATAATTACATTTTGCTGATGAATTCTGCGTATGAATTTACATTTTTATTGTCCCAAATCCCATCACGTGATGGAATGATAAACTCTAACTCCCGTCCTGTGATTATTTTGTTGTTCATGCGAACTTTAGGATCACGGTCAGAGATTTGTACGCTACAACAAAGCATCAGATTTGATTTCAGGGTAGCAGACAAACTGTATATACAGAGAGGTTGTTATATGTTGGAAGATTTTTGTTTCTCTCTCTTTACTCGTTCTCTTGTTAATAAAGGTAACTAACAACTTTGAGCCTTCAAGCATCTGGTCTCATTTGACATCTCGAACTCTTTTGATTTTCCGAGCACATGTTGTTATGATATCATATGAACCTGGCCACGCTCATTACACAGTGACGGAAGCTTAGAGCCGACAATGATAGAAGATTTGGCCCGATGGTAATGTCTGAGGCTGTGGAAGCTTTGACGTAGCTAGTCTACTTATCTAAGTGCCTCCACCACAGCCAACACTGTAATTATCATCACCATCGCCATCGCCATCACCATCACCATCACCATTGCCAGCACCATTACCATGACCAGCACATGCAGACCCAAACCGAATGTGTGCGCATACATACATACATCCAAAATCAATGGGAACCGGGCTGCAGATTCTGCTAGAAATACTGAGTTGGAGATCTGCTCTCCGCAAGATCTAATCTTTCACCTTTGTCGAGGAAGAGATGGCAGAAAATGTCAACACCATGGCCATGAGACATCGTGAGATATCATCAGAGAGCTGGCATCTCAAGATAAGGTTCACGCCAATTGCTAGACTCAGATCGACCGACGTCACGACTTCCCCCTACCCGTCCCTCCGCTGGGCTGAGCATCCAGGTGCACACGACTCCGAGCTTATAAGTGCACTCAAATAGTTGCTCCCCAAATGCACTCAACTCCCAGCTGCCAGCTGCGCACCTCTCCGCGGCCTCGGAAGTATCCGCGCTCCAAAAAGCGCAACATTCCCCTCGAGAAGCGACAAGAACGGCTCAGCGGATTTACAAAGTGAAGGGACGAAGGAATGAGTGCACTTAGATGCTGGAAGTCGAGAGCACTTGGAAGCGTGCATTGTGCGTGCGCTGAGCGTGCGATGAGCGTACCTAGGAAAATTGAACATACTACCCAGTGGCAGACATAGCATCTCGCGCAGTTCCATAGTAATCGCGTGGAAATGATATCTTACTGTCCGCGTGCACGCGCAGGTCCGTAGGACTTCATAGTGCCACGCGTCACATATACTATGGAATACTGTCCGAAAAACAGCTTCTCTCCGAGTTGCGCGACGCGTAAGGTCATTTTTCCCGGTGCTTGTCTAGTTATTCCACTGCTTCAAACTTGTTTTTTTGTTTTGTTTTAATCATACTGTATTCACTCTATTTAGAGTATGACAGACCCCTAATCACCTCCGCCTCCGGGCTGGCCGGCTAGATGGCGGAGCTCCACTCCTGCTACCCGTCGTCCCCTCGCTTCAAACTTGTTCATGCACTTCCCTCATTCTTCCACTCACTAATTGTAGCTGCATCTTCCTCTGCCACCTTCCAGGAATATACCTCTCGTTAACCCGTCCAGCTCTTGACTAACAAGAAAGCTCTTGCCGAGCTATCAACGAAGCGGTCTCTTTTCTTAGACAATACATCACCTAAAGCCACTGTTAGAGAATCTGATGTTCGAGAAGTTGAAGGGATTACTAGCGCGAGAAAATAACTGCTCTGCCGGAACGCTACTTGCAGGTATTCCAAGATAATCTCTAGCCATTGTAGCCAGTGCCCGTGGGTATCAACTACCATAAGCTTCTACCATGTTAGTCTATCGACTTGTCATGATTCTCGTAATTCATCCAGCCAGTGTTCATGCTCTGTATTAATGTATCTCGCTGGCCTTTGGATCTGCCTCTGATCTAAAAAGCTCGCTGAAAGTATTTTCAATTTCAGCAGTAACGAGAATTCTCGGAAGGTAGTAGTAGGAATATGACAGTAGTAGCAGAAGACTTCAAATTTTTCTCAACCGATAGGTCAGTCAAAAGATATCATTCATAGGTACACGAGATATCTCGTCTCGCGCGGACCACAGGCTCGTCAGGCTCGAGCATTTGGCTCGAGACGGGGATTCGGGATATCTTGTCTCTTACCGAACACTATTTGAGGGGACTAGTACACTCGGGTCAGACGCGCCTAATTAATCTGGAGAACGGAAGATAGGAATACCTTTTTTTCCGCCTCATTTATAGATGAACAAAGCCCAAAATCCATGGCAGATTAACTTCGAACCAAGAACCTGAAAGGAGGAGGAGGAGCTGGTGGAGGTAATGGTGGCGATTGGTGGTTGGGCGCGACTCGCTTCCGGAAAATAGACAGTAGTTAGATATTTGTCTAACTTTATCGTGGCGCTTGTTGTACCGCCGATGCTGGAGAACCCAAGGTTTGGGACTTATGTGTTCTTTGCCGTGTTTTGTCGGTATAGGGAAAGTTTTGAGTTGCATGAGCCAAAAAAAAGAAAACAGACAAGTACACTTTGCTATACTTCCTAACAAAGAGTACTTGTGAAAAAAGCAAACAGTGACGTCTACATCTCAAATCGTTTCCCCTCTTCCGATCACATTGAGCTTCAAAGTTTGGGGAAAGAACACGAATCAGAGATACCAACTGTACTTTGCATCATGTAAGTGAAATAACTTGAATTAATAACGCAGCCAATAAACTGAGACAAAAAACAAATCTACCCACCCAGTAACAATATGAATTAAGCCATTTGCACATAAGAGAGTAATTGCAGAGTCATCTAAGGATTCAGTTTTCCAGGTCCACCACAATACCCAAATCTTCGTTTAGAACAATCCCAGCAGCACACAGAATTCGGTTAATACTGTGTGCCAATGCGGTTCATTAAAGTTACCTCAATTCACTGCCATAAAGTTAGATGCAATATTCAACATCAAAATCAAAGAATCGAACTCACTTGAATTCAAGTCCCGAAATCTCATCCTCAGTCTTCGGAATCTCTTTCGTTCCTTCATAAGGCATTTCCACAGTGCCTGCAGTCTTTCCTCTGTAAAGTGCGAGAAGTTCCATCGAGGCTGATCCCAATTTCAACTGCAGCGTATACTTGAATTTGCAATACGCCTTTCCGCCAAAAGCCGCTTTGAAACGTTTTTCATGCCATCGAATCTTTTTGCAGTCGACCTGCCAGGGTAAATGCCCGAGAGGCTTGACATCTGGCCGTTTGAGTAAGCTCATGCCGGGGAAGATAAGCCTCCTTATCGATGCTCACCACAAGTACATCGCTCAGGAGGATCATCATTTCCACAATAGAGAAACACATCATGGAATCGACGGCTTCCAATATCAATAAACTTGACTCGTATCGTGCGCTCTTCTTCAGAGGTCAGTGTACAGCCTTCTTCGATCTCATCTCCCTTTGTCCTGTTAGCCCCAACGCAATTCAAATCCTTAAATTGTGATTATTACCACACCTTTCTCAATAGCCATTTGATCCGGTGCGCCCGCTCCATTGCTCCCACAGGGTCCCAAAATCTATCTTCATCGTGGTGTTCAATCGGATCATATGGGGGTGTTGTTATGACACCATAGCTGTATCGTGACTTCCTTGATTCAATCATCACCTCCATCTCAGTCCCAGGACTGACACAGCGTTCAATCCCCCAACGAGCTGCCCCCCGACAAACAGCCGTCCAACTGGTTCTGTGAGTCAGCGACAGCGTAGGGCAGTAAAGATTTGGGATCGTACTTACGCTTTGTTACCCTGACGTAGGTTGATATTTTTGGAGGCCAAAGTGGAACTGAGCAGCTCGAAAAGATAGGGACTTTCGCCGAAACCTCCAACAAGGAGCACTGCGACGGTTTTCTCCGCTTCTAAGGCCCAGCTAACCTGCTTCTTGACCAGGTCCCGAACTCTTTTGCAAGTCGGAAGAAAAACATTGTGTATTTCTTTGCTGTATAGACGTTAGATATTTGTGCTCCAAATTGAAGCGCAGGTACATACGGTTTTAGTATAATTGATTCATCTTCGATACCGTTATCCTTATTATCCTCAACTCCACGAAGATCGACAAGCAGCGCCTTCTTTTGTTCGTGGTTGAATCGAAAGGACCGCTTGATTACGATTTCAAAGTCTGATAGCATTTTACTTTTATGCTTCGCATCTATTGAGCTGTACTGCTCCGGGCCTACCAGCCTTTCAATGTAAGCTTCGAATGCTTTGTCTGAATGGTATTAGCGGGTCTTCAAATACAATTGGAAAATCGGCCTACCTATGTAGATTGAGCCGCAGAAGCCTGCTACTCATGGCTCAGTATGCATTGTACTTCGAATGGACTGGGGCTTGCTTACCGTCGCCCATAACAAATTCTTTTACCGTCAGATATGGCTGTAGGCTGAGAATCTCGTATGTTATGAGGTCCTAGAGAGTTTATATTATTCCTCGTTACCTGTCTTTAAAATGAGACAGTAACTCACACATGTCCCGCCTCCTGCATCGCATATGGTAATAACATCGCCCACATTTAAGAAGGGCTTTATTGTTGACTCCCGGAGAACAGCAGCTGCTGCTGCTTCGGGTTCCTGTACAAGTTCAATATTTTTCGGCAATCCCGCTCGACTCGCCAACCTCCTAGCCAATTTGATCGAGGATGGTGTCCATACTGCAGGTACTGTCAAAACCACGCGGACAGAGTAGTCAGTCATGAAATTGTCTCCAAGTATTTGTCGTAGCTGCCGCCGCGTATACCCCCAGATCCTTCGGAGATAGTCAGCTGTTACTTCTTCGGCAGTTTTTCCGTAGGCTTTCAGGAGGCGCGTTATTGTATTTAGTTCAGGACTGCCATTAGCCGCGGCTATTTCGCTCGTAGCAGTTGGTGGCTGAAGCAGAAGTTTGAACCACGTAAAGGGTTCCGATTCCTCCTTATCACGCCTCCCTGTCGCGTCAAACCCCCAGCTAATGAAATCATACGGTTCGGTGGTTCTATAGGTCACTGCTGTTGGAACTTTGTTCGACATTCCAAGAACTGTTTGGCCCGGCCAGTTACTGATTAGGTTGGTTTTTTTCTCTTCATCGTTGATGATCCAAGCCACTCCGGTATAGCTATATCTCGGACGAGTCACGATTAACATTCCCTTGTTTGTACAATATCAGACAGTAATATCAGACAGGGCAAACAAACGTTGTTCCAAAATCGATCCCTATGACCAGAACTGTAGGTGTCGTCGTCGTTTGGTCGTTCGGTATATGGGCCATTGCGTGTACGGGGGATCGGGGTTTTGTGTGTCGGGTCCGCATGGATGGTTCTAATTTAGTCATTCGATGGACCTGTATATGAGATGCTCGCGGCTCTTTAAACAGAGCGAAATACAGATGGTTAAACATTCTAGATTGTTCACATAGCCATTCACATTATCGATTGCGGAGGGTGCATCTGCATATATTGAGGTTCTATATCCCACATTAGCGCAGTTTCCGGGGAAGAAATTGATTATCAAGTTGCAGCGCAACACGTAGAGAACTCTGCGAACTAAACATTTGGATGAGGCGATAGAGTTGCTTTTTGCAGTGAAGGGGTGTGCAATGACGTGTTGGCTTTGCATGACATTTCATTTGTACAACCGAAACGCTAAGCACCTACAAGATGGGACGGCAAATCACAGGACGAAGTATATGCGTATCGTCCAAAGCAATGGCCAATAATGCGACTTTGAGCGGATAGGACTGACCTACTGCTTTGGAGGATGCATTCTGGAGAATCTGGCAGTCACCGACTATCCAATTCTTTTTGCCAACATTATCAGAGCTGCACGATGACAGCATTCATGTAAAAGGGTTGTACAATGCGCAGGGTAAGTAATGTTTCCACAGATATTGGCATACTCTAAGAAGAATTGGCATATCGGTTTCGTGGATGTTACTTTGGATGGTTCGGTGACTTCTTGATTGACTTCTCTATCTCGAGGGCCTAAGGCCCGTATATGTATAATCTCCCATATGCGTACGCGTATTCTCTATCTGACATGAGACGCATCACCCTAGTCCTGATGCATATCCTCATACAGCCACCATCTTCATACAAGTCTTCATTCTCATACAAGACATCAGACGGTGCTGAGACTCACGATCCAAGTATACATGCAGCAGTGGACCTATGAGGGGTGTAAGTTTGAAATCTATGAAAATAAATTACGGAACAATTTAGAGACGAGAGATGATTGTCTTCTTTGCAGCTACAGAACACTCTATCTACTCGCTACTCTGACATGGTCCCTAAACCCTACTCTATAGTACTCGATGACAACTTTGTAGAGTATTCTATGTTTGGTGATTCCCCTTGTACTGTGTAAACCCCGCAGGAAGATAAAAGTCTGGGACAGGCACATTTGTTTGGATTTTCTTCTCGATTCCTCCTATATTATTTGGTACAAACGGGTGATCACTTGTAGAAAAGTAGGGAGAAAGAGAGAGATATCTCCACGAGCACGTGATCCAAATACTATCTAATCTCATCCATCTGATCCTATCATGTCTCACGTGCTTGTCATCTGTCATCTCTCTAAATCGCCACTATCTATCTCATCTAATCTAATCCAGTTTAATCTCTGGCCGCCCACTGCTCCTTCCTTCTTCGATGGCTTCTCTTCTCCATTACACCGTCCTTCTCCAGTGCTCCCTGTTCCAGTGCTGTCTGTCTCCTTGTCCGGTGCACCTTTCTCTGGTGCCTACTTACTTCTTTGCCGATCCCTCGTTGTCTCATAGCGGAACCGAAATTCATGCCTTGCACTTAGTACTTTCGAATTCGTGGGCGCGTTAACGCGATTTTGCGCAACGAGCCTCCTCTAAAAGCAGGGCGATTATTCAAGCTTTCAGCCTCCAGGTTTTCCGCCTCGATGCTTCGGTGTGTTTGAGCATCTAGCTTTCCTGCTCTCGCTCCTTCCAGCTTTCGGGCTTTCCTCACCACTACTTTCATTATCAAGTTTCAGAAACTATACTCAAGTTAAAGGTTTAATAGCTATCCCTTGAGATGCACTAGTGTAGCTTCAGGAGTCATTCGGGAGAAGCTTCGGGGTTCGGAGGCTGCAGACATAGGTTCTCAATACCATCACCATCGCCATCACCATCACCATGTCAGCCGCCTGAATATGTGCGCCATCACCTGCATCATATGCCCAGGAGCCACGGGAAGGCTGCTAGTAAATACTCCGGGCAAAACTGAATTGGAGATTTGCCTCACCGAGTGCTGATTCTCTACTATCCCGGGTTGAAAGCCTCAACACCATGTAAGACACTGACTACGGTATCTTCAAATCCCACCATGTTTCGGAAGTCATGCGGCGGATAAGCCCAGGCACGTAGCCCAACTCGGTGGCAAACTCAAGCTCAGCGGCGAAGTCAAACCAGCTAATATCATTTGCCCACTCTACCAGCGTCGCTCCAATCCCGTCGCTAATAATGGATGGAGTTGATGGCCTCGGTGTGTAGACTATAAGTGCCTATTACCGAGACTATCTGAGCGACGCTTGACGAGTGGCCGTGAGAGCTGATGGTAATGCAGTTCCAACCGCCTCGAAAACACAATGCAAGGATCACTCTGATCGCGACACTTACTAGACTGTATTTACTGTACTCGAGACGCTCTCCAACTTCACTCATATACACGACGCGATCCGAGCGAAGCTTGTGGGGCGGCTACGGGAGATAGTAATTCTCTACCAGCCAACTCCACAACTTCATCAGTTGAGCACCGATTGGACTGCTTGTATAGGAGCTTATGGTCTACTGGTAGCCCATCAACTTCGTCCATATAATCGACGCGATCTATGCAACGATCGTCGAACGTCGGTAAAGTTTTAACACACTTTCAACACAGTCCTAGCGCGGCAGTCGGCCCAACGATTCGCCAGGGAAAGTGAGAGGGAAAGTGGGAAGGAGGGTGGGAAGGAGAGTGGGAAGGAGAGTGGGAAGGAGAGTGGGAAGGAGAGTGGAAAGGAGAGTGGG
>Ga0307512_10004459_pt1 | contig 15329 bp, 22 predicted proteins | sample 14_EM_MG_FD_200267 | JGI IMG/M metagenome (GOLD analysis project Ga0307512, IMG submission 200267) | Populus trichocarpa ectomycorrhiza microbial communities from riparian zone in the Pacific Northwest, United States - 14_EM | ecosystem: Host-associated > Plants > Roots > Unclassified | place... | reverse complement strand
AATTCGTTTCGAGGAGATCAGGACAAGACAAGAGTCGAAGCTGTTTCAAAGTCGTAACTTGCTTTGCTATACAAGAGAACGAGTAAAGAGAGAAGAAAAGGAAATCCTCCAACGCCATCAACACTCTCTTTATATACAATTCGTCTGCCACCCTCGAACCATTCCTCATGCTCCGATGTACCATCCGAATCTCATCTCATGATCTTACACACCACTAGGTTATCCCTTATCGTAACAACCACGCCACCTCTCCCCACGTCGCAACACCTCAGACCACTTCTTTATCTTACTAAATTATACCGCCACCATCTCGCCGCTTCCTCCGCATCTTCCAACGTCTCCGCCTTTCCGTTACACCATTCCTTCCACACCTTCCGTATCTTTCTTCTATTATTCCTAGGTATCTCCGTACCTTCTTGCGCCGTGACACTGGTAGCCCTGGCATAATATGTATCGTTTGTCATCATGGTCTTCACCATCCATCAGATTATGGGACCAGCTCCATGGGGAAACACATGCTGGCAAAAGCACACATTGCAAAGATAAACAGATTAACCAAGTCGGAGGTTTCTGAATTGACCAGCACAACCGTTGATGACATGCCTTTAGCCATATTGGAGAGACAGGGAGGTTGAGGAATTACAATAGTAAGTGCGCAAAAGAAATTCATATTTGACGGTTAGATCTTACCTATAATCACCCAATTAACAGACAGAAAGCTCTAAAGTGGCAGCAAAGAACTACCTAACTGCTGAAATTCACCAAGATACTTGGATTTGCTACCTCATGTTAGGATTTGTTTCGGCTCACATTGCATGGAATGCTATATCAAACCTCGAGCAGTGAAGGTCATTTAACGAATTCCATGGTGCGCCCGGGCTGCCATCTGCCCACACCCTCAGCAACATTTGCCAGAGGGAATACTCACTGACAGTGGATGCAATTACGAAGCAATTGCCATCAGCAAATGAAGTTTGCTTAGCTTTAGATGGGTAGACATCGAACATCATATTAGCAATTACATGGGTCATAGCATACTATATGCATCGGAAATGGGCATTGCGAGATGTACAACTCACATTGGACGAGGTTGATAGCCTATACATTTCCTATTCCGAATCGGAATGAAGGATAATAGGGCAAGGGTCAACATCCCGGAGCGAGGCTAGCCATATGTTTGATGGAGGTTCTAGATCATTTCGAACCCACTGACGGCCAATGAGTTGGAAATACCACTGATGATGCTTCTTCAAATCACTCAATGACTCCGGAAATACAATCCTCCCTTGGGGTCTCGGCAATCAGGTGGCCTGCAATGAAAAACCTTGTATCATGCATGGCGCACGTCATTCAGATTACTTTTGGTGCGTTCATGAGCAAACTCAGAGTAAAAGGCCGGATGCAGTCTTGGGAAGCCCATGAGCACGATCAACCATATGGAGAGAATCAAAGCACAGACATTGCAAAGAGTCAAAGACTGCGAAGAGAGGGCAATGCTCGAATCCACATGGTGTCGGCTATGCGACCAGGTTTTGGCAAAGATACATGAGAAAGAACATATTTCAAGACATTTTGAAAGATCTGAAACTGACCATCATATAGCTGAGAATGCTTCCTGTATTGATTACACTGACAGCTGGTCATCGAAACGAGTTCATTGACTGTGAAAAGGCCAAAGTACGAATACCAGTAGAAACTACTATGGATATGAAAACACGGTCGAATTTGACACAGGAGTTGCTTGACTGAGCTTACTGATTACGAGAATTTACCCGTTAGTGGTTCAAGAATCCAAAATATAGCCATTACCGGCCACTCTTCCCAACTCAGGATGAATGGACCATCCGCAAGTACGTCATGGAAGTTTTGATGCAATTCCGATACTAGACCCTGTGGATGTCTAAACAGCATACAGTTACTCTGCATCATAGCATTGGTGTCTACAATGACATGTTCGATCATATGGATGGCGTTATGCGAGCTTTGGCTAAGAAGATGACACAATGCAAAGAAGACTTGTACTTGGCGGTTAAGGTTGCACGACAGATGCTGTCCAAATATTATTCTGAAGTGAATCTAATGACCGCGCTGGATCTCCTTTCGGCACATGTGCTCGATCCTTTCCAGAAGTTGCGACCATTTAGGAAGTGGGACAAGGTAATGGATATTAATCCTGAGGAACAGATTTCATATGCGACCCAATACCACGGGGCCGTTCTGAATTATCTGGAGAACTAATACCATGCCAGACAACGACGAATGTCCGTCATTACACCCGAAAATATCCCACACAGCACTAACTTCCCTTCTGCACAGGCATCTGGATTTGGTCAATCATCTTTTGATCCGGATGATTTTTCCTGTGATGATGAAGAATACTTAACACCAAAAATGGTGGCTGAAACGACACCCGCACAAAGCGATCATGAAGCACGCTTGTTGACAGCTGCAAGGCTCATTTTGATTTCAGCGCCTGAAGCGCCAAAAAACTGAGGGGAAGTTAATCCAAATCTTCTTGATTGAAACTGCAATCCCATGGAGATTAGAAGAACTTTTTGGTTACCAGATATCACCGACTGGTGGCGCCAGCAAGAGCAAATGCACTCAAAGTATGCCGATCTCTCTAATGAGGCACACGACAAATTATCTCCTATTGCACATGGTGTCGGGGTCAAGGCCAGTTTTTCCATTCGCCGAGACGTTGTTGGCTGGAGACAGTCCAAAACCACTGGCGAGACGCTCCAGGAAATTGTCGTAGTAAGGCAGTTTGCTCGAGGCAATAACAGAATATTAGCTGCTGATTGCGCAGCATTGGATAACCCGGAAGCTGAAAACGACTTGGAATTGAAGTAAGAGGAGGAAGAAAGATAATTGCACAGAATGGCCAAGGTGCAAGACTTCATGGAGATATGGCAGGCAGCCAGAACCTATGTGCTACACAGAAGGAATACCGCGCTCAAAACAAGCAAATGACAGCTGTAGGATACATTTCAGATACTGAAGAGATCATCAAAGCATCCTGGTCAAACTTTCAACATGATGGTGCAGCCGCATTTAAATTGTCAGAAAGATCACCTTTGCCACCACCTTTGTCCGCAAAACACCTCCCTGGAGGACAACCTCAAGTATTCAATGTGCACCGAATCAGAAGAATCGACCATCATCCATTTGAAAGTGATGTGCATAGTGCACCTGATACCATTTCCGACACTGAAATTTGGCTTAACTGGATTGGTGATTTGGATAATCAAATTGACAGCGAAGAGGACTGCATGGCAGACAATGAATCGGATATAGAGCCAGACAATTGCATCAAGCCTTCTGAAAGCCCAGAGCACTGGGTTGTGAGTGCCGCACCAAATGTTCCTTGATCGATTTGGCCAACACGGAGGTCAATGAAAAAGACTGGAAAGGCGTTGATGACTGTCAGTGCAATGGAAACAAGGAGGTATAAGGGAAAGAAGAAAAAGTCAGACAGCCTGGGTCTATATGTTTTCACCAGGTTCTATATGTTGCTTGACCAAGAATTTCACTTATAGAAATATTATGGGAGAATATTGAGCCGTCACATGAGGATAATTGTTCATAAATAAAACCATAGCAGGTGCAATGTAATATTCAGAGAGCTATATCAATTGTGATAGAATGACAGAGGCCTGTGCATGGATATTATTGGGCTCGGCTTTGCCAACGGGTTGAGTCTCAATCAGGCAGATAGACAACCACTAAGTCCAAATATATATTTGTATAATTATGGATGGCAGCAGATATTGACTATACAATACATTCAAGTGAGCATCAAAAGAGGGTCAATGATTGTTGGTCTTGTTTCCTGGGTAATCAGACCGCCGCTAGGTTGCAGACAGTCATAAAAGAATTTCTGGCCGTCTTTATAGGCAAAAGGGACTCAGATACCCTCCCTGCCCAATCTTGAACATGAGGGTCAACAGAGTGTCAACGATTGTTGGTTCGGTATTTTGGGTAATCTGGGGGGCAACAGGTTGCAGACAGTCATAAACACAGTATTGGCTACCTTCATAGGAAAACAATAAAGAGACATGCTCCCCACCCCATCTTGACAAAGAGCGTCAACCATGCGTCAACAATTGTTGGCCTTCCATCATGCTGAATCACTGCTCGATGTTGCTGTTTTTTTCTATATACATCGTTTTGACTGTTTTTGTACGTCAAAAGGCTCAAGCGCACTTAGTGGTGGCTGTGTAAATGAAACAAGTTGTTACTGTCCCGGAGGATGTGGCGGGAACATCCCGTATATATTTTGCGATCAAGGCTGCCATATCCTTGTTTATGGATGCTTGCTGTCAAGTGCCAGTGATATAATGTTTGCAACTGGTCCAGGTAACCTGCCAGCAGTCCGGGTGCAGACCAGAAGAATGGTTCGGTTCGGTTCCACAACGGTCGAAAAACCAGACCCGCTGCTCCTCGGCGGTCCAAACGTGGCCCCGTACCCGGCAACCCACGGGTTTCGCCGGGTTTCGCTAGACCAGTCGGGTCCAATCTCCTGTTTCGCATTTCGGGTTGTTCAATTTATTGTCGCATTCATATATCTTACGGTTAATTGTAAAACATCAACAATGGTATGTCGATGTTCTTTTTGGATGAACTGGCTGCCTTTGTGCTCAAAATATGTAGTCAAACGCTCCCTGCCCAATCCTGAAAATGAGCGTCAACGGAGCGTCGACAATTTCAGGTCTTGCATCCTGGGTATTCAGAGCGGGCGTTGGTTGCAGCTAGTCAGAACTGAGGTATTGGCCACCTTTAGAGGCAAAAGCAGAAGCGCCACACTCCCTGCCCATCATGAAAATGAGCGTCGAATGAGCATCAACGATCTAAGGTCTCACATCTTGGGTAATGTAAGTGGCGCATGATTGCAAACCTCTATTAAGCAGGAATTAGCAACAGCTCTAGGCAGATAAGCAAGCGACATTCCTGCGACAGCCTCCCGGACAGTAACAATTAATTTCATTTACAATACTGCAATGAAGAGTTCATGACCATTTTAGCCTAGAAAAACTGACAGAACATGGTATATTCACAATGACAGATGCATCAGGCTTTGGTTACCAATGATGAAGGGCCAAAAATTGTTGACGCTCGGTTACTGCCCATTTTCATAAATGGGCACATAGCGTGTCGCTAGCCTTTTTCCCTATAAAGGTGGCCAATACTTAGATTAAATATAGGAACAACCATATCACTTTTGACTTACCCGACTTGCAAGACCAAAAATCGTCAACACTCCGTTGATGCTCAATTTCAAAATGGGGCAGGGAGTGTGAGGCTTGCTCTTTTGCCTATAAAGCCAGCCAATAAAACATTTATGAATGGTCTCAGCTGATCGCCAAGCAGATTACCAATAATGCAAGAACAAAAATCGTTGACGCTCCGTTGACTCTCATTATGCCATGGGAGTATCCACAATATGTTATCATTTATTTCGACGTAATATATCATTCATGGTGTTTTGGCAGCCTTTGTACCGTCTTCATATTCTTTCTCCTTCATCAAAACGTTGTTCTTTAATAATGCATATAAATATATCCTTTAAAATTTACCTCAAAGTGTCCGCTAATTGTAGATAATAATACACACAAAAATCTCATTTCATTCGATCAATGCTCATCTTCACTGTAACAGACCCTCCATTGGCTGCTGTTGTCTACAAAATGGATGTCAGCTGCATTCCCACGCTGCAGATAGTGTACTAACCAGTGCCTGCTTCTTCATCAGTCAGCAAATCTGGATCAGAATCTTTATCACGCTTGCGACGCTTGGCATATGCATCATGATTGAACAATTGAGCACTGGGAAGAGGAGTATGTATATACACATATCCAGGTGGCACACCTTCGATTCCGGATAGATGAGCTGCCACATGTTTACCAGGTTGAACAAGTGGCGTTTCGGGTGGATGTGGCGTCATTTCTGGTGTCGGCTGCCTGAGTCGCGCTGGGGGAGGTGCACCCGTGCCTTTGTGTCTCCCGCGTGTCTGGGGATCCTGTGCTATGCCATTTTGGCGAGGATGGCAGCAGTCCATCTGATTTTCCCGAAGCATAGCCGGGTGTCTTGTCATCGGAGCCTTCACCATTTCATACCCAGGAACCTCAGCTCCCCGCTTCTTCTCTCCTCGGACAGTGGCCCGAGGTTTCTTGATCAGGAATTGCATTTCCTCTCTTGTGGCACACAAAAACCCCCCTTTGGCCATTTTGGCCATATTCAAAGCCAGGCGCATGTCAGACTGTTCTAGCTGTACCCGATCTCCATGCCTTACCATAGTTGCAGACATGTTGAAAACCTACATGGACATTAGTTGCTGCATCGACATATTAGAGTTAGCCATTACCTCAACCAGATACCCCTCTGTAGCATCCTCTAACGTGGTTAAAGCCTATTTGGTCGACTGTCGAGGATTCTTTTCACTAAATCATTCCGTGAAAATCCCAAAGCTTACAACTTCTCGATGTTCAATTTCGTGGACTGTGCGGACCAATGGTGTGGTGGACAATGGAGGTTTCCCATTACGGGCGGCAATAAATTGGTCACGTACCTCTCTACGTACCCCAAATGTACATTATATCATCAATTGACAGCCATGTACCTCGACGTGACGACAGTTACATCCCATCCCATGCTTCTGCTCTTTCTTGCTACTTCCGGTTTTTCGGACAATTTTCACTGTGCGTCCAGGGTCAGGTTTTCAGTGGCTGCATTTGCAGCGTCGCCGTGAACTCAGACGTGTCTGGGTTGTAGTTGGCTCGCAGTGTGTGGCGTATTGGAAGAAGAGCCCGTCGTCCTGCTCGATTCAGTTCCACCCTCACCTTGCTGAGGTGTTTGTGGAGCCATGATTCGCTGCTGTGGAAGTGAAGAGATGATGATAGCGAAACGAAGTGGGAAGACCTGAGGAAGAAGATAACAAAAAGGAGTGGGAAGTCCTGAAGAATATATTGTTAGCTTTGAGTCATAATGGCATGTGTAACAGCCAACTTGCTCATTCTACACAAGATGAATCTTGTTGCGTATGGCTGCTGGTTGCACGGGTTGCCAACTGTCCTGTGATTTGCAACAAGTTGGTCTGATGTTGTGGGTGTGTTTACAGGGATAAACCACGGTGAAAGACGATCGAAATCTCGTGTTTGTGTGATATAAACAGTACATTCATCATCGGAAAGGATGTCTGCTGATGTTTGTCTCAAACAATCGCTGGGATCTTACCTGATACAGACTCTGAACATCATGTCATGATGTACGGTTAGCATTGCTATTCCCAATATAGTGACGGTCAAACCGCTTCTTTCGTGTTGTTCAAGTCGATTAAGAGTACCAACCTCGACATAAACGATGCAGCTTGCCTCGATGTTGTCCATATCTTGCACCATCCAACATCTTGTCCATCAACAAAGTCAACACTAAATACAATGGTCAATCTTCCGAAAAAGAACCTTTTGCCACGACCGGCAGGCAAATATGGCAAATCGACAAAGCAGTCCACACGACAACGTTCTCAAGTGAATCAGGGCAAACACTGCTTGCTAGCTGACTGGGTCTGAGCCGTTGGAGCGTTGCATGGCTTGTGATCCAACAAGAAGCTTCCAGGGAGGAAAAGACAAGAAACGCACGTCTTAAGCAACGAAGAGAAGGAAAAATGGATCGAGGATTATGTGGAAAGAGAGAGTGCTGTGGCAACAAAGTGGGTTGAAGACGCAGAGACAGCAATTAAACAGGAGCAGGATGATATGAGAAATGCTGAACAGGCTGGATTGACAACCACCAAGCCTGAAATAACATTTAACAAGATTTTGAACACCATCGGAGTTAGTCTGAGCGATCTTGCAACTTCCTATTCTGGGGAGGATGGGGAAGACGAGGATGATGATGAAGAAGATCCTGCTGGGGGCAAGCTTAGCGAAGATGACGAACCACACTGGGTGATGCGCACAATCTCTCAAACGGCACAGCATCACATGGAGGGTTTTCGGCAGAAGCAGATAAAGCTTGACAAATTGACGCAAACAGGCCGGGGAGACGCGGCCGACTATTTGCGTGAGAGGGAGACGAAGTACGGGACAACTGAATTCAAGGATGCGGGTGTCGTTCAACCTCAAATGACGGATACCGCAGCATCATCTGTGCCGACGACATTTAGTGTGCCTCTGGAAACTCTTGATAGCGTCTCCGGAAAATTGCTAATGCTACAAGTGACTAGTCGACCAGGGAGTAGTAATATGCTGCTAGGTTCGCGGAAGCCGCAAACACACCAACTCATTCCGTCCCTCCCACCCGCCCCAATGCCCGATTGGTCGCAGATTCAGCAATCCAAGCCTGTTGAACCCGTAAGCTTTAACCCCTGCATATTGCATCCCAAGCTAATTACCATATTGAAACCAGATTCCAACGAGGACATGGTGACAGCTTCCGCATCGCCGGAGGAATGAATAGGCAAATTGGCATTTGTGATGATGTATCAATTTGAAGTGCAATACCTGTACCTATTTTGCTATGTGTCAGCTTTTACTTGATTTCAGTGATCAAATTGTGAGACATGATATTTTGTCTACGCATGTGCAAGGGTCAGAAAGGCCATGCCAATGTTCTAGACATCAAATCTCATTGACTGACGACCAGTGAACATGATATCATCCTTCCCGTCACTATTAAGTGAGACAATCAAAACTAAATCACAGATGAAACTCACTGAAAAAATTGAAGTCACTGATGTCATCCGAGTCATACATGCAGTAGTCAACGCGCAATACCAAGCTGAATGAATGTCGACCGTGATGCTGCACACAATCATGGATCTTTCTGCATAACTTGCTGCACAGACATGGTGCACATAGTCGAGAGGTTGAAAATTGCCTATGGTAGGTCGTGGAAATCGCGGAGAATGTGCTGGATGAGGAATGGTGAGGAAGTCGGGCTAAATATATCAAAAACTAGTGTACGGATATATATGCGGTTAATTGCTAGCCGAAGGCGCTGGAAGGTGATGGCCAACGCCATTGATCACTCAGATAAGGTTTCTAGTGGTGGATCAAAAATTGAGAGGCTTGGAAGCATTTGGATGCAAATGTTTATACATAGAAACGATTCATTGGCTGCCAATGACGACTATATGCATTTTTACATACAATTGTTGAGCACCCACTGACTGTCAGTATGTCATTAAGTTGAGCGTCAACGGAGCGTCAATGATTTTTAGTTATACATTTTTGGCAAACAAATGGCTGCATAGTCACATCCTTCCAAAGTGATTGTATTGGCGGTTTGTATACGCAAAAAGGATAGTGACACGCTCGTTGACCAGCCCTGGAAATGAGCGTCAATGATGTGTCAAAGATTTCTGATCTTGTGAGTCTGATTATCAACCAGAAGACATGGTTGCTGTAACACATAATCAAGATATTGGCCGCCTTTAAAGACAAAAATGCTAGCGTCGACATCGCTACTATCTCTCAAAAATGAGCGTCAATGGAACGTCAACAATTTTTGTTCTCGGATGTTCCCGAATCAAACAGCTGTGTGATGATATTGAATTATAATCGAGGTTTTGGCCGCCTGTATGGGAAAAACTGGCAGACGATATCGCTACCACCTCCTAAAAATGAATGTCAACAGAGTGTCAACGATTTCTGGTCTTGCATCATGGACACTCCAAGCGCTGTGCATTGACATTAACCCATAATCAATGTATCGGCCGCCTTTATGGGCAACAATGCTAGTGACAATATCACTACCACCTCCTAAACATGAGAGTCAACGGAGCATCAACAATTTTTCGTCTTGCATTCTGGACAATCCAAGGGCTACGGACAGGCGTTAACCCATAATTAACCCATCGGCTTCATGTATGGCCAACAATGCTACCGACGATATCACATCCGCCTCCTACAAATGAGCGCCCACCGAGCGTCAACAATCTTTGTGCAGGCTCAGTAAGCTACACAGCAATGAACTGCATCGCATTGTTACAGAACTGAGTCTTACGAGGTCAGTCTTTTCAATATATCGTTGTATACAACTTCACAAATATGCATGCAATGTCGCACAGATCTGATGTTTTTGCTAGTAGCTGTAAAGTCGATATTTAAGAACCTACAGTCTGCTTTCCTGTATTGTTATCTTCGGCAGTCTTCTGAGTCAGATTACACAGATTTCTAATTCCTAAGGCCATGTCTGATTCAAAATCTTTACACACCTCATTACTTGAGGTTATGATCTCTTCCAAAAATTAACGTCTCTTCATTCATGATTTGAGCGACATTACTTTACAAATCGTCTTCGATGCTTCCTGGGCTTCAATCAATGTAGGCTCGAAGTGGTGTACCGCTTGGATGATGCTAGACATGCGCCTTCATGGCGATTCTATTTACACTGCGGAATTGAGGAGACTGGCAGCCCTGGCATCATATGTATCGTTTGTCATCAAGTTCTTTGCTATCCATCAGAACATGAGACCAGCTCAATTGGGAAACACTTGCTGGCAAAAGCTCACATCGCAAAGTTAAACCAATTCACAGAGTCAGAGGTTACAGAATTGACTAGTTTGACGGTTGATGAAACAGCTTTGGCCATTCTGAAGAGGCAAGGAAGTCGAGGAATCACAATCGTATGTTCGCAGAGGAAGATCATATTTGACATCCAGGTGGATCCAACTTAACTGAAATGACAGACAAAATGTTCTGAACTGGCGGCTAAGGACTTTGAAACCTCCCAATTTCACCAAGACAGGTGGAATCGCTACATCATGTCAGGATTTCTTTCGGCTCATATTCCGTGGAATGCTATATCTAGTCTAGGGCTACAACAGTTGTATGAGGCATTCTGCAATGACCTAGTGCTGCTGTCCACTACGACTCTTAGCTACATTTGCCGTAGGGAATATGCACTGACTGTGGATGCAATTAAGAAGCAATTGCCGTCATGTAATAACGTTAGTTTAGTTTTGGACGGATGGACATCTCCGAACAAACTAGCCATATCATCGGTCGTTGCTTACTATATTGATCGTAACTGGGCACTGCGTGAGGTTCAACATGCCTTCGATGAGGTTGATCGACTGTTCTTTTCTCATTTCGAAAGCTAATTCAGGATGATAGGTCAAGGGCCAAAATACTGGAGGAAGGCTAGCCATGCATTTGAAGGACGTGCTTGATAGTTTTGAGCTTACCGATGGCCGTTTGCTTGGGATTACAACTGATAATGCTTCCTCAGATTACTCGATGACACGTGAGTTGCAATCAACACCCGAGGCCTCTGCAATCCAGTGGCCTGCTTTGAGGAACCCCATACCATGCATGGTGCGCGTCACACAGCTGTCTTTGGGTGCATTCATGAGGAGTCTCGGTGTAAAAGGCCGCACCAATTCTTGAGAAGCCCATGCGCACGATCAGCAATTTGAAGAGAATGAGAGCATAGACATTGGGAAGAGTCAAAGACTTCGGAAAGAGGGCAATGCTAGAATCAATAAGGTGTCGGCCATCAATCCAGGTTTAGCCAAGATAATTGAGAAAGTCCATATTTCATGATATTTTGGAAGTCCTGAAATTGAGCTCCATATAGCACAGAATGCTTGCTGTATTGATTATGCTGACACCTGGTCATCAAAACGAGTTCATTGACTGTCAAAAGTCAAAGTTCGCATCGTGGTACTACTGATTATAGATGTGAAGACACATTGGAACTCAACACCGGAGTTGCTCGAGACCGCCTACCGATTACAGCAATACACACGCAAGTGGCTCCACAATGCATAATACACTGATTCCCGGCCACTTTTCACAACTCAAGATGAGTGGACCATTGTGATGTAGGTCATGGAAGTATTGAGGCCATTTCGATATTGGACCCTGTGGAGGTCAAAGAGGAATACAGTCACATTGCATCACGTTATCACAGTGTACAACGACACATTCGATCACATGGACAGTGTCATGTGAGCTTTGGCCAAGAAGAACACCCCATGGAAGGAATACTTGTTCTTCACTGTGAAGTTAGCTCGACAAATGCTGTCCAAATACCACGCTGAAGTGACTCCCACGACAGGCATGCTTCTCATTTCTGCGCATATCCTCGATCCTTTTCAGAAGTTGCCATCGTTTAGAAAGTGTGACAAGGGAATGGTTATCAATCCTGAGGACGAGACATCCTATACTACCCAATACCAAGAGGCCTTTCTGAAGTTCTTGGAGAATGAATACTGTGCCAAACATCAACATGTGCCGGTCAATAAGCATGAAAGCTTACCTAGCAGCAATCTCATCCCCTCCGCAATGGCTTCAGGATTCTGTCAATCATTCTTCAATCCATATGATTTGTCAAGCAATGATGAATAATACTTATCGCTTATTGATGTGGCTGAGACAACACCCGGACGAAGCGATTGCGCAGCACATCTATTGACCGCCGCCATGCTCTATTTGAATTCGCCACCTGAAGCACCTAAGAACTGGGGGCAAATTAATCAAAATCTGAATGTTTACCAATCCGACCCAATGGAGATAAGCAGTACATTTTGGTTACCGGACATAACCAACTGGTGGCGTCAACAGGAGGAAACGCACTCAAAGTACGCCGATCTTCCCAATGTGGCGCGTGAAATCTTCTTTATCATACCAGGTGGTGTCGGAGTGGAGGCCAGTTTTTGCCTTGGCCGAGATGTTATTGGCTGGTGGCAGTCAACAACCACAGTCGAGACCCTTTAAATAAACGTTGTTGTAAGGCCGTGTGCTCGAGCCAAAAACACAATTTTGGCAGGCGCTGACCCAGAATTGGATACAACGAACACAAAAAACGACTCGGAAATAAAGAAAGAAGCGGATGAATGGAAATTGCACAGAATTGCCAAGGGTTACGACTTTTTGGAGATGTGGCAGGGCGGCCAAAACCTACGTGCTACCCAGAACGAATCTCGAGCTCAAAACAAGCAGATAACCGCCATGGGATACATCTCGGACAAGGAAGAGATCATCAAAGCATCATGTTCACTCTTTCAACATGATGGAGCGGCTGCATTCAAATCGTCAGCAAGATCTCCTTTCCCACCACCTTTGGCGGCAAAGGACCTCCCTGGAGTACGAACTCAAGTATTCAATGTCGGCCAAATCCGAAGAATGAACGGTCATCCGATCGAAAGTGATGACGATAGCGCACCTGAAATCATTTCGGACACTGAAGATTAGCTTAATTAGGTTGGGGACCTAGATAATCCAAATGACAGCGAAGACGATTGTGCAGCGGACATTGAATCTGATATAGAGCAAGACATTAGCATCTAGGATCCGGAATGCCCAGAGCAGCGGGATGTGAGCAACACGCGAATTTTCCCGGATTGATTTGGCCTACATGGAAGTCTAAGCGACAGGGGGAAAAGGTGATAGTGACGAACAATGCAATCGAAACTGGGAGGAATAACGGAGTGAAGAAAAAGTAGGACAGAATGCGTCAATGTTTCACCATCTTCTGTATGTATCTTGATCGAGAGTTTTTGTTAGTGATATACAATGGGTGAATGGTGAGCAGTAACTTGTGAATACTGGTTGATAAAGAGATGTATAGCAGGCACAATGAACTTTTTGACAAGATACGTAAATTGTGGTTGTGTGAGAGCGAACAGTTCAAGAATGTTACTGTGCTCGGCTTTGCCATAGGGCCAAGTCTCAATCTGTGAAATACACTACCAAGAGGTTCTAAACATAATGAAAACTATTATCAATGGCAGCAGATGTTGAATGGACAATACCTTAAAATGAGCGTTAACGAAGCGTCAAAGATGTGTGGTTTTGTAAGTACAGTAATTACACAGTGATTTGGTCGCTGTTATGCATAACCAATGTATTGGCTGCTTTTATGGGCAAAAGAGACAGCAACACTGTCACAGCCCCATTCTGAGAATGAGCGTCAACGGAGCGTCAACGATTTGTTGTTGTGTAAGTACGGTAGTTACACAGTGATTTGGTCGCTGTTATGCATAACCGATGTACTGGCGGTCTTTATAGGCAAAAGAGACAGCAACACGATCACCGTCCCATTCTCAGAATCAGCATCAATGGAGCGTCAACGATTTGTGGTTTTGTAAGTACGCTAATCACACAGTGATTTGGTCGCTGTTATGCATAACCGATGTATTGCCAGCTTTTGAAGGTAAATGAGACAGCAACTCGGTCACCGCCCCATTCATAGAATGAGCGTCAACGGAGTGTCAACAATTTGTGCTTTTTTAAGTACGGTAGTTACACAGTAATTTAGTTGCTGTTATGCATAACCAATGTATTGGCAGTCTTTATAGGCAAAAATGACAGCAGCACGGTCACCGCCCCATTCTGAGAATGAGCATCAACGGAGCGTCAACGATTTGTGGTTGTGTAAGTACAGTAGTTACACAGTGATTTGGTTGCTGTTATGCATAACTGATGTATTGGCAGCTGTTATACGCAAAAGAGTCAGCAACACGGTCACTGCCCCTTTCTGAGAATGAGCGTCAACGGAGTATCAAAGATTTTTAACTTCGCATCTTGGATAATTTATGTTCCGATTGGTCGCAGACATCCATTTATCAGATATTGGCTGCCTTCACTGAGAAACACAACAGCCACATGCTGGCTGCCGCATCCTGAGAATGAGCGTCAACGGAGCGTCAACGATTTTTAGCTTCGCATCCTGGGTAATTTACATTGGCAAAAGTGGAAGTCGACTATAGACTGCGCTACGCGCAGCTCATAGCAAGCTTCCCGTGGACCCCTGCGCCAAGTGCAGCCTATTGTCGTCTATAGTCGATTCATAGAGATGTGCGCGTGGGCCTATGGAACTTTATACAGCTGGCGGCTGGAGATGGACCTATACCAGTCTTCACTGCCTGCAGTCTTCGCTGCTATACCGGTACTGTACACTATTGCTGAGAGTCCACTTGAGCGCCTGCTTGAGAGCCTGCTTGAGAGCCAGCTTGAGAGCCAGCTTGAAAGCCTCATTGAAAGCCTGCTTGAGAGCCTTCTTGAGAGAGCCTCGCATCGGGAGGAGTAGAGTTTTCCAAAGGAAGCTTTTGGCCGATGCAACACCCTGAGTTTGTGGAAGCTTTGGCTACTAGAAGGCTCTATGTCTGGGGAAGCTATGATGCTAACGTTAACGTAGCCAACCTACTTGTCCAAGTGCTTCTGGTACTATGATCACCGTCACCGACGCCATCATCATCGCCATCATCACCTTCGCCATCATCACCATCGCCATCATCACCATCGCCATCATCACCATCGCCATCATCACCATCGCCATCATCACCATCGCCATCATCACCATCGCCATCATCACCATCGCCA
>Ga0307512_10004458_pt1 | contig 15332 bp, 8 predicted proteins | sample 14_EM_MG_FD_200267 | JGI IMG/M metagenome (GOLD analysis project Ga0307512, IMG submission 200267) | Populus trichocarpa ectomycorrhiza microbial communities from riparian zone in the Pacific Northwest, United States - 14_EM | ecosystem: Host-associated > Plants > Roots > Unclassified | place... | reverse complement strand
GCAGCCGGTCGAGCGCCTCGCCTACATCGTCGACGACGCCGGGGTCGGCGTCGTGGTCTGCCAGGACGACCGGTTCGGCGGCGCGGTGACCACCGTGGCGCCGAACCAGGAGCACACCGAACCGGACACCAACCCCGATGCGCTGCCCACTGTGGACAACGTGGCGTACGTGATCTACACGTCGGGTTCGACCGGCCGGCCGAAGGGCGTGCCGGTGACCCACGCCAACGTGGTGCGGCTGCTGAGATCGTGCGAGGCGGACTTCGGGTTCGGCCCCACCGACGTGTGGACCCTCTTCCACTCCTACGCCTTCGACTTCTCGGTCTGGGAGCTGTGGGGCGCCCTGCTCTACGGCGGCCGGGTCGTCGTCGTGCCCTTCGCGGTCTCCCGCTCCCCGAGGGAGTTCCTCGACCTGCTGGTCGCCGAGCGGGTCACCGTGCTCAACCAGACCCCGTCGGCGTTCCGAGGTCTGGTCGAGGCCGTCACCGAGGTCGATCTCGCGCCGGACGCCCTGGCCCTGCGCCGGGTGGTGTTCGGCGGCGAGGCGCTGGACGTGGCGGAGCTGGCGCCGTGGTTCGAGCGGTTCGGCGACACCGGGCCGGAGTTGGTGAACATGTACGGGATCACCGAGACCACCGTGCACGTGACCCACCACGTCATCGACCCGGCCGAGGACAGGCGAAGCCCGATCGGCCGCCCGTTGCGCGATCTGCGGGTGTACCTGCTCGACCAGGACCTCAACCCGGTGCCGGTCGGGGTGCGCGGCCAGCTCTACGTGTCCGGGCCGGGACTGGCCCGTGGCTACCTCGACCGGCCCGGGTTGACAGCCGACCGGTTCGGCCCCGATCCGTTCGCGACCGCGCCGGGCGAGCGGATGTACCGCACGGGGGACCTGGCCCGCTTCACTCCCGACGGCGAGCTGGAGTTCCTCGGCCGGATCGACGACCAGGTCAAGATCCGCGGTCACCGGATCGAACCGGGTGAGGTCGAGGCCGCCATCGCGACGCATCCCGCCGTGGACAAGGCCGTGGTGATCGCGCATCAGCGAGCAGGCGAGCGAGAACACCGGCTGGTGGCCTACGTCGTGCCGGCCGCCGGCCATCCGGTCAGGGTCGAGGAACTGCGCGACCATCTTGGCGCGACGCTGCCGATGTACATGGTGCCCGCCGTGTTCGTGCCGGTCGACACGCTCGTGGTGACGGCCAACGGGAAGGTCGACCGCGCGGCGCTGCCAGACCCGGACGGGCACAGCGGAGGGCTGGCCGGCGACCACGTCGCGCCACGCACGCCCGTCGAGCAGCTCATCGCGGAGGCATGGACCGAAGAGCTCGCCGAGCCGCGCGTCGGCGTGCACGACAACTTCTTCAGCCTGGGCGGCGACTCGATCCGCGCCATCAGGGTGATCGGTGCACTGCGCAGGCGGGGGATCGAGCTGACCGTGGCGGACCTGCTGGTGCACCAGACCATCGGTGGGCTCGCCGGTTACCTCGAGACGACCACGCGGTCCGCTGTTGACAGCGTGGAGGAGCAGCGGGTCGGACCGTTCGAACTGCTCGGCGACGCCGACCGGGCCGCGCTGCCCGCCGGGCTGGTGGACGCGTACCCGATGTCGATGGTGCAGGCCGCGATGGTCTACCAGATGATCGCCGACGAGCAGGAGAGCCCGTACCACAACATCACGCTCTTCCCGATCGTCGACGACGCCCCGTTCTGCCTTCCCGCACTGCGCTCGGCCGCGGAGCTGCTGGCCGCACGGCACGAGATCCTGCGCACCAGCTTCGATCTCACCGGCTACACCGAGCCGTTGCAGCTGGTCGCCGCCACCGGCGCCGTCGAGGTCGGCTTCGACGACCTGCGCGCGCTTGCGTCCGGTGAGCGGGACGCGGTCATCCAGCGGTTCGTGGCCCACACCCGGAGCAGGCCCTTCGATGTCGGGCAGGCCCCGATGCTGCGCTTCCACGTGCACCAGACCGAGGACGACCGGTGGATCTTCTCGTTCATCGAGTGCCACGCCATCCTCGACGGCTGGAGCCACCACTCGCTGATCACCGAGCTCATGGCCGGGTACCGAACGATCCGGGACGGGCTCGAACCGGAACCGGCGCAGGCGCACACGGTCCGCTTCGCCGACTACATCGCTCTCGAGAAGCGGTCCCTGACGTCCGGAGTGGACAGTGAGTTCTGGGCGGACCGGCTCGGCCGGTTCGACCGGGTCGAGCTGCCGGCCGGCTGGGCGGCGGCGCCCGACGCCGGTGAGCTGCCCTACCAGCTTCGGGTGCCGTTCGACGACCTCGAGCCGGGACTGCGCCGGCTGGCCGCGGCAGCGGGGGCACCGCTCAAGAGCGTGCTGTTCGCCGCACTCCTGAAGGTGCTGAGCGTGCTCAGCGGGATGTCCGGGTTCCACACCGGACTCGTCGGCAACGGGCGGCTGGAGACCCGTGGCGGTGAGGCGGTGCGCGGCATGCACCTCAACACCCTCCCGATCGGCGTCGAGCTGACCGGTGCCACATGGACCGAACTGGTCCGGCAGGTACTGGCCGAGGAGGTGGCGGTCTGGCCGCATCGTAGGTTCCCACTGCCGGAGATGCAGCGCGCATGGGGCGGCGGCACCCCGCTCGTCGAGGTCGCGTTCACCTATCTCGACTTCCACGTGCTCGACAGGCGGCGTATCGAGGCTGCCGGGGTCGTCGACGTCAGCCCCAACGAGTTCGCCCTCGACGTGTGGACCTTCCCCGGGGTGCTGATCCTCTCCGGTCAACCCAGCCGGATCAGCCGGGCCCACGGGCGGCGGCTCGCCGAGATGTACCGTCGCGTGCTGGCGGACATGGCCGCCGACCCCCTCGGCGACGCCCGGGGCGCCGCCATCGACGAGGCGGAGACCGAGCGGCTGCTCTCGCTGGCCGGCGGACCGGCGACCCGATACCCCGACGCCTGCGTGCACGAGCTGTTCGAGCGCCAGGTTCGCGTTACGCCCCAGGCGGTCGCGTTGCGCTGCGCGGACGGGACGACGGTCTGTTACGCCGAGCTCAACGCCCGCGCCAACCGGCTCGCCCGGCACCTGCGGTCCCGGGGCGCCGGGCCGGAGTCCCTGGTCGGGGTGCTGTTGCGCCGCGGCCCCGAGCTGGTGGTCGCGCTGCTCGCGGTGCTCAAGGTCGGCGCTGCGTACGTTCCGCTCGATCCCGGCGACCCGCCGCGGCGCCTGGCCACCCTGCTCGCCGAGTCCGACGCCGCCCTGGTAGTCACCGAGTCCGCCCTGGCCGACCGGGTCACCGCGCCGGTCGTCGTGCTCGACACGGACACCGACATCGCCGAACAGTCCGAAGTGGACCTCGTGAGTGGCGCGACCCCCGACTCGCTCGCGTACGTGGTCTACACCTCCGGATCCACCGGCACGCCGAAAGGCGTCATGGTCGAGCACCGCAACGTGGTCAACTACCTGTCCTGGTGCCTCGACGCCTACGTCCCGCTCGGCGGGTCCGGTGCGGTGCTGTACTCGTCGATGGCCTTCGACCTCCCGGTGACCACGTTGTTCCCGGCGTTGCTGTCGGGCCAGTCGGTGACCATCACCCCGGACGACGGCGTGCCGGGTATCGGCGCGTTGGCAGCCGCCCTGGAACGCGGTGGGTTCGGTCTGCTCAAGCTCACCCCGTCACATCTGGCCGTGCTCAACCAGTCCCTGTCCGCCGACGCCGTCCGCACCGCTACCGGCCGGTTGGTCGTGGGCGGCGAGGAACTGGTCGGGGACACGGTCTCGGCCTGGGCGCGCCACGCCCCGGACACCGTGGTGGACAACGAGTACGGGCCGACCGAGGCCACCGTCGGCTGTTCGCTGTTCGAGGCGACCGCCGCCGACCTGCGCCCTGGCGCGGTGCCGATCGGCCGGCCGATCGCCAACACCGTGTTGCGGGTGCTCGACGCGAACCAGCGGCTGGCCCCCATCGGGGTGACGGGTGAGCTGTACATCGGCGGCGCGCAGCTCGCGCGCGGCTACGTCGGGCGGCCCGAGCTGACCGCGGAGCGGTTCGTGCCAGACCCGTACTCCGCGGTGCCCGGTCAGCGCCTCTACCGCAGCGGCGATCTGGCCCGCTACCGCGAGGACGGCACGCTGGAGTTCGCCGGCCGGGCGGACAACCAGGTCAAGGTCCGCGGCTATCGCATCGAGCTCGGCGAGATCGAGGCCGCGCTGCGCGGACATCCGGAGATCTCGGACGCCGCCGTGCGGGTCCGCACGATGCCCGGTGGCGACCGGGACCTGGTCGGATATCTGGTTCCCACCGATGGCGGGACGATCGAACCGGCCGCCGTGCGGGACTGGCTGTCGGCGTTCCTGCCCGCCCATCTCGTTCCGTCGTCCACAGTGGTGCTCGACGCGCTGCCGCTCGCCCCGACCGGCAAGGTGGACCCGGCGATGTTGCCCGAGCCGGTCGATCCCCGCGCCGGGTCTGTCTACCTGGCGCCGCGAACCGCGACCGAGCGCATCCTCGCCGCCACCCTGGCCGAGGTTCTCGGCCTGCCGAAGGTCGGGATCGACGATGCGTTCACCGACCTCGGCGCGCACTCGATGACGGTCATGCGGGTGATCGTGAAACTCCGTGACGAGCACGGGATCGCGGTGCCGTTCCGGGACTTCTACCAGCATCGCACGGTGGCCGAGCTGGCCAGCGCCATCGATCCAGGGGCCGGGGACGGTCCTCGGTCCGCCGTGGCCTCCGATGGGGATGGCGATCGGGACTGGTCGGACGCGTTGCTCTGGTTCCGCCGGTCCGGTAGCAGGCCGCCACTGTTCTGCGTGTACCCGGGCGGCGGTCAGTGGTACGTGCACCTGGCCGAGTGCGTCGACGTGGACCGCCCGGTGGCCGCTCTGGAATGGCCGGGCCTGCACCGAGATGCGCCGCCCCCGCGGAGCATCGGCGCCGTCGCCGAGCTGTTCGTCGCTCAGCTGCGCACGGTGACGCCGACTGGTCCGTACCACCTGCTGGGCTGGTGCGGCGCCGGTCCGGTCACCATCGAGATGGCCGACCAGCTGCGGCGTGATGGCGAGCAGGTCACCCTCGTCCTGCTCGATCCGGCCCTGGACAGCCACACCCGCGCCAATCTCTGGGAGGAGACCGCCGTGTTCGTGCGGGGTGAGTCCCTGCTGGCGAAGCTCGACCAGGCGCGGACCGATGCCGAGATCGCCGCGCTGCAGCGCGAGTTCCTCGAGGTGCTCGACTACATCATCGACGAGGGCGGCAAGGAGCCACCGCTGCCCGGCGACACGTTCTGGGCCGGCCGGCTGCGGGCCTGGCGGGAGCTGACCCAGGCGATGCTCGGCTACCGGCAGCGGCCCTGTGCCGGGCGCACGCACCTGTTGGTCGGCGACGAGCTGGCCGGTGGCGGCCACGAAGTCTCGTGTGGACAGACCGTCACGGAATACCTGAGCCGATGGGCCGAGTTGACGCCCGGCGGGCTCGAGGTGCATCGGGTCGGCGGCGACCACCTCGGCGTCCTGCGCCAGCCACACGTCGCCGACCTGGCACGTCTGCTCGCCCGCCTGATGGCGGCAGCTGAAACGCGACAACGAGACACAGCAAAGGATGTGCGGTGATACCGACAGCCACCGAGGTCGAGGTTGGTCAGGGCCCCCGGGTCGCCGGCGACATCTCCATCTTCGAGTCGATGGAGTCAGAGGTCCGGCTGTACTGCCGCACTTTCCCGGCGGTGTTCAACCGCGCACGCGGCGCCGAGCTCCACGCGGAGGACGGCCGGACGTTCATCGACTTCTTCTGTGGTGCGGGGAGCCTGAACTACGGCCACAACAACCCGCACATCAAGCGCCAGGTGACCGACTACCTCGCCGCCGACGGCATCATGCACGGCCTGGACATGTACACCTCCGCGAAGCGGGAGTTCCTCGCCGGACTTCAGGAGGTCGTGCTCGCCCCGCGTGAGCTGGACTACCGGGTCCAGTTCTGCGGCCCGACCGGAACCGACGCGGTGGAGGCCGCGCTCAAGGTGGCGCGCAAGGCGACCGGGCGGCGCGGGATCGTCTCGTTCGCCGGCGCGTACCACGGCATGTCCCTCGGCTCGCTCGCCGTGACGAGTGGCAGGCGAGCACGCGGGTCGACCGACGTGACGTTCGTGCCCTATGAGGACGGCCCGCGTGGACGGTTCGACTCGATCGACTACCTGGAGCGGATGTTCACCGATCCGTCGTCCGGAATGGACCTTCCGGCGGCGGTCATCGTCGAGCCGCTGCAGATGGAGGGTGGTGTGTACCCGGCGTCCCGCGAATGGCTGCGGGCCCTGCGGGAGCTGACCCTGCGGCACGGCGTGCGGTTGATCTGCGACGAGATCCAGGCGGGCTGTGGCAGGGCCGGCACGTTCTTCGCCTTCGAGCACGCCGGCATCGTGCCGGACATCGTCACCATGTCCAAGTCGCTGTCCGGCTACGGGTTCCCGCTGGCGATCACCCTGCTCCGCCCCGAGCTGGACGTGTGGTCGCCGGGAGAGCACACCGGCACCTTCCGGGGTAACCAGCTCGCCTTCGTCGCCGGCGCGGCGGCCCTGGAACTGTGGCAGCGACAGGACTTCCGCACCGGCCTGGCGGTCGCGACCCAACGACTCGACCGCTTCGCCACCGAGGTCACCTCGCTCGATCCGGCGATCGCGGTTCGCGGCCGGGGGATGGTCCTCGGCATCGACGTCGGCGCGGCAGGCGGCGGGCCGCGTGCGCACCGTGTTCAGCGGCACTGCTTCGACCACGGGCTGATCGTGGAGCTGTGCGGCCGGGACGACGAGGTGGTCAAGGTGATGCCGCCGTTGACCATCGACCAGGCTCGGCATGAGCGCGGGCTGGAGCTACTGCACCGGGCGCTGGTCGCCACGGGCTAGTGCCGTGTCCACGAACGTTCGTCGGGTTGTCGTCCGTGGCGGGTTTGGGCTGATGTCTTGAGGGTGCCCTTCAGGGCGTTGAACGTCGTGAGGGTGCCCTTCAGGACATCGACCACCGGGGCGAACGCGCCCCTCGCAGCCCCGGGCACCCTGCGCCCGGCCAGCGCGAGGAAACCACGACCAGCCGGGCAACTCGGTCAACGTATGGGGACACGCCACTAGGCGGTGTTCTGGACACCAGGGAGGTTCCGATGCGACACCTGCTCTCGATCAGCGATCTCGACGACAACGACCTGCGACACCTGGTGCTGCGCGGCGCGGAGTTCTCCGCGGGCTCGGTGAGTCCGGCGGAACCGTTGCGCGGCAAGGTCATCGGCATCTACTTCAGGAAGACCTCGACGAGAACGCGGACGGCGTTCTCGACCGGCGCGCTGCGGCTCGGCGCGCAGATCGTCAGCTTCGGGCCCGACGACCTCCAGGAGAACACCGGCGAGACGGTCGAGGACACCGCGGCGGTGCTGTCCGGCATGCTGGACGTGCTCGTCGCGCGGACCGCCGGCAGGCAGGCGGAACTGGCGGTCTACGCGGGGCAGCGGCGGATGGCGGTGGTGAACGCGATGAGCGCGGAGGAGCATCCCACCCAGGCGCTCACCGACCTCACCACCATGACCCGCCAGTTCGGCGACATCAGCGGGCTGCGCGTGCTGTATGTCGGGGAAGGCAACAACACGGCCGCCGCGCTGGCGCTGGCGCTGTGCCGGTTCGCCAACACCGAGCTACACCTGCGGACCCCGCCGGGCTACGGCCTCGACGCCAGGTTCCTGCACGAGGCTCAGGTGGCCGCGAAACGCAGTGGCGCCACGGTTCTCGAGCGCCACGACATGACCGACCTGCCACCGGCCGATGTCGTCTACACGACCCGCTGGCAAACCACCGGGACGACGAAGCCAGACCCGGACTGGCGGGCCGTCTTCGCACCGTTCCAGGTGGACGGTGCCGTGCTCGCCGCCAGTCCGGCCGCGGTGTTCATGCACGACCTGCCGGCTCACCGCGGCGAGGAGGTCACCGCCGAGGTGCTCGACGGCCAGGCGAGCATCGCCTTCGCCCAGGCGGAGAACAAGTTCCACAGCGCCCGCGCGGTGCTCGAGTGGTGCTCGGGCTGAGATGCCGTGGAGCGAGCCATAGTGCACGGTGTGCACGCGTCGCCGACGGTTGCGATGATCACCGTCACCGGCGTGCCCGACCACGCCGGCGCCACGGCCGCGGTCTTCCGGATCGTCGCCGAGCAGGACGTCAATCTCGGCCTGGTGAGCCAGAACCCGACCGGTGCGCCAACCGGCCGCACGACGATCGCCTTCACCGTCGCCAGGCCGGCCGGCCCGGTCGTGCTGGGCGCCCTCCGTGCCGCCCGCGCCCGGATCGGGTTCCACGGTGTGCACCTCGACGACGACGTTGCCGTGATCACGCTGACCGGCGCCGGCCTGCGCTCCGACCCGGCGGTCCCGGCAACGTTCTGCGAGGTCCTGGCACGCAGGGGAGTCCGGATGGAGATCGTCTCCATCGAGGGCGGCCAGATCTCGGCAGCCTGCGGCCAACACGAGCTCGAGAACGCCGTGCGGGCACTGTGTGAGGTGTTCGAGGTAGGCGCCCCTAGCTCAAGCACCCCCGGTGAGGGGACCACTCTGCTCACCCGTCGAGACAGGCTTTGCGTTCCTCGGGGGTGAGCTGACGGGTGACGTGCTCGCCGGCTTTCTGTGTGCCTGTGCGGTTTGTGGCGAGACTGGCCACGAGGAGCTTGATGAAGCCCTCGTAGGCGTCCTGGACGCGTTGTTGGTCGCCGGTCGCGTCGAGGTCCAGGAGCAGGCCGCGGATCTGGGACACCACGACCGTGGCGAGCCGCCGGGCGAGCGGCGGCGGGCAGCCGCACGCCAGGAACCCGTCCCCGACAATGGTGAGCCATTCGATGCTGAGCTGTGTGCGTGACACCCCGGCGTGGTCGACGCCGAGGCGGCTCGACGCGGCCAACTGGCCGAACAGGCGGAAGAACTGCCCGGCCTCGTCGCTGCTGAACCATGTCCACGCGGTGGCCAGGACGCGCGGGAAGTCGGGAGTGGCGGGCAGTTCCGCTCGCGCGCGGCTGAGCTCCCAATCCCGGCAGCGGCGCAGGGCCGCGTCGAGAAGCGCCTGCCTCGAACCGAAGTGGTGCACGAGCATGCGCGCGCTCGTGCCCGCCGCGGTGGCGAGCCGATCGAGCGAGGCGCCCACCAGTCCGCCTCGGAGCAGGTCCTGTGCGACCGCGTTGAGGAGTTCGTCGCGATGGGTCGTGTCCACGGTGCGCGCCATGGCACCAGCCTATTCATGTAAGGTCCGTTACATGAATAGGGAAGGGGACTGATGCTCCGCGCCACCTATGTGCGAACCCTCAAGCCCGGCGTCACCGATGAGCAGTTCATCGACGCGTGGCTGCCGCCTGGGCTCACGCTCGACTCGTACCCGGCACGGGTCACGATCAGCCACAGCCTCACCGAGGAGCGGCAGATCATCTCGACCTTCGAGCTGGACATGCCCGCGGACCGCCTCGCCGGCGCGTTGCCCACGCTGGTGCACCCTGACTCGGCGCGGCGGCTGGCCGAGGTGGTCGAATCCACACAGCTCGAAGCCGTGTACGAGGATGTGACCACCTTCGGCGCGGCATAGCGGCGAAGGTCCGCTTCTCCTTCTCCCTCCACAGTGGACTGAACGCCGTGTGGTCATAACCTGCTGTGGTCGTGTGAGAGCGGACGATGAACAAGCTGTGAAACGCATGAGAGGCGTTCTCACGATTTTCTCAGGTTGCACAGAGGGTGGTTTCACGTAGCCACGAGTTACTGGTTGGGGCCGGGTCGACGTGATCCGGCGTTCCCGACGGGTGGCATTGGTTGGTGATGATGACGAAGCACGGCGTGGCGGGATCGGAATCGATACGGCGTGGCGGTGCGGCAACATCTCCTCTTGCGACGGTGGACATCGTGGTGCCCGTCTACAACGAGGTTCGAGCCCTGCCCGGGTGTGTGCGGGTGCTCGACGAGTTCCTCGGCCGGGAGTTCCCGTTCCCGGCCTCGATCACGATCGTGGACAACGCGAGCACGGACGGCACGTTCGACCTCGCGCGGCGACTCGCCGGTGAGTACGAGCGCGTCAGGGCGGTGCGTCTGGATCGGAAGGGACGTGGCCACGCCCTGCGGGAGGCGTGGCGCGCGTCGACGGCCGACATCGTGGTCTACATGGACGTCGACCTCTCGACGGGCCTGAACGCGTTGCTGCCGCTGGTGACCCCGCTGGCGAACGGGCATTCGGATCTCGCCATCGGGTCGCGGCTGGCGCCCGGAGCGCGGACGGTCCGCGGGCCGAAGCGGGAGCTCATCTCCCGCGCCTACAACGCGGTGATCCGCTGGACGCACGGCACCACGTTCTCGGACGCCCAGTGTGGTTTCAAGGCGGCACGTGCCGAGGTGGTGCGTCCGCTGCTGGACCGCGTCGAGGACGACGCGTGGTTCTTCGACACCGAACTCCTGTTGCTGGCCGAGCACAACGGACTCCGCATCCACGAGGTGCCGGTGGACTGGGTCGAGGACATGGACACCAGGGTCGACGTGGTCGCGACCGCTCGCGACGATCTCCGCGGCCTGATACGGGTGGCGCGTGCGAAGGCGTCGGGCACCGCTCGGGTGCCCGACCTGCCTCGGCGGCCGGAGCCGCGTGCCGAGCACCCGGACGCGGTGGTCGCCACCTCGAAGCCGGGGATTTCCTGGCAGCTTCTCTCGTTCGCCGTGATCGGTGTGCTGTCGACGGTGGCGAACCTGGTGCTCTACGCCGTGCTGCGCCAGTGGATGCCGCTTCTCGTCGCGAACCTGTTGGCGTTGGTGCTGTGCACGTTGTTCAACACCGAGGCCAACCGGCGGTTCACCTTTCCCCGGCGACGCGACAACGCCGAGCGGGTTCATCTGAAAGGTCTGCTCGTGTTCGGGCTGTACTACGCGTTCACCTCGGGAGCGTTGCTGGGGCTGCACGCGATGGTCGAGGCGCCGGCACAGCTGTTGGAGCTGGTGGTGCTGGCGGTCGCGTCGGTCATCGGCACCGCGGGGCGGTTCCTGCTGCTGCGCGGCTGGGTCTTCACCGACAGGACGGAGCCCGCCACCGCGGCGTGAGCCCGCGATCAGGTCAGTCCCACAAGGCATTGTCAACAAGGAGAAGTGTTGTCCACGAAGACGTCCGAGCCGTCCGGCATCCCCGTGACCCATAGGGCCGCGCCGCCCTCTCGTGCCCTCCGCCGGTGGCAGCCGTGGGCGTTGGCCGCGATCTGTGTGGTGGCGGCGGTGCTCTACGCATGGGACATCGCCGGCGGCCAGGTCGGCAACAGCTACTACTCGGCCGCCGTGAAGTCGATGTCGTCGAGCGTGACGAACTTCCTGTTCGGCTCGTTCGACGCCTACGGGGTGTTCACAGTGGACAAGCCGCCGATGAGCCTGTGGCCGCAGGTGGTGTCGGTGTGGCTCTTCGGTTTCCACGGGTGGGCGGTGCTGCTGCCCCAGGTGGTCGAAGGTGTTGCCGCGGTGGTGCTGCTGCACGCGACGGTGCGCCGGTGGGCGGGGGAGAACGTGGCGCTGCTCGCCGCGGTGATCCTTGCCCTGACGCCCATCACGGTGGCCATCAACCGCGACAACAACCCCGACACCCTGCTGGTGCTGCTGCTCGTGGCCGCGTCCTACGCGCTGACCCGGTCACTGCAGGCCGACCAGGGTGGGCCACGCACCCGATGGTTGCTGTGGTGCGCGTTCTTCATCGGGTGCGGGTTCGTCACCAAGATGCTGCAGGCCTGGATCGTCGTTCCCGGCTTCGCCGCGGCCTACCTGGTGGGCAGCGCGGCCCCGGTCAGGCGGCGGATCCTGGACGTGCTGGCCGCGGCCGGCGTGCTCATCGCGTCGTCGCTCTGGTGGGTCGCTCTGGTGGACCTGTGGCCGGGGGAGAAGCCCTACATCGGCGGCAGCGAGGACGGCTCGGCGCTGGACCTGCTCCTCGGCTACAACGGGTTCGGCCGGGTGTTCGGCGAGGGGCAGGGCATGCCGGGCGGTGGCGGAATGCCGAACGGCGCGGATCTCCCGGCCGGGGTGGACCTGCCGTCGGGGGGTTTCGGCGGGGGCTTCGGCGGTGGGACCGGCATCGGCCGGATGTTCGGTGACGCGGTCGGCGGGCAGATCGGATGGCTGCTGCCGCTCGCCCTGCTGGTCCTGGTCGTGCTCAGCGTCCTGGGGATCCGCGCGACGGTGCGCAAGGCGCCCGTGGACCGGGTGTCGCGGGCGGGCTGGGTGATGTGGGGCAGCTGGCTCGTGGTCACCGGCCTGGTGTTCAGCTACGCGCAGGGGATCTGGCACGAGTACTACACGACGATGCTCGCGCCGCCGATCGCCGCGATCGTCGCGGCCGGGCTGGCGCGGTTCTGGCGGTTCTACCGCACGAAGGAAGGCCTAGGGTGGGTGCTGCTCCCGCTCGGGCTCGCCATGACCGGCTACTGGGCGTTCGTGCTGGCTTCCCGTGACACCAGCTACTTCGGCTGGGTGCGGTGGATCGTTCTGGCGATCACGTCGGTCGCGGTGACGGGCCTCGTCCTGGCACGTCTCGCGTCGGCCGGCACGGCGCCGGACGGGGCGTCGGCACGACCGGTGCTGGCGCGCGGCATGACCGTCGCCGGACTGGTCGCGGTACTGCTGACGCCCGGGGTGTGGTCCGTGGCGACGGCGACCGACGGCGAGGAGAACGGCAACATTCCCACTGCCGGGCCCGGCATGTCCGGCTTTGCCGGTGGCGGCCAGCGGGGTGGCTTTCCCGGTATGGGGCAGCTGCCCGGTGCGCCGAACGCGGGAGGGCAGGGCGGGACACAGCAGCCGCCGGCCGGCATGCCCGCGATGCCGTCAGGTGGGGGAGGGTTCGGCGGCGGTCCGATGGGCGGTGACTCGGCAGAGCTCACCGCCGGCCAGCGGAAGATCCTCGACTACGCCAGGGAGCACGGCGACGGAGCGGCGATCACGCTCGCCGTCGACGGCAACGCGATGGCGGCCGCGCCGTACATCATGGGCGGGGCGGACGGCGACGTCGTCATCGGGATGGGCGGGTTCGGCGGCATGGACAACTCCCCGTCGGTCGACCAGTTGCGGACCTGGGTCGCCGGCGGCACGCTGAGGTTCGTCGTCAACGGCGGCATGTTCGGTGGTGGCCCGGCCGGTGGCACGCAGGGAGGTGGCGCCATGCCGGGTGGTGCCATGCCAGGTGGCGGCGCCGCCATGCAGGACCGCACGTCATGGATCGAGGAACACTGTTCGGAGGTAGACCCCAGCCGGTACGGCGGCGACACCGACTCGGGGACGACACTGCGCGAATGCCGGGCATGACCTTGCGGATCCTGGTGGTCGACGACGACCCCGAGGTGCGGGCCGGCCTGCATCGCAGCCTCGAGTTCGAGGGCTATGACGTCGACACGTCCGCGGACGGAGCCGAGGCCGTGGACCGGTTCCTCGGCTCCGTCCCGTGGCCACGACCCGACCTGGTGATCATGGACCTGATGATGCCCGGCACCGACGGACTCGACGCCTGCCGGGAGCTCCGTGCCGCCGGCGAGGGGGTCCCGATCCTGATGCTGACCGCACGCGACGGTCTTGGCGACCGCATCACCGGTCTCGACGCGGGCGCGGACGACTACCTGGTGAAACCGTTCGCGCTGGCCGAGCTCCTGGCCAGGGTCCGCGCGCTGACGAGGCGACACGCTCCCGGCCGGCACCGGCCGGAAGCGTCGGCGCCCCGGCAGGTCGTCCGGTTCGCCGACCTGTCCCTGGACCTCGACACCCGTGAGGCGACGCGAGCGGGCCGGTCGATCTCGCTCACCTCCACCGAGTTCGAGCTCCTGGCGCTGTTGATGGCCGAGCCGCGCCGGGTGCAGAGTCGGTCACACCTGCAGCGCCAGATCTGGGGCCACGAGCCCGTCACCAACAACCTCGACGTCTACGTGGGCTACCTGCGCCGCAAGCTCGAGGCCGGCGGCGCCTCCCGGCTCGTCCACACCGCCCGAGGAGTTGGTTACGTGCTGCGAGAGCCGGCGTGACTCGGCGCCGCGGTCCCAGGGAGCGGCGGATCCTGCTGCGCAGCCGGATCGCGTTGACCACCGCGCTCGTCGTCGCGCTGTCCATCGCCGGGGTCAGCGTCGTCACCTGGCTGGTGACCGAGCACAACCTGCGTGCCCAGCTCGACGAGTCCCTGACCGGCGGCACCCTGCCGCCACCACCCGTACCTGGCGCCGGCGAGTCGACACCGTCGTTCGACTCCCTGTGCACCGGCCTGGCCGCCGAGAAACCACTGCAGCGGTTCGTCGAAGGTGTCCAGATCCTGCGGGCGGACGGTTCGGTGTGTGTGCCGGCCGGCGTCGACCAGGTCATGACCACCGCGGCGGACCGGGAGGTCACCGAACCGGTTCTCCGGGACCGGACCACGCGCGACGGCGTTCGGGTCCGGGCGATGCTGCGCCCACTCGGCAACGGCGAGGTCCTGGTCGTCAGCCGCAGCCTCGACGACATCGACGCCGCGCTCGCCGGCCTGCGCGCGGCGCTGCTCGTGGTGTCGCTGGTCGGTGTCGCCGTCGCGGGCGCCGCGGGTCTGCTGCTGACCCGCAACGCGCTGCGACCGATGGCGCGGCTGACCGGGACCGCCGAACACATCGCCCGCACCCAGGACCTCGACACCCCGGTCGACGTGACGGGCCGCGACGAGGTCGGCCGCCTCGGCCGCGCCTTCGCCGCGATGACCGACGCGCTGACCGAGTCCCGGCGACGCCAGCAGGAGCTCGTCAGCGACGCCGCCCACGAGCTGCGGACGCCGTTGACCAGCCTGTGTGTGAACGTCGACCTGCTCGCCCTCAGCGAGGAGACCGGGCGGCCCATCCCCGAGGAGCGGCGCCGCACGCTGATCGCCAGCCTGCAGAGCCAGACCGGTGAGTTCAGCGAGCTGGTCGGCGAACTGGTCACCCTCGCCAGGGACCAACGCACGCTGGACCGGGTGCCCGTACGGGTCCACGCGATCATCGACCGCGCCGTGTGGCGTGCCAACAGCCGGTCAACGGGCCACCGCATCGATGTCCGCGTCACCCCGTGGAGCACGCTGGGTGACGCGGCCGCCCTGGAGCGGTGCGTGGTCAACCTGCTCGACAACGCGATCAAGTTCTCCCGCGCCGGCTCGGCCGTGTCCGTCGAGTCCGCACCGGGTTGGCTCTCGGTCACCGACCAGGGACCGGGCATACCCGAGCACCACCGGGCCCACGTGTTCGAACGTTTCTGGCGCGCCCCCGAGGCACGCGCTCTTCCCGGCTCCGGCCTCGGTCTCGCCATCGTGCACGACACGGTCACCGCGCACGGCGGGACCGTCCGGCTCGAGCACAC
>Ga0307512_10004457_pt1 | contig 15332 bp, 16 predicted proteins | sample 14_EM_MG_FD_200267 | JGI IMG/M metagenome (GOLD analysis project Ga0307512, IMG submission 200267) | Populus trichocarpa ectomycorrhiza microbial communities from riparian zone in the Pacific Northwest, United States - 14_EM | ecosystem: Host-associated > Plants > Roots > Unclassified | place... | reverse complement strand
CGAGTATCACATCCGGAGACCAATGCCGGGCATCACTGCCGGGGCTAGCCCTACTCCTCAGCATGGGGGCAGGCGAGGCCAATGGGGGCCGTAAGCCACCGGCCTCATGCCCGAGCCTTAGGCCAAACGCCACACAAGCCACCGGGCCAAACCCCGTGCCAACACAGAGTGTCCTTGGCCATGAGCATTTGGACACCTTGACCAGCATGAACAACCTCGTATCGACATACGCGACGCAAGGGCGATGGGAGGAGGCCGAGAAGCTGTTTGTGGAGATTTTGGAAACTTCCAAGAAGGTATTTGGCCAAGAGTATGAATTTAATCCATCCACCTTGGCCTGCATGAGCAACCTTGCATCGACATACCAAAACTAAGGGAGATGGAAGGAGGTTGAGGATCTTGTGACGCGGGTCATAGAGATCAGAAAGATGGTAGTCGGTCAGAAGCATCCATATACCTGGACGAGCATGAGCAACTTCGCCTAGATATATATAGGCCAGGGACGGTGGAAGGAAGCCGAGGAGCTGGAGGTCAAAGTTATGGAGGTACGGAGGAAGGTATTCGGCGAAGGGCATCCAGATACCTTGACGAGCAAGAGCAACCTCGCCTCGATATATCTGGGTCAGGGACGATTGAAGGAGGCCGACGAACTGGAAGTCCAGGTGGTGGAGACGAAAAAGAGAGTTTTGGGACAATAATATCATACAAGCATCGCATCTCGCCGCGAAATCTGTGAAATGATGCGTCCTAAAATAATTATCCGTGTGAGAAAACGGATGGGTGAAGATGGACGATGCATCATGTAAGTGAAAATAGGTCTTCTAATGTGAGAGATTAGACTTGAGTGGGGGCGTGAATTGCAAAAGAGTTGACAATGGTAGCGTTTGGTACGATGATAAGTGAAGATAAATATCCGGGAATATGAAAACAGATATTAACATTGTGTGCAACGCATGAATCTAAAGTGGAGGTTGTATGAGTTGCGGAAAAAAAAGGAAAGAGAATTGAGGTTTTATGAGTCATGTGAAACTATAGAAGTGAAAGTAGGCTCGATGGAGTGTGAAGTTGTTTGGATTGCCCGACCGCAGCAAACCAATGACCTCAGTGCATTTAGCTGGTTCATTTTAATTTCAAGATTTATGTCGCATGTATTGCGCGTCATAGTGGTGAGGAACGTATAATGCATTTCGCGATTATCCTGATTGCTAGATCACCGCCAATTGCCCTGGGAGTACGCGGTCAGTGCCAGTGTACGCAACCCCAGACTCAGACAATAGTGAGTCCGGGAACTGACTCTACCTATAATGAATGCAATTTGGATTGTGGGTATCGGGTGAATTGTATTTATACGACGGAGTTATGACCCTTGTCCCGTATTGGCCTTCGTACATAGTCGTGGATCATCTATTATTGCGGGGCCTATTTTCCATGAACATGAAAAACTAAGGAGTTTTTGAACATCACCACCATGGCCTAAAATTACTGCTAGCATCCAATTTGTGCAAATTTTGATGGTACTGTCCATGGTGTTCGTAAAACTGGTCTTGCGATTGTGAGGGGAATGTGATTCCTGCAGTCTGCTTACCTCGGTCACCACTTGACAAACGTCGACTCCTTTCACCCCCACAACAATAAGACTTACAATGCCTAATAGTCGATTATTTTCATTGGGAGATTCCATATGCTCGGTTTATATTTCGCGATTGTGTAGGGTCACATTCAGTGTTTAATTTGTGATGAGCGGTCATGATATATATACCAGTGTTGCCAGCGGTCCAGGTACGGACCAGTCCAGACTGGAACCGTCCCAGTCCAGTCCAGTCCAGTCCACTCAAATTTTGCACTGGGATCGGACTGGTGCACAATATTTGCGCACTGGTCTGGAATAATCTGGACTGGTGCGGACTGCGATATCCAACAGCGTGATTTTTGGACCAAATCCAAGCCCTTCTGGAAGTGTATGTAGACTGGTGTGTGCTGCTGCGAAATCCTTAATGCATCTCTCTCTCAATTGTCTAAGATAACACATAGTCATACCAAATGCACAAGCTAGCACGCAACATTGGACCCTAACCCAATGCCACGTGATATCCGTACTCTACTTAAATGGGTTTAAAAGTGATGAACCTATGGGAATGATATCCGAAGAGAACGATTTCTATTTAAAATACTATCTGAGAAGACTGATTCCCAAGGAGAAGTCACTCTAATACCGTGCGTCAGGTATCACATAAATTGTTAGCACCGGACTGGTGCACACTGTACCAGTGCAGTGCAACACCCTAAATTTCCAGTCCAGTGCAGTGCAACTATTTTGCGCACTGGACTGCACTGAGCCCTACCCCGGACTGGGACCGTTCGGACCACTGGCAACACTGATATATACTAATATCACGCTGATAGACACTTAGTGATAACTACTAAATACAAATTAAATTACTACTAGTAACAGGTCAAATAGCTGTACTCACGCATTATCCGGAGAGACTCTGTATGCCATGCACATTATGTATATGCTGGAGTTCCACACTAAGGCTATTCAAGAAACTCGGCCGGCCAGACCCACATTAACCTATAAACAGCGAAAGGTACTGATATGTGCTAATTTCTAAAGAATAGTATCCGAATAAACATAACAATATAGGGAATAGAATATAATGCATATCAAAATATGGTCATAAAATGTCGAGAAGATATACTGTTTGTATTCCTATGGATGTCTGAGCTGATGCCTAAAGATCTGTTCTCTTGTCACAGAAAAAGTCTCATAATATACAAATATATACAAGTGATTGTCCATGACCACAGTCGCAGATCAATAACCCAACAAGGTAGAAAAATACTCTTCCATGGTATGCAGTGACAACATCATAACAGAACCAATACCAAAACAAGAAATGACAAAATCTGCTCAGGTACATTATTACAAATAAGAACCATAGAGAACATAACAGAATCCAAACATGTTCCAAAGATAAGTGTTATAAACCCATATGCCTGTACAGAACACAAAAGAACTTCTAGACCAGTTCTAACTGGATCTTTCTAGACAGTTAATAAAAATAAAGTAAGGAAAGTATTAACACACCACATTATTCTTAACCAACCAAAATACCTATTGTAAGGAGAATTACAAAGATACATCTTATGAAACAAAGAAAATGTAGATACCTCCATATTTCCAACACACATCACTGTCCAGATCTCTCGCCACGGCTGATATCATTTCGTAATTTACTATTGTTGACGTAGTGGAGGACTCCTACCCTAGTTCAAGCAATTGATAACCATATCTGCTAGTCTCTGCTTCTCACTTTCTCTCGATCTTAGTACGCATACGCTAAACACTCAATGGATTTCCACTTCTATGCGAGTATACGGGTCGACAATCGGCTAATTATACTCACTGTCATCCCTGGAAGTGCACTCCCGTACCCTAAACTTAATCACTCCCTTCATTTCTAGTCAACTGGTATCTCCTTGTCTCGTGCCCAGCCTCCAGTGGTGTTTTGCCACTCGTACCTCGTTTCTCATTGCCGAGCGAGCCTGCGAGTGAAGGCAATGAGAGTTTGGGGACGAGACAAAGTATCTCCATACCAGGCATCTCAGTAGTCCGTCCCGTCCGGGCAAGACGCAGCCCCGGACGAGACTATAAATTTCGAGTCAAATAATTTGGAATCGTTTGAGACAAGGGCAAAATTTCCCTAGACCATATACCTACAGCACCCTACAGTCCTAGGGCACACGAATCTCACAAGATAGAAGCGGTTAGTATCACGATTTTATACTATGACTGGTACCAAGCTTACTACCGGCATTACGGTACGCCACTATCGGTAGTTTTAAGGCTCACTATCACTGATTTTAGATCTAGTACTGGTATTACTCCGACTATGAAGGAGAGAATCGTGTGTATTAGCTACGGTACAACGACTGTCTAGGTACAAGTCTAGAGGTGCAAGTTGCGTAGGTAAGGGAAGAGTAAAGTGTGCAGTCTAAGAGAGCAGTCACGAACCTTAGGGCTGTATCAACTGGTATCACGGCATCTACCACCCCTAGCTGTAAAGCACACCACCAGCAATTGAGCCGGCGTAAGTATTGGGTGGCTATTCCCTGTAGCTGCCGGCTCCTTATCCCTTGGATCGTAACGGTTCCCGGCCCATACGGGCCACCCGCGCAACCACCTCACCACACGTCCAAAAATGGTCATCAGAGGCCATCCTTTTTATCAAGTCTTCTTTAGTAGCAAATAAAACTTTCTGTGAAAGTGAATTGTAAATTATATGTGATGTGACTTTGTAAGTCTTACTGCCCCACCAAAATTCGCTCTCTGAACTGGCAACCCACCCCATGTCTATGCACCACTACCCACCTTTCTCCTTTACAGGTGATTGAATACCACAAAACGATGCCTTTCATTATTGAGACACCACAGTTACTTGCATTGTGATCATGCTTAGCAAAGTATGGGTGGAGATTTGGTATTTCTGGCTGGGCTTTCCTGCTGGCGAAGCCACCATCCCAGCTACTTTCCCTTCTCATGGTGTACTGAAAATTGCCCATGACTCCAGCTCTGGCTGAGTGGTAAAGATATGCCCTCTTTGATATTTGACAAAGTGAGTTTTAGCCTTGTTCACTATGAGAGCTGTGCAATGGGTATTGGTAACCCCCCTCTGAGCCTCAACTCTTGGTTACATTGCAGATGGAATTCCTTGTGTGTAATGATAATGGGACTTCAGAGCATGTCGTTAGCACTAAGCTTGAAGGACATTTTGGGGTGTTATGGGCAGAGTTGACCATCTGGGCTGCACAGTGACATTTTCAAGTTTTGGGGAGCTGATCTTGAGACAACCCTCCCAACACAAACTGCACTTTTTATCGGCATCCCATTCCAATACAGTCCTCAATTTTTGCCAAAATGCTCACAAGACGTAAGAAAGTAAGCTTATAATGCTCCCAGGCTACCCCTACAGAGTTGTGGTTGCATCGCTAAATATTTGTAGGTGGGGAGTCGGTTACCATGCCCAAATGGGCCGGGAATGCCAAACTTACAGTCCAATGGATACATTATCACTCCCGGGGAGTCTGGCTCCCGGCACATGGGAATTGTCATGGTGACAATTGTCGTGGTCCTAGCAGCTCCGAAATTTTTCCAACTTAGATGCATGATAGTATAGCATTCTGATGACAACTTCATACTCTTTAGAATATTCCTGTATTCTATTCCGCTACTTCTGAAGCATTGAAGAGCACCTGAAACTACTCTCAGAGCATTTGAGAAGCACATCGTCTTGCACTCATCCTGTCCGGGAGCTTCCGGGACCTTCTGAAAGTATCGGAGTGGCTGTTCAGAATGGCTGTGTTGTTGAGTTATGTCTTCCGAACGATTTTACATTTTGCTGATGTTCAACAGCTGGGATATCAGGCTTGCCTTACACTGACATTCAATTGCACTCTGTGAAGCAGTCTGTTCTCAACTGGAGTGTTTACGATTCTCTCTCTTTAAACTCTCTCTTGAAGGAACATGGTTTACCTATTCTTTCTTTGGTTATGGGTTTTGGTGGCTGATATATACATTTAGTCGGAATCCAGATATGTTAGCACCCAAACCATTGAGAACTTAGACCACTTTGAGTTAGTGTGGCACATGGTGTGAGTGGCAGTCGCCTATCACCTGTCAAGTTGCTGAGTTGACTCTGTTCATTAAAATTCTCTCCCAAGTTTGTGCTCTTTTGACCAATTATGAACCCGCAGATGGTATTTTGAGATATGGCAGTGTCTGTTCACAGATTCTACATATTCAATATCAAGTTAACGGAGGTCACTAATTGGCCATGGCTGTGTAGTTATGGTTCAGTGCACAGTGGCTGGATTCCTCCAACAGACAGTTGACACAGAGCTTCTCAGTCAAGTTATTTCAGCAGTGGCCTTCACGAAATAAACAAGCTTAGAGTCCAGTGATAGAAGTGGCTGAGTCAGATGATCTGAGTACTCCTAAATGTGAGGTATTGTTAATGATGACACTCTGTGAGTGCCACCTCCTCCGAATCAGAGGCGAAGAAACAGTGATAAGAATGAAGCAATCGGCCATACCAAGTGAACTATGGCACTGCATACATGATAATTCAGCGCTGATTTGTCACATTCAGACCTGGCCGGGCTGGAATGATACATTCACAATCAATTGCAGCTCGTCAAAGTTCACTTCAGATCTTTTCCAAAACACCATACTTGACAGGATTGCAGCTGTAACATGTGGCTAAACATCAAACATAGGCTATGGAATAATTGGGAGTAAAATCTACTGCTTACCCCATGAATACCTGAGGCATGTCTCATTATTTGACTTGCTGGGATGCAGATCTGATGTATGCTGTATCTTCTGATATTGGCTAGAAAATACTCAGAAGCAACAGCTGTAGTATTGCAATGAGTCCCCAAGTGGTGTCTCATGTTCTACTGCAGGTACTTGATATCGCCATGACATTGTTCATTGCAAAAACAGATTCGCCACTATGCAGTGCTCAATCTGGCTTGACTAGAGCCATGACAGATGCTGAGGATTGTGTAGTGCATCTGAAGGTGGTGAAGTTATACAATTTCATTTGATTTGGTTTCACATTTTGAACCTGACCCCAGGGTTGCAGCAGGGCCAAATTTTGTCACAGATGAATGATTAGGAACTGTTTGCTGACACTTCAGTTATATTTTGACCACAGCCAATTAGAATGAGATGCAGTGAACCTGGAACTTCACATTGTAGCATAGCAATTGACTTCATCTCATATGGGTAGGCAATAATACTTCAGAATGGCTATGATATTTCACACTATCCCATACTGATCAATAAATCCACAATTCTGACATCGCAACATGGTTGATGTTAATCATCAAGAGAGAAATAATGTATTGATACAGTCGAATGTGCCTAACATACACTGTTTTTGAAGTATTTGTCACAGTTGAGTAGATAAGGATTGTTGCATGTCGTAGAAGGTGTTGTATGATTTCACCATTGTAATACTTGATGATAATTGATTATCTGAGTGCAATGGATCTTCGTTCTCTGTCAGCAACTTCAAATAGCCCTTGTGTAACTGCATAATCGACTAAATCATTAACATTATATTCTTAGGTCAACACATCATGCCATGCAAGAGTCGTATATGTGTCATGGCAGTATGTTCAAGAGAATTCCTTCTGCAATTAACGTAGCCTCCAGCATTTTCAGTAACCATGTCTGTCTAACTGAGTTTTCCACTGGTCAGAAAACTGGTATAAATACCTGACTCAATTCAATCAGTACCCAGAACTTCGGTTTTATTACTTCCTGGTCTGCTGCTGGATCATTTAGGCCTGTTCTGCTTACTTTTGGTATCTTGGTGAATATAGAGGGATATAGTGAAAGTTGGAACATGAGCTGCATTTCTGTGAATACATTGTTACTGATTTAAGCATATATGTGGGGTATATCCACTTGATTCAAAAAATTCTAAGTTAGCCACCTCTTGACATGACCAACCTCGCTAGGACGACGATTATAGAGCACCACCTTCTGTAATGGAGGTGAACCCAGGAGTGTATTTTCATCTCTCTCATGTTTGTTAGGAAGAGCCTCACTTGGTGTTTCTTCTTGATCAGGATCACAACATTCTGTGGGCTCTTTATAATCATTGGTAGACATTATATGCTCAACCATCTGAAAATCAAACAATCCACCCAACAATGAAGTGCCCATTGATCAAAGTGTTGTCTTGAACACATTGTGGTGATCCTCGGTGTTTTCCAAAACAAATGAACAACATTTCTGCTCCCTCTAGGAACCCTCCAGAACTCTTAAGCACCTTGTGAAATATGTGTTTCCATAGGTTTTTGCAATTTTGATTGCTCTTCATCAGTAAACATGAGATCACAGTGATGTGTAGGCTTCTGCGTTATCCAACTGAGTGATTTTTCATTTGCTGCTATTATTCCTGAGGTCCCCTTAACTGTGCATGGTTTTACAATGTGTATCCTTTGGTGTAACAGCTCATATTGAGCATCTTTGTCTTCAGTCCGGATGGTATGCATCAAACCCTTCACAGTGGGATACAGCATCAGCAGAGAGCGAAATTGGTTTCTGGAAATGGATCCCACACAGTGATCCTTCTCCACAGTCTCCACAAAGAATCCCAGCAACTTATTGCCAATTTTCTACCATGCTTTGAAGCCTCCAATGATGTGATCACATCGTCACAACATGTTAAAAACTTATTTAATTTAAGCTAATTTAGTGCACATGGTTCTTTCACATTGGTTCGGTAGATTTGAATCATTTCGACTTCGTTTCGACTGTCCCATAGATATCAATAACATTCTTAACTATTCAATCCTTTGAGACATCGCTTATACACAAGCTTGCACAACTCCTGTAAGAGAAATTCAGACACCCAGAGTAAATACTCAGCAGATTTCTATATATAACTGCAACGATTACTTCAAGCATCGATTCCAACAATCTAAATGTGAAACATATTGAAAGCATTCCTGTCAATCGGGTTGCTCAACTACCACCACATGCGATCTGGCTGCGGCGTCAGCCTAACAAGGTGTACAGCCACATCGATTCTGCGAATAGGGATGATAATAGTGGTTCTGACAGCGAAAAGAGGCTTAAAACCATAGTTTCCATTGTGCAAGGGTTGCAGTGGATGTTAATGTCTCTCCTTGAGAATGACCATACCAGCAGTCTGATGTGTTGGCCCTGTTGCAAACATCTCAACCAAGGCAAAAAGCCCTGTAATACTCGATTCAGCATCCTCAATGATGACAAGACACTTTGACTGTGTGGGAAGGCATCCAGCAGGCAACTTAAAGTGGCTATCCAGACTTGTCCCCATCCAGACAAGCACTGTATCAATTTTTGGTGGCTTATGCTTTCTCCACCTTGTGGACCCAGTGCAACTAACTTTATAAACTGTCTGCTCATCACATTGAAATGACATGGCAGGAATTGCTACCACATTGTACGGAATGTATTTCGCATTGTTGAGACGACTGACATACTGAGCATGATCAACATAGTCTGTAAAGTCTACAAATCCCTTGCAATCCCAAACAAAGTGATTCTGTTGCTCCGCTTTTGGCATTGCACACCACTCGGCCAAGTCATCAAGGGTCTTGTTATCTGGTCGCTGGGTTTTCATTATTCGCTTGATAAGCCCATAGGTTAGTGGCATTTCATTGTTGCAAAATTGTTTTGCAGTGTTTGCTTTCAGCTCTCGATACTGAAACACATCCCTTCCGGATTTTGCTAGCAAAATCTGGTAGGCGGCCACATGAGGACTTGGTTTTCGGCACTGTTATTTAAGATCCATCATCGCTCTATCTGGGAATTCAGAGCTCGCATTTAAGAGGTTGTGAAGCTGGCAGATATGGTCACAGAAGTTATTCTGGAGATGAGTATTCACAAAGTCGAAATCTGATTTGTCGACAAGATGTTGTGCAATTTCTTACTCGATTTGCATTCCATCATCATTAATGCGACGACGCTTTGCAGCTCCATAAGGATACATCCAAGCGCCTTCACTCTCCAGATCCTCGGGTATGTCCAACATAAGCTGCTTTTTCAAGGCTTCTGAGACCTTCTTTGTAGATTTACTGCCATGGAATCCACTAAAAACATCCATCTGATGATGCAACACATCCAGATAATTCTACATGTACTCGATTGTGGCTTCAGTATGGTACCAGTACTGTGCCATAGGGTGAAAATACACTAAGGGCTTAACGCACAACAAGGCTTCGGTGAAAGTAATCCTTTGGCTCGCCAAAGGGTTCAAAAGAGTTACAGTGGAAACTGGAACAATCACATGCCCGAGTGCTTTCGTCTCATTACCACCCCTTCGTCTCACCTGGCTATATGGCATGTTGAATCGAGCGAACCCAGGATATGCAAGCATCATCGCCCAGAGCTGGTTGAATTTGTGAATCCTTGAATGTTTTTCCTGGAAGGACATTACCCAGTTTGTCCGATACTTAAGCATACCAGGATAGACAGTAAGAAGAATATTAGGTACAATAATAGTCGTTTGCGAGATCCATTTCATGTTCCAGAATATGCGTCCTGAGGTTCCAACAGCTCGATATTCCAGATATTGTTTTTGTTCTTGTTTTATTCATACTGTATTCACTCTAATTGGAGCATGACAGAGTCAATAAACCACACCTCCGCCTCCGGGCAAGCCGGTTAGATGGGGGAGCTCCCACCTGCTGCCCATTGTCCCCTCTGACAAAGGAAATAAAAACCTAAAGATTGAACCAGGATGAAAGAGATCAACGAAAGAGAGACTACGCCCGATCGAAATACCCTTACTGCTGTGTTTGCTTTAGCGGGCACTTCCTGATGTCGGTGGCGGCCAGGATGTCTATCACAGGCTTGTCACATTTCTCCATGGCAAACAGCTCAGAACTCTGCACGTGTCGGCATCTGCCTGCTTTCCATTGTGTGCCTTTCCCCACAGCCTTCCAGCATGCTTTCCGCTGGTCTTTCCACCGGCTGCAGTTGCTGAAGAGATGCTCCCTCGGCCAAAGTGTCCCGCCTCTGCACCAGCAGAATTTGTTGTCCTGTCGGTATCCGAACCACTTTAGGTACATTCCAGTCACTGCATGACTGCTCTTCAGTCTATAATAGTTTGTTGGCAGTGATTTCATGCTTGTCATTGGGATGGGTCTCTTGCTTCCGGCTTTGCCCTTCAGCCGGTAACCATGATATTTGAACCACCTGTCGGCCTCGCACTCTGCCTTTGCCGGCATCCTCCCTTCAGAGATCCGTGTGCCTCTGTTCACAGCCGAGGGTGATATTCGCTCGTGTACTGACTAATCTCGATCTTCTCATGCATGGTTTGCTCGCCGTCCAGCATCTTCGTTCCTGGGGATGCCCGAGTGTCCTGGGCCCCAGTGGCCCGTGGCATCGATGCCCCGGGCACAGAGCCCCTCGCATGCTCATTGATTGCTCTCTCTAGTTGTTGCCCTGGCCCTGGGTCCAGCTGTGCTGTCCATCTCATAGCTACCCGCGAATCACTTAACACTACAACTGTCGGGACTCCATGAGCTCGCAGTGCCTCCGCTTTTGAAGCGGAAGTTCGGAGTGCGACTCCGATTGACAAGAGTTGGTCGTCAAACACCTCCATTCGTCCCGTACAAAGGTAGCTGCGGAACAGCGTCCAGCCCTGTCTGCTGGAGCACACCGCTGCAGCTCCTACACTCCCATTGTCTGTTCGAGATCTGTCCATCCACCACGTCTATGTTCCAGATCCCTCCTTCCTGTCATTTCTTCTTGCACATAGCTCGGCAGCATCTCGGCCAAGGCGTCGTCTTCCAGTATAGTGGACTTGACTGCTGGCTCCTCCCCTGGGTCTGGCCAGCACAACGTCTCTTCACTGCTGCCGCGCGTGTGCTCTAGTGCGGCCCGTCTGCCTACCGGTGCACCCGGTGTAAAGTGATTGCAGTGCTGTTTCAACATTGCGCCTTCGCGCATGCTCGTGAGTCTATGCACGAATCGTTGTTGGCTGGTGTCGGGGGCCCCCGCCACAGGTGTGAGTCCTGAGTCTCTCATTCGCACACCTCTCGGAGTTGTCGGCTGCGCACCCAGTGTTGACTTGTCTTGTCGATTCAGGAGAAGCTGGAGGATGTCTCGCTGACTGCCTTTCTTCGGGTCCCACTGGAGCTCGCTTCCATCCAGTTCAATAGCCTGGATGCAGGCTAGTTATACTGCTCTCACACATGCTGGTGCAACTCCATATGTTCTGGTGAGTGACCTGAGTTGTGCTTCTGCGGCTCTCTGATTCTTCATGCATCGTTCATGGTGCTCCTTGCATGTTAGGTGTCTGTCCATGCAGACCCCCAGCCATCTGGTCGCTTCCTTGATAAACCTGATGAAGCCACTCCCAACTTGTATCTTCACTGTTAGCTTCGGATGCAGGTGCTTCTTATGGCCTCGTCTGCCGGTGAATAGTGCCGACTCTGTTGTTGCGTTGTCAAACTCCAGCTACCATCTGTTTGCCCAGTCGATGCTCACTCTGGTTCAGGCTTCGAGTTTTCTGACGATTTGGTTTACGTCACTTCCTGTTGCCAGCGATCCGACGTTGTCCACAAAGGACAGACCTTCGACTCAGGAGACCTTCGACTCAGGAGACCTTCGACTCAGGAGACCATCTCCTTAACAGATCTCATGAGCCATGATGTGTCAATTGCGATGACAATCGGAGACATAGGTGAGCCCTTTGGTATGCCTGCTTCCACCAGGTGTCTCTGCATCACATTGCCCTCAATTACCATTTCGACCCTTTGGTCTGTGAGAAAACGTGCCTTCCATCGTATGAGGTCTCTGTGCATCCCCTTGCCTCTCATTGTGTGGATCAGTCTTCCCCTCCATACACTCAGGAAAGCTGCCTTGATGTTCATCGGGACTTTGCCAGCTATGTGGGCCTCTCTCCAGGCTGTGTGTGCTCTGTCGACCATGATTGCTGCAGCGTCGATTGACGACCGCCTTTTCCTGCTTCCATACTGGCCGTTGCTTAGCAGTCCTCTTCTCGAGGCCTCCTCAGCCAGTTGCTCTGCAACTACCATCTCGACAACTTGCCCATGCAGCTTAGTAGAGAAACGGAGTGATCTGCATTGAGTTTGGTGTAGTGGTTCTTCCTGGCTTGCGCATTACGACCCTGGTAGCCCGCTTCCACATGGCTGGGTGTCGGCCTCTTTGGACGACTGCCTTCACTTGTTCCATGACTCTCTCTCTCTTCCACTCCCAGAGTTGACATATGGCTACAAATGACAGCTTGTTCGGGCCTGGGGCTTTCCAACTGAGTGCGCAAACAGGGCTCGTTCGACCGCTTGCTCAGTGATGGACTGGTGAGCTTGGCCAGCCTGAGGTAGTTGAAAGTATTGGTCATGCTCATTCGGGGGAAAAGACTATTGTCTCAGCATTTCCTCTTTCTCGGTGATGGTATATGTCTGTTCCCAATCTCTGTTTTTCGGGGCCTCCATGGTCAATCCTGCCTGCCGGTTGGTAAGCATTGGTACTCTCCAGACCTCAGCTCCCCTTAGGTTCTTCATGTAGTCATTCGACATCCTGTCTTTTGCTCTTCGAATTGACTTCTGCATCTCAGCTTTGGCCTGGACTCTCACTGCAGATTGGCGCCTTCTTCTCTATTCTCTTCCAAGTTGGCTCCTCCACTCCTTAAATTTGCCATTCCACCATCTTTTCAACTGTGCGCAGAATCCTATTTTCTTGGTAGTGGCGTCGAGTACCATACCCAGTACTTCCTGGCACCACTTGGCTTTGCTCTTGACGTCGTTGGCTGTGTTCTCCACTCCCAAGTTTGCCCTTCCTCCCGCCTGCTCTCTCCAGAGTCACTCAGACCGCTCCTCATCCTCGTGCGACACGGCCACCAGGTTCCACCCTATGACCTGAGTGCCTCCTGCATCCTCCGTCTGCTGCATGTCCACCTCCCCTTCTATGATCTCGTGATCAGACACCGTGGAATGATTCCCTTTCAAAATCAGTCATTTTCCAAATGGTTGGCTGGCCAAGGTCAGATCTATGATGGATTTGCCCTCACTATCGTTCCTCGTCCAGTGGTGAGTGGGTTGATCATCATTTCCAATTACCAGCCCGTTCTAATCAACGATTTCTTCGCAGTGTACGGCTTTCCGCCGGTCTGTGCACATCAGGTAGTGTTAGCAACGGGTCCTGGTAAGCCGCCAGCATTCCGGGTTTGGATTCCAAAAACGGGTCGGTTCGGTTCCAGACACGGCCAAAAACCCGACTACCTGACTCTTGGCGGGCCAAACCCGGACCCCTACCCATCAACCCGCGGGTTTCGCCGGGTTTGGCTAGACCCGTCGGTTCCAATCTCCATTTCTGCGTTTCGGATTTCACATTTATGATCGCATTCAGATATGCTACTGTGAATCGTAAAACATTGACATTGGTACTGCACGCTTCATTTTCAACGTATTAGCCGGCTTGATCTGCAAAGGAAGCATACTCACGCGCCCAACCACATCCTGAAAATGAGCGTCAACAGAGCGTCAACGATATTTGGTCTTGCATCTTCGGTAATATGAGTGGAGCTTGATCACAAGCATCCACAAAGAAGGATATGGCAGCCTTTGTAGGCAGATATGTAGAGTATATTCTAGCCACATCCTCCGGGACAGTAACAACTTATTTCATTCACAGAGCTACCACTAAGTATTCTTGAGCCATTTGGCGTATAGTAACAGTCAAAATGATGTATATAGATTATAACCGCCACATCGCGCTGTGATTAACCATGATGGAAGGCCAACAATCGTTGACACTTTGTTGACGCGCATTTTGAAGATGGGGCAGGAAGCGTTTCACTTTCATTTTTGCCTATAAAGGCAGCCAATAATCAGTTTATGACAATGTGGAACCTGTCGCCCCGCAGATTACCCAACATACCTGACCAACAATGGTTGACCCTCCGTTGACGCTCATTTTCATGATCAGGCAGGCAGGGTATTGCACTCTGTTTTGCCTATAAAGGCAGCCAAGAATTAGTTTATGACTTAGTACAACCTATGGGAGGTGTGATTTCCCAAGATGCATGACCAAAAATCATTGACGCTCCGTTGACGCTCATTGTCATGATGGGGCATGGAGGGTATTAATATCTGTTTCACATATAAAGGCCGGCAAAAATACCTTTATGACTAAGTACGACCTATTGGAGGTGTGATTTCCCAGGACGCATGACCAAAAATTGTTGACGCTCCGTTAATGCTCATTTTCATGATGGGGCAGGGAGGGTACTGCAATCCGTTTTGCCAATGAAGGCAGGCAAAAATTACTTTACGACTTACTACAACCTATCGGAGGTGTGATTTCCTAAGATGCATGACCAAAAACCGCTGACGCTCCGTTGACACTCATTTTCATGATGTGGCAGGGAGGGTATTACTATGTGTATTGCCTATAAAGGCCGGCAAAAGTACCTTTATGACTAAGTACGACCTATCGGAGGTGTGATTTCCCAGGATGCATGACCGAAAATTGTTGACACTCCGTTGATGCTCATTTTCATGATGGGGCAGGGAGGGTATTGCAATCTGTTTTGCCTATAAAGGCAGCCAAAAATTACTTTATGAGTTACTACAACCTATCGGAGGTGTGATTTCCCATGATGCATGAGCAAGAATCGTTGACGCTCCATTGACGCTCATTTTCATGATGGGGCAGGGAGGGTACTGCAATCTGTTTTGCCAATAAAGGCAGGCAAAAATTACTTTATGACTTACTACAACCTATCGGAGGTGTGATTTCC
>Ga0307512_10004455_pt1 | contig 15336 bp, 12 predicted proteins | sample 14_EM_MG_FD_200267 | JGI IMG/M metagenome (GOLD analysis project Ga0307512, IMG submission 200267) | Populus trichocarpa ectomycorrhiza microbial communities from riparian zone in the Pacific Northwest, United States - 14_EM | ecosystem: Host-associated > Plants > Roots > Unclassified | place... | reverse complement strand
GTCTTCGGGTTGGTGGGGGGCTGGAGGGGCTACCCGTGCGGCTAAGGATAGCGCATTCGCTAACTGCATCCTCAAATTCCGACCCTCCTCGCTGGCTTCGCGGGCGTCTCTGGTCATGTCGTCCAACTCTCTCCTCAGGTCTTCGTCGGTCCCCGCTGTCCGGGGGGTTTGTCGAGCTACCTCCAGTTCGTTCCGGAGGGTCGTCAATCGTGTCTCGTACTCGGTATGGTCGCATACGAGCGGGGGGGGTTGGGTCTGTGCACGGAGGATAGTTATTTGGTTCCGCAGGTCGGTGATCTCCGCGGGGTGACTGCACACTTGTTGTATTTCCCGTACCGGTTGCGAGTACTGTGCCACCCTGCTTAGGACCTGTTGGGTTACCATCAACAATTCGATGCTTTCGGTGTCTGTGGTTTCTCCGAGGTTTGTGTCGAGAATCCGGTTGATGGTTACCTGGTCCTGTACTGACACCAGGGCTGCTCGGGGTTCCTGTGATGTGGACATTACAGCGGATTAGGCACATCTACCAGTGCCAATTGAACCGATCGACTTCGGAAGGGGTGGGTGTCGGTGGTTCGACGACAATTAGAGGAATCGCAGAAGGCTTTGCTGTTTCTGCTGCTGCTGGGGCGTGTCCCTCAGTTTCGTGGGTCCCGCAACAATCGTGTCCTTCGCACCAGCAAGGGATATCTGTTTCACAATTAAAGCAGGAATGGGCTCCCCAATACCTAGTCCAACTATTCCCGAATACTGGGTCGTCAAGTTCCAAGCCTCCTCCGTATGCAGCGGCTTCTGTCCAATAGAGGTTCCAAGGGGAGGGAGTATCTGATTGTTCCCAAAAATAAGCGGGGAGGCAGAGATCGTCTACCTCAATATTTAACAATCCTTCGATGCTTTCGAAGACGTTAAAAGGTTCGGGTTCGGACAGTGTACAGTGCGTGCCGGCAAGGTCAAACCAATTCGTTCGAGAGGTACAATTACTGTCGTACTTTTGCATTCGAATATGGTGATCGATGAGGGTAATTTCGGATATCAAATCCGGTAAGCTGCCGGCGGATATCAACGCAATCGTCGCAAATATGAATCCAGTAACGTTCGGGTCCTAAATATACCCAACAGGAGGGGGAACAAGGTTCGTGACAATACCTACAACCGTTCATGCAGGCACATTCAAGTGTCTTAATTCGTAGTTGCAGTGTCCGCAGATCGAAATATAACTGTCAGTTTCTTCAAAAAAATACCAACACAGATCAAAACAAGGAGTCAGGCAATGTTGACAAAACATCCGCTATCAGGTGCGTATATGGAGGACTCGTTCTAGTGTAACGGGCGGGGTCGGGCGCAGGTGATGTGGATGTTGCAAGACTGAACTCGAAGTGCGTATCGAGAGAACAAGAATCAAAATATCTTTTTCAAAGTCGTACTATTGCTTGCTATAAAAGAGAACGAGTAAAGAGAGAAGAAAAGGAAATCCTCCAACACCATCAACACTCTCTTTATATACAATTCGTCTGCCACCCTGGAACCATTCCTCATGCTCCGATGTACCATCCGAATCTTATCCCATGATCTTACACACCACTCCATCATTCCTTATCGTAACAACCACGCCACCTCTCCTGACGTCGCAACACTTCAGACCACTTCTTTATCTAACTAAATTATACCGCCACCATCTCGCCGCTTCCTCTGCGTCTTCCAACGTCTCCGCCTTTCCGTAACACAATTCCTTCCATGCCTTTTGTATCTTTCTACTATTATTCTCCAGTATCTCCGTACCTTCCTGCGCCGTGACAATTTCACTTCGGCTTATCTGAACAATATATTCGTTTATTGTAATTTGGACCAAGAACATGTGGAACATGTTAAATGGATTATGCAACGCCTGTTGAAAGCTGGGTTGTATTTCAAACCGGAGAAATGCGCATTGCATGAGGAGACTGTGAGGTTTTTGGCCTTGATTAGATCAACAAATGGGATGTCACTGCATGATGATGAAGTGGAGATGGTATGGAATTGGAGTCGGGAAAAGATGACAAAGAATGGCAGGCAGAATGACATATTCCAAGTACACCAGTGACTCGGGCATTGCATTCATTATCGACAATTTATCTCTGCCGATTCTGATACGGCGGGAACGTTGATACGGATGTGGAAGAATGATGAACTGTTCGTGTGGGAGGCCGAGTAGAAATTGACATTCGAGGCAATGGTAACAGCTTCCACAATGGCACCAGTTCCTTCCCATTTTGACCATGAAAAAGTGGTAATCATTGAAACCGATGCCTCTGACAGTGTGTCCGCATGCTTATTCTCACAACATGACAACAAACGAGTGCTACATCTTGTGGCATATTATCCGAAGAAACATACACTAGCTTCATGTAATTATGATATATACCATAAGGAGCTTATGGCAATCGTTAAAGCACTTGAAGGATGGAGCCCAGAATATGAGGGTGCTGCGAACCCCTCACAATTGATAACTGACCATAAGAAGGTTGAATATTTTATGACAAAGAAGCTTCTAAATCGATGGCAGGCAAAGTGGTCAATATTTTTAACCCATTTTGAGTATGATATTGTTCATTGACCAGGGAAATCAAACCGGACGGTGGATGCTCTGACATGGAGGCCAGGAGACCTCCCTGAGGGGGGGGATGAAAGATTAGAAAAGGTGGAATAGGTGGTTCTACAGCCATAGAACCTACCGGAACTACTGCGTGTGTTGGTGGACAGCCCGTGCGCCCAGGCCCGTCCCTCTATCTCTGATCCCATGACACAGGCATTCGAGGTTGACCCGATACCAGGAAAGATAACAGAGGCAATTCGATCAAATAGCGGGTTGCACGAGATTAGACTCAGGGAATGCACAGAGGATCAAGGATGGGTAATGTTCTAGTCCAGTCACGGAGAATGTCCCTCCGCGGAGAGACCGGTGCATTCACGGAGTCCCACCCTCAGTGACTGGACTGGTTCATTCGCAGAGTGTACCCCTGCACCCCACCTCCGTGACTGGACTGGTCCATTCGCAGAGCATACAAACAAAGTGCTAAGTACACTCAACACCATGGTGCAACTACAATTACAGTATGCTCCATATCATAACTTCAAACCACCTCTTCTTCCTTGATGCCTTCGTCCTGTACATCGTCCTCTTCCTTCTCGCCCACATCCTGGTACTCTTCAAGACCCTTACCTTCCTCAATATCTTGCGCTGTCAAATCACATTCGTTGTTGTCCTCAGCGCCATCGCAAAACCGTACGAGTCGCTTTCAGGCTCTTTCAGGCTTTCACCTGTGCGAAAGCAAACCCTGCAGGTGTCAGGACTCAGATGGGAGCCAACTTTGAAAGTAAGGCAAACTATCAGGCTTATCGCCGGCTTTCGCTGCATATTTCCTTTCGCGCCGATACACTTTCATGCGCTCTTGCAGATGACGCTGCAGCAGTATACTCAAGGTTATCCGGCACGGTACACTCGAGGTTCGGCTAGCAGCAAAGCGGTAAGAAGCTCTGGTCTGCAAGCGAAACTCAAGTTCTGGCCCGGATCCGAAACTGAAGCTTTGGGCAGCGGTGCAGCTCTGGCCAACGTCGAACGTCTAGCCACCGTCGAAAGCTCTGGCCAGCAGACTACCCATCCTCCTAGCTTCCAGACTTAACTCATTGTCTGATCTCAACTTAGAGTCCTGACGCAGTAGTATTACTAACTATTGTAGGGCCATCAGTGTTGTTCATGAAGATCTAGTAGACTGTCAATTATCACTATATGTTTATGATTGCACTCAACACTCGCACTCACGCTCGCACCCACACCGGCCCTATTCCCCTGAAAATCAAGCGACAGATTCCGCTGCCAAATGTGATTAGGAGATCTGCTCGCCCTATGAGTCCAAGTATCGCCATAAACCCAGTACCATCGACTTAAATCCTCAAAACCAAGGCCATTGGATATCATGAGATTCTCAGACTGAGACTACAGGTGTGGGTGCCAGAGTTGGTCGTGGAGTTAGTTAGTCACAGGAATCAGCCTCGTCTAAAAGTCTATTGATGTCAGGATTTGTGAATAAGAACTGTAAATCCAATAAGTTAGTTGATTCTCAAGAACTCTCTGTTTCTGCCGTGTAACCTTATCCTACTCAGTTAAAGGTGCCTTTCATTGATAGTCTGGGGAATCCTCTCGATACTTGAAAAGGGTGGTGAAGGTCGCTGCCGGAGGGTGCAAATGACTAGCTGCATCACAGCAAAGGTCCACTTCAAAAAACCAGCTGTGTCTCTTCGACAGACCAGCTGAATCCAGTGTGAAAGAGGTTGTGCAGCGAAAGAGGTTTTGCAGCAAAAGAGCCACTGCAGCGAAACAGCCACCGCAGCAAACTGGGCACCGCAGCGAAAGACACAAGCAGAAGTGAAAATGTCCAAGCCTGAAAGGCCCAAAACAGCATTCACAGCGAAAGTGTGTGGAAAGCAGCCAAAAGCCTGAGAGTACATGGTACAATCAGGAACTTTCAAAGTACGGTCGAGTTTCGCGATGTGGCCTGAATGCAATTGCATTGAGTAAATTCAGCTGGATATGGCCAGCTGAGTGCGTATACATGCGTGGGCATATGTGTGCAGAGTATTCACTGAGGTGGGGTGCAGGGGTATACTCCGCGAATGAACCAGTCCAGTCACTGAGGGTGGGACTCCGTGAATGCACCGGTCTCTCCGCGGAGGGACATCCTCCGCGACTGGACTAGAACAGGTAATATATAGAGGAAGTGTGTGTACAGGATAATGATGAGTTACGCCTACACATTATACAGGAGCATCATTCTACAGGGCTAGTTGGACACTCAGGATGGGCAAGGACATCTGACCTTCTTGACTGGAAGTATCTCTGCAAAGAAATTCGGAAAGATGTCCGGAATTGCCATGATTGGCAACGTTCCCATAGCTCACGACATTCAATGTTGGAGGTTCATTGCCTTTTACCTGTACCTGAGAGACCGTGGGAAGATATCTCGATGGATTTTGTGGTGGGGTTGCTAGAGCGCAACATGTTTGATGCAATTTGGGTATTAGTGAATAGACCCTCCACAATGTGAAATTTTATTCCCTGCCATACGACTATAGATGCCCCAGGGCTGACAGAATTGATCTCACAACAGCTAGTACACCTTCATGGACTTCCATTGACAATGGTTTGGGATCCTGGCCGTCAGTTTTCGTCCACCTTTGGGCATCTAGTGTGCAGTCCACTCGGGATTGATCTAACAATGTCGACAGAATTTCATCCATGGACAGATGGACAGACAGGACGAATCAATGCTAGCATGGAACAGAATCGTTAGGTGTTTGGCAATCATCGGCAGGATGATTGGGTGAAATGGCTTCCATTGACAGAGTTTGCTACGAATAATGGAGAATCCGAGACAGCAAAGTGTACCCCATGTTCTGCAATACAGGGCGTGAAACCTCGGAAGTCGTTCGCAGGAGAACCAACAAATGAACCAGATCAGCGACATTTGGACGCCTATCAGGTTCAGCTGACAATGTAACAGGTTCATGAACATCTTCTGGTTGAGATGCGCTGAAGTCAAGCCGTGCAAGAGCAAAGAGCAGATAGTGCCCCAATAGCCGCGCAGAATATTCAAGAGAGGTCCCGGGTGTGGCTGGATGCTAGGCATATTGGGACAACATGCCCTACACAAAAACCTGTATGAAAATGGTTGGGACCTTGTAAGGTGGTCCAACGAATATCCCCGTGTGCTTAAAAGTTGGATTGACCTGTTTCAATATGGATCCATCGAGTACTACCTGTTTCTCTTTTTGATCTGGTAGTGGATGATACCCTGGAACAACAACAAAATGCTCCGTCTCCTCTGGTGGAAGTTGATGGTGAAGAGGAGTATCAGGTCTGGAGTCTTGAAGATAGTCGGATGTATTGGAACCAGCTACTGTATCTTATCTGCTGGAGTGTGTATGATTCTTTGACATGGGAACCTGCCAAATTCATGGATGGGTTACAAGCAGTAGAAGAGGTTCATCAACAATATCCTGGGAAGCGTGAACTGTTGGATGATGTTCTCAGAGGTCCTCGAAACAAGGAGAGGGATATTGTCATGGCTTGGGATATGAAGGGTGGGTACTTAGGAATGGTATCAGGTATACGGAAGACATTAGTGTTATGGATAGGTGGAGACGTTAATTGACATGGAGATGGTGTGGGGATATTGCAAGATCGTGGTGGCATGAATTGTTATAATGAGGACGTGGTCTGAGGTGTTGCGACGTCGGACAATGTGGCGTGGCTGAATTCAGAAGGAGTCACATTGGTGGTGTGTTTAATCACAGGAGGATAATCGGACGGTATATCGCAGCCTGAGGAATGATTCGAGGGTGGCAGACAAAGTGATATAAAGAGAGGTGGCTTGATGTTGCAGCATTTTGTTTCCTTCTCTCTTTACTGGTTCTCTTGTAAAGCAAAGCAACCCCAACATTGAACCACCTCTGGCCCTTGTCTTGACTTGATTCCTTCAATACGAATTTCGAAGAGCCTTGTCCCAATCACGATATCGCATCATTGTTACGAATGACACCATCCTCCGATCCTTCCCGTTATACTCTTATTCCGGCACTGTCAATTCGTCAAGCATCATCCGCTTTCGCTGAGATTCCTCCATGTACTGCTCTATCATTGTAGATATTGTGGCCACTACGCAGCCTGGTTCGTCATCATTGCTCAGCCTGCGCAGCTCTTTATCTTTCTCATCATCATCATCCCCATCCTCCTCATCATCAGAAGTTGCAAGATCGCTCAGACTGTCACCAACAGCAATCATCATCTCTTCTAAATTTTTTTCATCCTCTCCGGTTGTCAATCCCGCGTTGTCAGCATTTCTCATTTCTTGCTGCTCCTACTTGATTGTTGTCTCTGCATCTTGAACTCGCATTCTTGCTACAGCGGTTTCACTCTCATCATAATCCGCAATTGATTTGTGTCTCACTTCGGTGTTCAGACAGTGTGTATCCCTTGATTTCTCCACCACAATCTTAGGTTTGGATCACAAGCCGCGCTATGCCCCATGGGCTCAGACTCTTTCTGCCTCCAGGCTGCCCTTGCCGTCATTTGCCTGATGATGTTGTGGTGCGGAACGCTTCATTCATTTGCCATAATTGCCTGCTGGAAGTGGTGAGATAGGGCTACAATAGCCAAAGGCGGGTTTTCGCGCGCCACAATAGCGGAAACACGATACTTGATCAAGAATCCTTGTGCCAAATTCCGCGAAGAGAAGAAGTGGGGAGCTCAGTTTACCGGGCATACAATGTTGAAGGCTGCGACTGAAAGACATCTGGCTATGCTTCGTCAAAACCGCATGAACGGATCCCTTCCTTCCCCAAATGCCACCGCGAAGAATCCGCAGACAGAATGGAGGCACAACGGAACAGGTTTACATCCGCCCGCCCGACATAGACAGGCAACAGCACAACCGACGCCATCTCTGCCCGGAATGCCACCTGTGCCACCTGGTGCCAATGAGACAGCTCAATGTTCCCAAATCGACAATTTGCCACCCGGATATGTGTATTTACACGCTCCTCTTCCCAGAGCTCAATGTTTCAATCCTGATGCATATGCCCAGGATAGCCAGCCAGATACAGATTATAATCCAGATATGCTGACTGATGAAGGAATATCCACTGGTTAGTACACTATCTGCTGTGTGGTAATGCAGCTAACGTTCATTTTGCAGACGAGAGCAGCCTATTGAGCGAACCTGGCAGTGAGGACGAGCATTGATAGAAAGGAACGGGATTTTTGAGTGTATTATTATCTTCAATCAGCGGACACTGAGGGCCTATTGTCAACACTCTGCCGCACCTCTGGTGGCATCCAAAGGATATTCGTACGAAAGAGCAGTTCTGGCTCTAGGAGCGTAGGAAGAGTGTGGGAGGATATGACAGGCTACCCGGCCGTGAGGAACCACACAAATTGCGCGGATCTATGAATACTCGGCTAGATTGCGTGGGACCAAGAGCTTGGAAAGATAGAGTGTGTATTTCGTTGTATGATTAGATGATGTCTGGCTACCCCGGGGTCTCTCAAATATATACTCCCCGTCGCTCAGTCCATCTCCGTTATCCCTGTATCTCCGTACGCCCCCCGTCGGCTTCCCCCTGCCAAACTGAGTGGCGGTGGTGGTGAGAAACGGATTTTCCCGCCACATTGGGTATCCATTTACAGCTCTCCTAGCCTTCCCCATTTTCCTTATCTTTCGGAAATGTCATGGGTGCTCTACAACTCCCTGAGATAACTGGACAATTTATCGCTCTCAATCTTCTCCTCTTCATACTAAGTGGCCCGTTCCCGTTGATTAAATATATTGTCGTTGCCGCAAACAAAAACACCACGTAGCAAACTTTGGTAATATTGTTGTGTCTTATTTAGTCGACAGCGGATTTCAATGACTCTGTCAATCGGTTTGATCAGATCTAGGGTACTGCAAGCAATTTCTTAATAGAGGATATTCAAAATGAATCTTGGTGTGGCTTGTGGCTGCTAGAGTGCGTCTGAGCAGCTTGCCACCAGACTGTTTGGAGTTCGGAGTTCGGACCGAACTACGTTTCTGGAGTTTATTCCCTGTCTTCCTTGCACGCCAAATCAACATCCAGGACCCGATCGCTACAAATATTCTAAGCGTCCAACGGGGTACCACAGTTGTAGTTTGAGTAAGACCCAAGGTGTGTACCCAGATAATGTAAGTACCCCGCTTTGGAGGCGATACATCAGAGTGATTACAGTGCCGCTACTGGTCTGGGACATACCACTCATGGAACGGATTGGAGGATTAAGGTAACGATCAAAATTTTCTGCAGCCGGGAAATGCTGACACGTACCCTTGTTTGCGGGAATATTAATCTCGTAGCATCTGTGGCTGGGTTATTTATAGAGTAGGCGTGCCGATTCGTGAACCTTGTAGGAATGAAAAAGACACCTTTTTTTTTTAGGCGATAAGCATCCGTCAATTCAGAGCAACCTCATCAAACATCATGAATTATCCTTCCCGCACTGACGATACCGGCCGAGAAGGCTGGAACCAGAATCCCCCAAGCCTTGCTGCGGATACTACAACTCGGCAAGATTTGAACGGCCTCGCTAATTCCCGCTTGCGACAAGATGACGATAGCTACTTCCGCCACCTCTTATCGGCCCTCGTAAAATACGCCAGCTTTATCGGCCCAGGCTTTCTAATCTCAGTCGCGTACATCGACCCTGGAAACTACAGCACCGATGTTGCCGCTGGTACTACTTACCGCTTCCAGCTCCTGTTCATCGTCCTTCTCTCGAACCTCTTCGCAATCTTTCTGCAGTCCCTCTGCATCAAGCTCGGAACGGTGACTGGACTGAATCTCGCCGAGCACATCCGCATGCACTGTCCAGGTTGGCTCAATATCATTCTGTACCTATTCGCGGAGGCCGCAATTGTTGCTACCGATATTGCTGAGGTATGTCGAGGATCAGGGACGGGGTTTGAGGATGGGGCAAGCGCTGACAGGACGGACGGAAGGTCATCGGCTCGGCGATTGCGCTCAACCTTTTGTTTTCAATACCGTTGGTGGCGGGGTGTGCGATCACTCTAGTCGATGTTCTAGTAATCTTGCTCTTTTACCGCCCGACTGGCTCGCTGCGTAGCGTAAGATTCTTTGAGGCCGGCGTAATGGCGCTGGTCCTCGGAGTTGTCATCTGCTTCGGAATCCAGCTGAGCTACATCCGCAACACAACGGTGGGGGAAGTTTTCAGGGGCTATCTTCCATCGTCTGCGGTGGTCGAGTCCCAAGGGTAAGTACACGTTCACTCCCGGGGTGCAAGGACTTACTAAGGGGTAGACTCTACATGTCGTGTGGAATCCTCGGCGCCACAGTAATGCCGCACAGTTTATACCTTGGCAGCGGTATCGTGCAGTCGCGAGTCCGTGCCTTCGACCACCACCAACCTCCCAATACCTCACATCCCACGGATGAGAAATACCACCCCTCCTTTGCCGCAATACGACACTGCCTTAACACTTCAATTCTCGAGCTTTTTCTCTCTCTCTTCCTCTTCGCACTCTTCGTAAACTCTGCCATCCTCATTACTGCTGGTGCCTCCCTCCACGGTACCGCACAAGATGTAGACCTCTTCTCTATCCACACTCTATTGTCCTCCACCATTTCCCCTGTTGCGGGCACTCTCTTCGCCCTGGCCCTCCTCCTCTCCGGTACCTCTGCAGGGATCGTTTGTACCATTGCAGGACAGATGGTTTCTGAGGGCCAGCTAAACTGGAGCATTTCCCCATGGAAGCGGAGGTTGGTGACACGTGGGATTGCCATTTTGCCAAGTATTATAATTGCGGGAGCGGTAGGGAAAGAAGGGTTGGGTAAAGCGCTGAACGGGAGCCAGGTAGCGCTGAGTGTTATATTGCCGGTAGTGAGTGTGCCAGTGCTTTGGTTTACAGCAGGGGATAAGTATATGACGGTGAAATTGGAGAGGAGAGAGGGAATTTTGACGGAGTCTGGTGCGGGGGAAGTTGTAATGATGAAGAACCATTGGTTTATAACGGCGTTGGGAGTGTGTATCTGGTTAGTTATTGTAGTGATGAATTGCGCGTTGTTGGTAATGCAGGGAATGGGGAAGGGTTAATATGTTACAGGGATAGGCAAATGAGCGCTGGTCGGGGAGAAGATGTCGTTGGACAGCTGGTGGGAGGGGAGATGCATCGGTCAAAGTTTTATAGACGAGTTCTGGTGCACCCAGCCTGCCATCATCAATGTCAAAACCTTCTGCTAATAGTTTGCATGACTAACCGGTTTATCCTCCCCTCCTCCTCCGGATAGCCGGCTAGGTGGGGGAGCTCCCCTCCTTCTACCCTTCGTTCTCTTCTCCTATTCCCCTTATCTTTCCCTTAAACAATGAACAATGGTAAACGAATGATCGCAATTGAAACAGAAGGAAACGAAACGAAACGAAACGAAAGACTGCCGCGTAAGCTCTGCTCTGCTCAGCAGCGTGGGAACTTCCCGACCTCCGTGGCCGCCAGGAAGTCCATCACCGCTTGATCACACATCTCCAGGGACAACAGCTCCGATATTTGCATGTGCCTACATCTTCCAGCTTTCCAGCCGGTTTCTCTCCCGACTTCTTTCCACAGCTACCGCCGCTCGTTCTGCCACTTCTTGCAGTGGCGGAAGAGATGCTCCCGCGCCTGGGCCGCCTTTCCGCACCACCAGCACTGATCATCATCTCGCTGCCTGAACCGCTTGAGATATGTCTGGGCGCATACCCGCACTTCAACTGGTAGTATCCTGAGACGAGAGACTTCCTACTCATTATTGGGATTGGCCTTCGGTTCCCAGCCTTCCCGCTTCGGTACCCGTAGTACGTGCTAAATCTCTTCTTCCCATTCGGCTTTGGCCGCTGCTCTCTGCTCGGTGATCCTTCTCGCTCTATTCTCTGCGGAGGTGAATGGCTCTCGGATTGTGCTTCCACGACCCTCGAGGACTGCGTTTGCTTGCCGGTCTGCTTCTTCATTCCGGAGATTCCAGAGTACCCAGGGATCCAGCGGATCTCTGTCTCGATGCCGTAATCGCGAAGTGCTTGTCCTTTGTTATTGATCTATTATGCCAATTGCTGTCCAGGCCCGATTTCGAAGTGCGCTGCTCGTCGGACTGCTGCCTGGGAGTCGTTGAAGATCACCGCCCTCTGCACCCCTTGTGCGTGCAGCCTTTCTGCTCTCTTTGCAGTCTCCTTGAGGGCAATCCATATCGCCAACAACTCGGCGTCGAACACCTCCATTTGTCCTTTCCAGATGTAGCTGCGGAGTGCCATCCACCCGCCTTTTGCTGTCGCTGCACACGGCCGCTGCCCCCACTCTCCCATCATCGGACCGAGACCCATCCGTCCACCTTGTGTGGGCGTTCGTATGTTTCTCTTTCGACCACCCTTTTGCGAACTTTTTTGCTTCCTTTTCTGCTCTATTACCACTCGTACCACAGCTTCTTCTCCGGGGCTGGGCCAAAAAACTCAGCGTCGTTCGTGATTGATGTTTGGGAGTCTTTCCTGGGTCCACGCACGACGGGGTCTACATCCTCGTCAGATCACTTAAGTGGGGTTTATTCTCAGGGAAGGTAAAGGTTCGGAAGTGGATCGATTCGCACCTGTGGTTTGCGGTGCGGTTCGGTACCGGTTCGGGGTGCGAACCGCACCATATCGAACTGGTTAACAATGCTGGAGGTGTTGGTTCAGGACTGGTTCATACCAGTTCGATCCCTTATGACATCTTGCTTAGTATAGTCCTCTTCTAAGTAGCCCAGAGGCTGAAATGTAAGCTATTTCGTGCTCGTGACGAACCTATTTTTCAGTCACCAGCATTTAAGTGCATACTACACTCCGGATCCAAAACTGCTTCGGATGCCAACCCAGAGTTAAAAACCACTTTAAGATGTATGACTAAACAAGCTTTGGCTGAACTGTGGTTCGAATCTGACGGCTTGCGTTCACCTGTCGAACCGTACTGGTTGAACTAGTTTAGCCCCCGGGACTAGTTCGAACCATTGCCTTCGCAGGGCGGGTCCTCGTAGTGTAGTGGTTAACATGCTGATGATTGTATAAGAAGCTGTGCCACTATACTACTGTGCTACGGGTTCGAATCCCGGCACCTGCTCCACAAATAACCTCAACGCGCCTCCTGCGCTTTCGATCGAACATGCTGGTCAGTCAACCAAGACCTAGTAAGGGGGTGGGGCGAAACGGACGGGGATTGGCCGGTTGGGGTATTCCACTGCGATGACATCAATGAGACCCTGCATGGAAGAGGGGGAGAGTAGGAGGGGCGGTGGGGGGTGGATAAATGCGGGGAAGGAGAAAGGGATGGTACAATTTGACCGAGAGGAGGGCTTGGCGGACATGTCGGGGTCACACCGCGGAGTATCGGGGAAAAATTGATTCTGTCATACTCTAAGTAGAGTGAATACAGTATGAATAACACACACACACACACACCCCTAGTGCTGGTGTTGAGTTCCATTATTAGTCGCCTAATCCTGTCTAGTGGGGGACACTAAAAGATTGCGCAGTTATAATAGCTGTCGAACAGTCCGTGCGGTGTGTACGTCTTGCAGAGTGTACGTAGACATTCCGCCCCTGGACAGGGATCCCAACCGTCCGTCCGGACTGGCGTTTTTCGGGGCCTAGCACAGCTGTCTAGACTGGGCGAACCTTTTGTTTTCCCTGGGGTGTCCCGGGCTGAGGCTCCCTAGGGCCCGTTTAGGGCGATTATAGGGTCCCAGCGAAAGTTACCGCTGCAGGGAGTGTATAATTTTAGCAACCAGGCCGAACGTGCTGTGTGGGCTGCCACACCCAAAATAGGAAGTACGATCGAAGATTTGATGCATATTCAGTAGCTTCTCATCTAGTCAACATACCTCACACCTGGTGATTCGCATTTCCCATACTGCTGATCCGCATTTCACATACTGTTGATCTGCTTCACAGAGTTGGGTGGGTATGAATGGCATGTTATTCCCATCACCCTAACACACTTTCAGTTAAGGCAGCACGTGTAAAGACTGCAAGGCCCTGGAGAGTTGTAGTCCGGAAATCAGAAGCCCGAGCAAAAGTGGGCGGGGATTCTCAGCTCCGAAAATTGTAATCCAGGGTCGGGCATAGCACTGCCCGGACGAGACGGACGGTTGCGAACCCTTCTCATGCACAAAAATGCCGCACTACATCTGTCTGCAGACGGACTCACTGTTTCGCATGGCGCGGCTTCCCCAGCGGATCAATACATTCAAGAGACTAATCGCAATTGTTACATATCCGGTGGTGGCACAGAGTGGCAAAAGGCCACGCAATTGTCGCCACTTGACTATATGTAAGAGAGTGTGGGCCTTCTGCGTCCTATCAGCCTAGCTGAGAGTCAGTTCGTTCAGGTCTATATGTGTTCTATTCTGTTCGCGGAGGATGTTGCACCACGGAGTGACGGTCATCTCAGGGAGCCCCACCTTTCGTGAACAAACCAGTCGGATCACCGCTCCTTGAACAGACCGGAAGATAAAATAATTTGAGAGTCATGCTCAAGAATGGCAGTCACCTTGTACGCCCTAATCGCTATCCACAACGATCTGTTGCATCGCTCAATGACAGGCAGCAGCAGCTAAAATACCATCTAATAGTTATACACTTGGTTTGCCTGCTCGAAGCATTCTCATTGGTCGGGTGAACTTGCCACATGGCGTGTGGCAGTGGCTGATACAGTGGCGGGTACAGTGGCGGATATCCACATGTTGACTCAGGATGTATCCCGAAGACCTACAAGTTTTTAGAACCCCATCGAAGCTGCTAGATAGGATTGGAGAGTGCTTGCTAATGCACTGAGTCATTTGTGTAGACTCATTCACAAATTTTCACTTGCCACCCGCCATTCACCACTGGAGGATATACTGTAGCAGATATATATACAGTGGCAGATACACAGCGGCGGATACAGTGCCAGATATACAGTACCAGATCAAGATACACATTCACAAGGGCTGATACTCAGGGGCGAATACACAGCAGTAGATATAGAACGGCAAAAACAATGGCAGATATACCACACAGCGAACACAGTGGCAGATACACAGCAGCAGATACACTATGGGAGATACAGCAGTGGATATACAACATAGCAGACACAGTGGTTGATATACAGTAGCAGATACAGTGGCGGATATACAACACAGCAGACACAGTGGCAGATACACCATGGCAGATATACTATATACAGTGACAGATATACAGCCAGATATACAGTACAAGGTCAGGATACATATTCACAGCGGCGGATATACAGAAGTTGTTCAAGATACACAGCACGATATACACAGCGGCGGATACACAGCGGCAGATACACAGCAGCGGATACACAGTGGTAGATGAACAGCAGCAGATACAGTAGTGGATATACAACACAGTAGACAGAGTGGTAGATACACAGTGGCGGATACACAACAGCGGATACACAGCGGCAGTTACACAGCAGCACTAAATCAAGATACACAGTGGTGGATACACAGCAGAAGTCTAGGTGATCTGTCTGATATCATAACAAGTCCACTATGCTCAACGTTTCGAATCCTGGGGGCGGCAAAGCCGCCACCGACAGTGAAATCAGCCGTCCCGTCCGTCCGGGATCACTAAGGACGGGGACGGACGGCAAAGACGGCCGGCAGTCATCCACCGTCCCCGGCCGACAACGGGCGGTTACAAAATATATTTAGATGAAATTGAAAATGGCTCTGAGAGCGCGCTGTAAGAGATATAAATAGATGCGGAGCCTGGAT
>Ga0307512_10004454_pt1 | contig 15337 bp, 13 predicted proteins | sample 14_EM_MG_FD_200267 | JGI IMG/M metagenome (GOLD analysis project Ga0307512, IMG submission 200267) | Populus trichocarpa ectomycorrhiza microbial communities from riparian zone in the Pacific Northwest, United States - 14_EM | ecosystem: Host-associated > Plants > Roots > Unclassified | place... | reverse complement strand
TGTGAAGTCGTCCAAGGAAGGCCAAGGGATTTTATTTCAGAAAGCGGTGAGTGAAAATGTCGTCTCGTAACCAGCTATGATAATATTGATATATGAGGCGTGAGCTTGAACGTTGACACCCGAGTTTTGGCTGAGATAAAACTCAAGAATCGCGATGATCAGTAAGTAATGTTCGTTTGCGACATTCGAATGTCAAGACCAGGATTTCTGGAGTGATTCCGGACTTTTGAAAGTCAGGGGGGACTTCCGAAGATCACCGCACACATTCGAAAATCAGGTGCGATTTTCGAAGGTCTTGCTCAGCTGTCGGCGACAGTCGAAGATCTCGCACGAATTTCGTATGTCTGGGGCGATATTTGACGAAGGTCTTGGCGACTTTCGCTATGAACTTAGGGAGATCTGACAGGAATCGTGCCATTATTGCGACTTTCATTTTTCGTACAAACCGAACGGCATAGTAACGTACATACTACAAGGCACGACCTGGGAGCTTGTGGACCGCAACGTCAATAGCCAAGATCGTTGCATCTCTTACTCATCCTAGCTGAGAGTACCTCGGTTTATAGCTTCGAACGACGAACATCACAATGATTGTAGTCATGTCATCGAATTTAGCGTCCCAGGAGAAACCTGGCCAAAAAAATAAGAGGAGCACCTAATCAGACCAATCAACCTTCTGGTATTCCTCGTACATCTTAATCTGCACATCCTGGATTTCCCTCAACGCCTCGAAACCCAATGCTAGATCCTGAAGGAACACTAAGTCCCTGAATACAGTATCATCATCCTTCTCTTCGGGGAGCGGACTTTCGGTTGATTCCACAAATGTGCGCCCGAGTTTCCGCTCAAATGGTGTGGGGTCGAGCATCGCCTTTGAGAAAGCTCGAGGGAGTTGCCGGTTGTACCGATCCACCCAGTACTCGTGGAGAGCATGGGCGAGAATTCTCGTATTCGGGTGAGCCAGACGAACCCCAGCAGTATCGCGGTTGTGCCATTGAAGGCCGATTTTGAAACGAAGGGAGGTCTCCCGATCCTCAAACCACCTGCGCAGAGGATGTGGGTTTCTGGTACGGTTCTCGCCTTCCGAATTCTCCACAGTAGCGAAGTAAAGGCAGATAAGAGACCATGCGAATGACTCGGCCTCGTGCCGATAGCGGCGAAGGATCTCCCCACGCAGACCCTTTTCCGATAGCAAATCCAACGCCATGTACGGTAACGTCCCTGTGCTATCTCGCCCACTCGCATCCGGCGGATCCGTAAGCCTGGCGAGGTAAAAATCGTCGAGGATGAGGACTACTACCTTCCGCCTGTCGAATGTGACTCGGATCTGAGAACGTACTTGATCTTGGAGATGGTCGAGCTGCTCATCGCTTCCGACCCTACGTCACGGCGACGTGTCGGAGTCGGTGTGACATGTGTTGGCTGAGCCGCTTGTGAGCTGTTTTCAGGAGTTATAGATCTGGCGACGTCATGGGTTTCCTCCTCTTGCGTGTCCATCGGTGAGGGTCGCATCGCGCTATCCGTGGTTGTGTGGTGCGGTGGGTAAATTGAGGCACGTGATGCTAGGCGTTTTTAACGCGTAAATCACGAGACTTTTCCGATCTGAACATCCACGTCGATTGAGGGTTGTTTTAATACGCATATAGTGATAAAATCTGAGCTGAGAAAACATAGCTAGAACGAGAAAACCTCTCAAAAGTTTCACCGCTGTTTCCCGTAGTCTGTCGCGGGCTGGGTCTCCACCTCAGCCTCAGCAAGAGGCGACGGTCCATCCAGCTGTATTTCCTCCGATTGGGTTGTCACTTGTTAGCCTGAGAATCATCCTCCGCTTGCTCACCCCCGGTTGTCAGATTTCCCGCCCTTTGCGCCAGAACCTTTATTCGAGTCTCCCACAGTAGGTTGACCAAACAGGTTTTCCACCTACCGTGCGAAATGAACGACGGCATTTAGTTCTGCCAAGGTAGAAACGGGGAGATGATCAAGGGCTCGGGCTCACGTTTAGGAGGGGTCTATGTTCAAATCTCTGCAGCTTCAACCTTCTCGAGGAAAGTCTCACGCTTGTGCAACGGTACTCGTGGACCGACCGCGACCGGCTTCTTGTTCCTGATCTCAATCCCGACCTTCGGAGGACCCGTGTCTGTTTTTTTTTCGCGAACGAATTCGCCTCGACTGGCCCCAGGTCGGCCAAGGGCGTCGAATGTATCCATCATCGGCTCATCGGAGTCGGCCCTTTCCCGTTTGATTAGTCCAGCGGTTGAGATCGACATAGATCTTTCCCCCCCCCAACCAAGGTTCCCAGCCTCGTTCGGCGGTGAACCCTTACAGTATGCGGACCCACTTCCGTTCACAAGGCTCAAAGAGGGTGGTCCAACCGCCAAGGATGACGATTGTGATGGCGCAAATCTACCTCGAGCCCTTGTCAATCTTGATTGGTGGATTGCGGGTGGGGTCACAATCCTGGTATGACTTCCCTCTGGTTAACCCCATGTTCATCTTCGCCATCCCCGCCTTCCTCGCAATCGACTTTGGTCATCTCGGTCTTCTCCTGTAGGCCGGCGACATGATAGAACCCGGCCAGCTTTGTTGCCATGTCATACGAAGCGGCGTAGTATGACATCTTCGCAAGATCGAACAGCCAAGGAAGTTTCTTGTCGGACATTAGCCCACTAGAACCTAACGCATCCCGGAGACGTCAATATGTAGCGTCTCGATGGCGAGTCTATCGGATTAATTGAGTTGAACGCAGCAAACACGGGAAGATAACGAAGTGTTAATCCCATGAGACCTTCCTTGGGAACCGTTCTATGAAAAGGCACGCAGAGTTATAAGTCTTGGGTGAGAGGTTTCGGCCAGCCAGGACGGGCCTGCCGTCACTGGCTGCGCATGAGTTCGATATATGCGCGTGATTCGTGGAAGAAATAAACTCACCTTCAAGATCGGATACATCTGAGTTCCCGACAGGCCAGCGCGATTCGTCCTTTCCCTTCCACCTCTCCAATCTGTTGACATCTAGCATTCGTACCCACCTGATGCGAGGTATACCATTTTCTCCGCCTTCTTCACCTCGTATGGGCTGGGAGTGTCCTTTGGTATTGGGTCCTCCCACGATCATCCATATCCATCCATACAATGGGATTCCCAGAAGGAGAGAATGCGATCTGCGACAATAGCCCGACCTGCGGCTCATTGAAACGATACTTGAAGTTTGACTTCCGGTCTGACGAAGACGCCTAATTTTGACGCCGAGACGAGGTATATGCGCCGTTGGGAAAAAGGTATAGCGTGTCGGATGGTCCTCAAACAAACCTTGCGTCAGGGTGGCTACCACAAAATATTACCCAGAGGGGTACTATGATGCCGAGCAGTCGTCACAGTATTCGGGGGACCTGGAGCGTATCTCGTTGGATGGGGTTGAATTGAAGCGTTCAAAGTACCCACTGTGTGTGCCTTTGGCGGGTCACGGTAGACGAGAACACGGCCTCATTGGAAATCCGCCTGGCGCCACACTCTATTACTATTTTCCTGTTTCCCCGTCATCATTGCAATCAGTGATCTGAAGGGACAAAAAGACAGTAACCGCTCCGCTACACATACCATGCGACGGCTAGCATGTTCTGAAGCATCAGCTAGTACAAGAATGACGCGTTCTGCCGCTTGGTAGGGTACCGTAGAGTGCTATGTGCTTGTGGCGCACTCGCGTGGTAGGCTCTGATGGGGAGAGGGAAGGAGATCGCTGTCGGTTCCGTCGCTAGACGCATTGATGAACCTCCTCTCAGGCATTCTTCTGTCTCTCTGTCGGTCATTCAGTCGATATTTCCGACTCGGGAGGGCTGCTCATTGCGCTCTACGTGCGGCGAACTCGACGGTATAAAGCTGAGACATGAAGTCTATGATGGATTCAAATTCGGGTGTAGCGGGGTTTAATTTTGCCTCTCTGCCCTTCGCAATTCATCTTGATTCACAAAAACAAGCATATTTTGGCTTGTTCAACGTAAGAAAAGAGTATTGGGACGTTCATTACCCGACGTCGGGTGTAGAAGGTGTGTTGGGCCGTAGCAACGTATAACATGTTGTGATGATATCACCGACTAACGGGACTTCGGACGGTGAGTGAGACATATTCCCTCTTCGCGTTACCGTGACGTTACTCTGGGGAAATCCTGTGGGAATGTCGAAGTTGGGCTGGCGGGAATTGTTCGCTTGCCGCAGTAGGGCGTTATTGTGAAAGGGAGAGCGAGCATGTGGTACCGATTGTATAATACGGCGGCTGTTGTGCCAGGAGGCCTTCATATCAGGGGTCCAGCGAGCAGTGTTCGGCAGGGGACCGATATGAGTCTGATTCTGGGTTAACCTTAGCGGGGGGGTTGGAACACTTCGGAGGTCGTTAGGACGACTCCCTTAATCTGCTTTCGCTAATTGATAGCCCGGCGTGGTGGTAGATTACTGGTGGGTTCTGGTCAAGGGAAACCGCTCTGACGATGACTGGAAGATAAGACGCGTTCATATTTTGCCTTTGTTTGTCAGTCTCCGAGACGCGTGTTTACCACCGCCGGAGTTGAAAAAGCTGTTTGACAGAAAACATCATCGGGCTCAATAATAAAATGATTCGTTCATCATCAATCATAAGCAAACGGTCGTCATGTGAGGCAGCTTACCGTTTTCGGAATAGACTGACGGAGGGAGACGAGAATCTTTCTGTTAGAAACTGTCAGCCTCATACTTATAACCGATGTCTCCTCATCCCGAGTGTCCGTCAAAACGAATCTTGTTTCGCTTTTCACCGCCTCCCCTTCTTTCTTCATCCCCCCTTTCATCTGGGAATGGACCGTAGCTCATCTGAGACTCTCTCTTCAAACTCTTCAGAGTCTAATCGTCACAAACGGTCCCCCCACTCCAAGAAACGAACCGCCAGAGCTAACATCTTTCCCTATGCTCCTCAGTCCGTGCCAAACGTGAGTCCTCTATCTCTTTCTTTCTCCCCATCCTAACGGAATTTTCCAGCCTTGGGCTGCAGCCTCAAATGCCGATCCTCTAAAATCAATCGAATCCCGTCTCCTCCCTCACGACTCTCACCATCACTCAACTTCATACTACTCTTCCTCCGCCTACACTCTCCTCCCTCCAGTCCTCCACGCAGGATGGCCCATAAACGAGGATGCTCTTTTGCAGTGGTGCTCTAACGAGGGTTTCGATCGGACAACCTACGATATCAACGACCGCCCAGTATTTGATTATCGATCCACGGTCGCTTCAGCTCTCACCTATCTCGCTCAACGCTCCGGACTCTCATCCTTCACCGATCCACACTCGAGTTCGCCCACGTCAAGTGACGAAGCCGGTGACAACGAGTTCGAGATAGTCCCATACGTTCAGTCCACGTGCAACCTTAAGGCCCCCATCATCGTCGCCCTCGTGTCGAACTATGATATTCAGGGCGTGAAGCGGTTGGGGTTCATAAAGAACAAGATTTACGCGTTTGGAAGGCTTCTTTTCAGGGAAGGCTTGCTGGACGTCGATGATGCTTCTCCCGCCGATGCTCCGTGGTCGCCGCCCTCCAACTCGTCCGTTGAATCCCCCAAGTGGTATCTGGACTACAAGGAGTGGCAATGGGTACCTGTACCAAAGGAAGGCTTGGGCTCGTCCAAAGTCCCACCACCCGCTTCGGCCGACGTCAGATTGAAGGTCAAGGTCGCCCTCAAGTCCAAAGTTTCCAATTCGGCCTTGGGTCCGACCAGTAGGGCGCCGGAGAAATCCAAGTCAAAGTCGAAATGAAAGACCCTTCGTTCTCTCTCTCCCCCTTCGATCTTTGACTAGCAACCACGAGAGTTGGTAAATTCCACGAGGTTGTTATCCCCAGAGAAGGTGACACTCGAGCCGTTGGTTCGATTTTAAAAGTTATTGCAGTATACTTATTTCGTCGTGTAAGTTTCAGGACTTCAGCACGCTCTTCTGTTCTCGTCTTTTTGCTTTGTTTTTTTGGTTAAGTTTCTTTCCCCTTGCTCTCCCCACACACACCCATTTTACCCCCATTGCGCACCTACCCATTCCTTACCCCCACACCCACCCCCACACTCACTTATTTGTGTTTACGACGCACGCGTTCGTAACTAGACTCCCTCTTTCCTCAATCATGTGTACAGTACATCGGTCCCTCCGTCTTCGTCTTTCACTTGTAGTCGCCTGCTTTTTTTCCGTCTTCGAAACGGATGTGTACTCATACAGTTATAACGCCCTCGTCTTCTTTCTTGTCGGGAGGTTTGGCAATATAGTCATCACCCTTCCCCCCCCTCATCTGCGCCGTGTGTCAGCTGACCTACAACCGTCTCATGCGCGACACAAAGTCCGCTTGCCATGCCTTCTCGTTCGACTCGTCCTTCCTTCGCACAGTCCCTCCGTCCAAAACGAGAAAAAGCCTGGGCATTATGTGCAGATCGATTTACATACAAAACTACCGTTTTTTTTTCGCTTTCCCAATATACCGACAAAGTACACAAAAAAATCGATGGGTCGTTTTTAAAAAAGGCCCAAGTCGAGAGGATAATAAGGGACCGTGTGGGTGGAGAAGAAAAGTTCAAAAAAGCAGCTAGGTATCATCAACAAGTCCGAAAAGACGTCGCGCGGAGTAGGAGTAGGAGTAGGACGGGAGGTTCGCCCACCAGGGGGAGTGTGACTGCATGTGCGGGGAGGGATATAAGATCTTAGAGGTATAACAAGAAATCAGAAGAATAATAGCGAGGGTACGAGAGAATCCACCAAGAGTCCAAAAAAAAGCACGAAAATACGGAATGAACGAAATGATTAAGAGAGTGAGGTCACGATATAACGAGAGTGTGAGAGAGAACGAGAGGGATTAGACTCAAGTGTCACAGAGATGGGAAAATCACAAGAAGGAGCGAAACGGGAAAGCGAGGATGGAGAGAGGGCAAGTGAAGAAAGCTTAGATAACGCTTAAGGGGGCAGGGCAGAGCGGGAGGAGGCAGCGGGAGCACAAGGGTAGACACAAAGCACAGAACGAAGGACAGGGCAACGAGAGAAGAAACGAAGAAAACCATCACGAGGGATCATCAAACTCCGCATCAAAATGCAAACTCTCCATATCCCCAAGAAGATCCTCATGATCCGACCTCAACCTTAAACTCCCCGGAGACCCAGGCTGACTCATCGAAAAATTCACCGTCGTCGGCGAAGCGTTCGAAACGTTTCCTGCCGAGCCAGCGGATGGAAACAGTTGAGTCTCTTTGAACGCGAACTTCGGAGTGGGGTGCGAATGGAAGTCACGTCGAGTCTCGTCTGCTTCTAATAGATCTTCGTCGTCGGAGTTCGGAGAGGAGTGCATCAACAACGACATATTGCTCGGTGGGACCCCGAAAATCGACGAGGAAGCGGTAGAATGTCTCCGCAGGTGCACGCTAGATTTTCGCGAGGGTTGCTTGAACTCATACTGAGTCTCGTCTTCGTCTTCGACATCTTCTTGCTCGTCGTTAGGGTCTGGACGTGAATGAGGGCGTGAATGAGGACGCGAGGAAGGTTCCTGTAGGGACCTCTGACTGAGAGTATCAGAAACCACTCTCCTCCCTCCGATCCCACCTCCAACTCCAAGCCCACTCACACCCTTCACCTTGGCCTTCTCCATCCCGGCTTCAAACCGTCGCCCAGGATGTCCATGTCCGAGCCCAAACCCGTTTGAGATGCTATGCGCTCGGTCTCTATGCTCATCCATGAACATCGCGCGATCTGGGGAGATCCTCCGGTGCCCGATCACTTCACCAGGCGATGACTCCGGAGAAATTAGATCCAACTCCGACCCTAGTGTCGAGCCAGTCCCTAACCGCGACCCGGCCCTTGACTTTCCTTTCACAGGGAGGACTTCAGACGCGAAGTCATCTCCATGTGAGTGGTAGGCGGTATGTGGACGAGAAGCGGTGGTAGAAACGTAAGAACGCTTGTAGACCCCTTCGAGTGAGGACGCAGTCCTTGCCGGCCCAACATATTCCAAGCTCGCGAACCTGCTCATGTGTGGTCTGGAAGACGATCCATACGTCGGCTGGTTCCTCGAGTGCGGTCTCGATTCGCTTAACCTCTCCCGCTCGCGCTCCCTTTCGCGTTCACGACGCATCACTTCAATCGTTTCCTCCAACACCACCAGCCGTTCTCGCAACTGCGCGTTCTCCTCTCTCACCCTGACGTTCTCCTCCCTAAGCACCTTGCTCAGGTTCTGCGAGTCAGAAAGAGCCGAAAGCAATGCTTCAGTCTCCATCTGATGCTTCTCCCTCAGTACTTGATAAGCGACTGCATCTTCTCTCTGCTGTTGGAGAGCGGAGGAAACGGGAGAGGACAACGGTGGTAAGGATGATGTCGCAGAGGTAGGCGCAGTCGAGGATGAGGAGGTGAAGGGTGTCCCAACCCTCTCGGAAACCACACTCGGTGTAGCACGCGTCCTTCCCCACGTCGAACTGGTGGCCGAAATCTCAGAATATCCCGTCCGCGATGGTGCCATTTGACGGTGATAGTCTCCCACCCGTTCCCGGTCAATCGACGATCGCGAGTATACCGGACTCGTCCGCATAGAAAGGGTCTCTTCATCCAGGTCGCGGTCACGGTCCCGTTCCTTGGGGAGTAGCCCGGCTTCGCGAAACAATCTCGCCGTCCTAGGTCCCGTAAAGTCGATCGCCCGTCGATGCAAACTCCCAGAATTCGGCTGATTGCTGAGTTGTCGACCCAGTTCGGGTGACCCGGTGCTCTCGCTCATACTCCTGTTACGATTCCTAACCCTGCCCTGACTCAGTGACCGAGACTGGGGGCTGAGCCGTTCCAGTCGCTCAAACCTTTCGTAGCTCGGTCGAGCGCTATCTAAACTCGGTCGCGGGGCGAACTGTCTCCGACCGACAGTACCAAGGGAAGAGGAGGCTCGGGAAGAGGGTGAAACAGTTTCAGAGTCCCATGGTCCATTCGGGGTGGAGAGTTGTCGTAATGTCGGCCGTGAAGATGGTGGGTTGTGGAGGGTTGAGGTTTTAAATGGCATGTTCAACCCCAGCTTTGATCCTGGCCGCCGGTTGGTGCTACCTCCTCCCGTCGCATAAACCTGGTCCTCTAGGTCAGCTGGGGAGGAAGGCGATCGAAGTATACTCGGATGTGACGAAGAAGTAGATGGACGACGATCAGGTGTGATGGCATCCGTTGAACTCGATTCAGTTGGACCGGAGGTATTGGGGCGAGGAAAACGTGACTTTACTGATGAAGGAGAGAGCGTTGTGGTTGAACTGGAGGATAAAGATGGTCGAGGGATGAACGTCCGTTTGGACTGTGACGGTTGCGGTGACTCGGCGAGGAGCGGCAGGTTATCGGGTGGCGGAACAGGCGAACCCTTTGACCGAGAGGACGCGCATAATATGTTTTGAGATATCGAGGGGGAGAGCCCTTCATCAGGTGTTGTCTGTATCCTCATAGAAGGGGATGCGGGCGGGGGCAACCTCTCTGTTGAACCAGATCGACCCCCGTTCCCACCAGGAATCTTGTTCGGACTCAGAAGCGCCGCCAAATCAGGATCCAATGTGTGAAAATTGAAGCTCACGTCACCCAACCCTAACCCCACACCAAGTCGGTTTGGATCCTCCTCTTTATCACCATCGCGTTCGGTTCCAAGGTCAATTTTTGCCTCAGAGGCCTCTTCCACAACAACACTCCCTAACCACGCTCCGCTTTGGCCACCGCCTGCCGAAATGGCGTTTCTGACCTCCGCCGCTATCTCTGCGAGCCGGGAAGTCGAGAGTTCCAGCGTCGTTGAAGTGGTGGGGGAATTTGGTGTTCGTTGTGGCGACTTCGTCCCTGAATCACTAGGTTGTTTACGACCGCCTAAAAGAGGACGATTTGAGCGCCCAATATCCTCTTCATCGTCCTGCTGGCTATCTACCGGGTCTTCCTCGACCAGGGCTGGTATGTGCTTCGATATTGACAGCGCGGAAGTCTCCGATTCGATGATCGTCGAAAGATCGCCTCGACAGGCATTGTCGGCTGCATCGGAGATTTGGGATACCGAGGACGTTGATAAAGGCGGAGTATCTGAGTAAAACCACGGCGAATTAGAGAGTTTACAGGCCCGATCAATCACTGAACTGAATGGAGTGAAATGATAGACGCAGGACACATACCATGATCGATCCGTGAGGGCGATGCGGAAACGGAGGACGGAGTGGACACGGAAGTTGGGAAGGGGATGGTCACGGATATCAGTGGAGCAGACTGTTGGGCCTCAGATTGTAGTTGAAGTGGGGGGAGTTGAGGAGGGAGTGATGAAAGTCCAGACGTGTGGGACGATGTATTTGCCCCGCTTTCCGAAGGAAGTGGGGGGTTTTGTATAACTAGGATGGGTGGTTTCTGAGTGTTTGGAAGGTCTGGAACGTTGGGAATAGGACTCCTGTGCTTCTTTTCACCTCCTTTCTCCTTGGCAGGTCGCTGACCTAACGAAAACGACCGCTTCGGAGTTAATATAGACGAAGAACTTGTGTTCGGGGATGCGGGGGGCTTTCCCGGCCCAAACGGCAATAAGCTTCGAAACGACCTAAAGGTCGTTTTCCCTGCGGAGACAGGAGTAGATTGCTGCTGCGGCTGTGGCTGTCCAGCACTCGAGTTCGAAGGAGTGGAAGCTGTTTTTGAGCTGGGACTGGTCTGTGGTGATGGATAATGTCCGACGGAAAAGCTTCTCGATTGAGAAGAGAGATGGAGAGTGGAATTTGAGTCGGGAATCGAACCATTTTTGTTTGCATTGGAGCTTTGGTGGTGGAGGGAGGTTCGAGGTTGCATGAGGGGCATTGCGATGGGAATGAATGAACTTGGTCCCCGACGGTGTCCGTTTGCTTTTGTGTCTGTCATACTAAAAAATGACGTTATCACCAAGAACAAAGCAGAGTCGAGACGTAGCCGCTACCGACCTGGAGAGAACGGATGGTCGAGAAAGGCCTCCAAAGAACGAGCAACCTCGGTGTTAAGAATTCTTAACAGCGTGGGACTGATCTCCGGGTGATGTCAGAAAATAAAATACATCCCAAGCACGAGTATCCGGCTGAATGGAGAAAGGCAAGAGATGGTTTCTTGCCGTTGAAAGCACGGTGAGTAGGACGGGACGGGGGGACGACGACGGGGAAAGCTCGCGCTCAATGACGGAGCAGCGCCTAAACGTGCTTCCAGTCGCGTCTGATCCGGCTCACGTGGCTCATCTCTGAGGCGGAGTCCCCTTTCGTCACTGAATTGGATCTTCGCCAATGCCGCCGGTGTCTGAACCCCCAGGATATTTTGTGTTGAGCACGAGGCAACGAACTCTATTTCTCCTCGACGTAATCATCTGGGTTACCAGTCCCATGGAATGCTATCGATCCTCGGGATTTCCTCAACGCTACAACGTCCAGTGCTGGTCCATACCAAAACCCGCAGTTCAGGTCCAATTCTCCGCTGAGACCCTGATTATTCACCTCCAAGCCATAGCATCGTTGATTCCGTGGGTTGACTCCATCTTCATTTCCCTGTACTTACAGGGTTATGTGAGAGACCGAATTCATCTCCCAAGTTTTTTCACGATCTTTCATTGGAACCTTGAACGACGCACTCTCTCTCGGTTGTGCTTGGCGGTATACCCGTGAAGAATCACGCGGGAGTCTCGGGAGTCTCAGGGTGTCGCCAATGGTTACATTGACTCGAGAGGCGTCGCTTATCCCTTACGCTAACCGCCGATGTCCTACATAGTCAACGTGAAACAGACCGCGCGGATGGGCGCCCACGAGAATGTGGTGGCATGCTCGTCGAATCTGGCCATCGTCCTCCGTCAAGACCGACCGTATTTGTGGTTCTTCACTTTTCGCGACCGTCCTGAAGCTTGAGGAGTGGGATTCATGTCCACGCCACCGCCAGTCCCGACGGCAGTAGGGGCGCTAAAGAATTGGGCAATCCACCAGTTGAGTCCAAATTACGAATCCACCGGAAGCCATCTGAGAGTGCCATAGAGGATAGCATAGATAGACGATTTTAGGTTACCTTTGAGGCTGTACACGTGATTCCCTCTCCCCAGTCCATCGAAGGGCATAAATGCGGGAGCCCCCTTTGAAAACACGTAAGGGTTCCTACTGTGGGCCAACCTTGTGTGCGTACGGTCGAAAATGTGTGGAAGTAGCTTGCGACATAGGTCGTGGCGCTCCGATCGTCCGGTCGCGCAAATCTTCAAGCTTCGACCCTAAGAGTTGCTACGGCGACAGTGAGTCTAAGCTGCGCGAGTCTCCGGACGGGCACACCGGGATTCCGAGGTGTTCAGCTGCTGCTTGAGATGCGAGACGGGTGTTCCCACGCAGATTTGCCTGTGGATAGGTGATGAGAACCATGAAACGACAAGCCGACTACACGACACGCCTTGTCTAGTTTATCGTAATCAGGTACATCTGGTCGATGGCAGTGGATCAATGCACGTCTACAACAGCGCTCGGTTGGAGGACGCGCATACAAGATCACAGGTGAGGTGAAAAGACGTACGGAGCAAGTTTATTGAGCCGTTTGTAGAAAGGTCTTGAACATCCACTTCCTTGTACGGAGACGTCTTGCGCTGGCACCAGAGTAACAGGCCCTCTTGCGGAAAGCCCTTCTTCACTTTAACATGGAATTGCTTGAATGATCGTTAGTCTCGAGAGCACGGGTGTACAACGGACCTAATATCCCCGATGGTAAGCCGAAGCACCAATGTCCATATCATTCCAAGGATTGGCTTCAAGTTACCATCGATGATGTCCGAGCATGATGTGAGCGAAGTATGCTGTATTCTCCGATGGTGGGTGAACCTTCACGCCTGATGTTGGTAAGTTTAACATCACGCGAGTCGATAAACTCGAGAGCCTGATTGACGTTCTCCACATTCTGAAAGCGCATCCTTGGGTTCTTATATATCTTCCCAATGAAACATCGCCTAGGACAGGTTAAGTGTTCGGCACCCAATTATGCCAGAAATAAGTTGAACGTCCCCAAGATTTCCTGCCGTACGTATGAGAATCCGCCCGAGGGGTGGAGGGAGGCCTCGCCATCAGTTGAATAAGCCAAGCACCATCTGGCGGGACCTTGGTGAGAGAGGCCATTTGTTGATACCCGTGTGATTCTAGTTTCGCGTTCAGTCCGACGGGAACCGAGGGATAAATGTTAGGGCGGAGGGTGAAGGTGGGGGTGGGGATTGAGCACCATCTGCAAAACGTTCGTTCTTGTGCGTCACGAGGTCTTCCCTCCAAAGAATCCACAGATTAGGAGGTGGCAGGTAATGAGAACTAATTTCGAATGCAACTACAGCGGTGTGACCAGAAAGAAGTAATGATCGGCTCGTTCGTCGTGGATCCATAACTTAACCATCTATCGGCTATCGGCTCCCGTTCCTTTGCACCGAGATGCCATTTACAACGCACACCTCGGACCTGGAGATGGGCCCCAGATTGTGCAGACCGGGTTGGCCTCTTGTACTCCCCTCCAGACCATGGATGGAACACTTTGGCCACAGAAATCCTCAAAGATAATGATAGCAATGATAGTCATGAGGTCTTGGGTGGGTTAGCCTACTTGTACATGCACATTCTTCTCAGGGTCTGTATGTTGTCAGTTGTACTCTGTCCTGTTGGTCTGAAGGCAGATGCACCTATAATTCTGATCAAGCAAAGCCCACTAATGTCTGCATGAATTACTGCAAAACTTGAACATCTCCTTGAGAAACCTTCTTTAACTGCCAAAGAACTGAGAAAACTAGTGAATTTGTTTCTGCAGATTACTTGGCATGCACTTACCATTTCCACAGACAATGATTTGTGAAGAGGGTTCTGTCCTTTTACTAGGGGGGCAGACACATTGCTAGCCATCCAGGAAGCTGAGCTAGGCTCACTGGAACTGGCCCACATAATCACCCAATCCTTTCAGAGGGGTATCAGAGGAAGCACTCACTGTGGGAAAGGCCAGTACTGATCATCAGTACAAAAAATTCAGCAGTACTGATAATGTATTTTTTAGTACTGAGAATTTAGGCACAAAAATGTGTTGGTACTAAGGGTACTGAACATGACCTAATAGTGACTTTCATTCATGAGCACTAACCATTCCCACAGTGTTATTTTTAACAACTGCAGATTGTCTACACAGCTGTAGTTCTCCTAAAACAGTGTAGTATTTGGATGGCCAGGTTTTGGAGTGCTGATACCCCCACTATCATTGTGATGGGTTCTCAATATCAATTGCTTCCTCAGTCTTAGTCCCCCATCACTACAACTCTCTAATAAATACCAGGCTGCAATCAGAGCAGCGTCACATCCCATTCATTCCTTCACCTTAACTCCAATCTCTGGCCATCCAGTCAGACTTCCTATCTGGGTATTGGACTACTGGAGAGAAACCAGACATGCAGTGGGATATCGGGAGGATTGGAAGAGGCCACTGATATGGTTAAGGGAAATTTCCAGGTCAGGGTCAATAACTAATATCTGTGACCAGGTTGTAATACTGACATGGTTGAGGGGAATTTCTAGGTCAGAAGCAATGAATGAGATCTGTGACTAAGTTATGGTAGGTCTACTGTGTTTTCCATGGAATGGTGCCAATTGCTCAGTCTATGATATGGTGTTACTCCTCTCTGACTCATGGCTGAGTGACTTTCATATCAATTATGTCCTCACAAAAATCTCCTGCAATTATTGCAGCCATCCTGGAGTCAAGGCCACCAACCATCATGTTCTCCTTCCTGTTTTTGACATTGGCTCTATTGTTTCAGTATATAGAGGCAGTGCACATCATGGACATACAGTGGATAAGGACAAACATCTCTTGGAGGTTGAAAACAGTATTATTCTTGGCCACATTAACAGTGTTGCAGGGGTTTTGCACCTTCACAACCACTGGAAATCCTTGGCCATCACATTTAAACCACCAAGAATATTCTATGGTGACTCTCTGGGAAATTCAATGCCATCTGACAAGGCCTCTTCATTCTGGCAATGGATCTCTCATATGCTTAGTCAATCTGGACATGGGATCTAAGAATCTGATATTTCCATATATTTATTAGAAATAGTAGTTCAAAAATATCCTTTTTCATGTGGTCTCTTTGCACTTAATGCTATCAGCCATCACTACCTCCAATAGAACTCCCCTCTTGTGCAATCTGAACCCCATTCACTGGCATATTATTGGATGGAGATTGCATTAGAACTCCTTAAAGAAGGCACTGTAAGTTCATTTTTATATAGAGATGCATCTCATCAAATCATGGCTAATAATATACAACAGACTGCAGGAAATGATACAAACCTTCCATTCACACTCTCCAATATCCCCCCTG
>Ga0307512_10004453_pt1 | contig 15337 bp, 19 predicted proteins | sample 14_EM_MG_FD_200267 | JGI IMG/M metagenome (GOLD analysis project Ga0307512, IMG submission 200267) | Populus trichocarpa ectomycorrhiza microbial communities from riparian zone in the Pacific Northwest, United States - 14_EM | ecosystem: Host-associated > Plants > Roots > Unclassified | place... | reverse complement strand
TTTTTCTTCATAACTGGATGAGCTACCAGTGTGCCATGCGCATGGGTACTTGGTAATTTAGCAGTTGTTGCAAGCAACCGGCTAAACCCGAAGTCGAGGCCTCAGCATTACCATCAACAAGCGCTAACGTTGCACTGTTAATTGCCGCGACAGCCTCTCTTCCAAGGTTCAATCGCGCCGGGGTGCCTAGCGTCACGGCCTTCAGGTAATGTTTGTTTTATGTAGTGTACGCCTCGCGTTGGGGGCCAATACTTGTGTTGAAGTGTGTTAGTCTGTCTAATTTCGAGTCTAGTGTGAGCAACATGTGGATGGCTTAGATATGCACTCGATTCTCCGTTGTACTTTTCGCAATGGTAATCAGCGCATGTAGTGAGAAATCATGATGCTGCCCCTTAACCCTGCATCGCAGTGCAGCCCAAGTTCCATCTTAGACGCAAAGTGTTAATCTAATAGCCCATATAGTAGGAGCCTTGGGTTGAATGAAAACCTGGTCAAAGACATACGAGCTGCAGTGTATGGTCTTATAGCCTGCCGTTCACTTCACCACTGGACATCTTTATCACGTTGGATCTGGGAGAATGTAACGATGCCAGAGGTACGAGTCAGCACAATGCCGTATTGATTTCAGCGGCTGAACGTACAAATGACAGCTGATACAGAACTACTCGGGGTCCTGACAATTGAGGGGAGGTAAGAGCTCGTTCGATACCGTAACCGCATGTGTGTATTACGACTATCGAACTTCATCGAATTCGCAACTATGAACATACGTCATGAGTTCGAGGCTATTTGTCTCATCCTCCCAGTCTTCGTGACTCAAAATGTCCGCTGCTGTTGCCAAACCGAAATCTCCTTCCATACTGCAGCCTGGTATCCTGCAGAATAGCATCCAGAGACTGCACAACAGTAGAGCACAGATTGGTAAATACACTTTAATCATTCCTTTACCGCAACTATACTATGTAAATATGGAACACATATCCATACGAACTCAGAAGGTGTGATGGTCATGTTCATCCAGTGCAACACTTTTTCGCTCTTTCCTGGATGGCTTTGGATTTCTTACCTACCTACCATATCATTCTTTATTCATATCTTTCCTGTGGCTTCCTATGTTTCCATCTTGCAGTTTCCATGAAACTGCTGGCAGTGTTCATGGGTGCCAGCTTGTTCTCTCAAGATGATTATTTCCAGCCGACGCTGATTCTGAGAATACAATGGAAGAGCAGTTAATATAACCCATCTAGAAAAGCACTCACTGCAAATGATACAAAGCCAATTCAAAGTACAAAATAATCCTGAATGAAATTTCTCACCTAATCTTCAAAAAAATCCCTAAGCTACTTGTCGGTTCAACAAGTTATCGGACATGTACTAACTCTAACCCCTGGGCGGGACCTCCATTGATTTCTGTGTTTGAACACAGCTTCACCTCCCACTGGGCCATCGTCTGAGCGCAATACATCTGTCCACCACATCCAGACTCCTGCTCCAACTTTGACTTCTTTCGCTCTTGCCCAGCGCTGCGCAGTGCCCTTGGCTGTGGTGGTGACATCCAGTATCGTAGTTCTGACCACTGATTGTTCCCCCTGGGGAGGCTAATGCATGCCTCCAGTTGTCTGGCCATGCTCATTCTCCACCATGATTGCTTTGCATATTGGTACCCTGGAAGAGGGGTTTTGGTGTAGCTCCTTCAGCTTCCTACAGCATGTATTTGCTAGTCTCGCTGCAAATCGCTGTTGTCTGGCACTGAAGAGTACCAGCGCTGCTGTCAGCCCTTACTGTCTCATCTGTGTGCCCCGCGGGGATGTCAGCAGTGCACACAGAATGGACCTGGCTTGTTGATTGAGGAGGAGTTGGAGGTCGTCTCGCCTACCTACTTCTCTCGGATCCTACCAGAGCTCGCTCCAATATAGTGCGACTACTTGCATGCACACCAATTGGACGGTCCTTAAGCTCTGTGGTACAATGCTGGATGTCCTGGTAACGGTTCAGAGTCTTGCCTCTACCGCTGTGGTGTTCTCCATGCATGGGTTGTGCTGCACCCTAAATGTCATGTGTGTGTTCATCCACATATCCAGCCAGTGTTTTGCCTGTGTGTTGAATCATATAATCCCATTTCGGACAGTTATCTTCACTGTCAGTTTCGGCCGGAGGAGTTTCCTGTGGCCTTGTCTGGGTGTGAATAATGCCGCCTCTGTTTCTGAAGTCTCCAACTGTAACCCTTGTATACTTGCCCACTCAATGCTCTGTGCTGCGCATCTCTCCAGTATCGTGCCCACGGGGTTGACATTACATCTGATCACCACCCAGCCGAGGTTGTAAACAAATGATAGCACTTCGGCTACTGATATGTACTCTTCGACCCATTGGATTAGTCCGGAGGTGTAGATTGCATTCAGGATTGTTGACACAGGTGAGCCCTGTGGGACCCCGGCTTCCACTGGGTGTCTTTGTATGTTGTTGCCCTCAATTATCATCTCCACAGTTCTTTCCAAGATGGAGCTCTCTGTCCATCATATAAGGTCTCCATCCATTTGCCTGACCTTGATTAAGTTGACTAGTCTTTCTTTCGCTACGCTGGGGAAAGCTGCTTTGATGTCCATGAGAAGCACGCCTGTTATGTGGCCGTTTTCCCAGGTTGCAGGAGGTCTTTCGACCATGATGGCTGCTGCATCGATGGCTGACTGACCTCATCAGCTTCCTAATTGACCGTCGCTCAGTAACCTACTTGTTTCAGCTTCTTCTGACCGCAACTCAGTGACTGCCTTGTCGACCACTTTTCCCATGCAGCACAAAAGCAATATGGAGCGATTCGCCTGCAGTTGAGTGTAGTCGTCTGTGCCAGCCATGGACATCAGCACACCGCTAGCCCGCCTCCATACCGCTGGGTGTTTTCATGTGAGAATAGCCGCCTTTTTCAGCCCCATGACCATCTCTTTGTCCCACTTCCAGAACAGCCGTACGGCTGCGAATGTCAGCTTGTCCGGCTGCTGTGCATTTTTGACTGAGTGAGAAAATCGAGCTTGTTCAACTTTTTGCTCTGGGATGCATGTGAGTGCACTTCCTGCCGGAGGCAGTTCATAGTACTGGTCATTGCCATCTGGTTGAAAGACTCGTGCCTCAGCATCTGCTTCTTCTCCAATCATGTGTTTGCTTACATGTCATCTCTGTCTTTGAGGGCTCAATGGTCGTGCCCAGCCGAGGGTCCGCATATGGTGCTGCTCTGCATCCCTCGGCCCCCGTCAGGTTTTGCAAGTACTCGCACCTCATTTTACTTGTGGACTGTCTAATCAACTGCTGGAGTTCTGCCTTCACCCTTGTGGCCTCTTCAGTATTCCGTCACCTCCTCATGTCTCTTGCGACCGCCAACCTTCTTTTCTCGATGTCTGCGATCCACCACCTCTTTGATTTGGTGCAGGACCTGATTATCTTTGTCGTGGCGTCGAGAACGTTGCCCATTGCTTCCTGACACCATGCGCCCTTATGCTCCACCTCGTCTGCTGTGCACTCTGCACCCAGGTGAGCTCTCTCTTTCGCTAGATCCATCCATAGCTTCACCGGGAAAAATGACGTTACGTGACGCGTAACTCATAGAGAAGCTGTTCTGGGACGGTAATCCATAGCATATTTGACGCGTGGCACTATGACGTTCTATGGACTTGCGCGTTGACTAGATTACTATGATACCCATGCGATTATGTGCGCTTGATACTATACGTCATGCTGCATTCAACAAAACTGTCAAATGCACTTCATTGCACGCTGGCAACTAAGCTCTCAAGACGCTCTCAAGCACACTCCTGAGCACCCTCTCAAGTACACTCCCAGCCTGTTTGACTATACTCTCCCAATTAAGCTCTCAAGACGCTCTTAAGCACACTCCCAAGCACGCTCTCAAGTACACTCCCAATTGCTCTCGATGACACTCCCATCCTGCTTGAATATACGCTCACAAGTAAGCTCTCAAGACGCTCCGAAGTACATTCGGAGTACGCTCCCAAGTACATCTCCGAGTATGCTCCCAAGTACACCTCCGAGTGCATTCTCAAGTACACTCCCAGGCATGCTCTCAAGGACGCTCCCAATTTCACTCGATGGCACACTCCCAGCCTGCTTGACTGTACGCTCTTAATTGCTCTCGATGGTACACTCCCAGCCTGCTTGACTGTACGCTCGCAAGTAAGCTCTCAAGACACACCCAAGTACACCAAGTACGTGCTCAAGTACACTCCCGGGCATGCTCTCAAGGACGCTCCCAATCGCACTCGATGGCACACTCCCAGCCTGGTTGACTGTACGCTCCCAAGTATGCTCTCAAGACGCTCTGAAGCACACTCCCGAGAACGCTCCCAAGTACACTCCCAATTGCACTCGATCACACTCCCAGCCTACTTGGCTCTATGCTCCCAAGTACACTCTCAAGCGGCAAGATCCTCCCAAACTCACTTGACTATATGCTCCCATATATACTTCTGCGTGCTCGATCCAGAGATTTGCTGAGTTGCAGATGCCAGATACCGGGAGGCGTGAAGCTGGTGGCATATGGTGGGCAGTGTTTGGCGGGCGGTGGGCAGAGTGCGGTGTGTGGCTTGTGGCAGGTCACAGGCAGCGTATGTTGGCCGAAATCATGACGTCGGTCGATATGGTATTCTGAACCTTATCATTAGCGCGGCCACCTTGACAAGATCTCACGATGCCTCGAGGTCATGGTGTTGAACATTGCAGCCTTAGATTCTGCAGGAAGGGTAGGCAATTGGATCTTGGGGAGTGCAGGTGTCCGACTCAGAATTTCCAGTGGAATCTAGTGCCTGCTTCCCATCGATTGTAGGCATATTTCTGCACATTCGGTCCGGGACTGATGGTGATGGTGATGGCGATGGCGATGGCGATGGTGATGGCGATGGCGATGTTGATGGTCACGTTGGTGATGGTGAGGATAGTACCAGAAGGACTTAGGCAAGTAGGTTGGCTACGTCAACATCAGCATCAATCCGTCCACAGACTTAGAGCCCTCTGCTAGCCAAAGCTTCCACAGACCTAGAGCCTTCTATTAGCCAAAGCTTCCACAAACTCTGAGTTTGCCATCGGCCAAAAGCTTCCAGTGGGAAAATTTACTCCTCCCGAAGCGCGGCTCTCTCAAGCAGGCTCTCAAGCAGGCTCTAGAGCAGGCTTTCAATCGCCAGCGGGCTCTGATGCACACTCGCAGCGATAGTGTGTACAGTACCGGTACAACAGCAGGCAGTAAAGACAAGTATAGGTCCATCTCTGGCCGGCAGCCTTATATAGTTCCATAGGCTCACGCGCACATCTCTATGAATCGACTATAGATGACTATAGGCTGAGCGTCGCGCAAGGGTCCACGGGAAGCTTGCTATGAGCTGCGCGTATGCGCGTGTGCGCGTAGCGCAGTCTATAGTCGATTTGCACTTTTGCCGATGTTATCCGCTGCCTCCGCGTCCTCCTCCGTCATTGCAGCTCAGTTCCACCCTACTACCCTTTCATAGTCCCCCTCCTCCTGCCTGTCTGCTTCCACATCGCATTCTATAACGTCGTGGTGGGATCCTGTGGCGTGGTTGTCAGCAAATAAATACGACTTTGTTATTGGTCGAATCGCCAGCGTCAGGTCGATGACCAAAGTTGCCTTCATGTTCTTCTCTTGTCCAGTGGTGGGTGGCTTTACCATCATTTCCGATTCCATGTCCATTGTCATCAATCCCGTTTTCCCAGAATGCAGCATTCCACTGCACTTGCCATCTTGGGTCCCATCGTGTGCTATCAGGGTTGAAGTCTCCAGTGAGGGCAGTGCCACCCTGCAGAATAACTGTCTGCCAGTTTAAAATTCGAGCTGGTATCTCTCCAGATTACGTGTCTCTTCGATTGAAAATATTGACATTCATCGTTATCGTCTCCCCTCCCCTCATGACATCAGCAACCAGGACATCGTCGTTAGCACCTCAGATTGAATCTGTCCGCTGACCAACCCCCACGCCGCTCACTCTCTGTATCGGCATTGAGGTTCTTTGTGTTTCTCTCATTTCGTATGCGAAATGGCAGATCCCAATACCTCTAGTTTCTCTCGGTGGCTCTTGCAAGAACACTAGGTACGCACCACTTTCGACCCCAGTCCGGTGCCCTGCAATGATCCACTTGTATGACCTTGCGCAGTTGTGCTGGATCACTCTAATCATTGGTCGTCAGCGCTCCTACTTCACTTTCAGGTGCGGTGGTATTCACAATCTCGGTTCCGATCTCCGTCATCATGATGTCTCTTGCCTCCCTCCTTGCCTTCTCTTCCTCCACATCTGCCATCTCCTCTTATTCGCGTCCCCAACCTGCTGCCACTCCTGCTCTGGGGGTAGGACCACGCACCACATTGTATGTCCCCGTTGCCATGTGAACAGATGCACTCTTGGTGGCCAGTCCTGCAGTTGGCATCTCTCTGCTCTGCCGCACTGCTTTTGTGGCTGTGCTCATCTTCGCACATGTGCTGCCAAACACAATCTGATTACCTTCGCAGTTGGGGCACTTCTCCAGTGTGTGGCTGCGGAGTGATCCCTTCTTTGCCGTACACCCCACTACATTGCATCTGTGGTCCCTCATCTGGTTATTCCCTGAGCAGTACCCACACTTTGGCTTGTTGCCGCACTTGTTTTTTATGTGGCCCAATCCACAACAGAGCTGACACCTACTGTCAGGGCCTGTGTTTGTGAACGCCTCGACTCGGTCCCACACTCCCTCCCACATGATTCATTTCTCGATTAAACACCATGCTACATTGCTTCCCTTTCGGACAACCACTACCGATCACGCCATAATTACTCAATGCTGCCTACCCTCCATGATGGTGTGGGGGTTCGTAAGCCATCGTACCTGGGTGGAGATAGCTATGCCCTTGTTCTCCTCTTCAAATTGCTCTCGCATTGTCTGAAGGCCTTCTGTGCAATGTCCCATGTACCGCGCGAGAGTCACAGCATAGATCGTTGCCCTCTCCCAGGTCTGGATATCTTCGACATCCACAACCCCTTTGCCAACATTCCTCCCTGCTGGGATGATGATGTCGCAGCACTGCACAGCCAGCTCCGCAGTCGCATTCTGGTCCGTGATTGCAGTGCTCACGCCCTTGGCATTGCTTCTTGTGTTCAGGATCCCAATGTGGGCAGTGGCGTGCTGGTGGAACAGCGTTCTGTTGATCGCTGTCTCAATTTCTTGGTCCATCTTATTGGGGAGTGGCACACTCTCATCTCTCCTCAGGATTAGGCGTCTGTCTGCCATGCATGAGCCTGTTGTCGGGGCTGGGGCTGGGCTGGACAGTGTAATCTAGTTTTGCAGTGGGACTGTCTCCCATCGTCTGGTCGGTGTCGGTGGTGAAGTTGTGACCCCTTTTGGTGTGGAGGTGACTCTCAGCGTGGGAGTCGGTGTTGGTCTCGGTGTTGGTCCTGGGTTCGCCTTTGGGTTGGGTTTTGGTACCACATTGGCACTGATTTGAGCATTCTTCCAGGCTGCTGCTGTTGGCGCGCCTCCTGTTTCTTCGGTTTACCAGTCTGTGTCAGGTCTGTGTGTATCGAAGCCTCCAGGCAGACACACTCGGTGTCCTCTTTCCTGTCCTGTCTCTGTCCAGGTTCTCTAGCAGCCACCACCCTCGCAATCATGTCCATGATGCCCTTGTCCCACACTATGTCATCCTGGTGGTACATGTTCTGCTTTTGCTCTTTGTCCTCCAACCGCATTTTCATCCGTCGCCACTATTCTTCCTGCAGGGTAGTCGGGGTCTCCACCATGTTTGCTATCAATGCGATGTCTCGGTGTGACTTTGTTTGATCCTGCGCTTGCTGCTGAGCAGCTCGATCCATCCGGCACCTCCAGTCCTCACGTGCCCAGGCGGTCTGTGGGACCTTACTCCTTCACCGCTTGTGATTCTCGTATCTCTCCATCAGCTCAAGTGTGGCTTCGCATGCGGTCTCCGAGGCAACAGATGTCACTGCCATCGCCATCTCCATTGCCATATCCAAAGGCGTGACACTCCTCCCCTCTGCCGCTTACCCTGTGTCCAGGCCTTGCCTCTTGCTCACTCTGAATCTGGTGATCACATCTGTGAGGCACACCTCATCAAGGGTAATACTCGTCTTCGCTTGCTTGTTGGCAGACGCGAGGGGTCGATTGTGTGATTTGCCAAGACTCAGTCTGAATGCATTGAACTGTGCGGATTATTGTGCACACCCTCCTCAGGCAGTCCAGAAGGCGCTGGTAGGCTTGCTCTGGGGTCAATTCGACGTCCAAGATCGATTGCTGCCGTCAGTTTTCCAATTGCTATCGTTGTTGTCCACTCACTGTGCTGTTTCTGTTTCGCCAAGACTTTTTTACGATGGGATGTTCCGTTGGACGTACACCTGCTGTAGTAGACTCATAGCTGGCGATACGGTGAAGTAGGCCTTCATCGTCTTCCATGTTTATGGTGTATGAGAGTTGATGTTGGATGTGACTTACGCGTGATGACTTGGCACACCACTCTTTCGGAGTGGTAACAAAATGACACGCTTTCCTTGTAGAATCTTCCCCAGGACAATGTGTGTATTTGGATCCTAGATTTTGGGTGTGGTTTGATTTTTCTTCATAACTGGATGAGCTACCAGTGTGCCATGCGCATGGGTCCTTGGTGATTTTGCAGTTGCTGCAAGCGACTGGCTAAACCCGAAGTCGAGCGCTCAGCATCATCCCACTTCACATGCTTACCATCAACAAGCGCCAATGTTGCACTGTTAACTGCTGGGACAGCTTCTCTTCAAAGGTTCGTTCGCACTGGGGTGCCCAGCGTAACTGCCTTCAGGTAGTGTTCGTTTTATGTAGTTTACGCCTCATGTTGGGGGCCAAGTCTGGTGTTGAAATTTGTTAGTCTGTCTGATTTCTAGTCTAGCGTGAGAAAAATCTGGATGACTTAGGTATGTGCACTCATTTCTCCATTGTACTTTTGGCAATGAGAATCAGCACAAGTAGTGAGAAATCATATTGCCGCCCGTTAACCCTGCATCGTAGTGCAGCCCAAGTTCCGTCCTAGACGCAAAGTGTCAATTTAATAGCCCATATAGTAGGAGCCTTGGGTTGAATGTAAACCTGGCCAAAGACATGTGAGCTGCAGTTTATGGTCTTTTAGCCTGCCGTTCACTTCACCACTGGACATCTTTATCAGGTTGGATCTGGGAGAATGTAAAGATGTCAGAGGTACGAGTCAGCACAATGCCGTATTGATTTCAGCGGCTGAACGTACAAAAGACAGTTGATACAGAACTACTCGGGGTCCTGACAATTGAGGGGAGGTAAGAGCTCGTTCGATACCGTCACCGCATGTGCGCATTACGACTACCGAACTTCATCGAATTCGCAACTATGACCACACGCTGAACATACGTCATTAGTTCGAGGCTATTTGTCTAATCCTTCCAGTCTTCGTGAGTCAAAATGTTCTTTGCAGTTACCAAACCGAAACCTCCTACTAAACTGTCGCCTGGTATTATGCGGAATACCATTCAGACAATGCATAACAGTAGAGCACAGATTGATAGATACACTTTAATCATTTTTTTACCGCAACATACTATGTATGTTTGGAACAAATGTTCATACCAACTCAGAAGATATAATGATCGTGTTCATCAGGTGTAACATTTTTTCGTTCTTTCCCGGATGGCTTTGGGTTTCTTACCTACCTACCCTATCATTATTTATTCATTTCTGTCCGACGGCTTCCTATGTATTCATCGGGTAGTTTCCATCACAGTGCTTGCAGCGTTCTGTTGAGAGTAAAAGAGAAGGAACGAAGTAGCTCAATTGTCTGTCCATCCAAAGAGAGGGAAAACTATAGACTTATATACGAAAGAGAGAGAAGGAAAACTCAATGCCGACTGCCAAAGCCGGAGCCCAATGCCGAGTACCAGTGCCGAGCCCTCCTCCTCACCATGGGGGCAGGCGAGGCTGGTGGGGGAAGGCGAGACTGGTGGGGGCAGGCGAGGCCAATGGGGGCCGTAAGCCACCGGCCTCATGCCCGAGCCCGCCAGCACCGAACACTAGGGAAGCCACCGGGCCAAATCCCTAGTCAACACGTTCATGGGCGGCAGCTTGTTTCTTGAGATGATTATTTCCAACCAACGCCGATTCTGAGAATACTATGGAAGAGTAGTTGATAAAACCTGTCTTGAAAAACACACATTGCACATGATACAAAGCCAATTCAAAGTACGGAAATCATTCCGATCAAAATGTCGCACCGGTTCGAAAACAATCACTCGCCATTTGGATGTTATAATGCTGTATGTTGGGCTATGAGGAGATCTATGGCTTTATAAGTTCTCCGTACAGAATAGTAAATACGAGATTAAATTCAACCGGGCTCCGTTACCCATTGGTTTCGATCTTGGACAGACATGTTTTATCTCGGAGGGTTCAGAAGATCTCAGGAATGCTGCTTTGCGTTCTTCCGGGGTTAGCTGAACTAGTAGAGAGAAAGTGCCAGGGCAGCAATCGACTGCTTCTCTAGTATATAATTCATATCTTCGGTCCGGGTGACTAAAAATCCGATTAAGAATAAATATATCGATGGGTAGATAGGGTAGTTAAATAGATGATTAATGTGTTACGAAGGCTCTCTAAAGCTCGGGTGTGTTGGCAACACACAGGTTGACAAAAAGAGTACAATCGCTGACTGGAATATACACTTCGCCAAAATAGACTATCATCGAGTAGACCATTTGGCGTCTAACAAGCAACCTTGTCGGACGAGTATTCAATGAAGTTGGCATGGAGTGATGGGTGTACTAGTGGGATATGTCCATTACCTCACGGGTTTTGGCCGGCCCTAAGGAAGCACGGGACGGGATTCGGAGAGGTGTCCCGAGGTGCACAAGAAAGCGTTCCGATAAGCTTTTCTTCGCACCCACACGGGGAAGCAGGTAATCCGTCTCGTCGCCCCGTTTGCTAGCTAACCGTGCACGCCGTTGTAACACATGCCGTAGAAAGACACTATTAATCTAGTCTGTTGCAATACCAGTGCACCCGCCTGTTGCCGATAACAATAACCAATGTACCGGTACACACGCACACGATCAAGCCGCGATCCGAAAACGCCACAACCCAACACCTTCATTTTCCCACTGCCCCAGCAACAAAACCACCGCACAAGCAATATTTACTACCCCCATCACCCTAAACCCAACAGCCCAATCATCATGCAGATTCTTTGCAGTATGGCAAAAGCACTACCGCCAGCAACTAAAGGCAGTCAAGCTTACCAGGACGCAGCGAGAGATTCTGTAGACCGACTTCATCAGTCCTCTCAAACTCGTACTTGCGGATATGTTAACCGACGCACCAGCAACGGGACCCGGAGTTCCAAATCGCAACCAGGCAAGCGGATTACTCAGGAGGAAGACTCCGAGGAATCCAAGAGAAGGGGCAAAGAGTACTGACATGTTCTGCGACGATGTTGCGTTGAACGATGTTGCGATGAATAATGCTGCGCTAAATGTGAGCGTCGGTGGAAGGAATTGACGGTAGGCAGAGAGGATAAAGCGGTTAAATGAGTTCCATGGGTCGCGATAACAGCTAAGTGACACCGCGTTCTAGATAAGCGTTCTCCGGTTATTTATGCAGTGGTGAAATGGTGTGTCACTACAGTAAACCACCTACGTGTTCAAATAATGCCGAATTTTATCATACACCCAGTAGCCAAGCCGCCACCATTCTCTGCATACAGTGCAATCTGAATTGCTGCTCATGTTGCATGCGGTTGCAGATACGATTACTGGTTACTAGAATGATGCGGGAGAAATTAGATGTAACCGCAGAGACGTAACTTTTATCTCATAAGAGATTTTGGAGTGTTATGGAAGATTTACTACCTCGAGTGCACTCTTTGGAATGAGCGATGGATTAGGAATTTTTATATTTTCTAGAGTACTCTGGCCTAGGCCTAGTCGGGACAATCCCAGCATCGTTTGTGCACCCGGTTCCTTGCTGATGGGTTTACCCGTAGAATCTTAAATATACAACGCCAGAGTTTAATGTTTGCTGCAACCTAGAGGTGGGGTACTCTCTATCAAGACACCGGCGGTTCTTAGCAAGGATCTTTCTCCATCTGCAATCTCAAACCTGGGGGAATTGTATCATGTTACAATTTAAGCTTGCTGTGACGTTGCATCGCCCTGCAGTCGATGCTGGCCTTTGGGGTTACAACATGTGAAACTTTGAAGTAATTTTTGCAATAAAACGCACTAGAAGATACTTGATCAGTGGGCGCCTCCAGTGTTACTTCGACATCCTGTACCGAATACTCCGTAGTCTATGTACTCCGGTTCACGTAGGGTAAGGCACCTTCTTCCCCAATCAGTGAAAGTTATACGCTGTCATTGCAAGAACTTTTAAGTTAGACGATCGTAAGCTCGTGAACCAGACCACAATTTGGCCACTAGGATCGAGCTTAAGACGATATGCGGTAAGGATAGCTTCAAACCACCACTGTAACTTTCCGAGCAGCTCACGGCACTCGCTGTTCAACAGCATGGCATTTCAGGGATGGACAATCAATCGCCACCCAACAATCTCCACTAGGATCGAACATACCCACTACCACAGATACGAATGCTTTTTGTCTGCTAGGTGACCGTGGCCAGAATTCAGCGAGGGTAGTTGATGCAGCGAGAGCGACGTGGGATCCGAGAGGTGGGAGCAATCATCTTCCCAACCTCCACCATCAGGGGAACAAAAAAGCAATTCAGAAACCCCGCGCAAGTCCGTCTATTTCCGAGTACACGAGTGAAGGATTAACACCGCAGATCAGGACGTGAGGGAAGATTTTCGGCGGTAGTGGGAATGGGTCGTTGGGATCGTTGGTGTGAGATAGGCGAGGACTTGGCGGTTGATGTTTGTGTGACATGGTGGTGACGAGAACACGGTGCGAGTAAGTATGAAGAATTGACAATAGGAGTGTTTTAGATTTGGGGGTCTCCTAGGTGGCCTCTTCCAAGAAAAATCAAAAGTCGAGGATGCCTTAGAGAGAGACGATTCGATGCGGTGTGAGGCTGTGAGGCGATGGCTGTACGGGAGGGTCGCAGGTGGTGGCGGGGTTGCAGGTAAGACGAAGGCTTGAGGTTTCACACGTTGCAGTTTGGCAACAAAACGTCATCCTGAGCATTTTTATAATCGGCATGTAACATACTCGAGTACGCTTTTCTTTTAGGACTTTTTCTAAACACTAGTTGTGTTTACTAGGATCAATTTAGAGTGGAATTATTACTGTATTAACACACGCTCTTTTGTTCCCTGATATGTTCGCATTAATATCCTTTGTAACCAAACATACCCTAACCGCGGGGTCATTAGCACCAAGAGAATTTGTATGATATTGTCAAAATTTACCTTGCAGCCCAAGAGGAGTTTGGACGTTACTAATAATCGACATGACGGTACCCTTCTAAACAAGATGTCTTCCAAGATTTTCGACTTCAACAATCGGATGGGCCATGACACGTATGACGTTTGCCTCACTCCACGAAAAAGATTCTGGGTTCGGCGAATAGATTAAGTACCTGTAACCGGGATGATGTGGATACATCAGACAACCCTGTTCGTTGGCGAGGATTCTGGTATTAGCCAATGATATTGGGGCTAATTGACTCATGAGCAAACGCACGTCTATCCTAGGTGGCATGGAAATAGGATTATGGAGTGGACCTCTAAGGCGCGACGCCTTATTTCAGTCAACGCTATGCCGCGAGTTTTTAAATCTAAGCATATCCCGATAGACACTCATGTTTAGTCCAAGATCTTCTTAGTTTCCTCCGTTTCACATCCTCCAATAACTCAAAATCTCAAATCTCCTAAACAGCCGAAGATGCCCTCAAAACGAAAAGGTATCGAACCTCAGTGGGAACATCATCGGAAAGAATTACACACCCTTTACTTAACAGAAAACATGACGCTCAAGGGTGTCATGTCCCACATGAAAGATAAATACGGTTTCAACGCCACGTAAGTCCCCGACAGACTCACTAAATGCTTGGAGGCTGATGTCCGCTAAGTAAAGCTCAATACGAATGGCATTTTAAACTATGGAATTTTCGTAAAAATTTGGACGAAACCGAGTGGAAATTTGTTCATCACCAGATACAGAAACAGAAGCTGGATGTTAAAGAAAGCATACTATATGCCGACGGTATCGAGGTTCCAGCTAAAAGAGTTAAGAAAGAAACGTCGCGGCATGTCCGGCCAATGATTTCAGCTTCCGCGAAAGACTATGTCTCAGATAGCGTTAATTCTATTCCGTACTACATTACACGGCACCTAGCACTTACAACTTTGAAGTTCCGAGCCCAAAAATTCCGGAAGGGATTTCCATTTGCACACCGTCGGCAGAGGATTCTGCAGCTTTGGCTATCGATTTCGGGAATTTTCCTTATTTGCAGTTCCTGGACTTTGCAGCTCAAGGTAACTCCTAAGACGTTTGGTTTGATAATTTTAGGTGTTAATAATAGAGAAGTTAGCATCAACCATGGCCTAGACGGTAGCAAACAATTTCCATGGTCTCTACAACAATCATTTAGCTCAATCAACTCTACTGCTATCGGTTACAGCTTTCTGACACCGGCGGGCGAGCGACAGTTGATCACCAGTAATTCCGCTCTAGTAATGCGCTGGCACTTGCCCGAACTGCCTTCGGCTGCCACAGAACCAGGCATTATCGACAGCATTCCAAGTATCTACTCCAATATGCGAGCGTCTTTCTTAGAAAGCTACCAAGGAGAGCCCATAACCAGTAATCCTGGTGGGCCAGGCGGGCCAGTTTCAGAATAATCCCGGCCGGGCCCATGCATCGCAGACCACGCCATTGGAGCGGCCCACGCCTGCAGGCTTTGAGCAGGTTGGAACTGCAGGTGCCTAGGTAAACCATGGTTCGAAAAGCATGCAGTTTGACTACAGGTAACTATAGGTAACTATGGTCCAGGCGTTGAACTTCAAATTGGTACATCTAGTAATACATTTCCAAGAGTCAACTTGTCCTTGGCCATCGATTCCTGATACAATGCCTCCAACATATGCTCCATCTCATTGATCTCAGTATGCACTCCAGAAATTAGACCCTCTCGTTCCCACGACTTAGTAATGTCACCTTGCATAGACTGATCAGAGTGGTAACTACAAGAAACTGCTGAATTTCACCCGCAGGCTCAAGTCTCAACAGATGATCAATCAATTGTATGTCACCTTGCACTTACTGATCAGAGTGGCGACAACTAGAAACTGCTGGATTTCACCCGCAGGCTCAAGTTTCAACTGATTATCAATCAGT
>Ga0307512_10004452_pt1 | contig 15339 bp, 12 predicted proteins | sample 14_EM_MG_FD_200267 | JGI IMG/M metagenome (GOLD analysis project Ga0307512, IMG submission 200267) | Populus trichocarpa ectomycorrhiza microbial communities from riparian zone in the Pacific Northwest, United States - 14_EM | ecosystem: Host-associated > Plants > Roots > Unclassified | place... | reverse complement strand
TTGTAACGGTTGATGCAGCCCAGGAGGTCTGCGCCTAGAGAGGGGGATGATGTAATGGCGGGCGGAACGTGACGTGTCCAGGGCCGGGTAACGGCCATTCTATATAGTTGACTCGTTCCGAGTCATGGATCATTATCGAGAATCTTACCAATTACTCTGACACCTATACTCACTCGCGCCCACGTGTGCAACCGTATTCCATCTATTGATATACCTAGCCGTACGCTACTGTACGTGCCTTTACAAAGTCATCAAGCTTGATGGTTGATTTGAGATGGCAAAGCTAACCGACTGCAAACTCAAACTATACCCATCCATCTCTGGATTGATCACAGGGCAGGAGAAAATCATCGATGATCTTGCGATCTGTGATATCACCATTGACGATGCATGGCGGAAATTCTATATCCTCTCACACCTCCCAAATAACGCCGAACAGCGAAACTTCATCTTGACACTTGAACTCACCCAGAAGGCTGATATGGTTGCGATCATTACCTCCCACCTACTATCATTCGCAGCGACTATCCGCAGAGCAAAAGGCCTTTCTCCCGATGCCGCATTATTCGTCACGAAGAAAGGCCCTGGCCGAACTTCAAAGGGAGACGGTACAAAAGGTGATAGTCGAGGTCAGAAGAGTCAGGGCAGCCTGTGCCATGGATGTGGAGAGAAGGGACATATTAAGCCGAAATGTCGAAACAAGGATAAGTGGGCCTCATATGCTGAGAAGAAGTCAAAAGTTGATGCTAATTTGGCTTCAACTGAATGGACTCCGGCTGCAAATACTGAGTCATTTCTCTTCTCGATCATGAAACCGAATTCAGTCCATCAGGACACGGTGATCACGGTCAATGTGGCCACAGAGAAGCAACCTGCCGACTATTGGATCCTTGACACCGGTGTGACAAATCACGTCACCGGTAATCGTCACCTCTTCTCGTCCTTTAATCCCATGGGAAATGGAGAGCATCAAGTCAAGACTGCAAACAATAACTTAGTCGATGCCGAAGGCTCTGGAACAATCTCATTCTCCGTTGACAGACCAAGTGCGAAGCCACCAAAGATTGTGCTCCAACACGTCGTCTATGTGCCTGCTTGTGGCCAGTGTTCGCAACCATCCTGTCCGTCCAGGATTGGTCAGGACAGGGATGGACGGCAAGAATCCGTCTGTCCAAGAGCTGGACGGAGACGGCGCCGTCTTTTTGAGGCTGGACGGAGACGGACGGAAAGGACGCCGGTCGATGGAGAAGTCTTAGCGCACATACCAAAAATTATAAGAAAATCATTTCAATTACTATTCTGACCGTGATGCAAGATCTGTCAGCATCTGCTCCATCCCTACTATTTCTGACTCTGTTTCTCCAGAGATTATGCCCTCGGCACCCAGGATTTCATACATTCTGAAACCTGTATAACATTATCGGGCTTGATTGGGTTTAGTCTAAAAATATACAGTAACCGCCCAATGACGGTGTGTTACTGGGGTAACAACACTTATCCAATAATTCTTCGCTAAGTATTATGGGTGCGTACGGCCATAGATCCTAATCTATAGTATGTTAGGACTCAGGACTATCCGTGACTGTACTATCCTAGGAATCGGAACTCTTTTCGGGATTGTTTTCCTCAGAAGATGCACCCTGCTTCCGATGGTTCCTATTCCCTAGAAACACCGCGGATCCCTTTTCCAACTTTATTTGTCATCTACAATTCTTTACTCGATGGCTCCCTTTCCTTTCTGAGGGCCAAGCACAACGTAGGCACTCGCCTGCTGCTTTCCTTCTTGCAATTTCACTATCGTTGATTCCTTCCGTCTTGCTATAATCCGTCTGTCTTTTAATTACAGCAACTTTAGAAACCTTCCTAGATTTCCCCAGGTTTTTCTTAGATTCCCGTGTCGGGTTTATCCGACCAGTTGCTGTTTGTCCGGAAACCTTCAAGGCCGTTATATCTCTCAATCGCCTTGACTCGGCTAAGTACTGTTCGGTATCGGCTAGTAGTTGATTGACTCGTTGATCCTCAGAACGATCTCTCGGGGTAGCTGAAACTTCTCGGTGAAGTTGATCTTGTAGAATCGTATCCTTTCCGCCTTGGACCTTATCAATATAAAGAACCAACTCCTGCTCAAGTCCGATAATCGATGCTATCCATCACACACACCGCGCCACGAAGATTTTTTGAGTTCGTCTTGCGTGAGCGATAACACACTCCAAAGCATATACAATAATGTCGTTATCGTTCTCGAAGGTAACCGGCATTAATCCGCTAGAGCGTAATCCAAAGGTGCGGGGCTGCCGCTACACAAAGCTAATAGATTCTAGATATAGATATAATAGGTATAGGTATCATGAGAATGCAATAATAAATCCGGATATTTCTCCGCTGGTAGATATCGTTCTCTGTAGCTGTTCGAGCTTGCCTCCCTCATCTCCCGAACAATCCTGATCTCTGTATAGTCCAACGGAACAGATAGTACGGGCTTAGCATCGTCCTCGATGATCCCCTATCATATCAGCACGGGCTTAGCAACGCCTCCAATGATCCCCTAATTCCGAACTATAAATTAATCCCTCACTCCATAACTTCTTCTGCAATCTTTTTATAGTCCCCTCAACCTGTAACTATGATTAATCCCTCAGATGATAGCCACTTATCTGTGGGTCTTATTGACGTCGCCTGTTAGATATCCTTGCGTCTTATTTCTGTGCACCTAATCGGAAGTGCTCGCGAATCCCTATGGACACGTATCATCATCAGCTCATAATCAGACCACAACTCCAACTCCGACATCTCGCTAAGTTTGAGTTTATTCGGTAGTTAAATCTCAGGCTTATTCTGATACCACTCCGCGCTGCTATAACGTAGATCCTGACACACATATCATGTTGCAATCCAGACCCATGCAACTCAATGCCAGGTGCTTGCTTCTGGCTAAAGCCAATGTCAAAAATCCCTCAGTTGCGTCATGCTTAGGTAGAGACAATTCTCCTATACCGGGGTGTGCTTTGCCATTCTTCCACTCGTTACGAGATGGTGGTTCGGAGCCCTCTTACTTGCAATTGACTATCAACTGCCATGCACTGCGTGCATGTCCCGCATAGTATCCAGAAGTGAAAGAACGCCCCCGGCAACTGAGCTTTGTTCTCGTGACCGATATAGAACCCCCGCTGAAAGGCATATCGCCAGTCCATCCTTGATTGTCTCAGCATGGTATGTGCTTTCTTCGACTTTCAAGTTCTTTTATCACTGTCAGGGGAACCCCTAACAAGGTGGATGGCGGCGGACATTCCGTCCGTCCTGGAGAAATCTCGGACGGACGGCCGGGGATGGGACGGTTGAGAACACTGCGTGTGGCACCAATGACCTTCTCAGGATCATCCAGTTGATGCGGAAAGGAGTGAACTTCGAGTTCATTTTGGACGGAGCAATTGCAAGTCTCAGATCAGTACTTGTCTACCAAGCGCCATTGATCAACAGTCTATTCATTCTCAGAACCTCTCCTTCGACATCGACCTTGATGGTTTTCGAAACACTGAATCAGCTCGAGAATACTGAGATATACTCTGGCATTCGGCAGAAAGTTGACGAGAACGATATCCTTGTCTGGCATGCTCGTCTCGGTCATCTCTCTCTGCCAGCAATTAAGCGGCTCCCCAATACTGTCAACGGCATCCAATTGCATGTCAGGAGCCCATCGGCATGCTCTTGTGAGGTCTGTATAATGGGAAAGATATTCCGGAGACCTTTTCAGCCCTTGACTTTGGAGGATAAAGCCAAGACTTGACTTCTTGAGCTCATTCACTCTGATGTGATTGGGCCAATGCAGACTCAGACAATGCGAGGTTATAGCAATATTATTATGTTCACCGATGACTACTCGAGATATACTGAAGTGTACTTCATGAAGGTGAAGTCAGCGGCCCCTGCGAAGTTCAAGGAGTATGTAGCAACGGTGGAGAAACAACATTCGAAGTCGAAGGTATGCAGAATCAGAGTTGATGGTGGAGGAGAGTATGGCAGCAGAGAGAAGTTTCTCAATTATCTGGCACAAGAGGGCATCACTAGGGAAGTATCAGCCACATACTCACAGCCGCAGAATGGGATATCGGAGAGATGCAATTGCACAGTACTGGACCCGGCGCGGTCCATGCTCAAGCATGCTGGGATGCCAAATATGCTCTGGGCTGAGGCCGTAGCCACAGCAGTCTACATCACAAACCGACTACCAACCAGAGCCCTCCCGAACTCGACTCCATATGAGAGATGGACTCGAAAGAAGCCAGACATCTCACACCTTTGTACTGTCGGTTGCTTAGCATTTGCCTGAATCCATGGAGATCTCCGAAAGAAGCTCGATAATCACGCCTACAAATGTGTCCTTCTTGGATATTCGGCATAGGCATCGACGCAGTACCGAGTTATGGATATCACTACGGGCCGAGCCTTCATTGCCCAGGATGTCAAATTTGATGAGGCCATCCTCTACCACCAGCTGTTATCTCAACCAACAAAACTCATGCTCGAGCCAGCCAGTGAGCTTCCAAGTGGTGAGCCTGCTCCTCCTGGTGAACCTCCCCAACAGCTCTTGAAGGCTAAGCCTCGACCAATTAATCCAATTGACGACTCGGATGATGATCTATCACCACCTCCTGATAGCCCGGAGTCAGATCGAATGCTCAAAGAGTTAGAGAGCGATCTAAAAATGACTGCTCCGGCCACATCATCTCGAACTCTGAGTGGAAGGAGCACAATCATCATGGCCATGATGATCGAGCCAGGCCCAAAGACTTACTGTGCTGCCTTGAACTCCGAGAATGCTGATCAATGGAAGGAAGCGATTGGCAAAGAAGTGTCATCAATGGAGAGCCATGGAGTGTTTACCTTTGTTGAGAGGCCCCCTGGAGATGTTAGTATGATCGAGAGCCGATGGGTGATGGGCAGAAAGCATCTAGCCAATGGTCAGACTGAAAAATGGAAGGTCCGACAAGTTGGTCGTGGAGATGAGCAAAAGCCTGGTGATTACAATGACATCACATCTCCAGTCATCGATTCGGCCTCAGGTCGACTTGCCCTCGGGATAGCAGCCAAGCATGACCTTGAGATTGCCGTACATGACATCCCGACTGCTTTTCTCGGCTGCCCTATGCAAGAGACTCTCTATATGCGCCTCCCCGATGGCGAGTGGCCTGATGACCCCTCTTCCCAAGCTCGCCCAATCGTCAAGCTGAATAAGACCTTGTATGGCATCAAGCAGGCAAATAGAGCGTACTTTGAAGAAGTCTTCGAGTTTATTGTCGATGATCAAGGCCTCCAAGCCTCACTTGCAGCCCCTCGTCATTTCTTCGGTGGCACACACGGCAAACACAATGGCGTTCTTATCCCCATGTACGTTGACGATATCATGATCATTGGCAGCCTGGAGCTCATATCTTCTATTGCTTCTCGGCTATATAATCGATTCAAGGCAGCAGGCCATGTACCTGTGCCTGACACCTTCCAATACCTAGGCATGACTGTTACTCGGAATTACAGCAAATGGTCAATTGCCATCGATCACATTGGATATATCAACCGACAACTTGACCGCATTGAGATGGCCAGTGTCCCCAACCGGCAGGGCTGATCTACAGTCACCTGCAGGTTCACCTACAGTCTAGGCCGGGCATCGGTTGACAGAAAGCTGGCCGGCCAGGCATGGAATACGAAATGACTGCGGGCATGCACTCACCGATTGCCACCGGCAGGTGACCTGTCAGGCCTGCATAAGAATCCAGGTTACATGCGAAGCCTGCATACTAATCCAGGGACCTGTGGGTACCGGTAGGTTACCTGTCAGGCCTGCATACGGATTCAGATACCTGTAGGCACCGGCAGGTTACCTGTCAGGCCTGCATACAAATTCAGATACCTGTAGGCACCGGCAGGTTACCTGGCAGACCTGCATACAAATCAAGGTTACCAGCGAAGCCTGCATACAAATTCAGATACCTCTCAGACTTTGCGGTAGCTAGTCATGAGAAATAGCACTGGCAGCAGTCAGCTTTTTTTGCAGGGCCCTGCAGGGCCCGGCAGTCCATAATACAGTCACCTGTATTTTCGCAGTCCGTCCAGGTGAAGATTGTGAGACCTGCAGGCCGGTCAGGTCAATGTGAAGCCGGGCCGGACTGGCCGTCTCAGGACACTGGAGATGGCCAACTGCTGAAAACGCTCAACGCCATTGGAAGTGGGCCACAAGCCCCATGCCATCCAGGCTGATCAGCAGCCCTTTGACACTGGAATGTACCAGAAGGCCGTAGGATCTATTCCCTATGCTGCCCTCGGCACTCGACCAAATATCATGTATGCCATCTCAGTCCTGGGCGGATATGCAGCCCAACCCTCCACGCTCCACTGGGAAGCAATCAAGCACTTGCTCCGCTACCTCCGCGGCACATGTGAGTACAAACTTACAATCTACGATCTAAGACTCCAGCATGATTCCAACTCCATTGTGTGCTACGCCGATGCTGACTTGGGGGGAGAAACAGACTCTAGGGAGTTGACCTCGGGAATCATCATTTTCGCGCTGGGAATTCTCGTGCTCTGGCGATCGAAGAAACAGACCTTAGTAGCCCAGTCGACGATGCAAGCGGAGATGATTGTCACAGCATATGGCAAAGTCCAACTCGACTGGCTTCGAGATGTCATCTCTGAGATTGAGATTGGAGCTGACATGACTCGATGTATCTTCAACAATGGGCTTAATTGCATAACTATGCTGAATTCAGGCAACTCCCAGTCTGACAGTCGACACCTACGACTGAAATATCACACGATTCATGAAGCCATTGCCAAGGGCGAGATCAAGATCAAGCACGTGGCTGGTACGGTGATGCTGGCGAATGCTCTCACTAAGGCCCTTGGGGGAGTAAAACTCGTCGAATTTGCAAAGGAGATTGGTCTAAGGTAGATGGACTAGGAATGGAATTAGGCAGACATTAGACATGGGATGTGGAGGACGAGGAGGAGGATATATGCTTTACTGTTGCTTTCTCTTTTGTCCTATTGGCTGTCTTTGAATTTAGTTTCGTTTCACTTCACTCTCTCTATCTTTTTGAAAGCCTTGGGCTAAAGGGGGAGTGTTGACTAAGAGATTTAGCCTGCAGGCTATTGAGACTGAGGCATGCACGAGATTTAGCGGGCTTGGTACGGAGACTATTTCTCCACCAACCTCGGGGTTGGTGCGGAGACTATTTCTCCGCCAACCTTGGGCTTGGTGCGGAGGCTATTTCTCTGCCAACCTCGGGCTTGGTGCGGAGGCTATTCCCCCGCAAGCCTCTGGCCTGATTAGTGTTTTTCTCTTAGTGCTTTTGCTTAGTGTTTTCTCTTATTGATTCGCACTTAGTGATTGAGATGATTTCTTTCTTTATATATATATGTCTATCTTCTCTCTCTCTGTACAATAGACAGTTCAATGAATCATCATCTCCCTCACCCTCATTTGATTGTCTCAACACGCTCGTACCCAATGCGGCTCATGAGTTGACCAGTACATGTAGTGAGCTTAACGCCAGTCTCTCCTTACATCCCTACCAACATTCGAAATACCATCCAACATGAGTGCACGCACAGTTCTTGTTGCGTTGACAATCATTGTGACAACCTTAGCCGCAGCCGCTGATGCTAGCGATGACTTTTCGAACAACCCTTTCTCCGATCTAGCGCCATATGCAAATGCTTACATCCCGACATCCCTTGGTGGAAATGCTGATCGCTGTCGCGTAGACTACTGGCGCTTTTCGGAAAGTAATTTGCTAAACAATTCATGAGCCAGTCAAGTTGAGTGCCCACATCAGCTATGCTTTAACGTGATCCGATCTTGGATTAACAGTGGGCTGGCTGGATAACATCATCTTCGCAATGGCGCCTTTGGAGATTCTTACTGCTATTGTAGCTGCCATTCGAGTCAGCGGTCCTCCGTGGCTTAGGGCTGTTGTCGGAAGTGCTCGGGAGAATCGTGCTACTGCTGAGATGGAATTGATGTCCTCCACCTCACACGAGTTTTGCGAGCTGTGGAACCGCGAAGGAATCGTTAGGACGATGGGGAAGCCTCAAAGTCCAGCAGATAATATATCTTGCAGATCAGAAAGACACGGACACATTTGGACTGCATACAGTAGAGACTGCAATCAAGGCTGGGCTTCTCATGGCTGAACTTACGTATTTGAAGAACTCGGAGTTATCCACTAAGTGAATTGTGAATTGCTTTATTTACTGACGACAATTACGCTGGCAGCGTATGAAGATCCCTTGGCATCCCGGTTTCGGGGGCTAATTGTAAAATCGAGCGCTATAAACCGGAAATTTATCTTCGCCTATACCAAATTGAAACTATTTTGGCACCTACGAAAAAGAAGTTCTGAGGATTTGGAACACAATGCCGTTTTGATGTCTGTGACCACACAGAAGAAGCCTACATTAACCAATGGAGTCCCGCTTTCGGAGACTGCACAACGGAAGTCTACCTTAACCAATGGAGCCCCGCTCTCGGAGACTGCACAACAGGATTCTGCCCCTAGTATATTGCTGAATCTTCACGGTAGCAGTAAGAGCGGGGAACTTTATATGGCTGTTCTCTATGGCATAGTTCTTCAATTCGGAATGGTAGTTTTTTGCGGATTCTCAGTTTATCATCTGGAGTTTAGCTAGCGATTCCCTAAGAACGGTTGCCCTGTACAAGGATACGCATTTCCAATAATGGCAACCGGGACCATCATCCTCATGATTGGGATGCTCATTTATTCCGCTGTTGTAGAGCAAAGTGCCGTAGAGACAGAGTATGCGTTGGTGCAGCCAGAGGACTCTAATATCATGACCGCAACTGGGACCCCAGAACCAGGAATTTTTTTACTGTGGTTACAGAAAACTCACACTGTCAGCGACCAGGCTTTTGATTCATTCGTCCTGTTTGGACAGTCTTCTGGTCGGTGCGACCGCATTCTGACATCTCGGAGGCAAGGAAACATAAAAGCAACCCCGTCAGCGTACCCTTCTAAAGAATCCCATCCAAGAAGCTCCAGTCCTATCTCAGCCACCAATACAAACCACCCAGTCAACCTACGAACATGGGTTGAAATACGTGAAGAAGATAGCCTTGAACCTTACGGAAGCGTTCACCCTACTTGGAGTATTCCTCGGACTGTGTGGTTTCATTCTTCAGTTCCAAGACCTGCGCGGTATGAACTGGTCAGCATCGATCGTGCAGCTAGTAGGCATACTTTTGATGACGATCTGGCGAGCATGGATTCGGCGCGGATTGACTGCAAACCCTGTGTTGAAATATGGAAGGGGAGAACCGTGTGAATAGACTTAAGATACAGAGACTGGAGAGCAGGAGAAAGACTCGAGATATATACAAGGTAGTTGGGTGCCTTATGCCCTACCGGCTGTGTGCCTTGATATTAGCTCAGCTGAAGCTCAGCTCGGTCAGGTTCATGCAACACCCTGTTCCTGAACGATTGCGCGAGCATCATGTAATGGATTGGTTGGCATTAAGAGTTGCCAAGCGCAGTAACTTTTGGCCGGCGGCGGATGAGAAGACTGCAAAAAATGATTCGGGCGACGGACATCTTGACCTTAGTGAGCGTTTGGCTTGGGAAATATTAACAAATGATAACAATACTGCATTGGAAGTTGGGAGAGTGGGGAGCCTAGGAACCCAGAGGTGCATTCAGGATCTCATTTGGAGCCGTATTCGGAATTAAATCCAAAGGTGGCGCAGTACGCATTAAACATAAGGTGACACTTAGGGCAACTCACAAATTGGGCTGAACCAGCATCCACATTGTCTATTGTAATTGCAGATTCTATTGAAACTGTCATGAACACTCTATTTGATGATACTGAACACACGATATTCACCTGGTCTCTGAAAGTTAAGATGGGCGATACTGCAGACAGCCATAGGAATATACACTTTACAGTTGACAAGAATAAAGGAATGTGGGAAATAGACGCGACATATATACAGGCAGCATTGTCGCTGTGGCTTTTTCATATCTATGAGATCCAAGATAAGAGCAAGCAAGAGGAATTTGGGAATGACTGGTTGCGAAAAGACAAGAGTCTAAAGTGAAAAATTATTAGATTGTTAGGTACCGGTGAATCTAAGGCCTTACGTAAGGGTATACAGTGGTGGGTTGGAGATGTGGTATATGGAGACGTTAAATCCAAAAGCGATGTTAGCAACAATATCCGACAGAGTCCAGAATTCACCGGTCCTATAGGGTTTGTAGGTGTCAAGCCAAACGACAACAGGCTTGCAGATGGTACGCCTGATCAGTGTCCCCAACCGGCCGGGCTGACCTACAGTCACCTGCAGGTTTACCTACAGTCTAGGCCGGGCATCGGTTGACAGAAAGCTGGCCGGCCAGGCATGGAATACGAAATGACTGCGGGCATGCGCTCACCTATGGGCACCGGCAGGTGACCTGTCAGGCCTGCATAAGAATCCAGGTTACATGTGAAGCCTGCATACTAATCCAGGGACCTGTGGGTACCGGTAGGTTACCTGTCAGGCCTGCATACGGATTCAGATACCTGTAGGCACCGGCAGGTTACCTGTCAGGCCTGCATACAAATTCAGATACCTGTAGGCACCGGCAGGTTACCTGTCAGACCTGCATACAAATCCTGGTTACCTGCCAAGCCTGCATACAAATTCAGGTACCTCTCAGACTTTGCGGTAGCTAGTCATGAGAAATAGCACTGGCAGCAGTCCGCTTTGTTTGCAGGGCCCTGCAGGGCCCGGCAGTCCATAATACAGTCACCTGTATTGTCGCAGTCGGTCCAGGTGAAGATTGTGTGACCTGCAGGCCGGTCAGGTCAATGTGAAGCCGGGCCGGACTGGCCGTCTGAGGACACTGCGCCTGATAATGAAACCTCAGGTAATTACCGTCCAAAAAATTCAGCAGCCAGAGATAATTCTAAATTTCTAATATTATGTTCTAGATCCTCTGACAGTTGTGTCAAACGTATCGCTGGAATCTTCACTCGCGCAACGTATCTTTTCATCATTCATGTGGGCGATTGCGAACAACGTTCCAGTTGAAAAACTCGACCTGAAGGATGAAACTTCAACTATGCGAGGAGACCTATTCGAATAGACGATCCAGAGGCTTTGCTCTCTTTGGGACTTGAGAACAAAGTGCTCACCTTAATCGCCAGCGCTATACAACAAACCGGATTGGGAAGTTTACAAGGGGTGTATATGTGCATCATTCCGCCCCTGAGTTGCTCAAAGAAACTGCCAATAGACACCATTGTCAAATTCATACGTCAGTGCATGCGGGAACATGAGATTCTAGGACACTGGGAGAGAGTTGTACCGGTATATATAAGATTGTTCCAGGATGCAAACCGTTAACAACACACCCTATTTTCCGGAAGGTTACAGCCGTTTTGTTACACCTCGTTTGGTCTGTCAGCTACACATAGAAGCGGCGGGAGAATCAAAAGCGCACAGATGGTGTTGAAGAGTTGAGGAAGAAGGAAGAGATATTAATCGAATTTGGTATGCTAGAGGACACGAATTCTCTGTCTGCTCTCATACAAAACTTCAGAGAGTTATATCGAAAGGGCCACAATTTTGACCTACCAGAAGATTCCGTACCCCTCATGCCACTACCAACGAAGGACTCCGGCGATGTACACGGTTTCTTCTGTTGGACCAATTCTGGCGTAGAGGGAAGCGTACGTCGACTTATGGTGCAGCTGCCAAATTGGTGATGCGTATATTGACTTGTCTATTCATCTATTTGACACGTACACAAGAAGTAGAGTGAATGCGGCTCCGCCGCTCAACCCTAACACCACGTGATGACCGCACTCAAAGTCCACCCAACATCTTCAACCACCCCAAGGTGTTCTCAAGGATTAGGGCTCCGAGATTATTGGATGTCATGAAAGATATTGTAGTCGGATGTGCTAATGAAAGAGATATTTTGGTAGGACTCCACTTCTTATGCAGCAGTACTGTAAGTTACCCGGAAGTCAGCCATTCCAGGGAAGTTGGCCAAATGAGCGGACACGCGCGAAGAAGACAATTCCATCGATTTCACCACCATCAAGCATCCTATCATCACCAAACTTGAAAGAGAGTTACTCCACATGGCAAAGAAGAAGAAAAGAAACACCTGAGTACAAAGAACTAAGCTCTTTGATGATCAACCCTACTAACTTTCACTAGAATTCACCATCTACCCCGCTATTGGCTTTACTCTAAACCAACCGACTTTCTGTTCCTCAATGTCATCTCAAGTGGTCTATCTGGAGGTCTTGGATTTGGCTTTGATGGAGTATTGAGTACTGGTTGAACCGGAGAATGGGCAGTGGAAGAGAGTTGATTGTTGAAACTCTCCCATTCTGAGTCTGAATCGGATTTTGCCTTTCTACTACAAATCGCCGTTATTTGCAAAAATATTTAGCACAGACTCTACAATCAGTAGGAATGAAGGACCTGAACTGTCTTGCTTTTCCACTTATTTTGTGTAGCCGGTTGATTTCTTTTGGTAGCAGCTTTTTCCGCAGTTTTCTTTGCAGTTTTTCAGCAGCAACTTGCTCCTTTGCCAATTTCGCATTACGTAGCTTCATGACCTCCTCCACTGTAATTACACGAGCTTTTGTAATTACTCTGCAATCTGTCTTCGCAGCTGTCTTTCCTTGGTATCGCTTATTGATATCTTCCACTTCGATAGTCTTTATCTGCGCAGTCGTTAAAGCTAGTGTTAGCAACTGTTCTGGACCGTCGCTTCGGGTCCGGGTCCAGGTTGGAACTGAACCGGCTCCAAATTGGCGGTCCGGGGTGTCAATATACCCGAACTGTTCATTCGGGTACAGTTCAATAGGACACTTACTACCCGTCTGAATTGGGTGGGTACTCAGTCGGTTGTCCCGTGGGTCCATCTGTAAATAGGTATAATGTGCTTGCTTTTGAAATTTGATAATAGTTCTCAACCAAAACGATTATTTGACATCGAGGAATCACATTTTGCATGTTTTGCAGGTTGCAATATCGACAATATTTGAATTCATGTGTTTCCTTTCATATTTTGTATTTTTGACCTTGGAGGAGGTCAATAGTGCAATTATACGCTCAAATATCCATCCGACGCCTTCATTACCCTATATACATTTCCAGAAATTGATGACCCTCAGTTAATGCTAGGTTGACAGTCATTTTCAGAATGGCGCTGTGACCGTGTCACTTTCGCTATTGCCTTCAATGGCTGCCTTTACGTCTGTTACGGATAACAGTGAGCAAATCACTTACCAATTACCTTATTTATAAGACCAAAAATCTTTGAGGCTCCATTGACACTGATTTTCAGAATGGGGAACTGAACGTGTCGCTTGCTCGTTTGCTCATAAAGGCTGCCAATATGTTGGTTATGCATAACAGCAAGCATATTCCTTTCCAATTACCATACTTACATTACCAAAAAGCATAGACGCTCTGTTGACGATCAGTTTAAGATGATAGTGAAATTGACACTAACCATATTGCAAATAAAGGTGGCCAAACTTAGATTATGGGTAAATGCCGTAGCACAACCCTTGGATTATACAAGATTCAATGCCCATAATTCTCAATGCTCTGTTGTGGCTTTGTTGACACTTATTTTTAGGTGTAGCGATATCAACTCTAACCATATTTCCCAACAAGGTAGCCAATACTTCAATCATGAATAAATGCCATAGCACAGCCTTTGGATGACACAAGATGCAACACCCCAAATCGTTGACATTCTGTTGACACTCTGTTGACGCGGTGTTGACGCTCTGTTGAAGCTCTGTTGACGCTCTGTTGACGCTCTGTTGACACTCTGTTGACGCTCTGTTGACACTCTGTTGACGCTCTGTTGACGCTCTGTTGACGCTCTGTTGACGCTCTGTTGACGCTCTGTTGACGCTCTGTTGACGCTCTGTTGATGCTCTGATGACGCTCTGTTGACGCTCTGTTGACGCTCTGTTGATGCTCTGATGACGCTCTGTTCACGCTCTGTTGACGCTCTGCTGACGCTCTGTTGACGCTCTGTTGACGCTCTGTTGACGCTCATTTTCAGGTGCGGCGACATCGACATTTACGATATTCCCTATACAGGCAGCCAATACTTCGATGATGGGTAAATGCCGTAACATTGCCCTTGGATCATACATGATGCAACACCCGGATTCATTGACGCTCAGTTGACGCTCTGTTGATGCTCTGTTGACGCTCATTATCAGGTGAAGTGACATCGAGATTAACGATTTTGTCTATGAAGGCAGCCAATACTTCGATTATCGGCAAATTCCGTAGCACAGCCCTTGGATTATACACGATGCAACGCCCAAATTCGTTGACGCTCTGTTGATGCTCATTTTTGGAATGGGGCTGTGACCATGTTGCTGTCTCTTTTGAGCATAAAAACTGGCAAAACGTCGATTATGGGTAAATGCCGTAGTATAGCCCTTGAATTAAACTAGATGGAACACCCAAGATTGTTGAGGCTCTGTTGACGGTGTGTTGAAGCTCTGTTGAAGCTCTGTTGACGCTCTGTCGCCGCTCTATTGAGGCTCTGTTGATGCTCATTTTAAGGTGAAGTGACATCGAGATTAACGATTTCGCCTATTAAGGCAGCCAATACGTCGATTATGAGCAAATTCTGTAGCACAGCCCTTGGACTATACAAGATGCAACACCCAAATTCGTTGATGCTCTGTTGACGCTCATTTTCAGAATGGGGCTGTGACCATGTTGCTGTCTCTTTTGCACATAAAGGCTGCCGATACGTCGATTATGAGTAAATGCCATAGCATAGCCCTTGGATTATACAAGGTGCAACACACAAGATTGTTGACGCTCGGTTGACGCTCTGTTGATGCTCTGTTGACGCTCTTTTGATGCTTAGTTGACGCTCTTTTGATGCTTAGTTGACGCTCTGTTGATGCTGTGTTGGCACTCTGTTGACACTAATTTTCAGGTGAAGTGACATCAACAAAAACTGTATTGCCTATAAATGCGGCCAAAACTTCGATTATGGGTAAAAGCCGCAGCATAGCCCTTGGATTATACAAGATCCAACACCTGAAAACGTTGATGCTCTGTTGACGCTCATTTTCACAATGGGGCTGTGACCATGTCGCATTCCCTTTTGCCCATAAAGGCTGCCGATACGTTGATTATGGGTAAATGCCGTAGCATAGTCCTTGGATTATACAAGATGCAACACCCAAGATTGTTGACGCTCTGTTGACGCTCTGTTGATGCTCTGTTGACGCTCTGTTGACGCTCTGTTGACGCTCTGTTGACGCTCTGTT
>Ga0307512_10004451_pt1 | contig 15341 bp, 26 predicted proteins | sample 14_EM_MG_FD_200267 | JGI IMG/M metagenome (GOLD analysis project Ga0307512, IMG submission 200267) | Populus trichocarpa ectomycorrhiza microbial communities from riparian zone in the Pacific Northwest, United States - 14_EM | ecosystem: Host-associated > Plants > Roots > Unclassified | place... | reverse complement strand
TATCTTTGACAGAAGCTGCACCAGCGTGTTATCACCCCGGTCCGTCCGATTCCTAAAAGTCGGCAGTGCTAGCAAAATGTCCTTGACCATGATTTGCACATCCGGAGGTGGGGCATTGGGAAGGGCCTATCGTCTCGAAGCGTGAAGGCGGACACTGACATAGAGGGGAGAAGACTCACGCCAATGATACCTTCTACAAGGATTCGATCCGACGAACGGCTAATAGCGATATTGAGGGGTCCAATGTTCCTTGCCAGGAACTTAAGGACAAGCGTTCGAAGCTGTTCTCGGTTCCCTTGATCATCTTCAGTCCACGACAATTGATCACACAGCACGCTCAGAGTAACACTAGGTTCGATTGCTAGATGCTGCTCCAGTCCTTGTTGGATGTGAACGATCTCCTCTGGGTCATCTGATTCCTCAACGTGTGAATGCCTTACGACGGTCCGGAGGGTGGGGTTTGTGCTTACCACACTGAAGCAGCTGGACCAAAACATCGACGTTCCGTTTCAATATTCCCTTGTCTTCCTTTGACGCCGCCACAATGGCTTTATACCCTTCAACTCGAACCTGACCCAAAATCTTTGGCCGACGCAGACAAGACAAACTGGAGGGGCGATACTCACCTCAACCGATGGATCTTCACACAGGTCATACACGGCGTTCACTACGTCGTCCTGCATCTCCGGGACCTTCTGGATATAACGGGGCAGATCCTCAGCTGCCGTTCGTTTGTTCTCAACGCTTTCCGACTGCGTGTAACCCAGCAGCCTCAGTAAATCATCCCTGTCCCCACTCTATATGAAGGCAAGGTTGTCGAATACAGTGACGAAATTGGGGAAGATGTGTGAAAGACTCACGGTGTGTTCTGAGGGGTGATCTCCCTGACGCGACATTGTGTCTGTTACTTGTCAAACTATCCGCAAGTCCCTCGAAAAGATTCGTTAAAGTGGTGATAAGGCCAATGAATCGCAAATCCAGGGGCTTGAAAGAGAACGTGGAGGAAACACGCTCGGAGTAAGTTCTTCCCGATTTACCGTGAGACTTTGGGATCACCGGTCACACGTGACGTGCACGCTCATCCTTAGGGCCGGGTCAATTCCGGAAATTGTGAGAAATAAACATGTTCAAGCACTGGTGAATGGACAGTTATGGACAGGGTAACATAGCACATCAGTCTCGTTTAAGCGAGAGCATCCAAGTGTCCAGCCTCGAGTCTAAACAACTCCTCGAACTCCTCCAGTCCCTCACCAATGACACCGAAAGCCTCCTGCACAGTCCTACCTAGAAAGTCCAATTCCTGAATGACTCCCTTCATCGTCAAAGCGTAAGCAAAGAATAAGAGCTGTCTCGACCCCTTTACGTCTCGGTTTTTTACCACATCGAGGTCCCTGATCGCATCGACCAAACGTTGCTGCGACTTCGCCGCGGGAGGAAGATATGGAGGTAGTGGGGCCTTCAACCTGAAGGCGGAGGCTAATACGGAGAAATAGAGGATGATGTTTCCAACCATCTCCCGTCGCTCCCGATTCACAGGAAGAATAAAATCGCGACGAACGGTCTGAAGGATGATAACTTAACAATATTCGACAAAATGTTGGAGAAAGCTTACTGTGTGCCACTCTTCCCTCGATGTCACACACCTCATACTGTGCAATTTATCCAGGATACTCTGCAAACTGGTCAAAATCGATCGGTACAATTGCACGGGGAACGGTCCCTTCAACCGAGGTTCGTGCTGGGTTTGGGAGAGCAGTTCTTGTAACTCGATCAGCTGGAGCTGCAAGTGAAGTTCCATGGACATGAAATGTTGGATGGAGTGTGACATTCGGATTCTGTTGCGCCTTAGAAGCGTGGAAGACTCCGTAGGGGTCTGAGGAACTGGTGTATGGGTCAAAGCTCCATCTTCATCGAAGAAACTATCAGCATCGTCTCCCGTGGAGTTGAAGGCCACCAAACGGGTATATAACCACCCAATATTCAGACAGAACCTGAACGACACAAAATCAGCGTCGACATCAACAACGATTCAAGAGACACCACTCACTCTCCCAAGGCTCTGCTTAACTCCCTTCTGGCCTCTGTCGGCCACCAGTACCTAGAAACGATGCCGGCCCAGACAACACCAACGGTAACCGAGATGGACCGATCCATAGCAAGCCGAGTCACGTTTCCGTCTTGTTCTTTGATATTGTAGCTACAAAATAGTTCAGTCGTCTCCATAGATCTCAGATATGAAGAACTGCAGACGCACCTGTATAGGCACACTAGGTTATATGCCAACAAAACGAATCGGGCGGAGGCTGCGTAGGTCGGCTTGGCAACGATATAGTAGAAACAAGGTATAGAGAAAAAAAAGCCAAAGATTGACAGTATGACTGGTCTCTCCGGGAACGCCGCCCATATTCCAGCGGCAGTGAAGGCACCAAGCCTGTGTACGTGTGAACGTTCCGATTAACACCCCAATGAGAGCACTTACAGTGTTCCGAGAATACGGTGTACGCTCAGGAAGTTCGTCTGCGAGATATAGGACCGTAAATTAACAGCGCAATGAGTAGATCAAATGACGCACTCCTCCAGTCGTTGGGGACATAACGATAAAAAACTGTAACCTCACGTCAGGACACCTCCACGTGCAAAATTTAAGGAATCATACCGAGACCAATGCCCATTCACCCCTATATTCAGTGAAGATTGGCCGAGTGGTATTAATGAATCCAGGGGCAGCCAGCGCAGCAGTGGCCACCCCGACCTTCACGGCGTATTTGATATCAGGTTGCCTCAACCGATCTCCAATCACCCAGAGTGTTTGTTTAACCCTTCCCCAGAAGGTGAGGCTCGATCTCTTTGGTGTGAGCACCGTATTCGGAGCGTGTGGACGGATTTTAGGGAAGTAAGCCTGACGCCGTTTGGAATCGTTGTCCTTTCGTAACATAAAGGATGCTACAGGAGAAAATTAGGAACGCCACGTTATGAGAATGGAACCGAACGAACATATCCTACGAACAACGTGTCTGCTCCTCTCGGGGGTGGAGAGTCGATTCTTCCATGACCACACCTTGCTACGGAAGAATTGCTTGATGTCACCCATTCTCCGTTTGAACCAATTTCCGCGGGCGGCGGCTGCACGCCGGTAACTGGTAACCCGGGACATTGCATCCACCAGCGATGTCAACTCGGCTGCAAATTCTTGTAGAGTGAAGATGAAGCTGAGTCGTGGTAATCAGCGAAGGGAAAATATTGCGAAGAGGTGCGGTAGACCCACAAATAGACCAAAAACACGTTCTCGTGTTCGGTGCCGGATGTCAAAAGAATATTGTCGCCGAGGGAAGATTCGAGCGAGTGGTAAGAGGCAGAAGAAGAGGTCCTCCTGCTGTACAACTGGACAACGGCCTGGTTCGAAGTGCTGTCGAACGTAAAGAGGGCTCGTTCGATGTCTTCTATAAGCTGGTCGAACTCGCCTATTTTCAAGTTGTCCCTCTTCATCTTTTTCAAAGTGGCGGTGCAGATAGATGAGAGTGCTTTCAAAGGGGGGCCCAGCTCCCCAACGATGTCGCCAAAGATATCGACTGCGGCGCCTAAAAGCTGCGATTCGTCTTCCATCGAGGCCGCTGGTGCCTTCCCTTTAACTTGTGCGACCATTGGAACGGGTGCGGGTACAGGTTCCGCTCTACCTCTTCCTTGAAGCGCGTGGTATTTCTTGGTGATATCATACTGGAAGTTTGACCCGCTGCGGAGACCGTTAAGATGTTGAGCCAGCCTGTTCATGCTGTCTACTGCATCCTCGTACGCCTTAGCGAGAGTATCAGAAGTTGCGGAGTTGGGAACCATTTCCGTCTTGGCGTCTGAGAGATTGCTCTTGAGTGATTTAAAACTCGTTTGGTGATTCTGGACCGCCTGGTGCAGCTTTTCCCGACTCTTCATGGGTGGTTCCTCTAACAAGAACGAGCAGACGAGCGTGGAAAGGAGTGTGGAAAACGAATCGAGGGTCTTGTGCATGTCATCCTGCAGCTTCTTCGTCCCAGTCTGAGGCCAAAGGGAAAAGCAAACGACATTGGAGACGACCGATCCAATCAAGACGGTGAATGACACCTCGAGAAGTGTCTCCACCCCACCTTCCTGCACAACGCTGCAATATTATGAGTACTCTTATACTTTGGTTCCGGAGGAAGGACATACACGACAAACAAGATAATGGACGTCATACTACAAGCTATAGGAGTGGTCAGAAACGCCCTATTGCGATTGAAGGTCGAATAATTTACCTGTGTTGAAGGACGGTCGCCCCATCCAAGATTTAGTCCATGCAAGGGCAGACATTCCAACTCCAACCCAAAGGATAGCCAAAGTGTCTGCGAGCCAGTCGAAACCTTCGTACTCCTCCAGTGACCAGTACGTAGACATGCTACTCAGGGAAATGAATCCCGCAAAGAGCACACCGAGCAGACAATACCTGTCGGCTTCGAACATCCCACCAATGGTTTTAGCGGGATTGAAATAGACAGCCCTGGATATGGGTCGGCTCAGAGTTCTTAATTGATTCAAAGGCTTGGGCTTACATAGTCGTTACCATGTGCCCTGACTTGGACGGTGCGCTCTCGTCTTCCGTCGATCCGACGGAGCTTATCAGACTCGAAAGAGTCGGGTTGAATGTAAATAGTGATCCCAAAAAGTACGCGACCGCACACTTGAGTACATTCCGCTGGAGCGGAGTGAGGGGCGGCAATTTCCACTTCCAAAACCGGCGCCGCTTCTGCGGTGGCAGGGCAGAGATTGGGGTGGAAGGGGAGGAAGAGTTTTCAGAATCGGATTCGGAGTCGTATCCAATCGTCGAAGCGTCGTCAGATTCATAACCATCCTCCACGAAAGCACGCTGCAGGGGCGGTACACCGGGGGCAGGCGACTCCGAGCGGGTGGCGAGGTCCGTGGTTTGTTGGAAGGGAGACGGGACAGTACTCTCGCTCGCAGATCCCCTCAAAAAGTTCTTGGTGCGCATCTGTCCCTCATTCTCCATCCTCTGCTCAAACACCGACCATTCACGCTTTGAAGACTGCTGGTTGAAGGAAGCAAACATCGTTCCAGGTCTCGTGCGGGATGTGCTCTTTCCTCTTCGTAGGGGGGATGCCGATGAGGAGACAACACGATTCCCAGGTCCTAGGCGCGTTAGATGCGATTGCTCCATATTGGGGGAAGGAATGCCGAGGGTGTGGATACTTTCATTAGAGCCGACGGGGTTGGATGTGGACGCCTCCAAAGGTCGGTAGGGGTTATCCATGACGTTTGTTGGGCACGAACGACTCAGAAACAAGTCCTGAATATCTGGAGAAGGTGGTCGTCTTGACGGGGCCGGCAATGCGGCCCTCGAGGCGGGGGTCCTTTCCAATTCCATTGATCCTTATGAGGAACAGGTCGCGGTCGCAGTTGGATCGGCAGTTTCCGCAACCCGTAAATAGCGAAGGTACACCTCATTGACGGAACGCGGATTATATTTTCATGGAATAAGATAATAACACGCAGGGAGCGATGAACTACATGCGCAAAACGACAAAGCTATTAGATCATGCCGGTCCGAGGAGGTACAGCTACTGGTGGTGGACGATGGGCCGAGCTGCCGGGTCGGTCCCTCGATCTTGGGGGAGGAGTATGTCTCGTGATAATATGCGAGTTTGTAGTCGGCGCTGCTGATTCCCGCAATGACGCATTGGACCTGGCCCTCAGAGATTCTACCGTATTATGTCTCGGCGTAACCTTTCGAGGGGTCGGTGCCGGAAGGGATGGTATCCCACCCTCGTTGAGTAGGGCGTCGATCGTGGAGCTGGCGGGCGTACTCGAGCGCGAAGGTTCTACGTCCGTGAGTGACGACAAATTATCCGAATCTGTCGTCGTCTGACGTGTCGGCGCGGCAGGAGAGCGCGAACGGACCGGTGTGGGAGATGGGGTGATCGTTGGTGGGGAAAATACTGGTTCCGAGTCAACGCGTGCGGGAACCGGGCGAAGGCGAGCGGCTTCCTTCGGCTTCTCAACAAGAAGCTCCTGCAGGAGAAAACGGAAGTCGAGTCCGAACTCTTCCAGTAGCTACAATACTGATAAGTGTCATAACAGATCGGTAATAGCAATGACGGACCTTTTTGCTTTGGGTATACGTGATTGTTAAGGCCCCTTCAACGGTTTTCGGATCAACGTCCGAAGTGTAAACCTGTTTCCTGAACATGCTGGCAAACTCCTGGATCTGGAATTTTGTCCAATCGATGAAGGCTATACCCGTAGCGCGTAAGATCCAAACATCCGCGGAACTATATGTCGCGAACATACCGCTCGCCATATCATTCTCCTTGAAGCTTGCTAAGAACCAGTCGGCAGTATGCTTGATTCCAGTGAAAATCACGACAGCAAGATCATTTATGTACTGCTCAACGGCTCCCTCGAAACGAATCATCCTGACTCGCTTTTTTGTTACCTCCGATCGCGCAGCGAGGAGGGTTGATCGAGCAGCTGGACCAGCACCTAATCGCAACAGAAGCGAGATTAACTTAACAACAGTCGTCTTGCGATTTTCCAAAGCAGAGAGCGAGTGTATCAGGGCAGCGGTCAGAGACGCTTTCAGAGGTGCTAGTTTTGTGTTAAGGGTTGGCATCGTTGGAAGCTTTCCCTCGCCTAAGAACACCATAGGTTATCGATGGATGATAGTGTCGAGAAGAGTATCTTACCTTCTTCGACCAGTGAAACTGCTTGCTCCCACTCTCTGAGTGCGATCGCAACGGTCAACTTGTCAGCAAAATCGCCAGCCCAGCGAGCGTCTCCTTCTGCTTTGTCCTGTGCACTCGGCCCCATACCAGACTTTTGTACCAGGTCTGTCATCCAATCTGGCATAGAGGGCAGCTTCTCGAATGAGTGCGAGCCACTCTACTGGTTGGTTAGTGACTCGAATAGTCCAGAGGGGAGTCAAAACCATACATCACCGGAAACCCATAAGGACTTCCGTCGTTCATGCTCGCCCTCTCGTTCCTTCCGCCGTTTAGCCGCAAGGTCTTCTGCAACGGACCGGAAAGTTGCCAACAGGATCTTCTTGTCCCCAGCTCCCTCCGTCCTATAGACGTGCGTTTCCTTCCCATGCCGGATCTTGAAAACGTTCGTCATATCTCAAGGTATGGGGTCAACAAACGGAACCCATTGGTCCACAGTGCACACCCACTTGCGGCATCCTTGAAGTCTAACACCAGCATCTCACCGAGCATCCAGCACCTCTCCGCAACAAGCTTTTCGTTCTCAGTATTATTCCTCCGCCTTCTCCGTCGAGCTACGAGAACCGCGTCGTCCAAAACGACGAACTTGACGGCGTGATCGACCTTGTAAGTGGCCGCATTCAAGGCCAGCACACCGTCCATCTCCGTGATAATGTGGCGTCCGGGCATGGTCGGTACATATTTAGCCGCACCTTCAATCTGCGAGTGAAGGTTTTGCATTTGGTTGGCGTAGAGTATGCGAAGGTCAGCCACAGAAGACCGGACGTTGCGACGACGATCTGGAAATCCATCAACAATCACGAAACTCGGGAAGAAATTGTGCATAGTTACCTGCTACTGATGTTGACTCTTCGATGTGTAGTAACGAGGGCATACTTTTCCATTCGGCGAGACTATCCTTGAATTCGAGCATCTCGTTCTCCAACACGTTGATTTCCTTTGAAACGAGCATAAAATCGGCATAGCTGAACACAACGTGTCAGCCACCTATACAACCAACAGTCTCGCGCGCGCACTTCTTGAATACATTGCGCTGGAGTTCTGCTGCCACGTCCGCCTTCGCGTTCCGAAGCTGGGACTGCAGCGATAGAAGTTCAGATTCGGTGGAACTTGAAAGCTTCAACTTGATATCTGGCACGAAAAATGCTTAACGTTAGAGTTTCGGAGAAACACATCCTTACTCACAAACATCCGGATCGAAATCTTGTTTATCCAGCAGCTTGTTTTCAGCGACCCTAGCGTCCTCCTTCTGCTTCTCCCTCTTAATCCTCAGACTTCCTTGACTTTCCGACCGTGCGTGAGTAGGCCTAAAGCCTGCGGGAATGCTAGGCAGAGCAGGGATATTTTCTGTCGGTTGCGGAACAGAAATGTCTGCATATCGCGTTGACATCCGCCGCTTGATCTTATCGTCGACTCGGGATTTACGCGCATCTGTGTTGCTTCGCTTTACGTTTCGAGAGGAGAGTTGTTTCTGGAGTTTGGGCCCTGTGGACTTGCCGGTCCGCAGGGATGTGGGTTGTGCAGGAGCCATGGCACCAATTCCCACGGGTGCTCGTCCGCCTTGTTTTACTTGGAACGATGATTGCAATGCTAGAGGCCCTCTGTTATTATGCCGGATCACCTATTGAACTGTATCCAGTATCTCTCCGTTACGTCTCTCTTCGCTTGACTTCACCGACCTGATACCATGGCATCCACAAATGGCGTCAACGAGTACTGGATCCCGAGAACTTAGGAGGGGTGGTCATCCGAGGAACATACCATCCTTTGGACCCCTCTACGTCATTTCTTTCCTCAAAAATGATGTCAATCTACAATCCTGGCGACAGAGACAACCCCTCTATGCGCAGAGAAACCAATCCAAACTGTATAAAAACTCGGTCGCTCGCCCACTCTCTTCCCTTCCCCAGTTCTCTTCCTCTCTCGGTCAGTGGGACGCTCTGCTCCAGGCTGGCAGCCAACCACCCCAGTGTTAACCCGACTACAGACCCTAGCGGGTTAGCGGGAGGCTCTCCCCTTGCGACCCTGATTGAAGTGGTTTTCGTCAAGGGCACCCTCCTTATGGGACTTGGCTCGTCCTCGCCCGTCGTAGATGAGATGACCCTGCACGCCCCTGATTGAAGCGGTGCGATGGGAGAGATCGAGCTGTAGTGTAACGTAGAACTACGTAGGGACGGTGGCATCGCCTGGATCTCTGGGGAGTTATGACGGTCTGTGGGGAACCGCAGACCGTATACCCTTAGTCCGGGGTTTAGAACCATTGATCCTCTCACTCTCGCTAGTGTCGAGTTGTGGGCAGGGCGATGCCACCTGAAGGACTAACCGTGGTGTGTCGGTGAGACACGGGCAAACCATCTCGGGCCTCGCTATGTTATACCCTAGCAGGTTACACCCGCTGAACCCATTCGAGTGGTTTAGAGGTGTTACGAGATCGGATGCGCCTCGGTTTTTTTTTTTGGAACCTGAAAAAAATTAAGCTCAAGCTCAAGGTTCTCCAGCAATCACTGCTATTGGCCAGGTATGTGGAAAGTTCGATGTTAAACGTTAAACGTGAGACGCTCATGAACACGCACTTGAACAGATCCAGGATAATCATTCGATAACGTACATAGGTTGAACGACGGGTATGGATTGCACAGAAATAGATTCAGCCGTTACAGATGATGATCCACGTGTGTTGTACAGATGCAGTAGATAGCTAGATGAGATGCGTATGCAACAAAATTAATTGAGGTCATTGGGGGAAAGACCCAAAGGCAACAGGGTCTTATCGGCAAGTGCGGCCTTATGCCATTGTCTCGCGTTCAGCTATAACATGTGCGTCAACCGCTATGCGAGTGTCATAGAATGGAGAGAAACAAACGTGATCAAGCGCCTGGGAAACAGATAAAATGTTCATATGCTCAACGATTTCATCTCCGTCCTGGATAGGGCGGAATGAGGAAAGAAAGGGTGGCCTATGAGAACGTACGCACCTGAACGTCAAAACCAACGCCTCGAACTGCCAGACGGAGGTCTCTGGGAACTTGTGAAGGGAACACAAGGACATGGATTGGTGGTGCGAAGGGTCTCGACGGTCCGAGGGAGGAAACGAGCGCCTGAAAATGAGTAAGTATGGCATTACTTTCGGAGGCGGGGGCCTACCTTTGCAGTTGCAAGGGCCAATCGGATATCTTCCCGCTTACCCCGAGCCCCGGCGCCGACGAGAACAAATACTTCCGATACACTGTCCAGAATGAAGACGCTATCCTCGAGCGGCAGGTTTGCCGTGGTGGAGATATGCGTGAACTAGGATAGATCAGCCTCTCTCCGGCAATACTATCGATAGAATCTACCTTTTGACCCGGTGAAGCAGAGATTTTCCAGAGCTGCGGTTCGCCCGCATTCACGCTAGCTCTCCATCCCCAGTAAGATGCCTTGGCGTAATCCTTGTCACCGTCGCCGAGAACTGCCCAAAATATCTCGTCTTCATCATTCTCGTCCTCATTGAGGACGCTCACGTCGTCGGCATCACCACAGAGGCTAGCGGCGTAACCAAAGGCTGCTTTCTTCTCGTCAGGTCTTGCACCTCGTCCGTTCCACACGTAGAACATCTGAAGGATGCTCAAACAATAGCTGAAGCCAGAGCATAGATTCTGTGCAGACTGAACGATGTGTTAAGACCATACGATAATCCGAAAGTAAGGATTGGGAGACATACCAGGTGTTGCTCGTCGATCAAGGTGATACCATTTGTTGAGCGCACGAGGTGCATCGTAGTGTTCTCGGGGGACCAATGAGCACGGGTCCCCTAGACGCAGACAGCCTTAGCATGTCATCTCAGTTTGGACTCGAGTACCTCTGCATACCTGACGGATGGCCAATGTGCCACCAAGGACGGTGACCATATCGATTGGCTCGTGGTACTGCCTAACGGAGATCTGAAGTCCAGCTTCAGTTTGCGTTGGGAGGAAAGGGATCGAGATAACACCGACAAGTTTCGTCCCATATCTCTTCGCCAGATCCGCCAATGCCTTCTCCTCCTTCGGACCCACCTTGGCATCCTTTCCAATCCATCCCCAAACCCCAGTTTCAACCAGCCCGCTGCTCTTAACCTTCGCCCTCCGAATGATCGCGAGGATCTCGGTGTCGTAAAATACGCTGGTATCACTGCTGATGGCACTGGAAGCGGACCCCACGATAGACAATACGTCAACAGACACAGTAGTCACACCAGGATCGGCAGGTGGAAGCTTCGGTATCGAGCTCAGGAGAGGTCTGACATCGATCTGTGGAACAACGGAGTTCGGGAAGTCTTCAACAGGGTGTGAGCTCAAACACGAACAAGAGCTCAATCCTCTCACCAAAGGTAATAAGGTCAGTCGGAGCGACTTTAATTACCTTCCTCTCTGGATCCAGAGTCGTTGAAAGTAGGTCAATTGGCAGATAATCCACCTTCGACTCTGCGAGCCTTCTAGTCTCTGGAATTGAAGCAACCAGTTCCTTTGGTCCCGCAGGGAACTCTGGGGGTTTATTAAAAGTCGGCATAGGAGTAGGTACAGGAGTCCATTCCTCCTCCAGCGGGGGCATGATGAACTCGGAATACTTCTCCCAAGACGACTTCCTCTTTTCTCCCGGACCGAGCAAATCCTGCAGCTTCGGAGAGGCATCTTTCTCCTTCTCCGACTCCCTAGGGGTCTCAACGGTGGAAGACGCAGCAGTAGAGGTCTGGATGTCCCATCCGGGAATGGTGGCCTTTACGTCCACCTTTGGGAGTTCTTCCTGTTCCTGCTTTTCCCTCTCACGTTCCCTCTCCTTCTCCAGTTCCCTTTGGTAATCAAGTCCGGCTTGGGCTGCCACAGGCTGAACAGGGTGGGGCTCAAATGGGCTATTTGGCGAGGCGGACCGAGGACTCGCCATGTCTTGTGAACTATGTTCCTCATGCTGCGACCACACCTGAGCTACGTCCATGACTGTCGGCCTGTTTCCGGTACTTGGGATCCTAGAAGGCTTATGCGGGACAGGGGGGCGGCGCGGCTGCGGTTTATCGGTGCTGGATTTTCTTTCTCCACTATGCCTCTCCTGTGGCTTCTCCTGAAGTGGTTCCTTTGCGGATACGGGAGATGGCGGAGTGCGATCCTCCAGTTTTTCTGGACCGCTGCGAGCAATAGATAGCCCTGGCAAAGCTATCTGTCCGGAAGTGCTCCGGGTCGGGGTGGGCAAGGGAGAGGTTGAACTGGACGATGGGTAGCCCTTGCCATTGAGAACGGGCTTCACGCCAATTATCGGGCCATTTCCCCAGCTGTCGATAATCTTTGGTTGGACGGAGAATGGGGAGTGCTCCTTAGGGGGAAGTGTTTTCCCCGATGACCGAAGCGGCAGCTGGGGCGACGGAGATCTTGACTTAGACCATTGAACCGATCCGGAAGGCTGATGTTGAGGACCAGTACTAGGGACAGGTGTTATAGGTGAAGGCGGGGGTAGATCTCGAGTGGCAGGTGAGTACTTGGGCAGGGGTGATGGTAATACGGACCTAGAGGATACGCCAGAAGCCTTCGGGGGGTCAGGGTCGGCAACATTTTGGGGTATTTCGCTCCTCAAGGTGGGGGCCGGTTGTTTGTCATCCTTAACGATAGCAGCCGTAATCTTGACTCGTTTTGGTTTCTTAGCGCGGTCCTTGGTCGGCTGTAACGTAGCAAAACAAATGTAACACCCCCGACGGCAATAAGTGGGTGAATGAGGGTGGGGAGGGATGGAGGGAAATGTTAGGTGTATTCCAAGTATGGAGCAAATAGAATAAGACAGCAATAGAAGACAAGACGAACAAGTGGTTGAGTGGATCGAAAAGAAGGGGTGAAAAAATGAAGGGATAGTAATCATCAATGAGCCGCCTTGATGGTCATTAGCATCTTAAAGGACGCACATGGCTTAATTGTTTGCCGGGAGAGGGTAACACGTCCACCACAGACTTCACTTTCGGCCTAGGGGGCGATATAGCAAAGCTAACAGACTTCTCCCTCAATTTCCCGCTACTCTTGCGCTTTCGTACGCCCAATTCATCGGCTCCATCGTTGACGGTAGGCGTCTTCGGTCTCACGGGGCTTGGGGGCTCCGAGTCGCCTGTTTTCATCGGCTTAACGTATGACACTAGGGTGTTCGACGAGCCAACCCCAAGCACATGTCCATTCGAGGTAGCAGGAGGGATTCTCGATACCGGCTTCTCGTCCTTCTTGGGTGTGACAAGAATGCCCTTCGAAGGCGACTTCGACAAAGGGGGGGTGGCATCAAGCCCTTTCTCAAACGTCTGGGATTTATGCTTCGGTATCGATGTCGGTTTCGGAGCCGAAGAAGGTTTTGAAACACCAGGAGAACTATACGTAGGGTCTAATGTCTTGGCCTTACGCATCGGTGCCGGTGTAGGTGAAATCACGGGGGTGTTGACAGCCGGACCAGCACCCGGCCAGCGATCCAGCACGGAAGTCTTCTTCTGAGGTTCTGAACGGACCCTCTCGGGTGTAGGGATAGGGCTTGCACCAGTCGAGAATTCAAGCTCTGCGCTGGCCTTGACCATGTTCTGGACAAAGCCGCGACCTTGGAGACGGCTGAGACTGGGAGTGACGCCCTTTGGTGGCGTCCTGTCAGAAAATGCGGGTGACCTATTGAAGGAGATAATCTTTGGTCCATGCAGTGAGGGGTTTGACTTTGGTTCTGCGAGTCGAGCAAGTGTTGGTGTGGTGATGGTCTTAGCAGGTCGCGAAGGGGAGGCGGACGTCATAGAAGGCGAAGGACTTCGTCGGAGATTCGGAGTAGAAACAGGTAGGGTTGGGGACTTGGGCCTAGGTGATAGATTAGCTTCTGTGCGCCCTGGCTGTGAGATGGACGGGAATGTCTTCCGAGGGGAATCGGACTTGAATTCGTGACTAATAGGCCTGGGAGTGTATGAGTGTCGATGTGAATTGGGAGTAGAGGGTGCAGAGGTGGTGTTGTGAGCTTGAGGAAGCGAGAACGAATGCTTGCTCATGAAAGTTGGCTCCACACCGGAAGGTGATGGCTTGGGTGTGCTGGTAAATCTTTGTGAGCTAGGTCCAGGACCAGAGGGTGTGCTCATCGTGCGTTCACGCGTATGTTCTCGTGTATCACGGAGCCTCGGTAATGGCAAAGGTTTTTGGGAACCTTCAATTTCGATCTTCTCTGCTTTGCGTCGAGCAACAGCGGGAGTGCTAATTTTGCGCTCACGCAGGTTCAAAGGTGGTGTGGACTGAATCGGAGATGAGACTTCCATGTCTGCCAACCGGGGTGAGGCGCGCGATTGGGGTCCAGGGGACTTTGGTGCCAGCCCTGGCATGGCAACCCCGTTCTTCCCAAACACGGGATGGGGTGAAGTGATACTCCTCTGTTCAAACTGCGTGGGATCATGGGTATCTTGTTGCGGAGCGTGCTTGTTCATCATGGGTCCAGTTTCGTGCGAGCCCATAAAAGCGGCCAACGAAATGGGTTCCCGCCGCGGTTTGTCAGTGGAACTTGATGGTTTGGGTGGAGCGGGTGGCGGGTTGTCTGACGGAGTTTTCGGACGGGGAAAATCAGACGTAACGGGACTCCTTTGACCCATGAGTTTGCGCATTGTAGCTTCGCGATCCCGTTGTTTGTCTTCGGCAGACCGGGGATAATCAATTTCGGGTGCCGGTGATGCAACCCTTGGGAGTTTGTTCGCAGCTTCAATGTTGAGATACGATGTGAATCTTGGAGTGATTGGGACGTTTAGTTTAAGACTCACATGGGTCGTGACTCAAAGGGCGGGGCTGGAGAGTGCTTCGTCTCATCCTAGACATCCTGGAGACAATGATCTCTTCCTCGAGCCTTCGGGTCTCAGCCTCTTCGTCCTCATCGACTTGACGCTGGAGAGCCTTTATCTTGCTTGTCCATTCAGCGAGACCGACAGAATCAGACTTGGGTATATCGTATGTTCTTCGACGAGCTGCAGCGTCCATGAAGAGGAAGAACGGAGAGTGGTTCGAACGGACGGCAGATTTCCCACGCGTCCCAAACAAAGCAACTGGAACAAACATCGGCTGGAGTCACTCTCCAGAACGTCTGGACTTGGCGGGTCGGAATCGCGTACCACTTGCTCCAATCACTTCAAACTTTGGTACTGGCGATGAGGCCACTCGAAATGATGAATCGATGAAGGCGCCACTCGAGGGTCCCCAGGTATGATGTACGGCCTTATGTACGCTCGCCGCTGCTACGACTGTTTTGCGGCCCACCACGACCAGCTATAGTACGCCAAGATTGGTTCCACTCTTCCTTGTGATTGAAGAGGGCGGAAACTAAACACGTCGGGTGGCTCATCAGATCCAGATTCGACACCTACGGCGGATCCAGCGACTGGCTAACCTATTCACTTACGGGAGATCGGTTGATCCATCCGCGGTTGAATAGCTGAACTTGATTCCATACGAGTTCCTCCTCATGGTTCCGTCCTATACATCTTGTGTGTGCCGCCGTGGGGAGATATATACCAATCCGAGTCGGCCCCCATTCACCCACACTCCCTTAAATATCACCAATTCTTTCGACCGTTCTCTATCCTTCTCCATCATGACCCCAGGCAGTATCGAA
>Ga0307512_10004449_pt1 | contig 15346 bp, 12 predicted proteins | sample 14_EM_MG_FD_200267 | JGI IMG/M metagenome (GOLD analysis project Ga0307512, IMG submission 200267) | Populus trichocarpa ectomycorrhiza microbial communities from riparian zone in the Pacific Northwest, United States - 14_EM | ecosystem: Host-associated > Plants > Roots > Unclassified | place... | reverse complement strand
CCCAGCGGTGCGCCGAGCGGCGCTCCGAGCGGTCAGGGCGGCCGGCAGGGCGGCACGAACGGGCAGTTCCCCGGTGGCGGCACTCAGCGAGGCGGCGAGAGCGGCACGGCTCCGGGCGGCACCGGCACCGCCGGCGGACGCGGCGGCTTCGGCGGCGGTGGCGGCATGGGCGGCGGCGCGGACAGCGAGCTCATCTCGTATCTGAAGAAGCACCAGGACGGCGCCAAGTGGCTGCTCGCGGTGTCCAACTCGCAGAGCGCCTCGCAGATCGAGCTGAGCGCCAGGATTCCGGTCATCTCCATGTGGGGCTTCACCGGCTCCGACAACGCGATGACGGTCGCCAGGCTCAAGGAGATCGTGAAGAAGGGCGAGCTGCACTACATCCAGATCAGCGGCAGCGGCGGCGGCATGGGCGGCGGCCCCGGCGGCGGCAACAACCTCAGCACCGAGGTGTCGAACTGGGTGAAGAAGCACGGTACGGCCGTCAAGGAGAGCGCGTACAGCAAGAGTTCGACGTCCGGTTCGACATCCGGCTCGGCGTCGAGTTCGAGCACGAACTCCTCGTCCCAGTCGAACCAGTCCTCGCTCTACCGCCTGGACCCGTCGGACGTCGGCTGACCGACACACCCCAACGGCCCCCGACCACACGGTCGGGGGCCGTTTTGCTCTGTCAACTCGCGTAGACACGGCGCAAATTGTCGGATCCGGTCACCTGATTGACACGTTCAATTTATTTACAGGACCGCATGTCCATGCCACGCTCCCGTCTGCCGCCTTCATTCAACCCGCGTAGATGGGACCCCCACATGCCGGCGACACGTATACGCCGCTTCAAATCGGTGGCCCTGGCCACCGCAGCCGTCCTGGTCGGCCTCACCGCCCCCGCCCTGACCGCGGCTCCGGCCGCCGCCACGACGACCGACTACGACTCGACGTACTACAAGAACGCGATCGGCAAGACGGGCTCGAGTCTGAAGTCGTCCCTGCACACGATCATCAGCAGCCAGACCAAGATCTCGTACTCCGCGGTCTGGAACGCGCTGAAGGCCACCGACCAGGACCCGAACAACAGCAACAACGTGATCCTGCTGTACAGCGGTGTCTCCCGCGCCAAGTCCCTCAACGGCGGTGACACGGGCGACTGGAACCGCGAGCACACATGGGCCAAGTCCCACGGCGACTTCGGCGAGGTGACCGGCCCCGGCACCGACCTGCACCACCTGCGCCCCGCGGACGTCCAGGTCAACAGCATCCGCGGCAACAAGGACTTCGACAACGGCGGCAGCACCGTCACCAACGGCGGCGGCAGCCTCACCGACTCCGACTCCTTCGAGCCGCGCGACGCGGACAAGGGCGACGTGGCCCGCATGATCCTCTACATGGCGGTGCGGTACGAGGGCGACGACGGCTTCGCCGACCTCGAGCCCAACGAGAAGGTCGACAACGGCAGCAACCCGTACATCGGCAAGCTCTCGGTCCTCAAGGAGTGGAGCGACGAGGACCCGCCGAGCGCCTTCGAGGAGAACCGCAACCAGGTCATCTACGACACCTACCAGCACAACCGCAACCCGTTCATCGACCACCCGGAGTGGGTGGAGTCGATCTGGTAGGTCAACACCCTCCAGACACCAGTGCCCCGGTGAGGTCACCGGGGCACTCGACGGATCAAGCCGCTTCGTCAGCGGGCATCAGCACTTCAAGCCGCCGGCGTCCAGCGTGTAGGCGCCGTTCTTGTATCCCCCGCGCCAAGCGGCACACGCGGAGCCGCTGACTTTCACCTTCACCGGGCCGGCGTAGTACTTGAACTTGCCGGAGTTCGTGTGCTTGTCACCCGTGGTGTCATTCTCGACGGATGCCTTTATCCAGTTCGTGCCGCCCGCGGTCGCACTGGACTTGAGCGTCACGACACACCGCAACCCACCCGATTTCGAGAGCAGGTAGGTCGTGGCGAGAACACGGTTCGTCGACAGCGAGTTGTGCGTCACCGAGTCCACCACCGAGTAGCCGGATCCGCACAGCCCCTTCGGCGTGTACGGATTCGTGGCCGCCTGGGCGGGCGAACCGGCGAAGACAGTGGCGACCAGCGCCGCCGCCATCAGTACGGCAGACGATCTCGCTGCCCTGACCTTCCGAGTGGCCATTCTCCCTCTCCCTCGACCGCACTCCGGCGCGCAGAATTCCGAAGAATTGCTTCAACATTTCTTCACCGGAGAACGTCGAATCTTTCACAGGAAATGGGGGTACCAGCTGAAATTACCCCCCGTTCCGCGGGACCCTAGCAAGAGAAAGATCCACGAAACGGCCGACCACGTTCCGATGTGATCGGCCTCACCCGAAGCCTGTGCGGAGACTGTGCCCACAAGGTCATGGGCCGTCAGTCCAAGTGCGTGGCCGCGAACATGCGCAGCACCGCCGGCAGCACAATCATCGAAGGCCCGGGCGTCGCAAGGGACTTGGCGAGGTCCTGTTCCAGGGTCTCCGGAGTCACCCGCACCCCCGGGACGCCGAAGGACTCGGCGAGGGCCACATAGTCGGGGCGCGTCAGCTCCGTCGCCGTGGCCTCGCCGAAGGTGTCCGTCATGTACTCGCGGAGGATGCCGTAGCCGCCGTCGTCCACGATCAGCCAGGTGACGTCGAGGTCGTACTGGCGGGCCGTCGCCAACTCCGCGATGGAGTACAGGGCTCCGCCGTCGCCCGACACGGCGAGGACCGGGCGGGTCGGATCCGCCGCCGCCGCTCCCAGCGCCGCAGGGAAGCCGTAGCCGAGGCCGCCGGCGCCCTGGGCGGAGTGCATGTGGTTGGGGCCCTTGGCGTCGAAGGCCGACCAGGCCCAGTACGCCAGGATCGTCATGTCCCAGAAGGACGGGGAGCCGGCCGGGAGGGCGTTGCGGACCGACTCCAACACGCCCTGTTCCAGGGTCAGTTCCTGTGCGGTGATACGCTCCCGCACCTTCGCCAGCACCTCCCGTACCCGCTCAGGCGCCGAGGGATCCGTCCGCTCCGTCACCGTTTCCAGCAGCGCCTGCACCGCGTGCCGCGCGTCCGCGTGGATGCCCAGCGCCGGATGGTTCGACTCCAGCTTGCCGAGGTCGGCCTCGATCTGGATCACCCGGCCTCGGGGCCTGAACGTGTGGTAGTTGGAGGAGAGTTCGCCGAGGCCCGAGCCGACGACCAGGAGTACGTCCGCGTCCTCCAGGAAGTCCGTCGTGTGCCGGTCCTCGATCCAGGACTGGAGAGACAGCGGGTGCTTCCAGGGGAACGCGCCCTTGCCGCCTGGGGTCGTGACCACCGGGGCTTGGAGTTTCTCCGCCAGTTGCCGCAGCTTCTTCGACGCGTCCGCGCGGACCACCCCGCCCCCCGCGATGATCGCCGGACGGGACGCGCGCGACAGCAAGTCGGCTGCCACGGCCGTCAGTTCGGGGCGCGGCGGCAGCTCGTCCGGGGTCGCGTCCACCGCCGTCACCACCGGCAGGTGCGTCTCGGCCAGCAGCACGTCCTGCGGGATCTCCACCCACACCGGGCCGTGCGGAGCGGACAGGGCCGACTTCCAGGCCTCGGCGATCGCGGACGGGATCTGGGACTGGGTGCGGACCGTGTGCACCGACTTCACCACGCCCCGGAACGAGGCCGCCTGGTCCGGGAGTTCATGCAGATAGCCGTGGCGGCCGCCGCCCAGCCCGGCCGTCGGGATCTGACTGCTGATGGCCAGCACGGGAGCGGACGCGGCGCGCGCCTCCTGCAGCGCCGCCAGCGAGGTCAGCGCTCCCGGCCCCGTCGACAGCAGCAGCGGCGCCGCCTCACCGGTGATCCGGCCGTACGCGTCCGCCGCGAACCCCGCGTTGTTCTCCACCCGCAGGCCGAGGTAGCGCAGGTCGGAGCGGCGCAGCGCGTCGAACATGCCCAGCGCGTGCTGGCCGGGCAGGCCGAAGACCGTCGTCGCGCCGAGCCCGGACAGCGTTTCCACGACCAGGTCTCCGCCGTTGCGGCCCGGAGGGGGATTCAGTGCCGCCTCCGTCTGGGCGGCCGTCGGGCGCAGTTCGAGGTCGTGGTCGTGGGTCACTTGCCGTCGTTCTCCTTGCGGGCCGCGGCGATCTGCCGGGACATGATCGTGGTCAGTTCGTACGCCGTGTGGGACGCGGCCACCGACGTGATCTCCGCGTGATCGTACGCGGGGGCCACCTCGACGACGTCCGCCGATACGAGGTTGCAGCCGGCCAGGCCGCGCAGGATCTCCAGCAGCTCCCGCGAGGTCATGCCGCCCGCCTCGGGCGTTCCGGTGCCGGGCGCGTGCGCCGGGTCCAGGCAGTCGATGTCGATCGAGATGTAGAGGGGACGGTCGCCGATGCGCTGGCGCAGCTGGTCGGCCACCTCGTCGGCGCCCCGGCGGTAGATGTCCGCCGAGGTGACGATGCCGAAGCCCATCTTCTCGTCGTCGGTGAGGTCCTGCTTGCCGTAGAGCGGGCCGCGGGTGCCGACGTGGGAGAGCGCCTCGGTGTCGAGGATGCCCTCCTCGACCGCCCGGCGGAACGGCGTCCCGTGCGTGTACTCGGCGCCGAAGTACGTGTCCCAGGTGTCGAGGTGCGCGTCGAAGTGGAGCAGCGCGACCGGGCCGTGCTTCCTGGCCACCGAGCGGAGCAGCGGCAGCGCGATGGTGTGGTCGCCGCCCAGCGTCATCAGGCGGGCGCCCGTGCCGAGCAGCTCGTCGGCCGCCGCCTCGACGGTGTCCACGGCCTCGTTGATGTTGAAGGGGTTGACGGCTATGTCGCCGCCGTCCGCCACCTGGGCGAGGGCGAAGGGGGACGCGTCCTGCGCCGGGTTGTAGGGGCGCAGCAGCCGGGACGCCTCGCGGATCGCGTTGCCGCCGAAGCGGGCGCCCGGCCGGTAGGAGACTCCCGAGTCGAACGGCACGCCCACGACCGCGACATCGGCGCGGCCGACCTCGTCGAGGCGGGGCAGCCGGGCGAAGGTCGCGGGTCCGGCGTACCGCGGGACGCGGGAGGAGTCGACGGGGCCGCGGGGCGTCTCGTTGCTGCTCATGGGGTACTGCCTTCTTTCCTACGCTTCATCGCGTATGGAGCGATATGTAGTACTTCTCGTACGACTCTACTGGGGTGCCGGCACGGGTTCGGAGGCGAGTTCGGGGGTCCGCCCGGCAAGCCGCTCGCGCCAGGCGGCGAGGACGGCCGGGTCGGTCGCGGGTGTGGCGAGGGAGACGGCCACGTAGGCGACGAGGGACGACATCAGGCCGTAGTACACGGGCTCGTTGGCGAGGATGCCGTAGCCCGCCATCAGGCCGATCACCGCGAGGCCGCCGACGACGACCGCGGCGAGGGCGCCCTGCACGGTGCCGCGCTTCCACAGCAGCCCGCCGAGGATGGGGACGAGGAGTCCGCCGACGAGGAGGTTGTACGCCACGGTCAGCGCCTCCACGACGTTGTTGAGCGCGATCGCCGTGCCGATCACTCCGAGGCCCATGACGAGGATGAAGACACGGTTGTCCCTGACCTCGTCGTGCGCGTCCTCCGTGCCGCGCACCGCCCCCCGCAACCGCGACCAGATGTCGTTGTTGGCGACGGTCGCACAGGCGATCAGCGCGCCGGACGAGGTCGACATCACGGCGGCCAGGGCGGCGGCGAGCACCAACCCCCGTACGCCGACGGGGAGTTCGTCCTTGACGATGGTCGCGAAGGCGTCGTCCGGGCTGCCCAGCTTCGGGTAGAGCACCCTGGCGGCCGTGCCGATGACGGCGCCGGCGAGGGCGTAGACGAGGCAGTAGGTGCCCGCGACCGTGCCGCCCCACCTGGCGGTCCTGTCGCTGCGGGCGGTGAAGACGCGCTGCCAGATGTCCTGCCCGATGAGCATGCCGAACGTATAGATCAGGACATAGGTGAAGATCGTCTCGCCGCCGATGCCCAGCGGGTCGAAGTACTCGGTGGGCAGCTTGGCCTTCATCTCGCTGAAGCCGCCGGCCTTGACGACCGCGATGGGGAGCAGGAGCAGGAGCACGCCGATCGTCTTCACCACGAACTGCACCATGTCGGTGAGGGTGATGGACCACATGCCGCCGAGCGTCGAGTACGCGACGACGATCGAGCCGCCGAGGATGATCGCGACGGTCCGGTTCATGTCGAACAGGACGTCGAAGATCGTGGCGTACGCGATGGTCGAGGTGACCGCGAGCATCAGGGTGTACGCCCACATGACCACGCCGGAGATGACGCCCGCGCGGCCGCCGTAGCGCAGGTCCAGCATCTCGGAGACGGTGTAGACCTTGAGGCGGGCGATACGGGCGGAGAAGAAGACGGACAGGGCCAGCAGCCCGAGGCCGATGGTGAAGACCATCCAGGCGCCGGAGAGGCCGTACTGGTAGCCGAGGCCGACTCCGCCGATGGTGGACGCGCCGCCGAGGACGATCGCGGCCATGGTGCCGGAGTACATGACGGGCCCGAGGCGGCGCCCCGCGACCAGGAACTCGCTCTTCGACTTGGCGCGGCGCATGCCCCACCAGCCCATGGCCAGCATGCCGGCCAGATAGATGACGATCACTGTGTAGTCGACGGCCACGGGGCCCTCCTTCGCTCGGTCTCGCCGGCGGGTGATGAGCACTGACATTAGGTGGCCGGAAAGCGACTGCGAAGTGTACGTTTCATCCATTCGAGCCGTACGAGGTGGAGGGAACGCACACCATGCCGGATCCCGCTGTTCCCCCTACTCCTCCTGTGCCCCTCGCGTCACTCCTGGCCCGTGAGGACCTGGCCCTGCGGCAGATCGCGGGACCGTCCGACCCCGGCATCGTGATCCACTGGGCGCACACCTCGGAGATGGCCGACCCGTACCCGTATCTGCTGGGCGGGGAGCTGCTGCTGACGGCGGGAGTGCACATCCCGGAGGCGGCCGGCTCGGGCACCTACTTCGACGACTACGTGTCGCGGATCGTCGCCGCGGGCGGGGCCGCCCTGGGCTTCGGTGTCGCGCCGGTGCACGACACGGTGCCGCGCGCCCTGGTGGCGGCCTGCGACTCGTACCAGCTGCCGCTCGTGGAGGTACCGCCCCAGACCACGTTCTCCGGCATCGCCCGCGCGGTCTGGCAGCTCATGGCCCAGGCCCGGCTGGCCGAACTCCGCCGGGTGACGGAGGCCCAGCAGAGCCTCGCGGCCGCGGCCTCCCGCCCGGACCCGGTGCCTTCGGTGCTGCGGCAGCTGGCCCGGCGGGTGGCGGGCCGGGCGGTGCTGTACGGACCGGAGGGGGCAGAGGTCTCGGCGGCGGGAAGGGCACAGGAAGAGGCGGTGAGCAGGTCGCTGGCCGAACTGGCGCAGGTCGTCTCCAGCCGCGCCTCGTCCACCGCCACCGACACCACCGCGGGCACCCACCTGGCCGCCTACGCGCTGGGTACCGGTCAGGGCTTCGTGCTCGGGATCGCCGCGCCGCAGCGGGACCCCGGAGACCACACCATCGCCTCCGTCGCCGCCGTCCTGCTCTCCCTGCTCACCGGCGAGCACCAGAGCGGCACGGGTGCGGCACGGTCGTCCGCGCTGGTACGGCTGCTGCTGGGGGCGTCACCGGCCGAGGCGGCCGCCCTCCTCGGGCCCGGACAGTGGCTCGTGGTGCATGCCCGGCCGGACGCACAGACCCCCGACGCCGTGGCCGCCTCCGCGCTGGGCGCGGCCCTCGGGTCACCACTGGTCGACCTGGCACAGGACGTCGTACGCGTCCTGGTGCCCGCCGACCGCGAACCCGCCCCGCAGCCGGGCTGGACGCTGGGCGTCAGCGCCGCCGCGGCCCCGTCCGCATGGCCCTCCGCCGACACACAGGCCGCCCGCGCGCTGGCCCGTGCCCGCGCCACCCGCACGGCCCTGGTCCGCCACGGCGGCCGCGCGGGCCTCGCCGACCTGGTGCCCTCGGAGGAGGCCGCGGCCCACGCCCGGGTGCTGCTCGCCCCGATCGCGGGCACTCCCGCGCTGACCGAGACGCTGCGCACCTGGCTGTCCCTGCACGGCAGTTGGGACCGTACGGCCGTCGCCCTGTCGGTCCACCGCAACACGGTCCGCCAGCGCGTCGCCCGCTGCGCCGCGCTCCTCGACACGGACCTGGACGACCCGGACGTACGCATGGAGTTGTGGTTCGCGCTGCGGCAGCAATAGGCAGCAACCGGCGGCAACAGGGCGGCGGCAATAGGTACGGGGGCTCATGACGATGAGTACGTGACCCGCGTCCCAGCGTGCGGGACGCCAGGGACTCGCACAGTCGCCTGCCTCACAATGGGAGACATGCCGATACCCGGGACACCCAGCCGCGCCGAGCTCGTCGACCACCTTGTACGGACCCGCATCGCGGGCGACGTCGCGACCCCCCGCGAGAACAACCTCAGCCACTACCGCAAGCTGGCGAACGGCGACCGCCACTACTGGTTCGGCCTGGAGCTCGGCGACCGCTGGCGCGACGAGCAGGACGTGCTCGCGGTGATGGCGGAGCGGGTGGGTGTGAACGACGATGCCGAGTACCGGTACGGCCAGGACACCATCGACCCCGAGCTGACGGTCGACGGCCTGGAGCGGATGGCGGCCCGGCTGCACAAGGCGGCCGACGGGCAGCAGCGGGTGCTGTGCGCGACCGGGCACCCGGGCGGCCTGCTGGACGTACACCGCGCCACGGCCGCCGCGCTGCGCGCCGCCGGCTGCGAGATCGTCGTCATCCCGGAAGGGCTGCAGACGGAGGAGGGGTACGTCTGGCAGCTCGCCGACGTGGCGGTCCTGGAGCACGGCGCCACCCTGTGGCACACGCACTCCGGCGAGCCGATGAAGGCCATCCTCACGGCACTTGAGAGCGAGGGCCGCCCGCTGCCCGACCTGGTCGTGGCCGACCACGGCTGGGCGGGCTACGCGGGACAGCACGGCGTCGACTCCGTCGGCTACGCGGACAGCAACGACCCGGCGCTCTTCCTCGCCGAGGCGGAAGGCACCCTCCAGGCCGTGGTCCCGCTGGACGACCATGTCGTCAGCCCGCGGCACTACGACCCGATGACGGCGTATCTGCTGGCGGAGGCGGGGCTGTCCTAGGGCCCGTCCCGGGGACCGGCAGACCCGTCCCGGGGACCGGCAGACCTGACCCGGAGACCGGCAGACCTGACCCGGAGACCGGCAGACCCGCCCCGGAGACCGGCAGACCTGACCCGGAGACCGGCAGACCTGACCCGGAGACCGGCAGACCTGACCCGGGGACCGGCAGGATCCCGAGGACCGGCCAAGCGAACTTGGTGAAGTCCGCTGCGGTTCGGCCGCGTCCTGAAGGGGCGCGGGGCTGTGTCGACATGCGGCTCCGCCGCGTGGGCGACCAGCCACGATGGCGCTGCAGGCGAACGACGGCACATCGCGGCACATCCAGCGGAGCGCTTAGATCCCGGCGATCGAAGCGGGGGCGCGCTCGGCGCGGGCGAGCCCCCGTACGACGTCCACTACTCCGTGGCGGCGGACCGCGAGCCGGGCGAGCAGTTCGACGACCGGTGCGGTCACGCGCTCCGGGAACTGGGGTGCCGGCAGGCCCGCGCTGCACGCCAAGTCGTCGGCGTGGACGACGAGTTCCATCAGCCGGGTGAGCAGGAAATCGTCGAGTTCGAGGGACCAGTCGCCCCAGGAGGCGATACGGACGGGCCGTACGGCGGGCGCCTTCGGCACCTCCGCCCGCAGCCGGCCGAGCGCCTCACGCACGCGCGCGTGCAGCGCCGCGTGCCCGTCCGCCGCGGTCGCCTCACCGCCCTGCCGGATCCGCCCGCTGACGGGTGCGTCGGCACCGGCGTCCAGCCAGACGACCTTCTCCAGGTAGTAGGCGCGCAGGGAGACGACCGGCTCCACCGGTACCGGGCCGGCCAGCAGCCCGGGAAGGGCCAGCTCCTGCCAGAACATGTGTCCGGCGAGACCTCTCACGCCGAAGTGCGCCAGCACGCTCGGGGTGTCCCAGGCGGCGGCGACGGCGGGCTCGGCCAGCAGCTCATCGGCGATCTCCGCGGCCTCCAGGAACGCGTCCCGGATCAGCCCGCCCCGCCAGTTCCACGACTCTTCGGCCATGACGGCATCCAACCGCCCGGCTCACACCGGATCAACCGGCTTTCCGACCTGGCGTCGGATCCAGATACACCCGGCTGACCCCGGAATACACCGCCCGGATCCGCTGCTCGGCCAGCTCGCAGGCCCGCTCGATCTGCGCCGCCGTCGACACGTCCCGGAAGTCGACCTTCGCCGCGACCAGCGCCTCCCGAGGGCCCTGCACGAGCGTCGTCAGCTCCAGTACGGCCTCGATGTGCTCCACGGCCAGCAGTTCGGCCCGGATGCGCTCCCGCATGGCTTTGGGCAGCGGGCGGCCGATCAGCAGCTCCGCGTTGGAGCGGCCGAGCACCCAGGCGACGATCAGCAGGAGCAGGCCGATGCACAGTGAAGCGATCCCGTCCCAGACCCCCGACCCCGTGAGCTGCCCGCCGAGCAGCCCGCCGGCCGCGAGCACGAGGCCGGCCAGCGCGGCCGAGTCCTCCAGGACGACGGCCTTGACGGCGGTGTCGGGGGTGTGGCGCAGATAGACCTTGAAGGGTGCCTGGAAGCGGGCCGCCTCGCCGCGCGCCTGGCGCAGGCCCGTGCGCAGGGAGTAGCTCTCCAGCAGGAAGGCGACGGCGAGGACGATGTACGAGACGAGCGGGTCGCCCAGGTCCTCGCCCGCGACCAGGGTGTGGATGCCGTCGTAGAGCGAGAAGACCGCGCCGCCGACGAAGGTGGCCACGGCGGCGAGCAGGGCCCAGATATAACGCTCGGGGCCGTAGCCGAGAGGGTGTTCCTCGTCGGCGGGCTTCTCGCTGCGCTTGAGGGCGGTCAGGAGCAGTAGCTCGGTGACCGTGTCGGCGACCGAGTGCGCGGCCTCGGAGAGCATCGCGCTGGAGCCGCTGATGACGCCGGCGACCCCCTTGGCGAGGGCGATCCCGAGATTGGCGGCGGCGGCGACGATCACCGTGAAGGTGCTCTCGCCGCCGCCCTGTTCGGCTTCTTCGGCTTCTTCGGCTGGGGCCATGCCTCAGTTCTAACGGGGGACGCGGACCACACCCTCCTGGATCACCGAAATGGCGAGCTGCCCGTCCCGCGTGTAGATGCGCGCCTGACCGAGCCCGCGGCCGCCGTGGGCCGACGGCGACTCCTGGTCGTACAGCAGCCATTCGTCGGCGCGGAACGGGCGGTGGAACCACATCGCGTGGTCCAGGGAGGCCCCGACCACGTCTCCCACCGCCCAGCCACCACGCCCGTGCGCCAGCAGGATCGAGTCGAGGAGGGTCATGTCGGAGACGTAGGTGGCGAGGACGACGTGCAGGAGGGGGTCGTCATCGAGCTTGCCGTTGGTGCGGAACCACACCTGGGAGTGCGGCTCACGCGGCTCGCCGAACCTGCCGTACGGCGGTTCTTCGGCGTACCGCAGGTCGATCGCCTCGCGCGCCTCCAGGAACTTCTCCACGACCTCGGGGGCGAGGTGGCCGTAGCCGCGCAGCCGCTCCTCGGAGGTGGGCAGCGTGGCCGGGTCGGGCGCGGACGGCATCGGGGTCTGGTGGTCGAGACCGTCCTCGGCGACCTGGAAGGAGGCCGACAGGTGGAAGATCGGCTTGCCGTGCTGGACGGCCACCACCCGGCGGGTGGTGAAGGAGCGGCCGTCGCGGATGCGGTCCACGTTGTAGACGATGGGTGCGCCCGGGTCTCCGGGGCGCAGGAAGTACGCGTGCAGGGAGTGGGCGTGCCGCTCCGCCGGGACGGTGCGCCCGGCGGCGACGAGTGCCTGGGCCGCGACCTGTCCGCCGAAGACGCGCGGGACGACGGCGGACCGGGACTGGCCGCGGAAGATGTTCTCCTCGATCGGCTCGAGATCGAGCAGATCGAGCAGATCCTGTAGTGCCTGGCTCATGGCAGACAGTTGTACCCGCCAGTAATTTCTTGGGGTTTCGCGGACCTTACAGGCCCATGTCCTTGGCGATGATCGTCTTCATGATCTCGCTGGTGCCGCCGTAGATGCGGTTGACGCGGTTGTCCGCGTACAGGCGGGCGATCGGGTACTCGTTCATGTAGCCGTAGCCGCCGTGCAGCTGGAGGCAGCGGTCGATGACGCGGTGCGCGACCTCGGTGCAGAACAGCTTGGCGCTGGCGGCCTCGGCGGGGGTCAGCTCGCCCGCGTCGAGGGCCTCCAGGGCGCGGTCGGCGACGGCCTCGGCCGCGTCGACCTCGGACTGGCAGGCGGCCAGCTCGAACTTGGTGTTCTGGAAGTGCGCGACCGGCTTGCCGAAGACCACACGGTCCTGGACGGACTGCTTGGCGAACCGGACGGCGGCCTTGGCCTGCGCGTAGGCGCCGAAGGCGATGCCCCAGCGCTCGGAGGCCAGGTTGTGGCCGAGGTAGGAGAAGCCCTTGTTCTCCTCGCCGAGGAGGTCCTCGGCCGGGACCTTCACGTCGACGAACGCCAGCTCGGCGGTGTCGGAGGTCTTCAGGCCGAGCTTGTCGAGCTTGCGGCCGACGGAGTAGCCCTCGGACTTGGTGTCCACGGCGAACAGGGAGATGCCGTGGCGGCGGTCCTCGGCGCTCGGCGCGGCGGTACGGGCGCAGACGATGACCTTGTCGGCGTGGACGCCGCCGGTGATGAAGGTCTTGGCGCCGTTGAGGACGTAGTGCGTGCCGTCCTCGCTCAGCTTGGCGGTGGTCTTCATGCCCGCGAGGTCGGAGCCGGTGCCCGGCTCGGTCATCGCGATGGCCCACATCTCCTCGCCGGTGACGAACTTCGGCAGGAAGCGCTTCTTCTGCTCGTCGCTGGCGAGCATCTTGATGTACGGCAGGCCGAGCAGCACGTGCACACCCGAGCCGCCGAACTGGACACCGGCTCGCGCGGTCTCCTCGTACATGACGGCCTCGAACTTGTACGAGTCGATGCCGGCGCCGCCGTACTCCTCGTCGACGCGGATGCCGAAGATGCCGAGCTCGGCCAGCTTGTAGTAGAAGTCGCGCGGCGCCTGGCCGGCTGCGAACCACTCGTCGTAGACGGGAACGACCTCGGCCTCGATGAAGGCCCGCAGGGTCTCCCGGAACGCCTCGTGATCCTCGTTGAACACCGAACGGCGCACCGCCGCCACCTCCACCTGGCTCTGGGTTTCATGTCTAAGCGCTTGCTCAGACATCAAGGTACCGGCGGGTAGGGAGAGGCGTCCAGAGCAGCTCCCGTAACGCTCGTCACGCTGCCGCGGCCGCGAAGGCGCCCCTGGCCATCCGGTGCAGCAGCTCCGCCGTCGTCCCGCGGCCCGGGAGCGCGCCCGGGCGGCCCAGGTGCGGGGTCGAGTTCAGGAGCCCGAAGACGGAGTGCACGGCCGAGCGGGCGGCGGGTTCCGTCAGACCGGGATAGACCTCGCGAAGGACCTCCACCCACAGCTCGACGTACTGCCGCTGGAGCTGCCGCACCAGCTTGCGGTCGCTGTCCCGCAGGCGGTCCAGCTCACGGTCGTGCAGGGTGATCAGGGGGCGGTCGTCGAGCGCGAAGTCGATGTGCCCTTCGATGAGCGAGTCGAGGACCGTCTCGGGGGCCGTTCCGTCGGCCTCCTGCAGGCGTCGCTTCGCGCCCCTCAGCAGCTGGCCGCTGATCCCCACCAGCAGTTCGGCGAGCATCGCGTCCTTGCCCGCGAAGTGGCGGTACAGGCCCGGGCCGCTGATGCCGACGGCGGCACCTATCTCGTCGACTCCGACCCCGTGGAAACCGCGCTCGGCGAACAGCCGCGCAGCCTCCTTGAGGATCTGTTCGCGGCGGGTGGGGGCGTCGGTTCTGGTGGCCATGGAAGCAATTCTAGACAGGGAGGTTAGCGGTCGTTAACCTGAAGGAAATGGTTAACGCTCATTAACAGTCGACCACTGGGTGAGGGGACCGCAGGATGCACGAGGCACCGGAGCTGACGAGCGCGGCCGATCCCGCGTCGGAGGCCTGGCGGGCCAATGAGGCGGCGCACCGGGCGCTCGTCGACGAGCTGCGCGGCAAACTGGCCGCGGCCCGGCTCGGCGGCGGCGAGAAGGCGCGGGCCAGGCACACCGCCCGCGGGAAGCTGCTGCCGAGGGACCGGGTGGACACTCTCCTCGACCCCGGGTCGCCCTTCCTGGAGCTGGCACCCCTGGCCGCCGACGGGATGTACGACGGGCAGGCCCCGGCCGCCGGCGTCATCGCCGGGATCGGGCGGGTGAGCGGACGCGAGTGCGTGATCGTCGCCAACGACGCCACCGTCAAGGGCGGTACGTACTACCCGATGACGGTCAAGAAGCACCTGCGCGCCCAGGAGGTGGCCCTGGAGAACCGTCTCCCGTGCATCTACCTGGTCGACTCCGGGGGCGCCTTCCTGCCCATGCAGGACGAGGTCTTCCCGGACCGGGAGCACTTCGGGCGGATCTTCTACAACCAGGCGCGGATGTCCGGGGCCGGGATTCCGCAGATCGCCGCCGTCCTCGGCTCGTGCACGGCCGGCGGGGCGTACGTGCCCGCGATGAGCGACGAGGCGGTCATCGTCCGCAACCAGGGGACGATCTTCCTGGGCGGCCCGCCCCTGGTGAAGGCGGCCACCGGTGAGGTGGTGACCGCCGAGGAGCTCGGCGGCGGCGAGGTGCACTCCCGGGTCTCCGGCGTGACGGACCACCTCGCGGAGGACGACGCGCACGCGCTCCGGATCGTGCGGAACATCGCCGCCACGCTCCCCGCGCGCGGGGCACTGCCCTGGGAGGTCGCGCCGATCACAGAGCCCAAGGTCGATCCCTACGGTCTCTACGGCGCCGTACCCGTCGACCCCCGCACCCCCTATGACGTACGCGAGATCATCGCGCGCGTGGCCGACGGCTCCCGTTTCGCGGAGTTCAAGGCCGAGTTCGGGCAGACGCTGATCACCGGCTTCGCCCGGATCCACGGGCATCCGGTCGGCATCGTCGCCAACAACGGCATCCTGTTCTCCGAGTCCGCCCAGAAGGGCGCCCACTTCATCGAGCTGTGCGACCAGCGCGGGATCCCGCTGGTGTTCCTGCAGAACATCTCGGGGTTCATGGTCGGCAAGGACTACGAGGCGGGCGGCATCGCCAAGCACGGCGCCAAGATGGTCACGGCCGTGGCCTGCACGCGCGTGCCGAAGCTGACCGTCGTGGTCGGCGGGTCGTACGGCGCGGGCAACTACTCGATGTGCGGCCGGGCCTACTCCCCCCGCTTCCTGTGGATGTGGCCGGGCGCCAAGATCTCCGTCATGGGCGGCGAGCAGGCCGCCTCCGTCCTCGCGACCGTCAAGCGCGACCAGTTGGAGGCGCGCGGCGAGTCCTGGCCCGGG
>Ga0307512_10004448_pt1 | contig 15347 bp, 16 predicted proteins | sample 14_EM_MG_FD_200267 | JGI IMG/M metagenome (GOLD analysis project Ga0307512, IMG submission 200267) | Populus trichocarpa ectomycorrhiza microbial communities from riparian zone in the Pacific Northwest, United States - 14_EM | ecosystem: Host-associated > Plants > Roots > Unclassified | place... | reverse complement strand
GATCTCCCTCTAATTTTTAATTGTTCAAGTATTCTTATTTAAAATAAGGTAACTGTACTTATTAGACATTAATTGGACCATAAGCAGACCATAAGCAGACCTGGCTTATCCATTCTTGCCCGTCGTGATAGGATGAATGGCTTGCGCCATTTACTAACGTGACGTTATCGGCGCCAGCGTTCTATATATGTCAAGACACAAGCTTCGAGCCTTTTGAAAGGTACGCCGAAAGTAACTCCTTTGTAAGTATTCAGGAATGAGCGCACAGATGACGCATCTCCTGTGTCATTATAACGATAAACGCATTGTCAACCAAACAGCGCGCGGAACAAACAGGGATGACAAAGCACAAAACAGTACAGAATAAGCGACTCGGCGTACCCCGACACACAGTATGGTATGGCAAGGAATTCCACGTACTTAAGCCCTTGCGACCATGGACTCGCTGTCCTCGCAGATTGACTCCTATGGGCTCCTCGTATTCTTATGTCACCGACCCAAACACCTTTGCGACAAAAGTCAAAGAAAACGATGGCAGAAGTCGCTGGAAAGCATACGATTATGTGATTGTGGGGGGAGGTCCGTACTACGTTCGTTACGGCTTACGGGACTCTGAATCACTAACATCAACACCTTCATAAGGCACAGCTGGGTCGGTGCTTGCGTCCCGTCTCTCGGAAGATCTGAACGTGACAGTCCTGTTGATCGAAGCTGGTAAAAGGTGCGTGACCATTACATAGATTCGATGCAAACATTTACTCAACTCCTGTAGTCACGAGAAAGAATTGCTGACACGAATACCTCTTGCATGGCCTCGAATTTTGAAATCTCCCATAGATTGGGATTATCAGACGGCGTACGTTTGCTTCTTGTGAGCCGAGTATGCGATTGTCCGCTGAGCTGTGTTGATTCGAAGGAATCAACCGCGCTCTGGAAATCGCCAACACGATGTTCCGCGTGGAAAGGTATTGGGAGGTTGTAGGTAAGTCACATGGACAGTCGGGATTGGTCGCATGTACGCTAAAGCCACTGTCATCCACTCAGTTCGATCAATGCTCTTATTTATCAACACTGTTCTCCGGAGGGTAAGCAGAGTATGTCAATTCCATGACAGGGTTTGACCCCATCCCGTAGACTTTGATGAATGGGAACGCTTGGGAGCTACCGGATGGAGTTATAAAGACCTTCTCCCGTGAGTGAGCGTTCTCCTCGATCACATTATCGTTGACGTTCGCCATTTTCAAGCTACTTCATTAAACCCGAGTCATATACGCCGCACCTCAACCACTCCGATGTCATGTCTTCAGATCATGGCTCTGGTGGCCCTTGGAAGACAACATATGCCAATGCTCCTGTACGCCTCAACATACCTCGATGCCTGCTGTCTCTCAGACTATCAGTTTTCTAGCCAATTCATGACCTCTTGATTGATGCATGTGAGGAACTCGGCGTCAAGCGTGTCCCGTAAGGGTTCCCATCTTCAGGCCCTCGTTACGGTCTCAACATGATATCAGCGACTTTAACACAGCGAGGGGCCAGTTGGGCGTGTCCACTTTCCTTTCGTTTACTAACAAAGGAGAGCGTGGGTATAGTGGCGTGATTCGGCCATCCCAGACATTGCTGACGGGTTCTCAGGCAACTCGGTTGCGGTTGCTTACTTGTCGCCTAGCGTGCTCAAGCGTCCCAATCTCACTGTTGCCGTCGCGACGACAGTCGAGAAAGTGTTGTTCGACGAATCTAGTTCGGAGCCCCGTGCGATTGGCGTTGAGGTTTCCAAGTCGCCAGTTTCCCCCAAGTATCGCGTCAGGGCAAATCGCGAGGTGATCCTCTGCGGTGGCACGGTAGCGACCCCTCACATCCTACTCGTGTCGGGCATCGGCCCTCAAGAAGAGCTGTCGAAAGTTGGTATCAACGTGGTTAAGGACCTGTCGCAAGTTGGAAAGAATTACTATGACGTGAGTGTTGTCCCCCATTACGGACATTTTCTTCTGTGTATTGACCACAGTACATAGCATATCAACGCTGGTCCCATCTGCTTTCGCAGCAAGCGCGGCTACACGCTCGATTTCCTCAATTCGCCGAGTCAAGGGCTTCTCGCGATGTTACGATGGCTGGTCTTCCGCAAGGGTCCAATGACAGGTCTCGCTGTTCCTGGCGCCGCATTTATACGTATCGACGATGAGAAGTGCGTTCCTGTTGATCCTCAGGTGGAAATGGTGTTAAGGAATTATCCTACCTAGACTCCCATATAACTCAAAATCGTCGAGTGACGTTCCAGTTCGGGTCAACAACGCTGGAAAAAACACCCCCGATCTCGAAATTATGTGGTTCTCGTTGGTCCTTGGGGATTTCGGTGTCAAGATACCTCCAGGAATCTATGGCGCAACAGTTGTGAGACCGACATTTGCAGCGTTTGTCATATGGATCTCATATCCTTGTGGTATAGGTTCCTTCAGTTTTGAAGCCTGAAAGCTTTGGGACTGTCACCGTCAAGTCGTCGAGCGTGTACGATAAGCCCGTTATCGATCCAAAGTAATTTGTATCCTGCTCTCGTGTCGCATATACTGACTATTACCGCCCTAGTTTCTTTGCCTCAGAAAACGACATGAACGTCCTGATTCGCGGAGTGCGATTTTCCATGCGTATCGGCCGCGCAAACTGTGTCAAGAACGTTCTCGAACCTAAAGCAGACTCGACAGACACGAAGGACTTTTTCTACATGGGTGACGCGGATCCCGATCGTGTACGTGTCAGCACTTCCACCCCCGCCTACCTGGACTTTGTTCTACTCGACGTCCGACGCTGACATACCCCTCCCTTGCGCGGCGTCGTAGATCACCAACGAGGAGATCAAGGAATACATTCACAAGCACTCCACCACGGTGTTCCACCCCGTAAGTACCTCACCTTACACTCCCTATCCCAAGAACCTAGCTCACCGGGATTTCACAGACGTCGACTGCGCGCATCGGTTCCTCACCCGATATTGGCGTCGTCTCCCCACGCCTGTGCGTATTCGGCGTCAAGGCCCTCCGAGTCGTCGACGCGTCCATCTTCCCGAACCAGATCAGCGGGCATCCAGTCGCTGCGGCCGTCGCCGTCGCCGAAAAGGCGGCCGATATGATCAAGGCGGACGCTATAAATTCGACCACAGTAGACTAATATCATACGTACATCCCGGAAAACATCTACTTTTCTCACTCCTTGTCTACTTAGGATTTGGCGATCCCACCTTCCGTCGTCTTGTACAGTCCTAGGAGTTGATCCTTACTTTTCTTTTCCCGAGGCGGGTGAATAGTCCAAGCTGACTTCGATATGGTTGTTATCGTCTCACTCTGACAATTACGATGCCCAATCTGATGAGCTTTGTCGATCTTGTCTAGCCGATTGCGGTGCTCACGTCGTCGCCTGCGTCTCAAGGGCGGATGCCACCTACGAGCGAACTGTATTCGGCATATGGCAGTCCGAAACTCAGGGTATCTCGCTATGTGGCGGCACCACGACAACATACTCTAGTATCTTTTTGTCGGACCATTACCCACAGAACCGCAGCAATCGCGACACAACTCCAGAGCTACGCGCGAAATTGCCCACCGAAAATGAAAGATGACTCATTACAAAATACCAGAGAGAAATTAGAAACGTGATATATGTGAAAAGTGATATCGCCTTTAGTTTTGGTCAGAGAGAGACGGTAGGTATCATTGTGCGTCGATGCTGAAGCTTGTGACTTGTGGGAGGTACGCTGCGGCGGCGAGGTCGAGTACGTGCACGTCGTCAAAGACGTCATGTCCGTTGAACCCGCCGAAAAGGAAGAGCCGCGAATCGGCGAGCAGCGAGGCATGATAACCCCGGGGTGTGGGCGCCTTTCCGAACGTCTGGCGAGGCTCATATTGCAAGGACACTGTTCATTCACATATTGTTTGGTATAAAGGTGGGGACTGATCGGGGGAAAGAACTCACCGAGATTAAAGAGGAGTAGTTCGGGGGTATACTCGGCGCCGTCGTGCCCGCCAGAAATGAAAAGATAGGAACCTACTTGGGCCGACGAGTGCGATAAGCGCCGATGCACCGTATCAGGTTTGATTTGGGTCCAAACTGCCGTGTCTATATGCACAATGGTTCGTATTAGGGACGGAGGATGAGAGATGTAGGCCATAAGAGCCAGGAACGGGGGAAGGGGGGAAGGGCCACGTACCGAGGTTGAGACACCATATGTCCTGGAAGCACTCGCGCCCATCGCTACCTCCAACGACGATCATGACATTCTGCACCAAATTGGCGGTATGATATCCGCGCGGCGAGGGTCGCTTGCGCCCCGATATCACGACCTGCTCCCAACGCAACCTATCGAGCGAACCGCCGACGTCGAGCGTCCAGACGTCGTTCAACGCCTGCAGCCCGTTTCCGCCACCGAAAACCCAGATTTTGTTCTGGTAGAGCACCGTGGTGTGCGCGCGGCGCGGCGGGGGAACGTCCGTGGTCATGAAGGTCGGATGCGACCAGCGGCGAGTTGGGATGTCGAAGACGTAGACGCTGTTGTAGTATGTTGCGCCCTCGCCACCGCCGATGATGACGATCTTGCGTCCTACCAGAGTCGCGGAGTGCGCGCGGCATGGCGGTGGTAGCTCTCCTTGCATCTCAGGACGGGACCACTGCATCGTCTCTGATGGAAAAATAAAGAAAATCACGAGCTGATTCAGCCCCATGAAAGATTAAAGGTCAACCCACATACCGATATTGAAACACCACATGTCCTTGAAGCACCCTTTGTCGTCGCAACCACCGAAAATCCATGCCACATTATCCGCGAGCGTGACCGTGTGCGCGCGAAATCCATGAGTGGGGAGCAAACCCCAGACGGGAGCCTTGCTCCAATACATCACGGGCGGAGGCGCTGCCTCGACGTCCACCGCATTCGGCAGGCGGGGGATCATGCGAAAGCGGGGGGTCTGCTGGTCGACCGCGGGAGTACGGGGCGACTTGGCGACGGCCTCGCGCGAGGCCGAGAGCGAGGTCGAACTCGCGTTCGCGTTTGCGGTGGGCGTGGGCAGCCGGCGCGCGGTTCCGTTCGTCGGGGAGTCGCCAGGAGTTGAGCGGCGCGAACCCGACTGCGGGCGAGGGGTGCGCGAGGAGGAGCTTGTTGCGCGGAGCGTCGAGGTCGACGCGGCGAGGGTGCTGTTGGACCCACTGGGGTATGGAGAGGGTAGGGGCTCAGAGCGGGATGCGTGGGTTAGATTGCTTGCGGAGACGGGCGTCAGGGGACGGTCGTCGCCAAGTGGAAGGGATACGCTTCGTAGTGGGGCAGGTGATCCGTGTGTGGTTGCTTGTGTGGAGACGGCGCGTCGGCTGGCATCTTTTGATGCGATGCGAGGGTGCGCATCTGTAGGAGTCATGCCTAGGATATTTTGTGTGTGCTCTGGATGGACGGGTGTGTCGAATGAAGAGTAGTCACAGAGTGGTAGGGAAATGAGGGCCGACGGGGACGAGCGTGGGATGGATTAGCCTCTTTTAGATATTCCTGATTCCCTTGTGACTTGTCGGCTATTTTTTTTTTTAGCAGCGGCTGCTCCGCCCTTGAGTGGACCGACAGAGAACTTTGGATAAGCCCATCATAATCGTTGCTTCTGAGGGTTCAACATACTCAACATGGTTCCAGTGGCCTCTAATGGCGCATATAGCATGGCACTTGTGTTAATCCTCCCGGGATATCTCGTCATCGGTCTGGAGGAGGTCGAGACCTAGCAGAAGGTGACGGCGACCCACTTAGTGCTAGCTTTTCGTGAGGACATTTTACTAGGTATCTCTGAACCTGTATGACGGGCATTACATTACAACTTGAATATTTTGGTGCTTGAGCTCTCTGATGAGCGATATCATCTCAAGTCGAAACCAGCGGTGATCGCACTCGGTACACATCATCTATCAATGCCTCGGCGTCCAGAAATAGGTTCTGCTAACGGTTCATTGGAGACATGACTAGCCCGCATGGGGTCGAAAATCTAAAGGCGTACACCGAGGATCTTTGATGCAATGATGCCCGGTGTTCACATATCCGTGCCCTTTGCCAACACGAAGTTGTGAAGGATGCGCGAGAGTATGTCAATGGATGGGAAATCGATCAGACCAGCCTATTTGGACAACTTATCGCCATCTCATGGCACAAGGAAGGTACGCGTGGGACAGAACGGGACGAGGGGCACAAAATATGGACTTGACTGCAACGCGTCAGAAAAACGACGAATAAATAAACGGTTTATTCTTACATAGGCATACATGTCTAGTCAAGCTGAAACTTATGATGAAACATTCGCCGCGTATGCCAACAACAATGTCACGATCTCGTCGTGCCCTCTCTCGAGCGTATCGCAGCGCGGTCTTTCCCTTTTTGTCCACCGCATCTACATGTACACCATGCTCGAGCAATAACCGTACCTTCGTGGGGGATCTCGCCTCGACCGCATTATGTAATGGGGTCGTGCCATCATACCTCGAAATATTTGGATCTGCACCTTGCTCAAGCAGTACACAAACGACTTCGGTACGGCTCCACGTCGTTGCCCAGTGCAACGGAGTCGCACCAGCGTCATTCTGTGCGTTGATATCTGCCCCGTACTCGAGTAATATTCGAATCATCTCGAGATCTCCAACGTAAGAAGCAGAATGCAGTGGAGAACATCCGGGACGGCCCCAGATACTTACAGATGAGCCATTGCAATGGAGAAAATGTGCCAGTTGGAAATGTCTTCCTGCCAGTGCTGCCACGCATGGTGTCACATAGTGACCGCCACTAGCCTTCACAAGCTTCACACCCTGCGGATTCTTGACAATGAGGTGTTCCGCAAGGTCTCGGAATCCACAGAGCGCTGCGTAGTATATTGGACCTGCGGGTGATTTTCCACCGGAGCTGGTCAGCTGATAGAAAGGTGATCTGGGTGAGGCTCGGGTATCAATGTCGTGCAATTTGAGCCAAGATGCAAAGTACGGCCTGTCCACATCAAAAAGGCATTCAATCGGCTGTCGTAGGTACGACGACACGTTCTTGAACTGGGCATGAGTGGTCCAGTGTTCCGCAGCATATTTTGCCAGGGGAGAGTTGTTACTGATGCCGTCTTGGTCGACGCGAACATCAGATCGGAGCAGAACGCTTGAGCATGCCTGGGCCATGATCGTATGCGCAGGCTCGAGATCGACGTGATAATACGACACATCTCGCCTTGGGGTAGCGAGGCGGGGTGAGGTCAGGAACTCTTTGACAGAGAAATGTGAGAATTGTACAGTCCGTGAATCATGATCGCTGTCGTCGTCGTCGTCGTCGCCGCCGCCGCCGTCAACGATAGAAATCAGACTAGAGCATGACGAAAGAAGAGCTTGTTCTTGATCCTCCCATCGCCAACTTGCATTCAGCTTCGGCGTCCCTTCGGCATCCTCAAAGTCGACTGCGAGCACTTCTGCAAGCTCCTCCACTCGAAGTGGCCGGATAGCCACAACCAGACATTGTAACAGACGTAGTGCATGATCCCTGTTCGGCTTCTTGATTTCTCGCAGTACGCGCTCGTATGTCCCATCCAAGGATTCTGGCAATTCATCCAGAGTACGCCGAACACTTGGTGGAAGACAGTGTCGCAGGTTTTCCAATTGGCAATAGACCCAACGAAACCTGTTTGCCAATTGAATATGCGATACCAGCGTAGAAGGATTTGCTTACATGCCATCAGCCCTTTCAGAGAGCGTCTTGATCACAAGATCCTTATCCTCGGTTCTCCATCTCTTCATGATTTCTTCCGAAGCCGAGTAAACCACGGATCTAACATAGTCTGCTATATCTTTCTTTTGTCCGCTTTGGCCATGAAGGGACACCCGGCAGGATGTAAGAGGACCGAGGACATATCGTATGTCAATCTCTGGACGGCTTGTGACACAGATATGCAGATTTGGAAGGTTAAGTTCGACGAGCTCCTTCAGCAGCTGAAGGACGCGCTCGGGAGGGGATGGAATCCCCGAAGTATCTGGGCATTCATCGAGCGCGTCCATGATAACGTAGGTTTGGGGTTGATCTGGGATTGAGAGCATATGTTTCAGGCATCGTGTCAAGAGGTCATCGCTGGGCTGTTTCGTGCCTCTGTCGTGAGACTCATACAGTCGTGATAAAATGTCGCAACGAGGATCGGAGCGAGCAGACAGTTGAGTGAGAAGGGAGCGGACCAGGTCGTCCAAGTTCTGTTTGTTGGCGTCCCGAAAGTCAAAATAGAAATAGCTCATTGAGGTACTTCCGGCCCCGCACATGGCTTCGATATCTTGAATGACCGTCGAACTGAGTGAAGCGTGAGCAAACTTTTGCAGAAATAGTTGAGGGCCCACGAACCAGAGGATGCTCTTGCCCGAGCCAGCTAAGGAAATAAGATGCTATCAGAGCATATTCGGCGGGAAATGGGACAGGTGCGCACGTTTTCCATGAATCCAAAGCAGCGAACCTGTTTTCTTCCACTCCTGAAAGATGCTTCCTTGAAAGAACCAGGTTGTAGTTCTCTTGTGGTGAGTACGGCACGCTATGTTATGGTTGGTGGACGGGTCTGGTGGTGAGAGCCATCTGTGAAGGCTCTCCCACAACTGGTTTCCTACAAATACGTGTGAGACTCGAAACCCAGGAACGATGCAGCTAGGAGATGACTGACGTTTGATAACTTGCGCATCCGTGACGGCCACGGTGACCTTGTCATCGACTGCCCTCAATCTGTTGTCGACACCGGCGGCCCTATCATCGACGCCAACCACCTGATCTGCGACTCCCCTCACTCTCTCATCGACGGTGTGTGTGGCTCTCAGAGCCTCCGCAGTGGCCATCCGGGCCTCCTCTTGTGTCAGTTTGTCCAACCTCCTCAGTGCATCCTCCAAATCCGTTCTCCCAACTAGTTTCTTGAAATATTTCTCTGAACGTCACCAGTCAGCAGAGAGGCACAAATGTGAAAGAATCACGTACTCGTTCGCCCTTGTTTAATTTCCTTCGTCGCGATCCCGAGGATAGATAGCACCTCCGCCATTATTTGAATTATTGTATCCATCATTTCGGGCGTCGGTACCACCTGAGTGTAGATTTCGAGCCGTCGGAAAAAACTTTCGATACGCTCGAAAATGTCGACAAGGGCTTCTTGGCTAGCGCGAACATCTCTAACTGCCTAAAGGGGATAGGCATTACAACAGGCGATACAAGGAATAAAGAGACATATGTACCAAAAGGAGAACACCAACACCAGCAAAGATCACTTTGGCCGGTGAGAAGACCTGTCAAATACATATGAGGGCGTATGTCTCAGATCGGTACATATCCTGAGGCATACCAGACCGACACCCTCCCCAATCGTCGCTGAGAAGGAAAAGAGGACATTGACGGTGGGATCAAGCCACTTTGTCCACCTGTGATCGATATTTCGGGACCGATTTAGCTCCTCGATTTGTTTCTGAAGGACGGCGAGAATTGCGTCGAGGGAATGACAGGCTTGGAGCTGTGCGGCGAGTGGATGTAAAAGAAGGTCGTTCTTTGTACGCTTTGCATATCCTTTCAGGGCGTCGTTGAAAATTTGTTGGAAGTTAGAGGACGAGGAGGCAGTTGTCTTGGGGTGATTTCGAGACATGTGTAATAGCGGCGACTTATGGAGTTGTTCGCAATGAGAGACAATCGTGCGTTGCTGGGATGATTGGGTAAAGAGGAGTCGTTGAATCGATTGCTAAACCAGACGGGGATGATAGGCGCCCAAGACAAATTGACATGCCAGAAAGAGGCGCGCATGACTCTTGACCAGCTTGACCGTGACAGCAGGGCTTGAATAAGTGAGAGATAGGGTCGCATGGCACAACTTGAATGTACCAGCGACTGCTGTGTAATTATTATGGACCGTCTTTGCTTCTCGGTCCGCGATGCAAGCGTCGATCATATGTGCTCAATTTTCTGGACATGTATACACTTTCTCCGGGTCTGTCTCAAATCAGAGCCTGGATAATGAAGAAGATGCCTTGAATAAACCATGGCATGGCGACCCATACCCTCTCGTCGGGTGTCTGTCGCCCGTGCCTGCACTCTCCGTTGGATTCTCCTCTTCCCTCTCATTTTGCCTCGGAGCACACTGGCCCTGGCATTTCACTAGCACTGGCGTCCTGGCTTATCACCAATTTGATTGCGATCTCCAATACAGTCAACCGCCTCATTATGCTCTCAACTACGCACTCTCAGGATTTCCGAGGTCAGCTTGGTGACAAGCGAGCAGGGCGATGGGTCACCCCGATGGCGTGGCCAAGAAGAAACCCGTTTTCGATGTTCGTGGTTTTGACCGCCTGGTCGGTGGGGATATGTATGCAAAACCTGACCAGATAAAATGAGGCAAAATGTAAAGTAAAGCGTTCAAAGGCAAAAACAGACTGCATGCAGCAGTGACGCGGAACATGGTTCGTCGCGTCCGTAAAAAAGCGTAGGAAATCCTTTGAAGCAGACCCTCGCGAGAAGTTTTGCCTTTCTTTTCAGCGAGGAAACCACCAGGGGAATGATGCTATCGATGGTCTTGGAAACACTCACCCACATCATTACCTCCAACAACGATCATGATATTTAGCACCAAATTGGCCGTTTGATATCTGCGCGGCGTGGGTCGCTTGCGCCCCGATATCATGACCCGCTCTCAACGCATCCTATCGAGCGACCGATGACGTCGAGCGTCCAGACACCGTTCAGTGCCTGCAGTCCATTTCCGCCGCCGAATACCCAGGTTTTGTTCTGGTAGAGCACCGTAGTGTATGTGCAGCGTGGAGGGGGAACGTCTGTGGTCGTGAACGTCGGGCGCGACTAGCGGCGCGTCGGGGTGTCGAAGCCGTAGCGCTGTTGAAGTATGACGCGCCCTCACCGCCGCCGATGACGATCTTGCATCCTACGAGAGTCGCGGAGTGCGCGCTGCACGGCGGTGGCAGGTCTCCCTGTATCTCGAGATGGGACCACTGCATCGTCTCTATGATAGCGGAATAAAAGTGTCATGAGCTGATTCAGCCCCATAAAAGACTAAAAGACGACCCGCGTACCGATATAAAATAATACCTCATATCCTTGAGACGCCCTCTGACGTCGCAGCCACCAAAAATCCATGCCACATTATCCGCGAGCGTGACTGTGTGCGCGCGAAAGCCGTGAGTGGGGAGCCAACCCCAGACGGGATACATCACGGACGGAGGCGCCGCCTCGACATCCACCGCATTCGGCAGGCGGGGGATCGTGCGAAAGCGGGGGGTCGGCTGGTCGACCGCAGGAGTACGGGGCGACTTGGCGACGGCCTCGCGCGAGGCAGAGAGCGAGGTCGAACTCGCGTTCGCGTTTGCGGTGGGCGTGGGGAGGCGGCGCGCGGTTCCGCTCGTCGGGGAGTCGCCAGGAGTTGAGCGGCGCGAACCCGACTGCGGGCGAGGAGTGCGCGAGGAGGAGCTTGTTGCGCGGAGCGTCGAGGTCGACGCAGCGAGGGAGCTGTTGGACCCGCTGGGGTATGGAGAGGGTAGGGGTTCGGAGCGGGATGCGTGGGTTAAATTGCTTGCGGAGACGGGGAGCGTCAGGGGACGGTCGTCGCCAAGTGGAAGGGATACGCTTCGTAGTGGGGCAGGTGATCCGTGTGTGCTTGCTTGTGTGGAGACGGCGCGTCGGCTGCCATCTTTTGATGCAATGCGAGGGTGCGCATCTGTGGGGGTCATGCCTGAGATATTTTGTGTGTGCTCTGGATGGACGGGTGTGTCGAATGGAGAGAGGGAGCAGGATGGAAATGTGGGCTGAGCGCTGAACGCGTTGAACGGGGACTACCGTGGGATGGATTAGCCTTTTCTGGATGATATGACTTATCGGCTATTTTTTTTAGCAGCGGCTGCTCCGCCTTCAGTTTGAGTGGACCGACAGAGAACTTTGGATAAGTCCATCATAATCGTTGCCTCTCAGGGTGAAGCACACTCAACATGGTTCCAGTAGCCTCTAATGGCGCATATAGCATGGTACTTGTGTTAATCCTCCCGGGATATCTCGTCATTTGTCTGGAGGAGGTCGAGACCTAGCATAAGGTGACGGCGACCCACTTAGCGCTAGCTTAATTTTTCGTGAGGGCATTTCACTGGGTATCTCTGAACGTGTATGACGGGCATTACATTACAACTTGGATCTTTTGGTGCTTGAGCTCTCTGATGAGCGATATCATCTCAAGTCGAAACCACTGGCAGCAGTGATCGCACTCGATACACATCACCCATCAATGCCTCGGAGTCCAGAAGTAGGTTCTGCTAATGGTTCGTTGTAGACTTGACTAGCCCGCATGGGGTCGAAAATTTAAAGGCGTACACCGAGGATCTTTGATGCAATCATGCCCGGTGTTGAAGTTGTGAAGGATGCGCGAGAGTATGTCGATGGATGGAAAATCGATCCGACCAGCCTATTTGGACAACTTATCGCCATCTCATGGCACAAGGAAGGCGTACGCGTGGGACAGAACGGGACGAGGGGCACAAAATATGGACTTGACTGCAGCACGTTGGGAAAGTCCAAGTGCAAACTAATACCCACAAAGTGCCAGTAATTTCATTCCCCAAAAATGTGCTGACTTACCGGGAACGACGAATAAATACTGTATTCTTAAATAGGCGTACATGTCTAGTCGAGCTGAAACCTATGATGAAACATTCGACGCGTGTGCCAACAACAATGTCACGATCTCGTCGTGCCCTCTCATTGAGCGTATTGCAGCGCGGTTTTTCCCTCTTTGTCCACCGCATCTACATCTACACCATGCTGGAGCAACAATCGTACTATCGTGACGGATCCCACTTCGACCGCTTCATGTAATGGGGTCGTGCCATCATGCATCGAAATATTTGGATCTGCACCTTGCTCAAGCAGTACACAAACGACGACATCGGGATTATCTGACGACGTTAGACAAGAGTCGGGGCGGGGAAAACACGAAGTCATATTTCGGTAAGAAGTAAATGGTTATAAGGCTTATATCCACGAACGGGAAAACGCGATCATTCATGGCTGACTCTTGGGCTGAAAATCTGGGGCATTTTGCTTGACCCATCATCAATGACACGTGTCATGCTGCACGTGCGTAAAAAATGATCAGGCACGATGAATTAGTAGTCAACCTGAAAGACAAGATTCCAGTCATCGACACAGCCAGTGAGTTACGGTGTTACATCTTCCACTCAGGCTCACACGTGATAGGCGGCAACTCATGTCCTCATGTCTTACATCGAGTCTCATGATGCCGACAATTCAAAAAAATTTCACAACCTTTTTGATTATGCATCGGGTCCGAGACTCCGAATTTGCTCCTTCGGGTACTGGTAAAGCAATAATAACCCCAATTTAGCCCTGATGTGAACCATTACTTATCGTCGGCTATCGATATCGACATCAGTGACCTTTCATTAATTTCATTTACCGACCAGAAGGGATTTTTTCATGACTCCCCAGTTTTCTCATCTACTCCCACCCTCTTCGAAGTCCTAAGTATCTGAGTGCCTCTGGGGGGACACTCCCTCTTTCTACTTATGGTGGCTTTGTCGTCGGAGAAGCCTCTCACGAAGCGTCTCTCTTAGGCGAAGGATCGAAGCGCGCCATCCTCACAGGCACTCCCTTTATTAACGAGATATTCCGCCTCTTAACTGCATGTAGGTGCCTACGGATTTCAACGGATACTAGACGCCCACCTGCTAACATTCACATCCCTCGCTGTAGTATCGAATGGCATGTCACAGAGGGCGATGAATTCGGATCCATAAAGGACATCGCAACTGTGCGCGGGAAGACCCAGCATCTACTCTTGAACGAGCATGTTGCACTTAATCTACTCACGCAGTGTGGTGGAATTGCAACTGTATGTGTCCAGGCTATTTTTTTGTTGTATTCGAGGACTAATCAGACTCATCAGACGTGAGACATTTCCAAGTGCGTTGAAGACTTGGCACAGGCTATGGCTTGCGTGGCATAATCGCGGCATACACAAGACAACACCAAGTATCCAGATGTGGTGCTGGTCTTACACCTGACAAGGTGACGAATTTTTGTCCAGACCTTTGGCTTGTTGAGAAGTACACCATGCTTGTCGGTGATGTGTATCCGTATCAGTTTGATCTTTCGAGCATGATCACGCTCAAAGACAACCAGATCTGGTTGGTAGGCAGGACCCATTATCACTCACCCTCATCCAATACCGCGATCGCCTCTCTTATCATGGCCGTGACGTAGGATTTATCACCGCGGCGATAGTACACGCACTCTAAGTGGGTGGCTTTTCGCTCCTCTTGGATAGGACTCGGACGAAGTGGAGGCCCGCGATGCCCTCGCGGCTGGCGCAGGTGTCGACATGCTCGACGACATCGAGGGGTGCAGGCTCATGTCTGTCGCCCGGCGCTTGCAGGAGCGCTAGACGTGGAAAGGAAAAGAAAATCCTCCCCGAGATATTCCTGCAAATAACTCACGCAAGCGCGCCATTCGCAGGTAAGTGGACCCATCTTGTCCCATGATGCAGTGACGAGAATACTTGATTCCTTTTATCCGAGTAGAGACCGATATTCTGAGCACAAGTTCCGTGCATCAGTCCATGCCGCATGCGCATGGACTTCAGCCCGAAAATCCAGATGCCTCCAAGGTCAAGTTTTGTAACGGCCCGTGTGTTCTCAGCTGTCCAACGAACAGTGTCTCACCGGTGCATGCCGCATTTCGTCACTGTTAAGGTACAGAGGACAGTTTACCTCGCAAAGAATTTACATAAACAATTAACACTAATTACCATGGCAACCACAGGAGTTCGTTTAAGATACCTACGCCCTGTCTGGACATTCACAATTCCGCAAAGCTCTCCCAGCTATCGAAAAGGGAGCCAAGGTCGACTTGACCGAAGGCCTCCGTCACAACGCCACCCAAGTCTACGCCATACCCGACACTGGAAGAGGAATTCATGTCCTCAGATCCCGTCCACGGCGAACTCTCTATGACCTCTCGTATGGGGAGTGTCAGCGAGCTTTCTGGCTGACCGACCTCCATCCCCCAAATGCTAGTATGGTCGGTGTTGAGCAGGCCCTGTAGTACCGCTGATGGCGGATCCTCGACAATTGGCTCGGGCTCTGCGTTCTCGTTTCGCTGCTGTACAAGTTCATCGAACCCTCCGTACGTTGGCAGAGTTGCTGATGGCTGATCTGGCCCACAAGACTGTTCGACAGAGAACGTGGGCTCTGACTGTTCCATCATCGGTGACGGTTCAGCTTGCGCCATCTGCGGGGATGACTCAGCTGGCTGCGCAACGCGTGGCACCTCGGGCGTCTCGGCTGGTAAATCC
>Ga0307512_10004447_pt1 | contig 15350 bp, 14 predicted proteins | sample 14_EM_MG_FD_200267 | JGI IMG/M metagenome (GOLD analysis project Ga0307512, IMG submission 200267) | Populus trichocarpa ectomycorrhiza microbial communities from riparian zone in the Pacific Northwest, United States - 14_EM | ecosystem: Host-associated > Plants > Roots > Unclassified | place... | reverse complement strand
CGGAGTCGCCGTTGCCGGTGCGGGTGGGTGACCGGGTGGCCACGTTGGTGTCGTTGACGTTGACGCCGTTGGTGATCTCGGACGGGTTGCGGGATTGGGACGGGTGCGGGGAGCAGGTGCCGGCGCGGGGTCATGCGATTTTGTTCGGTCGTTCGGTGGTGGCGGTGTTGCCGGATGATCTGCCGGCGGAGTTGGCGTTGGCGGTGTTCGACGTGTGTGGGGCGCCGGCGTTGACCGATCGGGTGGTGCGCGGGTATTCGGGGGGCCCGGTGTCGGTGGCGGTGCTGGGTGGGGCGGGTAAGAGCGGGTCGTTGTCGTTGACGGCGGCGCGGCTGGCTGGTGCCCGTACGGTCGCGGTGGTGGTGTCGGACGCGGAGCGGGTGGCGCTGCAGTCGGCTGGGTTGGCGGATGTGGTCGCGGTGGCTGATGCGCGGGATCCGGTGGCGGTGTCGCGGGCGGTGGTGTCGGCGCTGGGTGGGGCGGCGACGGTGACGGTGGTTTGTGTGGATGTGCCGGGGTGTGAGCACGGGGCGATTCTGGCGACGGCGGCGGGTGGGACGGTGGTGTTCTTCTCGATGGCTACGAGTTTCGCGTCGGCGGCGTTGGGGGCGGAGGGCCTGGCGGCGGATGTGACGATGCTGGTGGGTAACGGTTATGTGCCGGGGCATGCGGCGTTCGCGCTGGATGTGGTGCGGCGCACCCCGGCGCTGCGCGCGTTGTTCGAGGCGCGGGTCGCGGGACACTGACTCGCATGACTGAATTCCCCTCGGTTCTCTACAAGGGTGGCCGTTTCTATTCCGCCGCCGATCCTCGGGCGACGGCGATGCTGGTGCGTGCTGGGCGGGTGGCGTGGCTGGGGCAGGACGCGGACGCCCCCGCGGCTGATGCGGTGGTGGAGCTGGCGGGTGCGTTGGTGACGCCGGCGTTCGTGGACGCGCATGTGCACACGACGGATACGGGTCTGGTCGCGGATGGGCTGGATTTGTCGGGGGTGCGTTCGGCGCAGGAGTTGCTGGCGGCGGTGGCGGCGTTCGCGGCGTCGCGGCCGGTGGACGCGGTGGTGCTGGGGCATGGCTGGGACGAGTCGACGTGGGTGGATCAGACGCCGCCGTCGGCGCAGGTGTTGCAGGGTGTGGCCGGGGGGCGGCGGGTGTATCTGTCGCAGGCGTCGGTGCATTCGGCGTTGTGTTCGGCGTCGTTGCTGGGTGTGGCCGAGGGCGTGGCTGGTTTTGATACCTCGGGGTGGGTGCGGGAGCAGGCGCATCATGCGGTGCGGGCGGTGGCGTTGGGGTCGTTGACGGCGGCGCAGCGTACGGCGGCGCAGCGTGGGGCGTTGCGGCGGGCGGCGTCGTTGGGGGTGGCGGCGGTGCACGAGTGTGGTGGCCCGGGTACGTCGAGTGAGGCGGATTTCTCGTCGGTGCTGGCGTTGTCGGGTGCTGGGCTGCCGCAGGTGTTCGGCTACTGGGGTGAGCTGGGTGCGGCGGCGAAGGCCAAGGAGCTGGGTGCGGTGGGTGCGGGCGGTGATCTGTACGCGGACGGGGCGTTGGGTTCGCGGACGGCGTCGTTGCGGTCGCCGTATGCCGATGGTCCGGGGTGTGGTGAGGCGTTCGTGTCGGCTGAGCAGGCGGGTCAGCACATTTTGGATTGTGTGGCGGTGGGGGTGCAGGCGGGTTTCCACGCGATCGGGGATGCGGCGATCGAGACGGTGCTGGACGGGTTCGCGATCGCGGCGAAGGCGGTGGGGGTGGATGTGTTGCGGGAGGGCCGGCATCGGCTGGAGCACGTGGAGTTGGCGGACAAGGCGATGATTGCCCGGTTTGTGGAGTTCGGGGTGGTGGCGAGTGTGCAGCCGGTGTTCGACGCGTTGTGGGGTGGTCCGGAGCGGATGTATGCGCAGCGGCTGGGGGTGGACCGGGCGTTGGTGACCAATCCGATCGGGGCGATGTATGCCACGGGGGTGTCGTTGGCGTTCGGGTCGGATTCGCCGGTGACGGCGTTGGATCCGTGGTCGGTGGTGGTGGCCGCGGCGGCGCCGCGGAATCCGGTGTACCGGATGAGTGTGCGGGCGGCGTTCGCGGCGTCGAGCCGGGGTGGTTGGCGGGCGGCGGGGGTGGACGGGGTGGGTGTGCTGGCGCCGGGGGCGTCGGCGACGTTCGCGGTGTGGGAGACGCCGGGTGGTGTCTCGGGTGGGTTGCCGGTGTTGTTGCCGGATTCCGATGGCGTGGTGCCGGCGCGGCCGGTGTGCCGGCGCACGGTGCTGCATGGTCAGACGATCTTCGAGGAGTAGGCGTGGCGGGCAAGCTGGGTTTGGATCCGCGGGTGGTGCGCCGGGCGCGCCGGTTGGCGGCGCGGGCGGGGCAGCCGGTGGTGGATCTGGCGCGGTCGCATACGACGGTGTCGGTGGAGCGGGCGGTGTTGCGGCTGGCCGGGGTGTCGGGGGCGGATTCGGACGGGATTCCGTGGGTGAACCGGCTGGTGGACGCGGTGCGCGCCGATGTGGGGCTGGGTCATGGGGTGGCGGTTCCGGTGTTTCACGCCCTGGCGGCGGAGGGCCTCGATGATGTGACGGTGCTGGCGCAGAAGGCCGCGGCGGGTGCGGTGCGCTTCGGCGTACCGGAGAAGAAATCCGAGGTGGGCGCGGCGCGGCGGGCGGCGAAGCGGGCGGCCGGTGCGGGTCTCAGGAAGGTGGATCGCCGGCGGGCGGAGCGGGAGCGGTTGATCAAGCGGTGGGGTGATCCGCCGCGGCGGCCGTGGATCTATCTGATCGTGGCGACCGGCGACATTTTCGAGGACATTCCGCAGGCGCAGGCGGCGGCGCGGGCGGGTGCGGACGTGATCGCGGTGATCCGCTCGACGGGGCAGTCGTTGCTGGACTATGTGCCGGAGGGGGCGACTCGGGAGGGTTTCGCGGGTACGTATGCGACGCAGGAGAATTTCCGGTTGATGCGGGCGGCGTTGGATGAGACGTCGCGGGAGTTGGGCCGGTATGTGCGGTTGACGAATTACGCGTCGGGTTTGTGTATGCCGGAGATCGCGGCGCTGGCCGGGTTGGAACGGCTGGACATGATGTTGAACGATTCGATGTACGGGATTTTGTTCCGGGACATCAATCCGATTCGGACGTTCGTGGATCAGCGGTTCTCGCGGCAGGTGCATGCGCGGGCGGGGATCATCATCAATACCGGTGAGGACAATTATCTGACGACGGCGGATGCGGTGGAGGCGGCGCATACGGTGACGGTGTCGCAGTTGCTGAACGAGTTCTTCGCGCATGAGGCCGGGTTGGCGGATTGGCAGTTGGGGCTGGGGCACGCGTTCGAGATAAATCCGGAGGTGCCGGAGTCGTTCCGGTTGGAGTTGGCGCATGCGTTGCTGGCGCGGGAGTTGTTTCCGCGGGCGCCGTTGAAGTGGATGCCGCCGACCAAGCACATGACCGGGGATGTGTTCCGGGGGAATCTGCTGGACGGGTTCTTCAATCTGGCGGGTGCGTTGACGGGGCAGGGGATTCTGCTGGTGGGGATGATGACGGAGGCGGTGGTGACGCCGTGGTTGTCGGATCGTGACATCGCTTTGCAGAACGTGGCGTATGTGCTGAGTGGGGCGGGGAATCTGCACGAGGATTTCGTTCCGGCGCCGGGTGGGTTCATTCAGTCGCGGGCGCATGCGGTGCTGGGTGAGGCGGTGGATCTGCTGGAGCGGATCGTGGACGACACGTTGCTGGCGGCGATCGCGGACGGCACGTTCGGGATCATGAAGCGGCCGGCGGACCGGGGTAAGGGGCTGGACGGGGTGGCCCGGCACGAGGACGACTATTTCAACCCGGTCACCCTCGCGTTGGAGGGCACGCCGTGAGCGTTGTGCGGCCTTATGGGGACACCACCGGTGACGGGATGGTGCAGTTGTCGTTCACGTTGCCGCTCGCGCATGACAAGCGGGCGGAGGGTGCGGCGTTGCAGTTGGCGGCGAAGATGGGCATGGAGCCGGCGATGCTGGTGCACGCCCGGCAGATGGGTGCCGGTTTCACGTTCTTCGTCGTGTACGGGCGGGTCGGTCATCTGGTCGACACCGAGCGGGTGCAGGTGGTGGAGCGGGACTTCCCGTTGTTGTCGGCCAAGGACGTCAACGCGGTGATCAAGCGGCGGTTGCGGCGCCGGTTGAATGTGGTCGGGGCGTGTATCGGCACGGATGCCCACACCGTCGGTATCGACGCCATTCTGAATGTGAAGGGCATCGCGGGGGAGAAGGGTCTCGAGTACTACCGGGAACTGTCGGTGACGAACATGGGTGCCCAGGTGTCGGTGCCGGATCTGGTGGAGACGGCGCGGGCGCAGAAGGCGGACGCGGTGCTGGTGTCGCAGGTGGTGACGCAGCGCGACGCGCATCTGCAGAACACGCGGGCGATGTCGGCGGCGTTCCGGGAGGCGTTGCCGGCCGGTAAGCGGCCGTTGTTGATCGTGGGTGGTCCGCGGTTCGATGAGTTGATGGCCGGTGAGCTCGGGGTGGACCGGATCTTCGGTCGTGGTACCACGCCGCGTGAGGTGGCTTCGTACCTTGTTCACGCCCTGGTCGGGAGTTCGCATTGATCACTGTGTCGCATCGTCGTTACGTGCCGTACGCGCACGCGCACTATGCCGGGAATCTGGTCGACGGGGCGTATTCGCTCGGCCTGTTCGGGGATGTGGCCACGGAGGTGTGTATCCGGTTGGACGGTGACGAGGGGTTGTTCGCGTCGTATTCCGATGTGCAGTTCCGGGCGCCGGTGCGCGCGGGTGACGTCGTGGAGGTGACGGCGACGGTGACCCGGATGGGGGCGCGGTCGCGGACGATCGATTTCACGGCGGCGGTGGTGTGCCGGGGTACGGGCGGGTCGGCGGCGGCGGTGCTGGACGAGCCGATCGTGGCGGTGACCGCTACGGGCACGGTGGTCGTGCCGGGCGCCGCGGCGGCGGGTTGAGCACGGCCGTCTGCGTGGACGTCGGGTCGACGTACACGAAGGCCTGTCTTGTCGATCTGGACACGGGAAGGCTGCTGGGCCGCTCGGAGGTGCCGACGACCGCGGAGTCGGATGTGCTGACCGGTCTCGACGACGCGGTGCGCGCCCTGGACCCGACGGCGCCGCTGTATGTGTGCTCGTCGGCCGGGGGTGGGTTGCGGCTGGCCGTGCTGGGTTACGAGGCGCTGGTGACCGCGGAGGCCGGCCACCGGGTGGGGTTGTCGGCGGGCGCCCAGGTCGTGCACGTGGCCGCGGGCCGGCTGGACACCGCGGCGGTGGCGGCGGTGCGTTCGGCGCGACCGGATGTGATCCTGCTGGTCGGTGGCACCGACGGCGGTGACGGGGAGACGTTGCTGCACAACGCCCACCGGCTGGCGACCTCCCGGCTGCGGGTGCCGGTGGTGGTGGCCGGCAACGCCGAGGTGCGCGCGCAGGCCGCGGCGGTGCTGACCGAACGGCGCTTCGCGGTGTTCGTCACCGGAAATGTCCTACCGAGGATCGGGGTGCTGGATCCGGGGCCGGCCCGGGCGGCGATCCGGCAGGTGTTCCTGCGGCATGTGATCGGCGGGAAGCGGTTGTCGCGGGGGCCGAGGTTCGCGTCGCTGGTGCGCGCGGCCACCCCGGACGCGGTGCTGGCGGCGGTGGAGTTGCTGGCCGACACGACCGGGGCGGGGGTGCTGGTCGTCGACGTGGGCGGGGCGACCACGGATGTGTATTCGGCGCTGGTGCCGGACGCGGAGAGCGAGTCGGGGCCGCGCCGGGACGTGGCCGGGACGCTGTGGCGTGCCCGTACGGTCGAGGGTGACCTGGGGGTGGCGGTCGGCGCGGGTGGGGTGCTGGCGGCGGGCGCGGCGGAACGGCTGGATGTTCCGGACATTTCCGGTGGCCGGCCGTTCGATCCGGTCACCGACCGGCGGTTGGCGTCGGTGGCGGCTACGGTCGCGTTGCGCCGGCACGCCCGGGGGCATTCCAGCGGGCCGGGCCTGCCGCGTACGGGTGGCCGGGACCTGCGTGACGTGCGGCTGGTGGTGGGCTCCGGCGGGGTGTTGCGGCACGGCGGCGGGCGTGAGGTGCTGGCGGCGGTGCTGGGGGACACGGCCGGTGGCTGGGCGGCGCCGACTACAGCCCGTCAGAAGATCGACAGTGCCTACGTGCTCGCGGCGGCCGGGTTGCTGGCCGCTGAGCACCCGCGGGCCGCGGCCGGGTTGCTTAACGCACTGTGACCCGATCGGGAACGGGGCATGACACGCCGGGGGCACGACACGCCCACGTGCGGGTCCGGCGGTTGACAGGCTGCCGGGGGTGGGACGTACCGTCGTCAGGTCCATTCACGGAAGCGGCTGTTGTTCGCTTCGTTCCTCCGCCCACTGGCCGCGCGACGAGCCCGGATCGCTCGCGTGCACGCCAGGTCCAGGGGGTGGGGGTCGGCGGGGCGGCGCGGACCGGTCGTGTTTCGGTGTGGGTCAGGGGACGGGACGGGGCCAGTAGACAACGGCACGGCGGGGGCAGCCAGCCCGCGGCGCGTCGGTCCGAAGGTGTTCGCGACGTCGACCTGGGGCATCGGCCGTGGGGGGCCAGGGAGCAATCGGGGTGTGGTCTGCGGGCCGCGCCCCGACTCCGGGCCGTTCACGGCGCCCGGTCTCCGCGTTTGATCCGCGGCGGCGGGCCGGTAGCCTTCCGCCCGTGGAGATGACACTTCAGCCGCCGGTCACCTTGCCGTCACCTGCTGCCCCGGCGCCGGCGCGTCCCGGGCCGCCGCGCCTGCTCGTCTCGGCCGGGCTCGCCGTGCTGGCCGGGCTGGCCCTGCTGGTGTCGTTCCCGCCGTTCAGCCTGTGGTTCTTCGCCCCGGTGGGGGTGGCGTTGCTGGCCGCGGCCGTGCACCGGCGGCGGCTGCGCGGCGGCGCCGGGGTCGGCATGATCGCCGGGCTGGTGTTCTTCCTGCCGCTGCTGGCCTGGACGAATCTGAACACCGGCTGGCTGCCGTGGGTGCTGCTGTCGGTGGCGCAGGCCGCTTTCCTGGCCCTGCTCGGGCTGTGTAGTGCCTGGTTGTCGCCGCTGGTGGACCGGGCCCGCGGATTGTGGCCGCTGCTGTGCGGGCTGCTGTGGGTGGGGCAGGAGGCGCTGCGGGACCGGGCGCCGTTCGGTGGTTTCCCGTGGGGGCGGCTGGCGTTCAGCCAGGGTGACGCGCCGGCGCTGCGGGTCGCCGTCTGGGGTGGTGCGCCGCTGGTCACGTTCGTCGTCGCCGCGGCCGGTGGGGCCCTGGTCGCGTTGGTGTGGCGGCGCTGGTCGCTGCGCGGCGCCGCCGGTGCGGCCGGGTACGCGCTGGCCGGTGCCGCGCTGATCGCCGGCCCGGCCGCGGTGCCGACCGCCCGGCCGGCCGCGGCCACCAGCACCGTGGCGATCGTGCAGGGCAACGTGCCGCGGCTGGGCCTGGACTTCAACGCCCAGCGCCGCGCCGTGCTGGACAACCATGTGCGCGCCACCGAGCAGCTGGCCCGGGACGTGGCCGCCGGCAAACAGCCGAAACCCGACCTGGTGATCTGGCCGGAGAACGCCAGCGACATCGACCCGCTGCGCAACCCCGACGCGGCCGCGCAGATCAGCGACGCGGCCACCGCGATCGGCGTGCCGATCCTGCTCGGCGCGGTGCTGCACACCGACACCCCCGGCGAGATCAAGAACGCGGGCATCCTGTGGCTGCCGGGCACCGGCCCCGACCTGTCCCAGGTGTACATCAAACGCCACCCCGTGCCGTTCGCCGAGTACATGCCGTTGCGGCCGATCGCGCGGCTGGTCAGCGACAAGGTCGACCTGGTGCAGAACATGCTGGCCGGCGACACACCCGGAGTGGTGCGTACAGGGGCGGTGACCGTCGGTGACGTGATCTGTTTCGAGGTCGCCTACGACGGCATCGTCCGCGACACCGTCACCGGCGGGGCGCAGGTGCTGGCCGTGCAGACCAACAACGCCACGTTCAACGCCGCCGAGGCGAAGCAGCAGATGGACATGGTGCGGCTGCGCGCGGTCGAACACGGCCGGGACGCGCTGATGGTGTCCACGGTGGGCGTGTCCGGGTTCGTCTCCCCCGACGGGACGGTGCACCAGGAATCCGGCTTCGACGTCCCCGCGGTCGAGGTGCGTGCGATGCACCTAGGTGGACCCGATACGCTGGCCACCCGTTTGGGGCAATGGCCGGAGACCGCGGGGGCGGCACTGGCCCTGCTCGCCCTGGCCGGGGTGATCCCGCTACGCCGTCGCCGGCGCGGGCGCGGCGTGGACGGCGACGTGAGCAGCGGTACGCAGCGGAGACGCGACCGGCGGTAAAGACGTGAACAGCGGTGACGCGACAACGGAGGCACGGTGAGTGAGGCGGAAGGGTACCCGGGTGTGGGCCGGGTCCTCGTGGTCATCCCGACGTACAACGAGGCCGACAACATCCGGCTGATCACGGAACGGATACGCCGCGCTGTGCCTTCGGTGGACGTCCTGATCGCCGACGACAACTCACCCGACGGCACCGGCGGCATCGCCGACGAACTGGCCACCACCGACGACCACATCTTCGTGCTGCACCGCGCCGGCAAGGAAGGCCTGGGCGCCGCGTACGTGGCCGGGTTCGCCTGGGCGAAGAACAAGGGCTACGACGCGGTCGTGGAAATGGACGCCGACGGCTCGCACGCCCCCGAGGAACTGCCGCTGCTGCTGGACAAACTGCGCGACAACGACGCGGTGCTGGGCACCCGCTACATCCCCGGCGGCAGCGTGCACAACTGGCCGCTGCACCGGCTGCTGCTGTCACGCGGCGGCAACATCTACATCAAGATGGCCCTCGGCATGCCGTTCAAGGACGCCACCGGCGGCTACCGCGCCTACCGGATGCCGGTCCTCGACGAGATCGACGTGTCGACGGTGGCGTCCACCGGCTACTCGTTCCAGGTGGAGCTGGCCTGGCGCACCTACAAGAGCGGCTTCCGGATCGCCGAGGTGCCCATCACGTTCACCGAGCGCGAACGCGGCGAAAGCAAGATGAGCGGCAACATCTTCAAGGAACAGCTGCTCAGGGTCACCGCCTGGGGGGTCAGGGCCCGCACGGACGCGCTGCGCGCCAAGTTCAGCCGCGGCTCCAAGGCCACCTCGACCTGGCCGTGACCCGGCGCGGGCGTGTCATGCTGGATACATGATGCGCCGAAGTGTGGCACTGCTGCCCCTGGCGATGCTGGGGCTCGCGATCATCGAGATAGCCGTGTTCGTGGCCGTCGTCCACGCCCTCGGCGCCGGCTGGGCGGTCCTCGCCGCGGCCGCGTTCAGCGTGGCCGGGCTGGCGCTGCTGCGCCGCGAAGGCGTGCGCGGCTGGCGGGCGTTCCGCGCCGCCGCCGAGTCCGGCCTGCCTCCGGGCGGACAGGTCACCAACTCCCTGGTCGGGCTGCTCGGCGCGCTGCTGCTGGCGGTCCCCGGCTTCGTCACCGCCGTCGCCGGCCTGCTACTGGTCCTGCCGCCCGGCCGCGGCCTGGCCCGCCGCGCGATGGAACACGCCACCGAACGCCGCGTGTCGTCGGCGGTCGCCGGTGACCTGTTCGGCCCGCGCCGGGTCCGGGTGCGCCGCGGCGACTACAGCGACGACGTGCCCGAGCCGCGCAGCCCGGCCGCGTCCATCGAGGTCGTCGAGGGCGAAATCGTCCGCTGAACGGGCACCGTCGGGCGCTTGGTTGGGCACGGCAAAACGCCGCCCCGCACATGCCGGGGCGGCGTTCGCAACAATGCTGGGGGCCTCAGCGGCCCCGGCGGGTCCGGACTTCCTGGAGCCGCTCGTTGAGGATGTCCTCGAGCTCCGAGATCGAACGCCGCTCCAGCAGCATGTCCCAGTGCGTACGCGGCGGCTTCGCCTTCTTCTGCTCCGGCTCGTTACCGTCGACCAGTCGCGCGACGCTGCCGTCGAACTTGCACTCCCAGGTGATCGGCACCTCGGCGTCGACGGCGAACGGCACCTCGAACTGGTGACCCTTGACGCACAGGTACTCGCGGGTCTGCCGGGGCGCCAGCTCGGTGTTGCGGTCGGACTCGTAGCTGACTGCGCCTAGACGGCTGCCGCGCAGCATGCGTTCGCCCATGATCGGCTTCCCCTCGGTCGTGGTGCTGCTCTCAAAAACATGTAACGAAAAGGGCGGCCGGGAGATTCCGACCCGGGCGGCAACCCCGGTCGTCGTCTCGGCCCCCTGCCGGCGTGACCCCTTTATCGCCGGCACGGCTTTATCAGTCGGCACGGCCATGTGTCGACGGTGTTAACGCTTACGAGCGTAGCCGCCTTTGGCCCTTACCGGTCATCCTGGCCGCCCACCGGCGTGGATCTTGATCCACTTTACGACCGTTTGGGAGTTCTGCGGGTGGTGCGATGTCGGTCACCGTGCCGCCGGAACCGCCGGCTTGCCCGCGCCGAGCGCGGCCAAAGCCGAAGCAAGATCACTCACCTGGGCGGAGAGCTGGGCCGAGCGGGCATGCGCGGCGTCCGCGTCGGCCCGCAACACCTCGACTGTACGCAACGCCGCATCGCGTTCCACACCGGCCCGCGCCGCGGTGGCCGCCGCCACGCCCGCCTCATGCCCGGCCTGCTGCACCTGGCGGGCGTCCTCGGCCGCTTGCCGCCGCAGGAGCTCGATCTCCGCCGTCGCTGCCTTGACCCGCTCGGCCGCTTCCGCGGTCACGATCTTGACCCGCTCCGCCGCGTCCCGCTGCTGGGCCTGGCCTTCCGCTGCCGCGATCTTGACCCTCTCGGCCGCTTCCGCGGTCGCGATCTTCGCCCGGTCGGCTGCCTCCGCCGAGCGGGCCTCGGCCGTCGCCGCCCGCTCGGCGGCGTCGGCCAGTTCCCGGCGGAAGCCCTCGGCACGGTCCGTGGCGGCCGCGACGTCCCGGCGCAACTGCTCGGCCCGGTCCAGGGCCTCGGCCGCCGACTTCGTGGCCCGCTGCGCGTCCTCTCGGGCCGCGTCGCGCTCACGCTGCGCCCCGTCGAGCCCGGCCCGCAGGTCCTGCACCTCACGCCGGACCTCGTCGGCCGTCTGCCGCGCCTGAGCGGCCTCGCCCCGGGCGGCATCCCGGTCGGCCTCGGCCCGCGAACGCAACGCCTCGGCGGCACTGGCCGCCTGCTGCGCCTCATCGCGACGCGCGCCGGCCTCCCGGGCCTCGCCGACCGCGGCCTGCGCCGCCCCCCGGGCCGCGTCCGCGGCCTGGCGAGCCTCATCCCGTTCGGCGGCGGCGACCGCGGCCTGCTGATTCGCGCCGACAGTGGCCGCCCCGGCACGCTCGGCGTCCCGGCGGGCCTCGTCGCGGTCGGTGTGCGCGGCGGCCACCTGCCGGGACGTCTCCGCACGCACCTCGGCGATCTGCCGCTCCACCCCGGCCGGGCTCATCTCGGCGTGCAACGCCTCGCTGAGCGTGCCGACCAACTGATCGAGGCGGTCCACCGCCTCCCAGGCACGCGCCACCTGCCCGGCCAGCCCCGGCGCCGCCCGATGCCGCATCCGCACATTGCGCGAAGCCCGCTGACACTCACCGTCGTTGTCCCGGCAGTACCGAAACGGCCGCCCGGCCGCGGCCCGCTGCGGAACGGGCCGACCACAATGCGCGCAAGGCCGCGTCTCGACGTTTTCGTCCTCCATCGCGGCGCAGCCTATCTAGCCCCAACCCCACCCGAAACGCACCGCGCCGTGCAGATCCGCCGGAACTCACCGCCCGGCGGACCGCATTTCCGTTTAGATCGCTGCGCCCAACGCGCACGACCGCCGTGGTCGAGCGGATGAGGGAACGGACTTGACGGTCAACCCGCTGATCGCGGGCCGGGTCGACCAGCCGAAGAGCGCCTGAGCGGGCATCCGGATCGCCGACGGCAAGATCGGGTACGCCCGCGTCAGCACCGCCGACCAAGATCCGCAGTCGCGGCTCGACGCCCTCACCGCCGAAGGCTGCCTGAAGATCTACAAGGACGTCGCCACCGGCACCAAGGCCGACCGCCCGCAGTGGCAGGCATGCCTGCACGACCTGCGCCCCGGCGACACGCTGATCATCTAGAGAGACCGGATCGGCCGCAGCCTGCGCGACCTGGTCGATATCGTCGCTGTTCTCGAAGCCCGCGGCGTTGGCGTCACCACCACCGCCCACGGCAAGCTCGTCTTCGGCATGTTTGCCCTTATGGCCGAGTACGAAGCCGCCCTCGTCAAAGAACGCACCGTGGCCGGCCTGGCCGTCGCCCGCGCCCGTGGCCGTGGATGACCCCGCATTGATCAACAAGGCGCAGCGCAGGTATGACAGCCGCCGGTTCACCGTGGCTGAGATCGCCGCCTCCTGCTCCGTCACGCCCATGACGATCTACCGCAACATCCGCACCGACAGCGCCCGGACGCGCGTACCCGAGCTGCCGTCAGGCGACTGACCAGGCTGTTACTGCTTGGCGCCGGATCCAATCCTGTTGGACCCGAGGGCCGATGGGCTGTCGTCGTGTCCCCGCGGGCAGGCGCGGTATCGGTGGCGCTGACCTGGGGGCCGATCACGGTGGCTTTACCCGCCAGGGGCATCGTTGACTGCGAACCGGTCGAGGGCACGAAGAACGTGCTCGAGCGTCGCGGTGGTGCCGAGGTGTCCTGCGCTCTCGATCACGGTCAACGTTGAGTCGGGCCAGGCACGGTGCAGGTCCCACGCCGTTTGTAGCGGCCCGCCCAGGTCGAGCCGGCCATGGATGAGGACACCGGGGATGCCGGCCAGGCGCACCAATCGATCGTGGCCCTTTCCCGCACGGCGGGTCAGGATGTTCCATGAGGCGGGCGTAGGCGGCGACGACGTCTCCGTCGCGGGTGTGCCGGGGGAGCCTTCGAGGAATCGCTCCCACTGCTCGGGGAAGAACCGGCCGACGCCTCGGTAGAGCCAGTCGATGTCGGCGCGCCGGGTCATGGTGGCGGCGGCGATGACGATCTCGGACACCCGTCGGGGGTGTTGCTGCGCGTAGGTCAGGATGAGCGTGGAGCCCCCGGAACCGCCGTGCAGCAGCCAGTGGTCGATGCCGGCGATCAGGTGCCAGGTGGTGTTGTGCCGCATCTCGGTCGCCGGGTCGCTCGCGTGTGGTGTGCTGCGACCGCAACCGCACTGGTCGAACAGGACGATCCGGCAACGGTCAGGATTGAAGTACCGACGCCGCCCGGTCCCACACCCCGAGCCGGGCCCGCCGTGGACGACCGGCGCCGACGTCGAGTATGCCGGGTTTCATTGGGCGTGAGTTTGGAACCCGCCCTGGTCGTAGGTGTCGAGCCGGCGACGCCCGCGAGCGAGCGCAGGCTCGTCCAGACCGACGACTTCAACGAGACGGGGCGCGTGTACCTCGAGTTCGCTGACGCGGCGCCCACCTGGGCCGACGCCGTAGTGGCGTTAGACTCGCCGGCCATGGGACCGCTCATCTTCAGCCTCAACCTGACCCTGGACGGTTGCGTCGACCACCAGGAGGGGATCGCCGACGACGAGACGCATGCCCTCTTCACCCGCCTCATGGACGAGGCCGGGGCAACGCTGTGGGGCCGCGTCACCTACGAGATGATGGAGAGCTACTGGCCCGCCGTCGCCCGCGGCGACGAGGAGGCGCCGCCGGCCTTGCGCGAGTGGGCGGTCAAGCTGGAGGCCAAACCCAAGTACGTGGTGTCGTCGACGCGCAAAGATTTCCCGTGGGCAAACAGCCACCACATCGGCGGCGATCTGCGCGAGGGCGTGCAGAAGCTCAAGGACGCGACCCCGGCCGGGGTCCTCCTCGGAAGCGGCAAGCTCGCGACCGAGCTCGACCGGCTGGACCTGATCGACGAGTACAAGCTGCTCCTCCATCCCATGATCGCCGGCCACGGCCCGACGCTGTACCAGGGCGGGCTGCCCGGCACGCGCAAGCTCGAGCTGCTCTCGGCGAAGCCGCTCCGCAACGGCGTGGTGGCCATGCACTACCGCCGCGCGCGCTGAATCACAGGAGTCCATCGCCGCCAGCTCACCGGCAGCGACCGAGGCCACCCAGCGGAGCTCAACTAGGCATCAGCCGACTCTGTCCGCCGGATTGACCGGATCGAGACGATCGGACGTGAGCTCGGACAACGATGGGGCGCGGCCGTGGTCCCTCCGGGCGCGTCCTGTCATGGTTGGTCGGTGCTTCTCTATCTGACCGGGTCGAGCTGCTCCGGCAAGACCACGATCGCATTCGCCGCGGCTCGGCGTTTTCCGGACCTGGCCGTTCACGAGGTCGACGAAGACGGTGCCCCGCGCGACGCGGCGAGCGAGTTCTGGGTGCGTCGTGCTCTGGAGTATCAACAGCACGGCATCGCCGTGTGCCTGGTCGATGTCGCCGATCGGGAGCGTCGCGAACGGCTCGCACAGCGGGAGCCCGGAAAGTGGGACCTGTCGGCCGTGGACGCGTTCGTGGGCTGGGCCGCATGGCACCGGTGGACCGGTTGGGCGGCCGGGGATCCGCGATGGTTCACTCACCTGCTCGACACCACGGACCGGCCGATCGATCAGTCCGTAGCCCAGATCGAGGCTTGGATCGCCAGCCGGCGAAGCGCACATTCGGCCGGACTGCTTCCGCTCCAACGTGGCTGGGATATCACCTAGGCCAATCGGGCTCCATCGCAGCCGAGCCAGCCCGAGCCTTGGTCGCGCACCGCCGGACACTGGTCACTGACAGGAACCCCAGGTCGCACGCCTTTCATTGGCACGGACAGACTTCACACCGACGTCGTGGTGAGGGCTATCTGGTGGCCAGCAGCAGGGTGGGGTAGGCGGTGGGACGGTGTCAGGCCGCGGAGAACTCCCGCAACCGGCACTCGACCCGGACCAGTTCCTCGCGCAGTTCGCGCAGCTCTGCGGCCACTGAATCCGGCAGCCGGCCAGCCCGGGCCTCATCCTCGATCGACTCGCACACCCGCATGACGGCCGCCGCGCCGATGTTGCCCGCCGCCCCCCTCAAGCTGTGCGCCTGGTCCTCGACCGTCTGCGCGTCGCCGGCGGCGTAGGCCTCGCTGATCGCGGCGAGGTGCCGCGGTGCCCGAGCCTGGAACGACGCGATCAACCGCCGCACCAGCGCCAGTTCCGGCTCGCTCTGCTCCCCGGCCAGTTCGTCGAGGCGCCGCCCGACCGGGTCGTCGTCCCCCTGCGGCTCACCGACCATCGAGCCGGAACCGGCCACACTGCCAGCCGGGTCCCCGCCGGCGCCCGGCCGCGAAGGCCGCTCGCCGCCAGACGACACCGATCCTGGGAACCGCAAGCCCTCGGGATCGCCCGCTTGGCCCGGGGACCGCTCGCCGTCAGTACTGGACACCGGTGCCGGAGGCTGCCCGCCGCTCGGCTC
>Ga0307512_10004446_pt1 | contig 15350 bp, 9 predicted proteins | sample 14_EM_MG_FD_200267 | JGI IMG/M metagenome (GOLD analysis project Ga0307512, IMG submission 200267) | Populus trichocarpa ectomycorrhiza microbial communities from riparian zone in the Pacific Northwest, United States - 14_EM | ecosystem: Host-associated > Plants > Roots > Unclassified | place... | reverse complement strand
GCATTCGGCCGCTGGCGGCCATGGCATATCCCATACATATTTCCTCCCCGCTTCTTCCGTAACATAAAGAAACAAAAGCAAAGTCGCGAGTCCTCTTCCCCTCAACAAAAGAAACCGCCACAACATGATGGTACGTACCACCAAGCCCGAGGCTCAGGGAGAGAGAGGTACCTCAGAGTGGCGAAGCATCAAAGTTTCCGATGGACCTCTGTATATAAATCGAGTATTTCTCCTTCTCTCTTCTCTCTGTATCATAGAGTCTACACACACAGTTCTCCCCTACGTAGTATAGCAACACCCGAGGCTCGGAGGGAGAAAAGCACCGCACCAAGCCCGAGGCTCACAGGGAATTAGGAACCGTACAAAGCCCCTAATCTAGTACCCGTCATAGCTCCCGCCTTAGCTTCGATGGCCTTCGAGCTAAATCCTTAGTCATCAGAGTGCATTCCAGTTCCCAAAGCTTCCTGCTAGTCCATTCTTCCTGAGCACGAACCAAAGTAGCCCGGGCCAGGATCACCGGCAGAGAAGCCAGAATTTTACGGGCTGGGAACCTAGAGTTATCGTGCCAGAGAACATAAGTCCCCCGGGGAATTCGAGTACCATGGAGGCTAATGTACAACCTAATCGTGTGCAGCGATTGTCTGCCAGAAAGCTGGAAATATCGCAGTGCATTCGAATTGGGGCCCAAAGATACTAATTCATTTCAGACTTTCGTGCATGTGAAGGTTCGACAGCTTCCCGGGGAAATTCGCGATGCATCCAGTACCAAATTGTGAGTGACCAAAACTGTCCCCCCGCCAATCCCGTGCTCGACATGTTCCCCCAATGATTTTTACGCTTCCATTGTCGTGGCTCTTTGGATGAACAAGTAAGCTACTGTTACGATATGGAATGGGAGAACCGTGTGCATAGACTATGGTACAGAGAGAAGATTCCATATAGTAGCATCTGAGATTGAAATATACTGTACTTGCCGCTGTGGTTCGGACGTCAGCAGTCAACGGTGGGTCTGTCCAGCGGTTATTGTACCTTGGTCAGCATCAGCAGGCCGGTGTCCATGTAGTAAAAGCTGTCAGTACCCTCGAATTGGGTTCTAAATACACTTTAAATAAACCCATATTACGAGGCATTTTCCCACTAAGCCTACCCTTTAACCCGCCCAACCTCCCTATACTTCTTGCTCACTTGTGCTGGCACAGGCCCGGAAGTTCAACCTCAACACGGATATTATCGCGAATAACCTGTCCATGTATTCCGAAGCTGTCATGATCAGCACTAGCCATCCAAAGCGGAATTACCTGTCAGCAGAGGACGGTGTCGGAGTCATTATGCTCGGTACAGTATACGAAGACAGCCGGAGTAACACCAATCCTGAGGTCAGCAAGAATAACGGATTGCAAAGGTACGTCTCGGGCATTATCTTGTGCGACTTAAGTAGTGACCATAGTTATATCACAAGGGAGGATCCGGGTTTGGACACATGACAGACCTTCAAAGTATGATTAGCGAGGTGTCAACTTGGTGGATCGGCGACCAGGGTGGTAAGCGAGATCGCAAGTGTTTGCGAAACAACACAATCTAAGCCCTAAAAGGCGTGCAATTGCATCTTGCATATCTAATCTAATCTCATCTAATGCATCTTATCTCCACCTTCACTGAAAATGTCACTAGGTCAGAAGCTCAAAGGCTTGAGGGAAACCAGAGGACTCTCGAGCGAGTTTTTCATGGCGGCGATAGCGGTGATGACGGCGGTGACGCGATGAGGTGACGGAAATGAGTTAAAGTTGAACCGTTATGATGCATCGCAAGTGAGAAGACTTTCTATTGGATCATCCCGCGTGCGCTTTCCTAAATGCCAGTGCTGCTATTTTCTTCATCCCAAATTCTCCAAACACTTTCTTCCTCCTATTTACTCCCTATTTCACAATTACTCACCGTCACGGCTACCAGACCAGCGCCTTAAATCTGCTTAAACTTTAGATCTTGGAGCGAAGCTCATCTTTTTAGTAGTTTCCGAGGGCAAGGGTTTACTGGCTAACTAGGACGCGCGTCTTGTTGAGTGGAGCAGCTGAAGGAGCCTCACTTCCGGAAATAGCACAATTGCAGTTGATGAGCCCATCTGTCCACGAAAACCACACAATGTATACAGTGACCAGTGAGGTCTTGATGGTCGTTTCCTCACCCAGTGGAAATTACGCATCGGAGCCGATCCGCTCAGGATATATGAGGCGCAGAAAAGAACGCCAGGCGAGGCTAACAAGCTGAAAGTAGATACCAACCTTATCAATTGGCGTTGTGCCACGACGTAGTAAGGTTCGGCACAGCCTACCGAGTTGCGGAGGTTTGTTATTTGCTTTTGCATAAATGGCTAGTTAGCTCTTAACCCCATCAACCCCACACCTGCCTGAATCGAACCTGTCTGCCCCTTCCCTGTCTGTAACGTCGAGAACTTTCTCTGAGCAGCTCGCTATGTGGAGATCCTGCCTTGGACTCGTAAGTTCACTTAGACTCGAGTGCTTTCTGAAAACGCACTGCTCATGCTGAGATTCAGTACTTATTCGCTTCCCTCTTGCTGTTCACACGGTTCACTACAGCAGCAGGGCCCTCCCTTACCAGCACCGGCACGAATGGTGATCAGTTCAGTAACTGGCAGATAACCTTCGTTACGAACAATTATACCCCCATCTGCGGCAATTCTTCGATAACTTCGGAACGCGACTTCTGGTCCAACAACCCTGAATGCGAGCAGGCCTTCTCAAAATTCAATACCACCACCAACGCATACCAAATATTTGATACGACAGGTGAATGGACCAACACTGACGATATCGCAAAAGGACAAGAGCGTTGTTATTGTTTAACATTGCACCAAGATGACGAGGCTTCTGTGGTACTTACGTGCTTTTTGATTGGGGGCGACGGCGAGGTTGTGAATGACGGGGATACCGCAAAGGGCGTCATGGATAATCAGCCTTTGACAGATAAGGCGCCCCTCCCGCGCTGTAACGATCTAAACATCGTAGTCCAATCCTCGACCCAAATAGAGTATGATCACCTTTTCTGGTGGTAAGAAACTTCTGAGTGGGCGCTTATGCTAACATGTTATAGAACGTCAACGTCAACGGCAGGTACGGCTATCAAGACCCAGACAAGAACTTTAACGCCAACATTACCGATTACCCCCACCCACCGGACAACATCAACAGCAAGTCCATCCGATGGTGGAGGTTTGAGTCGGAGTGACAAATTGGCGATCGGTCTGACGCTAGGCACCGGCATACCGATGATAATACTGGCGATTATTCAATTATATCGACACAGCCATTCAGTAAACTAGTACCCACCCATGGTGCACCCGCATCACCCTCAGAAAGACTTGGTATCACGACAGGAAATTGCCATCAATTTTGAGCGAAGAACTGCGCAAGGCAGGTGATGCAAGGCACAGTATATGTGGATATTATTCTTCTGTGTTGCCTCAAGAATGACTTAAGTGAAGCCGAGAGCCTTCCAGCAAATATCAGCTCCGATCACCGAGGGAAAGTAGATATCACACGGACCAGCATCCGAGAACAAGGGGTGAGGAGATAGGTGGAGTGAGGGGCTACAGCATGAACTTTTCCTTTGTCGGAGTTGGAGTTGGAGTAGCGAGGATTCAAGGAAGATGTATGTTGTACTCTGCAAGCGGGTGAATGTAATATGATTACAAGCATTTAAGAATAGCATAACTAAGGATAGTATCAAATTAACTAAATCACTGTCAGAGAATCAACGTCGATGTCACTTTGCTAACTTACCGGTTCGTTCTGATGGTTGATTTGTCAACACGGAAGCTCCCAAAGTTTAGTTGATGAACTACTTACTCATTATGCCCCTGAATGATAACCCAGGGAACATACAGCCACCGGAAGCCACAGATGCCCCGGATTATTACTTGAGATCTTCGCTTCTAAATCCTGAAATTTGTTGTTTGTTAATCCCTATGTTATCCATAGATTCGGGCGGATTTTCGGGCTTCCAGGTGCGGTTGCAATTGGTGTTGACGGAGATAACGGACTTTCGCCCGAGAGCATCGACGGGCACATGCGATTGCTTGGCTGTTACGTGGGTTGCCATTCTTAGTATAACATTGTAGACATCGTGTCCTTTTTAGCTTTCTCCTTTTCTTGTCTCTCTCTCCTTAAGACTTAGACTCGTATATACATGGGAGACAATCGATGAGCTTTCCGCACCCACCGCAGTGTACACGTGTCAACAGTTGGCCTGCGCAAGAAATGCTCCTCTCATGAAGATCTGGAGTTCATCATCGCCATATCCTGCACTTTGGACAAACTCTCGGGCAAGCTCTTGAATCTCGGTAAGCGTCAAATGAGCTAGCAGTTTCACAAGAGGCTCGTAGTATGCTCTTTTAATTTGGCACTAAAGTTCATGGGTTGATTAGATCTATTTTGAAGAAACCAGTGCGGTATCGTCAGTAGATTTTGTGGGACGAGGTAGGATTCAATTGAGCGTGATGCAGCAGGTCGGATATGGATGATCTTTTCGCAGGTGTAGTCTGATTTTCAATCGGTTTGTTTCAGTGGCAGGAATAGGCCGTCTATCTGAGACGGAGAGGGAATCTGCGGCATCAATTCCTGCAAGCAGGGGTTCACCAATTTGTATTCTTAGCCTGGCGCGACTGACTGCGCATCGTAATCTTCAGCCCCATCGGAGGCTGCGCATGCTCTTCCTGTAAGACACCCCACTGTAGACCACTAATATGACTTGGCAAATAATATGCACAGCCTTATTTCTTAGCCTTTTAGGTTGAATATAGAAGCACTTGCATGCGTCATATGACACATATTCATGCTTACTACAAGCATCTTGGTTTGAAAATTTGTGCGACTGGCAAAAAGAATAAGGTCGAGGATGTTTTCAACATCCGGAATACAAAAGCTATTAAGCTATGACGAATACCCCGCTTCATCAATAGCGGGGAGATAAGGTTTCGCTTATCTGGCACTAGTCTCGGAGACTCGGTTGTTTCAAGCTAGGATCTTCTGATCACGCAATCACACAACATGGGAACCGATAGCAAATTCCCTACACCAGATGGTACATCTAATTAGCAAGTAGTTCGTAGAGAAGGCCAACACGCCCATGCTATCGACGCATTAAACTTTGTAGTTTTGACTAAGTCTATTTGTGCATGCTTGGCTATATGCACTTCCGGGTACCAATCTTCCGCACTCTCTCGAATTTGCGGAAGTCTCCTCCCGTTTATCTGAAGGTGTTTCCCACCGTCCTTTCTACCATGTTTTTGATTGATGTCAGAGTTTTCAAGAGTCTAATCCACTTTTCCAGGCATTGGCTACCCAGTTAGGGGTTAACTAGACTCATGAATTATCTGACTGAGGGCAACTTCATTACCTGGCTTTGATAAGACACTATACGCCGAGTTCTCGGTTGGCGACTTCTGAACTACTGCTAATGAAATTTGTTGCTTAATTTGTGATGCAAGAGAGAGAATTATGGGAGTACCCTGCTGCGTTTGGCGGCAAGGAGAGGGTATGAGGAGTTGATTGGGTTGCAGCTAGAGCAAGGGGTAGAGATGGACGCGAGAGATGAGAATGGGGTGACCTCATTGTATTGCGCGGCAACGGATGGGTATGAGGGATTGTGAGGAGGTTGCTGGAGGATGGGGAGAAGGGGGCGGAGGATGAGAATACAAGGGGAAGCCCAATATCCGCGTCAAAACTCCGAATACCTAGTTTACAAACAAATACGTGCAGTCAAAACCGTGATCAATTACTCAAGCTACAGCGCGGCTAATGCAATTGTTGCATAAATAGATCTCAGCTCTCATACGGGCTGACTGGGCTGAGCCGTCTCTACATTTAGATGAGTACGTACGTGTTCGTACCGTATATATATGGCCTTGTGGCCCTCTTAGAAAGTACAATTAAGCTTCTAGAAATCAGTATTTCAACAGCAATTGTTGCATATGTACTTGGATCGTGAGTCTCAGCACCGTCTGATGTCTTGTATGAGAATGAAGACTTGTATGAAGATGGTGGCTGTATGAGGATATGCATCAGGACCAGGGTGATGCGTCTCATGTCAGAGCATACGCGTACGCATATGGAAGATTGTACATATACGGGCCTTTGGCCCTCGAGATAGAGACGATCAATCAAGTCAATCAAGAAGTCACCGAACCATCCAAAGTAACAGTTCAATCCACCATTGACATGAGTGCTGGACTATGATCGTTGTCCGTGAGGTTGTATCAGTTTAAGTAGACGATCCAGGTGATACTTGCTCACCATTCATTACCGGCAGTGTGGCGGACTAAACTTGGTAGATGCGGCGATATGGACAAGGGTATGCGTAACCCTCCTAATTATCGTAAGTGGCTTAGTTTCTAAACTAACGGTCAACCAGAACCTGGCAAGCCGAGCACGATCAGATCAATATAGGCACCGTAGTATGGAGAAACTTTGCTGCTGCGGTCAATTTAATGGGGATATACAGCAGGTAAGTAGCTACGGATCGCTAGATAAATCATAGATTCTCATCCGATGTATCCACTCCTCCAAATCCAGTTATTGAGATTCTTATTTCGCTGTTACTCGTTTGCGCGGGAAGGTTTCTGCCAAGGTTCATTCGCAAGGGGCCAATGGAGACTAGCAAAATGTGGTGAATGGCGTTGGCTTTATTCGTATCTTCGGCCATGTTGTCCTTGTCTTGATCGAATGGAAAGTTCTTTGATTTCTGTAAACCATGTAAGCCAGAGGTTCATTAATACCAGCCTGGTCATAGATCTCTGGGGCCCCGTAATTGTCGTGCGAGCTCTTCATCTATCACCATATTTGATACCTCATGATACCGGTCAGTCGGGAGGGCATGCATCGCACGATGGGAATAACCGTCAGGAGGTATCAGTGATGGTGGAGCGCGGAGGTGGAACGAGCGGCAAGCAGCTCAACGTAATTTAAATCGTGTATGTGAAGTGTACTTAAGTTAAGACACTCAAGACGGGACATAGGAGAACCACTTAGTATCATATAGGTGCGACGCTTCTCGTGTTCCGCTGTTTGTCAGCGCCAGTTAGCGGCTGCGCTTAAGTAGGTCTGTTGAAGTCATGAATTCCCCAACTACTACGCTACACCACCCCTCCCAACATTTTAGCAGCGATCATAGAATAACAGATATGTTCAATCAACCTCTCCACCATGCAGTCCTCTCACCAACCATCCTAGGCGTCATCAGTTCACCACCGGGTTCCGGGAGCGAATCTCCTTCAACATCTGAGCAGTATTGCCTGATGAATAACTTCAGAGACGGGGAATCTGACTTTACCATCGATATGACCACTCTCACCATTGCAGATTACGGATATTGTCTATCTACACAACCTCGATTCGAAGGGAGGTCATCTACACTTCACGCCGTCAATTTATCTACCCACCATAGCTGAGAAGCATTCGCTTGGGTACAATCTCGGAGGAGGGGGTACTGCTTCTGTCGTCATCAGTCATGGGTTGAGAGCGTATTCATAGATAGATTTAATCGGTGGATGTTCCTCTCCTGCCGAACTGGCCGGTCCATACTACTCTACCGCTAGTACTGCACTATGTAACACCTCACATTCACATGGCCATAAACAAAATAAAAATCCCCGGTTAGAACGGGCCATTGGTGGGGAAGAATTCGTAGTTTCGTAGTGCTTTCGACCGCCTACAACCCGGGAACGCTTGCGATAGGGCTTCCACTAGGTATCAGCCGGCCGGTGTTACGTCCGGTGTTACATGCGGGTATCTCCGAAACTAATTATCGCCTGCGGGGCGGTGATACATAAGGTGGGGGTTGAGCGCACGGACTTATCCTCTATCTACGGTTTGGTGTATGTGAACTGATCCTACAGATTAACAGTGGCAACGGGCAGAGACGTCCTCCCGTAACAAAGTCGACGTCATTCAGAGAGCCTAAGGTTGGAATCCGCCCTGAAATGTCTCGAAATTGCTATTGCAGATCTTCATCTTATCTACATATGTGGATTTGGTCCTGCGCGCACACATTAGTTTCTGTATTTCTGAGGCCTTACCTTCTCTATCCGGTCAATAATCAAGCTAGGCTGATTGTGATACCGGCAGTGGTAGAGTATTATACGTGCCTGGGAAGGGGAAACAAGCTGAAGGTCCGTCTGCATTGCATTGCAGCTCGCTCGGCAACCGCCGTCCAGCCCATTGAACTGGATCCCGGAAGGCGGTAGGTGGGGTAGAATTGATTGTGACGAAATCTATATCACAAAACCTTCACACCGCGAATCCTTTACCACTTGCCGTGATCAGTGGAGCAACTAACTGGGCTTTGGATTTAGAGTAAGGGCTAAGAGTGAACTTTCAAAGTCTCTAAACTAAACTAAAAGATTCTTCATCATTGGCGCCTAAACCGCCACTCTATACTTCAGTTACGAATTATTGAGTTTTATTGGGTACTGTAGTCTGTGGCCTTCGCTTACACCGGCTGATGGACCGGCAAAGCTCCCGGAACCGCGGTAGTTTGAAGATTTAATCTAAGATTTCTAGCTACTTCGCCATGGGCCGCGGATTCTGGAAGCGTGGGAGTACCTAGCCGCTGGGATGAGTTGTACAAAAGCTTAATGGCAACATACAGACTGGATCGTCTAGCTGCTTGTCATATGAGGCCAGCTTTAGAGCAGATCGGGTACTTGGCGCATATGTGAATGTTGAATAGAGTAGGGCAGTCAGGATGGGATGAAAAGGCTGCAGGGTTACTGGCGGTAAAGAGGGGCAGAGTATAAGATGATATCTATCCCGTTTCTCTGGTCACCCCCGGCTTCTGCAACGACGACAATTAATCGACAAGAGACAGACAATGGCAGACAAGAAAGAGGAAAAGATCAAAGCCACTTCACCGGTGATGGCTGGCCCTTCTAACACAAGTAAGACGGAGGAAAGGCCCAAGGTCGCCCCAGCGGTGGTACCCAGTCCTCTTCAGAGCCCTTCTGTGGCGCCAGCCACGCAATGGATGGGAACAAGCGAAAATATTGAAGTCGACCCAAAGATGGTATTTATTACTCGTAACCCTTCTGGACACTCAAACCTTTGCTAATTATTGCAGCTGGACTCGGATTACGAAAGTCATGGGTACGTCTAACTCCGTCCGGTGCTTTTTCACGACGATACTGATCCATGAAGATATGATACGAGTACTGCGAGTCTTGCTTCCTCTCTTAACGAGTACATTTTCGAAAACGGTAAGACACATCTTCGGCCCGATCATAGGCTAACATCAAGCAGGTCGTCGATATCACGCATACTTTGGCGCCTCCAAAAATCCGCTTCCCACTGATGAGGTATGCAGCTACTCTTTTCTCCATCTATTATTGCCGTGTGCTGATTTTGAGATAGCTAGAACAAGATCGGTAAGCGCCTATCCCGCCTGTAACCTTCGAGAGACTCATATATCCCGACATAGCCTGGATTTACACCATGAAATCATGCTACAGTTGATGAATGGTGAAATCCACCTTTCGCCATTGAAAGACCCACAGCGTATTTTGGATATCGGCACCGGTACGGGGATCTGGGCGATTGATGCGGCGGATAGGTATCCCATGGCAGAGGTGATTGGTACGGACCTCAGGTATGGAATTCCTTGAAATAAGTTACTGAGGAGCAATTCTAATCACAATATTATGTAGTCCAATTCAACCCGAATGGTACGTTTCGTGTGCACAGAATCTTTGAGCAAGAGAAGATTTACCAATATGTGGTTGATAGGGTCCCACCAAACTGGTAAGCCACATTTTTCTTCGAATCGTCAGGTGTGGCTGGGCTAACGCCCGATGACAGTCGATTCGAGGTCGACGACGCCGAGCTTGAATGGACATTTGAACCCGTGGGTGTCCCGTATCTAACGTCATTACCGGCACTCACATCGCACAGGAATTGTTTGACTTCATTCACCTACGAAATATCGCACAAGGAATTGGCGACTGGCCCAAACTGATGGCCGAGGTCTACCGGTAAGCACACCATTACTGAAGTTCAGATCAAGCAATAACTTTTTATCCCGCTCAGTTGCACTAAACCCGGCGGCTACGTCGAACTCGCCGAAGTAAGTCTTCCCAAGCACACGGACGACGGAACAGCGGAGGGTGGCGCAGCGCTGGTATGGTGCGACCGCATGGCCGAAGCCATGGCCAAGATCAACCGGCCGTTCCCGTCGAGCGTTAAGGGCCTCACGGAGAAACTTGAGAAAGCAGGCTTTGTTGATATAGTCCACCGACTGTACAAACAGCCTGTCGGACTGTGGCCGAAGGAGAAGAAGTTTAAGAATATCGGCGGCATGGCGCTGATGACGTGCGACTCAGGTAGGTGCGGTGGAGATGAAGCTTGTTTTGAGCTAGACTAAAGAAAATGCAGGATTTGAGGCGTACGGCTTGCAGGTGTTTACGAAAATCTTAGGAATGTCCACGGATGAGGCGACAAAGGTTTGCCGTAATGCGTTGGAGGATGTTAGGAAGAAGACGACGCATCTATATTGCTGCTTGTATGTCTAATCACCCCACTTTGAAACATGAGAATAACGGTGTGATTTTAAAACAGCTATGTCGCATATGGCCGAAAGCCAACTAAGGCGGAATACTGATGAATGATACATATAAGGACTGTTATAACTTCCTATTGTCTCCAGTGTTGCCTTTTCGTTATGGTTTCGGATTGTGTTCGTGTAGGCAAGGTTGTTTACACATGGGGTTTCTTTAACGGCTGGTGTAGTATTGTGCTATAGGGATCTGCTGTTTATTTATGTAAACGTACACAATACCTAACGTTCTTCCTATGCCTTAACACCTCGTGATAGACGTCAAGAAGCTTCGAAGGGTGATGGTGCGTACCAGTCACATGGGGAGATGTGGCAAATTTATGCTCCTAACGCAAGTCTGCAAGCTCACGTCTACTTATGCAGTCTCATCCTCTGGATTTTTTTCCTTGCTTTCGCGAAGCTCACCATCCACTCCTACTACCGCAACCTTTGATTTGACCAACATCCCCTGTCGATTCTACTCCCATTTTCATTCGCTATTCCTCATACTCCGAACAGCCACGCCCCGGAGCTATCCTGTCGCAAAAATTGGCCCTCCTGTGAAGTGGTTACTTGAAGGGGTTAGGGTCGCGAAACGACACAGCGGGCTTTGTTTTCGTTCGACTATAACTGCCACTGTATCAACCATTCCCCAATTTTGGCGAAGCTCCATATTCCGAGATGTAGCTTGATCTATTCATCTGTACCGTCACCAGGATAACTACGATGCTGTACAGAGTATGTGCCGAGAACTTTCACTACCTAAGCTTATGAAGACCGGATTAGTAGGTAGGTATGTGGTATATGACGGCAAACAACGAGTGGTTCATGGCATTGGGCTCGTCGTGTTAATGAGCTCGTCGTATCAGGACATTCGGTCTTAACCCTAACAATCGTGGAGGTAGGAATGATTGAGGGCTCAAATCAGGAGAGGCTATGTGAGAAGTAGCTCGGAAAGGCTTGAATTTTTTGTTCCTTTGTTCACTTGTGGACGGGTATCGCTGGTATTACCCTGTCTCTAGCTGTTACCATTGCTTGACTTTTTTTTAGTTACTCTTTCTTGGCTGTGGGCGAGGGGGTGAAGAAGATTTTTGAGAGTAAGTGTCTGAGAGGGCGGACCAAGGTTTTATTAGAAGTGATGTAGAGATAGCAGGTGTAAGTAACAAGCCGTAGCATAAATTATTAGAACGCTCAATATAGCGAGCTCTGAAAGGTATCTGCTGCTGTTGCTGTTAGGATTGAAGTTGTCGAAGTTGAAGTCGTCGGATTCGGGGGCGATGATTGCTATTGTTGGTAATGTATGTACCCGACTTTACCATTGGGCCTAATAAAACTTTCGTCCACCCACTGTATCTTTTGACCGTCTTTTCTTTCGTCTTTTGGCTCCCGACGAGGGCTTTCCAATTGCATCTCACGATCGTCTTCTCTTTAGTTGTCTCTAACTATTCGTCAGTACCAAAAGTCTCCGGACGCCCCATTTCAAGCAGCAATTTGAGACACTCTCCGGAAACGCCAACTAAATTTGGTTAATATTAGGTCAGATATGGATATCTTGTACGGACCCATTCGCTTTATGACGAGTCATCTAATCTAATGAATCTAGCGCTGTCCAAAAACCTTTCGGGTAGGGCGAGATTCTGTGAGCATTTCTCACAGCCTCATCCACATCTGTATAACTAACATGGCTACAGTCTCTAGTAACTCGGGTTGGGTTACTGGTATTAGCGACGATATACTCTAATCTCTACTTCCGAGGGTGTCAACATGATTGATAGCAGAAAACTCTTCATCACCCTCAACTGCATCTCATGATGGCCTTTTCTTTCGTCTTTCGTCGAGAGCCTTCATCTATCTCCAACTGCACATCATAATGACCTGTTCTTTCGACTGTTGTCTCCTGAGCCTTCATCTACTTCTTTCATCTCACGATCGTCTCTTCCCTCCTCCCGACGAGATGAAATCCGAATCCTCGCTCGCTGAGCTGCAAGACATCCCACCATTGTACATTGTCAATGCCACCGATCCGCGGCTGCTGCTACATCTACCCACACTGCTTCTGCCGTTGCCCTGGACATTCTTTACAACACCTTTTCCATCCTAAGCCAGCCAGCGATTTCACAGGGAGAGAACTTTAGTACTCCTTACCTCTCAGTGGAGGACAATTAGATCACACGATCGTCTTTCTTATCTTTTGCTCCCTTTGAAGAGGATATAGCGGTAGCACTCGCTACCGACAGCGCAGAACAGACAAACATCGCACCATCGTGCCTTTTCAATACCGCCGGTTCACGGAAGGCCTACTAGTACTGGCAGTCCCATTCATGCTCACTCTACTCAAACCACCGTTCGACCCACACTATTTTACGACACCTTCTTCTATCCTCTCACGTCGTACCCTCCGCGATTTCCAGTTAAGAAGTCAACGATATTTGTCAGTTTATCAGCCAAATATCGAGAATACGAGTAGCAAGAGTAATCTCAAGCTCGATTAATCCACTGTCGTACTCCTACTATTACTAGTATCACCGCTATGGGAGAGGAAGGAGGCGTAGAAGGGTGTGGGTTTTAATGGTGTTTGGAACGGATTCAACAGAAACTCTTGGGGAGGCTTGGAAATTCTACAATCTGTTGACGAAATACTGGGCTTTCGGCCGAGATCATCGACGGGCATAATGTGACTGCTTGGTTGTTACGTGGGTTGTCATTTCTAGTATAGTATTGCAGATATTATGTACTTAAGCTTTTTCCTTTTCTCTTCTCGCTCTTTAGAATTCAGACGATTGATGAGTTCTCCGCGTACATTGCAACATCTGCGTGTCAACACAATCAGGGTATAGAACCCTTCACTAAACTTTCAGAGATGATGCACTATACTGAGACATCTACCGTCTTCCCCTTCAATTCCAGAGGCTACGTGCACAATCTCACTTGGATCAACCTCTGTGAATATCAGCTCCAACCCACAGAATGGGCCACTCAAGAGAGGTAGAGTAGATTGTGCGAGTTGCATTAATTGCAGATCCTATGTACGAGCTGTACTACCGGCGAGAAATGGACGGATAATGCGCAGTTCGACGGTCAGCCCACTTGGAGATAGGCCCTGGGCAACAATTGGCACGATGGATCAACAACGAAGCACGAGCCCTCCTGCGCGACCACGGTATCGAAACAGAGATCCACTGGATCGGGTATCCCTGGGAATGAAGAGGCGGACCGGCAAGCGAACGCAGCTCGCGAGGGCCGCGGCAGCATAGTGCGCGAGCGGGCATATATCTCGGCGGCGAATAGAGCCTGGAGGATCTCTGAACAGCGAGCAGCCGCGAAAACACAGTGGGAGAGCGATCGGTGCAGCAAACACTATGGGTACAGGAACGGGCTTGGTAAAGCGGGAAACCGGCGCCCGATCCCAATGAGAAGCAAATAGTCACTTGCTACGAGATACTACCAACTCAAGTGTGGGCATGCGCCCATTGAAACGTACCTAAAGCGCTTCAACTAGCGAGACGATGACTAGTGCTGGTAGTACGGGAAAGCGGCCTAGACACGGGAGCACCTCTTCCGCCACTGCAGGCGGTGGCAGGATGCGCAGCGGGAACTATGGAAAGCTGTCAAGCGAGAAACCGGCTGGAAAGAAGGACAATGCAGGCACGTGCAGATCTCCGAACTGTTCTCGACGGAGAAGTGTGACCAAACGGTGGTGGATTTCCTGGCGGCCACGAAAGTCGAAAAGTCCCCGCGGCGCTGAGTAGAGTAGTGGCGGTGGTTATCTTTCTCATACGTATCATTTGTGTGTGATCATTCATTTTAGTTTTTCGTTTGTCAAAGAAGGAGAAGGGTAGAAGGGGGGGGAGCTCCCCCATCTAGCCGGCTGTCTGGAGAGGGAGGGGAATTTGGGTACTGCCATACTCTAGCTAGAGTGAATGCAGAATAATTAAAACAAAAACAAAAATGGATGGATAATGAGGAGGAGCCGGATTATCTAATATATATACACTTGGTTTGTCGGCTCGAAGCATTCTCATTGGTTGATGGTGGTACGTACTATCTTACTGTGGCAAATTACAGAATGCTCATTGGTTGGCAGATGTTCTTTTTCGGTCATGATTAGTGAACTGTGGCGCTTTGCTTGAGTGTGGCTCTCACAACTGCTATTGGTCAGCAATCCGAGCTGGCTAGACGCAATCTGGGTGGGCTGGCTCTCAACTTGCTGGAAATGATCTAGACGCGTTGGCTAGATGCGATCTGGATGGGTTGGCTCCCGGCTTGCTAGATATGATCTGGATAGGCTGGCCCTCTGGTTGTTGGATGCAATCTGGACAGGCTGGCTCTCGAATGTCTGGTGCCGATCGAAACGGACTGGCTCTCTATTTTCTGGAGACGATCGAGATGTGTGCTCTGGATAGGCTGGCTATCTGCAGACAAGAGTCAATTGAGATGGGCTGACTTTCGGCTCGCTGGATACGATTTGGACGGGCTAGCTCTCTGCTGGCTGGACATGGTCAAGATACGCTGGCTCTTGGCCAGCTTGAGATGATCTGGATGACCTGACTCTTGGTCAACTAAATACCAAGTGTATATATATTAGATGATTTGGATGGGCTGACCTTGGTCAACTGAATATGATTTGGACGGGCTGACTTTTGGCCGGCTGAAGACGATCTAGACAACCCTGACATACTCACTCTGAGATGGTTCTTGGCTAGCTGGATGCGATCTGCACAGGCTGGCTCTCAGCTGGCTGGACGCAATCTGGA
>Ga0307512_10004444_pt1 | contig 15352 bp, 21 predicted proteins | sample 14_EM_MG_FD_200267 | JGI IMG/M metagenome (GOLD analysis project Ga0307512, IMG submission 200267) | Populus trichocarpa ectomycorrhiza microbial communities from riparian zone in the Pacific Northwest, United States - 14_EM | ecosystem: Host-associated > Plants > Roots > Unclassified | place... | reverse complement strand
AAGCTCTGAACGGATAGGATGTCAAAGTTCTGACACTGACCCACAACCCGTCCCCAGACAAGAGTACCCCAGTCGACGGCGACACACTCAAGGTTCAATTCGTTTGCCCCTTGACCTTCAAGGAGATGCTTGGCTCCGTCCCCTTTGTTTACATCTCTACGTGTGGTTGCGTCTTCTCCCAGGCAGGCTTAAAGACGGTCTCCCGGGTCGGCAACGATTCGCCCAAGGACGAGTCTAAGGGTGACTCCAATGAAGGTAGCCCCGCAGATTCGGAGAAACAGTATCAATTATGTCCGTCGTGTGGTACAAAGTACGACAAGTCGCAAGATGTGCTCACCCTAAACCCATCTCCGGAGGAGGAAGCTGTCATGTATGCAAACATGCTCAGGCGACGCGCTGCGGAACCTGCGAAGACGAAAGGGAAGAAGCGGAAGGCAGTTGGTGATGTTGAGCAACCTTCCACCAAGAAGAAGGCAACGGTTAACTCTAGCAATGGGAGCATTTCAAGTGCCACACGTGCGGTTACCGCTAGCCTGGCTGAGGAAGAGACTAAACGCAAGGCGAACACGAGTGACACTATCAAGTCACTGTACACTTCCAAAGATGGACCCAAGCGGAAGGAGACCTTCATGACCATGGGCACGTTTACTAGGGTACGTCTCATTCTGTTCTATTGAGCCATCCGACTGACTTTCTTACAGTACGCCTGACTTATAGATGGATAGTTATATCCGCACACCCCGTGTGGTTGTTATACTCTCGTTTTTGTAGTGATTACGCTTGTATGATATTGCTTCCGGCGTATCTACGTCGTGGTTGTCTGAACCCCTTCACCACTTTCGAAACGACGCTGGAAACTACATCAGCCAGCCTCTGCGACTACGAAGCGGGGCTAGTCTCAACGATGCGACCGTTGTACGATTGGACAAGGAAAGACTCGGTCGATGTTATCCCTCTTCCAAATCCTTAGGTGATCCTGGGACGGGCGCCTTGAGTGGACGAGCCTCTGCTGATGTCTAGAAAGAAGCTCCGATTAGCCGTGTAATCGGCAACATTCGTTCTTTCTTACATTTATAGAGGCTGGCTGCGACTGTTGAACGTTGAGCGTGGATACCTAGACGGGAAGAGAATGGACAAAGCAACAGGCTTAGAAATGTGTTCGAATGCATGAGTACCCCAGCACTACTTCCACCTCGTTGTGGCCCCGTAGCACTCGTTGCTGACGGTGTCGATGCGCCTAGAGATACGGAACATTCCGAATTCCTATAGAGCCAAGCCAACAGAAAGGACACTTCGGCGCACTACCCAAGAAAAAAGCACTGCAAAGCTGAACGTTAGATTGTCCTGGAGTGACGAGGGGGCTGTAGGTCCGCAAACAAGGATGCAGAGTGACGCGTCACATTGCCGCTGATGGACGAACTCCTAGCTACACCTGTACCTAGTTCTTCAGTGAGCGTGTAAAGTATTGGGCACATCATTCACGGCGAACCGTCATGGAAACCGAGAGACCCTTAATCCCGATAAAGAGAGCCAGATATCCACCGGAGTTGCGCGCTAGGGTCCAGGCGACTCGCCCAGTCCGTTTGCCGGCGCAGGTTCCAAATCCTCTGCAGCGGTCAAAGAAAGGAAGAACTGTGTGATGTAGAGTTCGTCCAAGAACACCGTTTCCACGGTTCGTGATGAAAAACGTTGCAAGAAGTTGAGAGCGGATGCAATAGTCCTCATACATTTTGGGTGATTCCGAGGTACAGCGCCGAGGGAAGAAAACAAAGTTATCCGAGAATGATCCAATCCTGTGGAAAATGATTGTGAACAAGAAAGAAAACGCGGACTTCTTCAACTTACCCCGCGCTGAATGCCCCCGCCGAAGTCTCAAATCAAAGGTGTAGGGACATCGTTCAAACAACTGGAATTCGCACAGTTGTGAGTGCGATCCGGTTGTGGTTTGCAGACGGTTGGTTCATCGGGTTGTCACGCGGTGAGCTCGGAGCGGATGAAAGTGAGTATACGAAATTTCATTTGATAGAGTGCAATTCAACAATACTTCAGAATTAAGTCGAGAAAGCAGTCGCAATACAAGCCAACATGGTCACCCACCACGCCCTGTACAAGGCCGTGGGTCCTTCTTCCTGTGCTATCCTTTTAGCGCAATCGACGAAACCAGTGTATGGATCTCTCTCGTGGCGTAACCTGATGAATACGATGTCGGCAGATTATCGTGGCCACGGTAGGGTGAGAACGTACCCAATGACATCCTCCTCGGACCCAGCATATTCCACGGTTTCCTCAGTATCTCCCTCTTCCTCTTGGAGAACCGAATTAAACTCGGCGGAGGCATGGTTGCGTTGGATTGCAAGCTTGGTAGTGATGACTTCAAGCGGGCACAGGATTGCGGTGCTCACAATAACCACGATGAAGTACAGTCCGAAGCGCAAGGGAGTGAAGCTCTCTGGAAGGTCAGCCCCAGGGCGATAACCCGGGAGGAGGAAATGGCGGAGGGTCCTAAGTCCCAAAACGCCATATGCGACAGCAATAAGTTGGGCAGGGAGAAGGCCAGGAGTAAGGTAAAGTAGCCATGGTTTCCGTCTCTCGGTGGGGGTGAGGAGGACGCGGATGGAGTATCTGGGAGCAAAGTAAGGGAGTTTGTATGGTGTAGTTACGGAGCTAGAAAGCACCATCAGTCTTTTGCTCGTTCCGAGTACTTAATGAAGAGAAGCTACCGATAGCTGATTACCACCGCAGGGAGTGTTATGATCATCCAGAAGATGCTATACATCAGGACGCCAAATGGCCCAGCCCTTGGAGGGTTGGCCATTCCGTGATGACGCGGTCCGGAGGAGCCATAAAAGATAAAAGCGAAGGACGCCATAATTGTACCCGCAATCAGATGCGGCACTTCGTAACCATCAGCGGACTGCGGAAGATATGCCAATGGGTTACTCACTCAGCCCTTTATACAATCCAGGCCATCCCTGTGAGAACGGCGGATGAATGAGTGTGTCTGCGGCCAGGATCTACCGTGGGCGCACCTCGAGTCTCTTGACCCTGGCAAGCATGCCGAAAAACGAGGTGAGTTGGGGTCCCGTGTAGGGGTGAACTACTCCCTCATCATCGAGTTGAAGACCTTTGGGATTGTAGTTCGCCCGTAGACGAACTAGAGCTCCGCTAATCGGAACGGTAATGAGCAACGATACCGCCAATGCCACGACAATTATAAGCAAATCGACGACGAGTGCCATGGTGAGCGGACGAGACAAGATGTGGCTGCTGCGCGGTTTCAATCGGCTTGAGGCGGACCAGAAAAGATACGGCAACTGCCGATACCTCTTGCCTCTTAACACCCATCATCTCCCTTCCCTCACCCACCCATTTGAGTGCGATTTAAGCACTCCACTGTTTTTTGTTGAACTGTCCAGCAGAATTTCTTCGCTGACACCTGTGGTGTTGTTTCTGCTTACATCGTCCACCTCAACCAGTTCCTCATTTCCAGATCTAAAATGATTGGTGGGTGAGCTGTTTACGGTATACTCCTTTTTTTTTCTGCCGAGTTTTACGGCCCCTCTTCACTTGTCCATTATTTTCTTATCGTATGCGCCTGGTTTGACTTCCAAGCGTTTTTTTACATATATCTCACCCAAAGTTTCAGTGCATTGACGAGCGTAGACTGCGTGGGGTACGTTTTGTTTCCCCATTTTGCGTTGTCGTTTCTTACCCTTCTTTTTTTTCCCCGCACACCTGCAACCCTTTTACATAACGCCAATGCCCCGTCCTATCTGCCATACTTCCCCCTACTTGATACGTGGAGCTGATTCATGCACTTAGGCCTCGCTCTGAAACCCTAGTTCATCACGAAGTCGGTCTTTCTCTCAACATTCTCAGTCCCATCGTTGTTCATTCCTCCGTGCCACAAAATGTCGCTTACCCCATTCTGATGTCCTGTCTATCCGCCTCTCTCCTCATCTACATACGCACTAACGGTTCATTCTCCTCGTCCCCATCTCTCAGATTCTGCTACGGGTGCCGTGCTTACTTCCGCTGCTTCCAATTTCCCAACACGGTCAGACATCGTCGTATGAAGCCTATAACTCTCCCTTCCTGGCTAGAATCTGCGTATCATCCCTCTCTCTCTCCTGAATTCGCATACCTCGCCCCGGTACAATCCCTCGTCTCATCTGTCTCTCTCTTGCCATATCATTGTTCTCCCTCTCACATCTTGGGACACCTTCTCACCTACGCGTACAAGAGGATTTCCCCGATTTCTCTCCCTTTCGTTCAGCCTGTTAGGTGTAGGATGTATATTGTCCTGTGTTGTTAGCACTCCAATGTCATGTGTTGAATTCATCCTCCGTCACACTGGTTTCTTTTTCCGACGGGAGCGTGAGCGTTTTTTTGTGACAACTGTGTCGCTTTTATCCATCACCACCAACGACTCCCTCTGGAATTCGTCGGCCACCAACTGGCTCAACGTATAGGTATCCCCTTAGAGTCTAAACATATCGGAAGAATAAAATGTCTGTAGATGCTGAGAGCGAGCATAACAGGGTTTGTCGCCTGCTATTCGTCGTCGTCGCCGTCGTCGTCCCCTCTGATGTTTTCCCGATAGCGGGCAACGTTGGAAGCTCTTAGATTCCACAAAGCGGGCGGTTCAATCTCCAAACCTTCCTCTTCATCGTCTGGGACGAATCCCCCTCACTATCCCCAACAGCCCGCTCAGTCTCGCGATGCCACCCGCGACCCCGTCGTCCCGTCCCGCTATTTCGCTAACGTCAACTTTCCTCCGACCTTGAGCAGTGAAATCCTCGTCCCCGATTCTTCTCCCCTCGGCCCTTCTGATCCAAATTATTCTCCGTCCCAGAACAGACAAAGGGTCAATGGGTTCCAGTTGCCACCAAGTTCTCCAGTGCCCATTCCTTCGCGGCAGCAACCGCGGCCCTCCAACACCCCCGCTCCTTACTTCCGCGATGACGCGCTTAGCGCGCCAAGCGGATTTACCAATGGTCAATTGTATCGTCCACATGCCCACAGGCCACTATCCGCAGTGGATAGCCCTTCCGACGACTCTCGTCCTCGCAAACGCATCAACCGAGGACCACAGTCTCCTGATCCCATCGACCTGACACTCAGCTCCCCTGAGGCGCTCAGGCCTGCCCAACGACGTCGTGTAGTATCATCGTCAGACGACTCAGAGCTCCCTTCGAATGCACCCTCCAACTCATTGCGTCGCGTTGGCAATCCACCTGACTCATTCACCGATGACGAGGAGAAACGGGTTTATACAAGATTCAGGGTTTCCAACCCACAATACCCTCCGGACCTGATAGATGCGGCATGGAGGGAGGCACGGCATAACGAAGAGGCAGCCTTGCGGCTACTGCAGAATCCAAACTGGAAACCCAAGGTCCCCGAGCCTGTATCACCCGCCAAAGCCATCCGCTCGGAACCATCCACCACTGGTCGTGTGAAGGAGGTCGAGGAGGCCCATAAGGCCCAGAGAGCCGCCGTGAAAGAGAAATCGAAGAAATCTTCCATCTATGCCAATCGACTCGCCCTCGACCTTAAGCACCAACGTCCAGTGACTCCGCCACCCAAGTCCCAGCCCAAAGTCAAAACTCCAATAGAACTCGACTCTCCCACCAGTCCCGACATTGCTGTTCGGAGGAAACGCGTCAAGAGAGTGGTGGAATCCGAGTCAGAAGCAGAAGGTAGCGGAGACGAATCTAGGAGGTCACCTCCCGTTCCAGTCGAGCCCACAGAGTATGAGGTCTGTGCGCTCGAATTTTTCAACACCTCAAAGTTGGAAGAGCTACAGGAGCTTACTGGTAAGCACCCCTGCTTCGCACACGACAGATTGCTTCATGAGCTTACCGGATAATAGGTGTCACGGAAGAACAAGCTGCGAGGATTATCGCTACTCGGCCGTTCGATCAGCCAGAGGATATCAACGTCAAATTGGGTCAAACAAAGAAGAAGACTGGAGCGACTGGTATTAGTCCTCGAATCTTTGAAGACACAGTTGATATCATGGCGGGCTACGCTGATGTCGATCGAATCCTCGAGGAGTGCGAGCGCATTGGTGCGAAACTCAAGTCTGCGATCGCTGCTTGGACCGCAACCGGATCTGACAAGGGAAAGGGAGCTGCCTCCCGAGAGGGATCTACTGCTCTTGCCGATGACCTCCAAGAGGACGGCGCCTTGAATCTCCGATCCCGCACGTCCTTCAATGTAGACAAGAAGAATCAGTTCCTCTCTCAGCCATCACTATTGTCCGACTCGGTTACGCTCAAAGAGTACCAGTTGCTCGGCGTGAACTGGCTCCACCTCCTATATAACAGGAAGTTGAGTTGTATTCTGGCAGATGAAATGGGTAGAATATCTCTCATCGATCTTCAGTTTCGAGAGTAGCTGACAAGGATGTCTAGGTCTCGGAAAGACCGTACAGGTCATCAGTCTCTTTGCTCTGTTGAAAGAACGGGGGATCACAGGACCCCATCTGATCGTCGTTCCGTAAGTGCACAATGTGTCCACCGTGACACCCTTGCCCTTACCCGAAGTTAGTTCATCCACCCTGGAAAACTGGTGTCGAGAGTTCGCAAAGTTCGCGCCTACGATATCCGTTCAGACTTACTACGCTGGCAAAGAAGAACGGCCCATGCTCAGACAAACACTGCTCGAAACCACACGGGCCAAGGTTAAGGATGGGTGGGAGGTCTTGATTACCACGTATGCCCTCGCTCAAGGCAATGAGAGGGATCGCAGCTTTTTCAAGAAAATTCCTTGGGAGGTTCGTACGCCCTAAATTACCCCTTGGCGCGGGTTGTCTAACAGTCAATCGACAGACATGCGTCTTTGACGAGGGCCACATGCTGAAGAACTTTGAATCTGAACGCTATCGATGCCTTCTCAAGTACCGGGCTGAGTGGAGGCTGTTGCTAACGGGGACTCCCCTCCAAAACAACCTTCAAGAGCTAGTGGTGAGTCATACGATCTGTAATTCTCCATTACGATGGGGCTCACAAATTGGTAGTCCTTGATGAACTTCATTCTTCCCGAACAATTCGCGAAGAACATGGCGTCTCTTCGCACGATCTTCAAGTCAAAGGGCGATGCCAAAGTTACTATGCTCGCGAAGGAGCGGGTCTCTAGAGCCAAGAAAATGATGACCCCGTTCGTGTTGCGTAGACGCAAGGATCAGGTATGCCGTCCGACCCATGAACCCACTCAATTCTGACGGTCGATAATCCAGGTTCTTTGGGATCTCCCCAAGAAGGTCGAACGCATCGAGTGGTGCGATATGACTGCGCTCCAGAAGAAGTTATACAACGATGCCCTACGGAGGTCACGCAAGACGGTCATAGATCTTACTGAAGAACCATCGGACTCTGCAGAAACAAAACCTGGGAAGAAGGCTCCAAAGAAAGGCAAGGCAAATGCCCGCAAGGAGAAGCAATATGTCGAGAACAGCGCGAATGTTCTGATGGACTTGCGAAAAGCGGCATCTCATCCCATGCTGTTCCGCTCGTTGTTCACGGATGAAATCGTAACTTCCATTGCGAGGGTTCTCTTGAAGGAACCAGATTTCAAGTCGCGGGGTGCGGTCTTCCAGTGCGTTAGGGAAGATCTGGAAGTCATGACGGACTCCGAACTCCAAGTATTCATGGCTACTTACAAGGTTTGTAGAACAGACCGGGGAGTTTTCGAATGATCTGACACTATTTCCCAGTCGACGAAAAAGTTCCTTCAGGACGCAGAATGTTACTTTCGGGCAGGAAAAGTCAAGACGCTCCTAAAACTCTTGAAGGGGTATATGGCGGAAAAACGTCGCGTTCTCATTTTCTCCCAGGCACGTCTCCTCTCACTCTGTACATCCTACTCTAACGTACCTTCCGCAGTTCACCCAAGTGTTGGACATACTCCAGGCAATCCTGAAACACAGAAAAATCAAGTACCTACTCTTGACCGGCTCCACCACAGTCGATGTCCGCCAGTCACTGGTCGACGAGTTCAACGAGGACGAGTCGATCACTATCTTCCTCCTTTCCACAAAGGCAGGAGGGATGGGTATCAACCTCACTGCCGCCAGCGTCGTTGTTATGTTTGACCAGGACTTCAACCCTCACAACGACCGACAGGCCCAGGACCGCGCCTATCGTATTGGCCAGAAGCGCGACGTCGACGTCGTCAAACTTATTACCCGTGGAACAGTGGAGGAAGACATGTTGAGACTCGGCCAGATGAAGTTGGACCTTGACGAGGCAGTTGCTGGTGACGGCGACGAGCAGGATGCCAAGGTGGAGACCGAGATGAAGAAGTCTTTGATGAAGACTCTCCGTCAGAAGTTCGAGGAAGAGGGCGATAACAAGGCGGACGGTTCTGGGCCTGAAGACCTTGGGTCACCGCTGACGGACATGGAAGTGGATTGATCTCGACCGACTTTATCACTTGTTTATTTTAGACCTCACAACTGGCATGACAGCATAGGCGGCGCATAATACCATTAACATCCTTTACACCCATCTCCCCCTTGATCGTTATTCACTTTGTATCTAATTCCACATGTACAGTGTACAGTATACTTCCGTTTTGACTGCTTTCGGATTGCTATATGCCATGTCTATGAACGTTTTGCAGATTGAACAAGGACCAATCATGATCATAACGAGAAGAATGGGATGCTCTTCACCGCCCTGTCTGTCGCAGCGCGGAAGTACTCGTTGTCTATCCCCCTCTCCTTGGAGTCCATCGATACCAGGGGATTGCGGACGACATAATCGAGGAATGGACCGGCGTAGATGGAATGGAGGACGGTTCTGAGGGAGTCTGCCTCTGGATCACTGAGCATCACGAACTTGTAGCCCGAGATCGTCTCGTAGAGGTGAAGCTTATAAGTCGAGGTTTTATAGTTGACAAATTGCTCGTCTCTGAACGAAGCATCCGGTCATGGCCCATCCCCGCGAGAGAAGTAGACGATAGGTAAGACTCACCTTCCAGAGAGCTTCTTGATCATGTTCCTGAGCGAAAGGACGACACCGTAGACGAGCTTAGCTTCCTCGTCGAACGAAAGTCCCGTCGATTGGCCTCCCCCGGTGGAAGGTTGCCCTCCGACCCCGGACGGCAAGGAGTTTGAATGTTGGGTAAAGTTTGGGTCATCGTTGTTTACTGCAATTACTACCCCGGAGTTGACAGACAGTGTGTTCCGTGGACTAACGTCTTGGACGTGAGAACCGGTTACGGTCGTCGGGGAGATGGATTTGTTGACTGCAGGGAGGGTTCCGCCTGGAACCGCCGGTTTGGGTTTTCGGGATCGGTGCCAGTCCTGGTAGTACACGCAGGTGCAGTGTCTGTTCTGGACATGCGTGCATCGTAAGTCTCCCTCTGGAAGTTGGATGGTGAGGAGGATTGGACTGACCGATCGAAGATGTAGAGGCTGTAGATTGCCATGGCAGACGACGAGTGTAGGATCGCTGAGATCAAAATTTGATCGTGGGTACCACTGAGAACAATCTTGCACCCAAACCCTCGCGATACTAGAGGGCTCTATTCCATTAGAATAACCCTGATCTTCACGGAACTCGAGTTCATCTTGCTACCTACTACATGTTTCGGCCCTCACACTCTCCCTGGCAGATGAGGTCGCCTTAACAATCGGTTGCTCTATTGATTTATACAGTTCACGCTTTCGTCGCCTGATTTCGGTTTACTTTCTGCCGCTAAGCCGCAAGTGTTCGCCCGTCAGCGTCCATCAGGAGACATTTTCACTCATCTACACCCTGCTGGAAGGATCATCTCCATGCTTGGTTGCTTGTGGCGATAATGTCAGTTTCAAAGTCGACTCGAGAATCTCGCGAACTTGCCCCTGGGAAGAATTGTTTCGGTCACCAGTACTTGTGCAGAGCGGTTCCAGGAGTGGTTTACGTCTCGTGTCAGATCTCCCCACCCCCGAACTCGGGGTCATCGTGTATCCAGCTTACGCTTCAATGTAGCAATTTCTCGAAGAATGGTGGTACAAGCACCAAGTCTATCCACTGAACCACCTTTCCTGGTATGATTATGATGACTTTTCATCCCGGAACTCTCCTTAACCGCCACGATAGATAAGAACTTCAGGCTCAAAGACGATAAAGCCGGTGTACTGCCTGCATGAGATACCCATCTTACGCTACCCCAGTCCTTCGCTACATCTGGAAAGTTTCTGGTCAGATGGACAACTGGGAGGTTACGAAAGAAATGAATGTAATATAGAAGAGAGGACCTATCGGAAGGACCGCTCGAACCTTGCTGGGAAACACAATTATCGTTTCCTGGCCTTGCCTGCATTTGCAAACACTCGAGTTACATGATAATTTTTGTTGTCGCATACACTCGGTGTACCTGACGAAGAATATCAACGAGTGCTCGTCCGCTCTCAAAGCCACTACCAACTTCAACTATGTCATCCCAACCGATCAGAGCACTTCTCATCGACCTCTCCGGAACACTGCACATCGAGTCAACGCCTTTGCCGGGTGCCATTCAGGCCTTACAAAAACTCCGAGCTTCTGGCATCCCCTTCAGGTTTTGCAGCAATACAAGCAAGGAATCTACCAGCTCGCTATGTCAAAAGCTTCGGCGGATTGGGTTTGACATCCCCCAGGAAGTGGAACGGAAGGAAATCTGGACGAGTGTGGGAGCTGTTAGACAGTTACTGGAAGATCGTGGATTGAAGAGGTTCACTGAGTTTTTTTTCTCTCGCCGCCTGATTGTTTCTCTTATCGGACGTTTTCCCCTATACCAGGCCGTACTTCCTCTTATCGGACTCTGCGAAAGAAGAGTGCATTCCGGAATCGTTTGATCCCACTGAGGACAAATACTATGATTCTGTAGTCGTCGGCTTGTCTCCGCCACACTTCCACTATGATATTCTCACCACAGCCTTTCGCATTCTCAAACGAGAAGTGCCATGCGCTGGCTCGAAAGCGCCCTCCTTGATCGCAACCCACAAGGCGAAGTACATCAGCGACTCTTCGAACCAACTCTCTCTCGGTCCAGGCCCCTTTGTTTCTGCACTAGAATCCGCGGCAGACGTTCAAGCGATCGTGGTCGGAAAGCCGACCCGGACGTTCTTTCAGCTCGTGATCTCCAGTCTTGATCTCCCCGAAAATAAAGAAACGGATGGGAAGATCGCGATCATCGGGGATGATATCGAGGCTGATTTGGGTGAGGGTGCCCTAGAACTCGGACTATGGAGGGTATTGGGTTCGTTCAATTCGCCCATCAAAGTCTTCCAAGCCTCGATTGACTGATCCCGGTCCTTTTTGTTTAGTGAAAACGGGAAAGTATAGGCCCGGAGACGAAACCAAGACGGGGAACCCACCCGATGAAGTAGTTGCTTCGTTCGCCTCCCTGGTCGACAGACTCGTCTCTACCTAGATGTCCTCAAGATTATAGACAGATACACGTACAGCCATTTTATCACACGCGTCTTTATTTCGATTCCGGCGTACACGGGAATGAGTAGAACTAATCTAAGCACCTTGATTGCTCTACGCCTGAGGTGTCCATGATCGGGATGACTCTGATGGTGGCGGGGCCGACCCATCGCGGCCGACGATGGCGGACCTCTCGGTGCGAATACCACCATAAGTCCAAAAGTTGCGGCCTGCTGAGATGTTGGGTCCGAACTTGTTGACTTGCCTTGTGGCCCTCTTCGTGAATGCGGTTAGTAAAGCGGCATTGCGAATAGTTTCCCAGCCCACAGCCTAGGGACCCACCAGCCAGGCACACGACGCCGCCCCTATCTCGGCTAGACGTGACTTTAATACCCCGGTTCATCGATCATTCCTGGAACATTCTGTGCGAGTCGAAAACCACCGCTGTTTTGCACAACTCATCAGACACGCAGTCTTCCCTAATTCGATCCTCGTGAGAGTTGAAATTCTGAAGGACGACCGGCTTTGTGCAGGGAGTATACTGGGTATATTGGCATAAGCGCGGAGGACCTCTTCGCCCTCGTGGAGAGCCGGAGGGAACCAGCCGATGACGATGTGGTTGTTCTGATCGGTGGTGGTATGTTTGGCTGAGTCTCGAGGTGGTCGGGTCAACGACCAGTCTATTCGCAATAAACAGGTCCTACCTAGTGGCGCTTCAGAGAGCAACCTGCTCAACAAGGATGTCAAAGCTACCGTAGGTCGGTATCGTAGATCTCTTGACCTTCCACATACACCCCACCAACTGCTTACCCCCCTCAGGGCCCTGTACGGTGATAGATGATGGGGGGCTGTGCCTAACCCATACACATGGGCCAAGGGAACGAACGTGATCTTCATTGACCAGCCCATTGGGGTCGGGTTCTCCTCTGAATCTCAGGAGACGATTGTGAGTCGCCTTTCGTCGTGGAGGTTGAAGACAAGCAAGGGGCTCGCCACAGTCGTAGGATATCACAGAACTCGCAGCCAAAGATGTCGCCACCTTTCTCGCCGTGTTTTTCGACCATTCCTAGCGCTACCAAGGGAACGCCTTCCGCACAAAGGGCGGCTCGCGTACGGAAAGCCGACAGAGGTCTTATTTCGGTCGTCGGCTATGCACTGAATGTATATGAGCGTAGGGAAGGTACATTCCACTTCTAGCAACGGCAGTTCTGGACCGAAATCCTCGACTCGTCGATCCGGACGATCTTGCTGTATCCAGGGATGACGTCGGTTGCACCTCACCTTCTACCGCACAGTTTCTGAACGGAAGGAGCTCCATGCTTCCATGAAACCTCGACCTCGACCTGGGCTCTCTGTATCACATGTCTTCGCATGAAACGCATTACACAGGTCATCAAAGAGACCGTCCAACGGACACTCACAATTTCGTCATCCCTTCCTCGAAGTCAGCCAGAAATTACGGCATTCCGCAAGCTACTAGATCAAAACCCTTCAACATGCGTGGACACCGTCAATTGCCCCACAGAAGAACTTCTCGTTCCGCTGCGGAATTCAGCCATCCTTTGAAATTCGCTGACAACTGAACGTACTGAACACTGAAAACTGAGGTGGTGACGTAACAAACGTTGAGAAGCCGGATTGTGGGTAAGTTACCCGGAAACACGCCGCCCCGACGCCACCGGTGATTAACAACCTCCAGCCCACTGGCAGTAGTTCCCGGAAACCTCGCTCCACTCCCAAGCCTTTTTTCTTGCGATCGATCGATGCGTGCTCATATATCATAGCCGATGTCTGATGCACTCACCGATGTTTTGGTAGGAGTGTATGGGTGCTGGTGGATGAATCTTTCGTCTCTCCTCTTAGAAATCCAGGATAGGACATAGTAGAGAGCGTCTGAAATGCGTCCACTATGCAGCGCGCGATTCTTTATTGTGGAGCGATGCCATTCACTACGACCACAAGTGTGTGTGATTCAACTTACTAGCGCGACTGGACAAATGCTTGCGAGCAACGGCTCCGCCTCGGCTCGCAGTAAACGACCGCCTATGCATATGCGCCAATCGATCCGGGGGTGAAAAGCGAGAGGACAAGGTCTTCGGGGGTCACTGTCGCGATGTTCCTCGGATGAGATGATGTTTGAATGGCTATCCATAGTCGCCTGTGTTTCTGACAGGTTTTCGACAGAATGTCAGGACCCCAAAGGACCCCGACCGCACTCCGGGATTTGCTACCGTGAAACCCGGCTGGCCAAGTTCCCCGCAAGTTTTCCGGGTCCAACGGGGTGGATCGCAAGATCTCCCCCCGCCCCGGATGCAACTCCCGCGCAATTAGCATGCCTGTAACCACGACTTCAGACAGTGAATCCATCCAAAAATACTTGAATGTGATTGCAACGCCTATCCCAATGTGGTTGAACCACGAACCCAATGCTCGACAGCAAAACATAGAAGGTCATCCCACATGTGAGCAGACGAACGGGATTACTCCCTCCGACGGATGATGACGCGGATATCGCCTCTAGGATGCATAACGCCCACACCCATCCTCTCCTCCAAGAAAACCGGTGGACTTGGGATCCGCTTCAATCGTGTACTTCATCAACAGGAGGGCGAGCAGAGCTTTCAATTCCTTCTGAGCGAAATGTCTTCAAGTAACGGTCAATCACCCAGGGTCTACTCGGATTGTTTTCACTCATACCTTCCCTCGCACATCGAAACCCCACCTCCAAATGGTATCGCATGGTTCATCACAGGTTTCGCGTTCTTCGTGAACTTCTTCTGCGTCATATACCTCGTCGGGATATATTCGTCCGGTCGCTCGTGGATCTCCGGATCCAAATGCACAGTCCTGGCCGAACACACGATTTCGTCTCCCTGGTTGAACGTGTACCCACCCAACTCGGTCGTCTCCATGACGGCCCTGATAGACATGGCGGAAGTAGCGAAACGAAGGGTCTCCTGAATCGTCAAGCTTAGCAACGGGAGGTCAGCTTGGTTGATGAAGTCGACGATGTTCTGGTGAGAGTCTAGAGGAAGGGATGGGTTCGTGGTGATCCAGCTGGTGACAGCCTCGTCAACCTCGGCGACCAGTAGTTTGAGACCGTCCGGTTGTTGGAGGTTGAGCGCGACAATCCAGTACTAACGCTGCGAACGGTGCGTTCGCTTGGAGGGCCCAGAGGAAGTTGACAATGAGTCTGGCGACATCTATAGTGCTCTGTCCGGCGTTTAAGATCCAAAGAAGAACCGTGCGCGGGGGGAGGATCAACTTACAAACCCACTTTCTTCCGTCACCTTCTCATACTCCCTGATCATGCCAAAAGCGTCATCCAGTGCGCCGGGTTTCGAGAGGTACCTCTCTTCGATGATTGTGGCTAATTCATCGAGAGCATTAACCGAACCCTTCATAAACACCCTCGGAATACCCACCAGGAGGAAGTGAAAGTTGTCATCGAACAGTTTAAACGGCTTGAACAAGTCTTGGACGGGACAGTCTTTCCCGAAAAACGCGTGACCGGATGCATCGAATGTCAGAGGGACGATGAAATACCTCAAAGCAACATTCAGCCCGTTCTACTGGTTTGTTCGTTCCTCGAGGCACTGATAAGTAAGAACGATGTACTTGTCGACAGTTGGTTGCACGTATACTGGGGAGAGAAGATTGTGTGTCATTGGGAAAAAGGTTTCTTGCATCATTGGGGCGTGTGCGAGCCTGTAAACCAGGATACATGCGCTTCAACGGCCGAGAAAATATGGAAGTTCAGAGAAGCTACGGACTTGTCACTCATCCCGAAGGCCACTACACCCATATTCTCGCGTATTTGAGGAAAATCATATTTCTTCGATCAAAGCCAAACGAATCAACGCGTTGAATAGGTCAATACAAGTTATAGATACGTACCTGAGGATTCTTGTAAACTTCCGCAATCAACTAGTAAAGGTCAGCCCAAA
>Ga0307512_10004443_pt1 | contig 15354 bp, 8 predicted proteins | sample 14_EM_MG_FD_200267 | JGI IMG/M metagenome (GOLD analysis project Ga0307512, IMG submission 200267) | Populus trichocarpa ectomycorrhiza microbial communities from riparian zone in the Pacific Northwest, United States - 14_EM | ecosystem: Host-associated > Plants > Roots > Unclassified | place... | reverse complement strand
GTCGTTTATTTCATGCGTGGCGTGGAATTGAGGGGTGTTTTTTTGGTTTGTTGTTTTTTTGTTGTTTTTTGGTGTTTTTCTGTGCTCGTCTGTGTTTTTTTTGTCTTGCTTTTTCTTCATCGGTCAGTGCAGTACATAGCATAAAACAACATGTAGACAAGTATGTAGATGCAGTAGATACTCTAGATAACAGCATCCTCCAACGCCGCGTGCACCCCCATCCGCACCGGAAACCCGCAACTTGTGTGTGTATCGCCGACAGATACCAGGTGTCCGCCACCGTCCACCGCCACCCACAGCCATGGCCGGAACACGGCCCACCCCTCCCGCCCCATCCATCCATCCATCCATCCGTCCGTCCATCCATCCTCCATCTGGCCATCCGCATCTTATCGCGATGCCGACAGGGGATGGGACATCGATATGCTTCCCCGTAAGAATATCTATATGCAGGTGCGTGTCCATCAAACTCAGCTGCGCACTGCGGCCCCGGAGAGAGAGAGAGCTTGCCGCAGACCTGTAGGTAGAGTATGTGTGTCGAGCCGACACCTCGTTTGTCCGGCTGCCGTGTATCTAGGTCGTCACCGTGCACATATCATATCTATCATCTAGACTATCTACCTATCTCTCGACCGTGCGTGCGTCACATCTGATGGGAGTCCAGGGCCGCGCTGCCGTGCATACAGTGTGCACGGTTCCGATGCACGTCCATCTCGATGTCTACATCGTTACATAAACACTAGATATGCACGCCTGGATGCTGCCGGCGGTGGCATGTGAACGGTTGGCGGGTGGAGAATCGCTCGTGGGCAGCTGCCAGCAGAAGAGTGTCGCGCCCGGCGTGGACCGCGGCATATCTACGTATGCATCTCTCGACGTCCACCCACTGCACAGCTGACTCTGCAGCGGTGAGCGGATGGGGCTTGCGGCTGGCGCGACTCCGCACCGCGTATAGATATATCTATACATATCTACTCCAGATTTTCATTTTCATCCTCTTTTTGCCGTCCGCCTTGCCGTGCGTATCTGCCGGACTCCGCGGCGATACATATCAACAGCAGCGACTGAGAGACGCACCGGTTGGTGCTGCTGGGGCGCTGACGGCGACGGTGAGCGTCGAAACCAGCGCATCGGCGGATCTCGGTCAGGCCAGGCCAGGCGCAGGGCCCGGTCCGGCGCAAGCTAAACCCACGCCGACGCGTCCATTTAGCTACACCTATGTATACACACAATACGCCGACCTGGCCGTCGAGAAAGACGGTCCCCGCGCCATCGCCATGCTCCGTGCTTCATCCCCCGCCCTCCTCCCCCGCCGCCCAGCTAACCGCAGCGAGAAAGCCGATGCGCGGCCCTGTCCGGCTAGATAAAGCAGAAAGAAAGGCCGCGGAGAACTCCGCTAGACCACGCTTGCGGGGATCACAGCGGGGTTGGGACCCTGTGTGTTGACGGCCCCGGTCGGCAATGGACCGTGTCCAGCCCCTCTCTCTTCTGGCTCCGTGGTGATGCTTCGTCGCAGTGGAGCACGCTGTCCCCCCGTATAAGTATAGTTACATACATGGGAGGAAAAAAAAAACTAGAGTAGGTGGAAAAAAAGAACTCGCAACCTCCGGCGTCTAGATCTCGCCCTATATAGGTATATAGTCGCGCACCCAGCGTGCACGTATGTACCCTAGATATGCATTCCCGTTAGGCACTGGACAGATGGCGGAGTAACCAGTCTAACCAGTCATGTAGAGTAGGTATCTAAGTATGTACTCTCCATATACATACAAGGCGGCCAAACGTTGCACGCCGATCACCGTGGCGGCGTGGCATCTGCGCGAGCCGGGTGCATATGTAATCTAGGCAATCTAGCCGTGCATCCCTTAACTGGTACACAAGGGAGAAAACACCCACATGACATGACACATGTACTAGTACACGGCAGCCAGTACATAGCTTGTAGCCACATCGAGCACTGGCTTCACACGCTCGCACTCGGTCTGCTGGTTCGACACGAACCGTCAGAATAATGGTGAAGTCTTGATGTGTTGTATTGTCTTGGAGAGAAAAGGCTGAAAATGCGGACAGTTTGGATTATGTGGCGTGATTCTGCACACGACAAAGCAGAACGAGTGAGATATTGCAGTCGAATGATACAGCCTGACCCTGCTGCTCGTGGCGAGTGACGGATGTATGCGCGAGCTGGAGGTACACACGCTGGCTCGCTCGAACTTATCTTGCCCCCGGTGCAACAGGCATCCTCCGAGCTCGAGACAAGATCGAACTCGTTTCTCGAGGCCATGTCACAGCTGCGGCCGCCCACTGCTCACGATCGGGGCCACGCGACGCCAGCAGACAAAAACGATGATTTTCTAGACTCGGGCTCCTTCGCTCTATCTACATACGCAAGCGCAGTACTACCACCCGCCGCTACGGCCACATCCTACTCGTCGTCCTCCCACTGCATCTTCGTCTTCAGCCACTTCAGCGCCTCGACCAGCGCCAGCAGCACCGGCACCTCGACGAGCGGGCCGACGGTGGCGGCGAGCGCCTGCTCGCTTCCGGCGCCGTAGCACGCCACGGCGACGGCGATGGCCAGCTCGAAGTTGTTGCTCGCAGCCGTCAGACTCTGCGTGGCCGTCTTCGCATAGCCCCAGCGGGCACGCTTGCCGTCGCGGCCGAGCAGCCTGCACGCCCAGACGGAGGCGGCAAAGATCATGAGGAAGTAGACGATCAGCGGCGCGCAAACGCGGAGCACGGACGTGATCTTGCCGACGACGTTGCGCGACTGGCTGGCGAACAGGACGAGGATGGTGAACAGCAGCCCGATCAGCGACCAGGGCGCGATCCAGCGCACAAAGTGCCTGTTCCAGCGGTCGATGTCGCCCTTGAAGATGCCGAACAGCACGACGAAGCGGGTGATGACGGCGGCGCCCAGCGGGATCCCGAGGAACACGGCGACGGACTTGGCCACGACCTCGTAGCTGATTTCGATCGTCGCCGACGAGCGCGAGACGACGCGGATGAAGAACACCGCGAGCGGCGCAAAAAGCACGATCTGCAGCATGCTGTTGAAGGCCACGAGCATGGCACAGTACTCGCCGTCGCCGCCGGCGAGGTCGGTCCAGATCAGCACCATGGCGATGCAGCGGGCGACGCCGACGAGGATGAGACCCTCACGCAGCTCCGGGCGGTCCGGCAGGAACGCCCACGAGAGCGCGAGCATGAACAGCGGCGCGACGACCCAGTTGGCGATCACCGAGAAGAGGATCTGCAGCCACAGTTCGCGGAGCCGGAGCAGCTTGGGAAGCATCTCGTAGCGCACTTTGACGAGGATCGGGTACATCATGATCAGGAGACCGACGGCTGCTGCATGTTAGCCGAGGGTAACCAGAGGTGTGTAGGCCATGGCGGGATCGACATACCGATGGGGATGGAGACGTCGACAAACTTTCCGCGCTGCAGCGCCGGACTGGTCTCGGGGACGAAGTAGCCAAGGATGATGCCGATGGCCATGGCGAGAAAAATCCACACGGCCAGGAAGCGGTCGAGGAACGACAGCTGCTTGAAGGACGATGCCGCGGGAGCGGAAGCACCTGTTGGTTTCGTGGTAAATATCGAGACTGCGGAGGGAAGAAACAAGAGGACAACAACATCCAGTCTCACAATTCCCATTCTCGAGGTTCTTTTCTTTCTCGACCGAAGGATCCATTGTTCGCTGCTTCTGTTTCCGCAGATAGGGATCGATATCAAAAGAAAAATATTCGGTGGAGTGACAATGGGGGATGTTTTTTTTTTGTGGGGGGGAGGGAAACTGTGTATGCCGTTGTTGGGCTGCTGGAGAAGGACATAATTTGGGGCCCTATTTTATGACAACTAACTATATGCGCGAGTGTTGTCACTGGCCACCTCTGATTGGCGGACATCAAAGTCTAACTAACTCGCGGCGCGGCTAAGTCATTACCGCTTTTGTACGTCAGATAAGATCTCTGTCGCGCATTGGCCACAACCGAACCCCAGCCGCGCAGAACTCTTATCAGATCAGGATTGTGGTCTGGGCTACTTCCAGTTTGCATAAAAGCTCGAGTCCCTCCCAGAATCGTCAGACGCACATCCACATCCCCCCAAAAATCCCAATTTCCCTCCAACTTTCCATCTTTAGTATGTCCACCACAGAGCAGAAGCCAGCACCGTGGTACGCGGCCTTCCCACCGCCGGTGTCGAAGCCCGACTTCATCACCCGAGAGGAGACCCGCAAGCTCTTCGAAACGAAGACGGTGGGAAAAGACTTCATCCTCGTCGATGTCCGTCGTACCGACTTTGAGGTGTGTCCCTCCTCGTCCGTCCACTGCACTTCCGCAGTTATTGATGCTGGCATATCCGCAGGGTGGCACGATCAAACACTCCATCAACCTTCCAGCGCACTCGCTCTACCAGACGCGCGAGGCCATCTACAATCTTCTGCGTGGGGCGGGCGTGTCCCTGGCCATCTTCTACTGCAGTATGTCCCCTGCCCCAATGTATCGCCGGCCGCACCTAACAGCCGAGGAAAGGCGCCTCCAACGGCCGTGGTCCCCGCTCCTCGTCGTGGTTGCAAGACTACATCGACGCGAAGGGCGACCAGACCATCAAGAGCGTCGCTCTTGAAGGTGGCTTCAAGGGCTGGATCACCGCTGGCGAGGACTACGTCAAGCTCGCCGAAGGATACGACGCCGAGGTGTGGGCTAAAGGTGGAGATGGGCGCTAGATATCCACAGAAGTTGTGCTCCTTGATGATTTCCACAGAATTTCTGGCTTATCCAGTATAACTATGTCTATGACCACACAGCTGCTCCTCCCGATAGTGAGAAACAGCCCTCGAACCACATGTGACGTGATGCTTCTGTAGAGAAACCCATCTGCTACCGCCCCATCTCCAACCCAGCACCCAGACATATTTTATTTTATTTTGTTTATCCATCACCGCACAGTTTTGTTTTGGGGTTTCTTCATTCAAAGCATGCAACCTATATAGAGCATGGCTAAATTGCATCATCCTCTTTCTCTCTCCCGGGAATGACCGGTCAGTTGAGAATTTAAACCCCTATGTGCTAAGGGGAAAAAAATGAAGAAAGCAAAGATCCCGGCACCCACGCCCCCGACCACACTGAGAGCCGTCCAGGGCCTCACTTTCCCTTTCCTGATAAAACGATATAGATTATACCGTTTTGCTTTACTTGATCAATAAGTAAGGCGATATATATGTGTATATATAAATTAAAATGGTTTATTTTGTCTTTCCTTCTGACAAAAGGTGACGATACGCCTATTGCTAGAAAATCCCTCGCACCCTTCCCACCCGCGCGGGCAGTGCCGGCCTTCAGACATCCGCAGTCCTTAAGAACCTCATGACAGCCCGCGAGCACCACTCGTCCGCGAAGCTCTGGCGGGTGGCCTTGGGCGTCCGTCCTCGCCCCGATTTCGACGGGACCCCGTCCCAGAGTATCCTCTGGGCGCCCTTCCGCCAGCTGCAGTTTTTGAGCGAGTGCTCCCTGGTCTGCAGGATGCCGCAGCCACCCTCAGAATCACACCACCAACAGCTGTCGCTGGGACGATTACCAAATCCGGCGTTCCGATGGCCACATGGCCAGACTTAAGCTGGTGGAAGCGTCCAGCCAGCTTTTGTCGGCCTTAGCTGGGAGCGGGCCTAGCCGCTACATGCTGCGGGGCTTGTTGATAGCAGAGCTGAGCCTTCGGCGTGAGCAGGCGAGCATGCATACAAGTGCAACTCAAGCGCTGCAGCGGGATGGCAGTGCCATGCATGTGTCCGTGTTCTTGGCGGCGATATGCACGCGCTGGCCGTGACGTCAACGATAGGTGGAATTTTGCGCGTGGCGTACATACGATCCTGGCACAACGGCGATGCAGTGCACACCGCCAAAATTTCGCTAGAGGAAGGAAGGCCAGATATCGGCAGTCGTTACTGTTTTGGGAGGTCCCGCCAGTCAGCAACCGGCGAGTGATTGCCGGTGAGTGCTACCACCACCAGCAGCGGCAGACTCTGGAGGTGTGAAGCAGAACTTGGAACTGTCGCGCTGTGGCTGGTGGGGTGGGGCTAGGAGGGGAGATGCGAGTGACGTTGGTCACTGGAGTACCTACGTTCATCGGACTGTTGGCCACTCCGCACGCGGGTTCTAACGGTCGCCGCGAAGGGAGGTACTTCAGGGCCGACTTCGTGTGGAGCCGGTCTGTCTCTTCCCCGCGGCCTTACCCCCTCCGCCCAGGCCTATCCCAAAAACGCAGAGCGCATCAAGGAAATAACAGGGGGGAAAAGAACAAAGGAAAGCCGGAAGAAAAGAGCAAAGAAAGCTGCCCTCCCTGTCTCATCCAGCCTCCAGCCTCCAGTTCGGCACCTTGCTCTGGACGCCTTCCCTCAGCCGGGTTCGGTACTCGTGGTTTTAAGGAAGTCCAGAACCGCCCGGCTACTCCTATAGTTCGTGGAGAGGTCCCGGAACTGGAACCGTTTCTTATCCGTCTCGGTTTCCCGTCTTATAAGTGGCAGTGATGATGGTTTCTTATAAAGTAGTAAAATTTGATGGATATGTACATCTCGTGTAACAGAGTCTCGAAGGTGATATCCCATGACGCACTTCCAGCACCACAACTTTGCACTCGTGCTGCTGCTGCTGCTGCGATTACGCGAGCCAATGCATAAGCGTCCCCAGGACAGGTGATCAACGATCAATGAATCCATCATCACCGCCACCGTCCCCAGCACAGGTGAAAATCCACGGTGACCTCCGCGGTCCCCGCGTCGCTGCCCATCGGTGACTGGGCCAATCCCTTCAAGATATCTCTGGCACGGATCCGGTCGTCGATATACATCCGGCAGTGTTGGAGAGCGCGTGGGCCGCGATAGAGAGAAGACCGTGGAGGTGGTTTCGAGCGCGCCCGAACTGGGGAGGCGCATGCCGACACGCTGTTGGAGGGAGGGAGGGATGACAGAGCCGGGAATGCCGCGACGGACATGAAAGAGAGAGTGTGTACGTGTGGGGTTGTTGGCATTAACCACGTAAATACGATTGATACATCCACCTCACCGTGTAACTGGAAGCATCTCCCTCGCGCGATCACTCGGCTGCGGACCCTGCATACATAACATACCTCATATACGTCCGTCCATAAGTACGTACATGGGTGCATGTGGGCACTGCATAGCGCACAGCATCATCTTACGGCTAGGTTCGTTCGGGCACTTTGTTTCCCCCGGTTGGTAGTAGCGGGTCCGATATAAGAGACGAGGGCGAGAAAAAAAGAGCACAGGAGACGGCTTGATGTAGAATCGGCGTACTACGGCAGTGGCACTTGAAAGCCGATTCCAGACGGGTCGGAAGACACTAAGTTGGGAGCGGCACCGGGTGGAAGGAGCAGGTAGCAGTCGTCCAACCCGTGACTTCCACCCCTTCCTCATCGACACGGAACCCGTTCCCCGCCGCGAGTCATCCGCAGTGTCGCGTACGTATATCCGCCACATACGGGAGATGAGATGGGTGGGTGATCCAGACAAATGTAGGTAGTACGTATGTAGGTTGCGCCGGAATGCGGGAGAGGGAGGGAGGGAAGGATGGGCTGGGTGACGGGGGTTGCCGTTCGAAGGGAAAAAAAATCCCCAAAAAAATCCATATGTAATCAAGACATGGGCAGCCGTGGATTGTTGGGACAGCAAACATCAGCCGGCCGTCTAGAGCAGAGGGCGCAGATTTTGGACGACTGCAGAGAGGATCTCGCGACTGGACGGACGGATATATTCGTGAGGAGTGATTAGTCATGCATGTGTGTGCCTCGTAGTCTACATTCACGATGTTGGTGCGTGCGTGTACAGTACATAGACACGCGTTCGGGTCTGCTTGAAGAAAGAAACATCCATGGCCACAGGATTTAGACGAGCAAAAAAGGAAAGGAAGAAAGAGGAAGAAAAAGGAAAACCTGAGAATCCGATGATTCCCGAGCCATCCGCCATCTCGGGGACACAGCCGAGACGGGCTATGTATTTAGAGTAGCTATCTCCACGACTTGCTGCAGAGGGATGCGTCCTGGGGCGACCCGGTATCGACGACTGGCTAGCGCGGCGAAAAAAAAAAAGGGTTGACGTATGTAGCGTTGGGAGTGTCGGAGCAATCGAAGCCCACCCTGCAGGACTGGGCGTTCGAGAAGAAAAAGATCCGGGACGAGCATGCGGAGCGACTGTGACCCGTGACGATGACGGGAAGGAATAAGCAAGTCAGCAAAGCACATGAGAGGTACATAGTACAGCCTCCCTCGCCGACGGGCCGAACACATATGGTGGCTGGCTGGACTCTTTTCCACGGGGGACTGTGGCCACTCTCCGTTGGTGGCCGAAGAAGCGGAAGAAGAACAACACAAGAAGAAGAAGAAGAAGGGGAAGAACGAGGAGAAGAAGCAGATGGCCCGCCCAATCGCGATCGAAATGAGGAGAAGAGCTCGCGAATGAGTCCGTAGCCAGATCGGAATGCAGCCAGAAACGCAACGGCCTCATCGACGCGGCCATCCCAAAGTCTCGCTGTGCAGTATGCTCGTGTTGAGAGGCCCGCGATGTTCGGCCGCTACGCAACGGCATCAATCAGTTGGCGGGCGTGAGAAGTTTCCCTTTTGTCCCGCAAATACGGGTGACACCGATGGCGGTTGCAGCACTGCAGGCAAGTATGTACTCTGTACGCTATGTAGATATCCATCACGCTGCAGCCCATCCTTGCTGCATTCGGAAAAGCGTATTTCTTAGCACTGCCGGCCCGTCCGACAGTCGCGCTCCGAAAATTTCTCTGTTTAATCACACCCACACCCCCCCCACACTGGCCTTCTCTGACTGTCCCGACTGTTCTGACTGTCCGTCTCCGTCTCCGTCCACATACTCCGTTCACTCCTCCATATTCCTCCTTCTCCCTTCCCGCTCCTAACTCCATAGAATCTCTCTCCTCCGATTCTTCCTTCATCTCTCCCCTCGGATTCTTCCTTCATCTCTCCCCTCGCCCATTACCAACGCACGTACGCGCTCGCTAGACAGCCGTGTGTGAGCAAGATCCATTCAGTGTCGTTGTCGATCCCATACCCCACCACCCATCGAGAATATTCCCCCACGCGCTGCACAGACGACCGTCGCAGTCGTCCGTCCAATGAGTACACAACCCAGTGTCGCCATCTAAACAGGTTCGTGCTATCGAGATGTCGATGAGGAGTAGGAAGAGAAGAGGGTGAAGCGTACCGTAACGACACTGACTCGACTCGCCGGCTCGCAGGATTTCGCTGTCTGAATGGTGTTCAAACCATTCACCACTCTCGCTCGTCAGAGCATCGCGAGGCACCTCGTCAACGGTTACGCACAGTCGGTCGTAGCCGCCACCCAATCGTCGTATGCCTCGTCGACGATCCCGATCAAGTTCGGCCAGAACAATGTTCCGGCCAAGATACAGAATGCCTTCGGCGGTGCGCATTCGGGCCGCGCCGCGCCCAAGGACGGCTCCGGCAGCGAGAGCGTGAACGCCTTCTATGCCGCCCAGTCGGCGGCCGACGACAAGGAGGACCGGAAATATCTCTTCTCGAAGAAGATCCTCTGGTCCAAGGCCCAGCATCAGCAGCAGCAGAAGCAGCTGCTTGGAGCGCTACCCGAACCCATAGCCGAGCCTCTGGCCGCCCGCGCGCGGTCGGATTCGTTCGGATCGGTTGTCGCGGAGGAAGAGGAGGCGGGCGTCGAAGCCGGCGCTGACGTCTCGAAGGTGTCGGAATCTGCGGTTGTGGATTGCGTTGATGCCGAGGCCGCCGTGGAGGAGGAAACCGCCGTGAAGGAGGAACCACAGGCGGCTTCCCTTGCAGATGTCCTACTGCAGGAACCCGAAACCCCGGAAACCAGGGAACTCAATGCGCAGTTGCAGTCACTGCGCGATCAGGGACGGTGGGAGGAGGTCACCATTCTCTTCCGGCACATGACGGACCAGGGATTCACACCCAACACGACATCGTACAATCTGCTTCTCGACTCGATAGTCAGTCTGCGTCCCCGCTATGTCGCCCATGTGACCGACGTGTACTCAGCGATGCTGCGGCAGAAGCTGACACCGACGACGAGCACTTACACGATTCTGATCAACTTCCTCTCGGCGCGCGCACTGGGCTCCCTCAAGATAGCCACCGATGCCGAACGTGACGCCCAACGGTTCGGTGTTGCGCTCAAATCGAAGACGCAGGAGGCGAAGGACATGAAGAAGGAGGGCGCGATGGATATGGCTCTCGGCTTGTTTTACGATAGCACCGAAGTCCGCACCGAGCGTGTTTTCCCCGTCTCCGTCTACCAGGCGCTCATCCACGCTTGCTCCAAGTACAAGCGCGCCGATGACATGTTGAAGGTGTACGCGAACATGGAGGCTCACGGAGTGGCACCGACCTCGGAGATGATCAGATCGCTCATCAGAGGTTTCGGACGAACCGGAGATATCCGCGCTGCCGTCGAGACGTATAATTGCTGGTTGCAGATGCGAATCGCACAGGACCCGACGATGATGGACCAGAGATATCAGGTTTACACTGATCTGATCAAGGCCTACATGGATGCTGGCGACACCGCCGGCGCGCTAACCTTCCTTTCAAAGGTTGCCGACATCAGCCAGGAGAGGGTGCGCATTGAATGGCTCAAACGGGCTGTGATTGAGGGTTTTGTCGCTCAAGGTGACATAAACGCCGCTAAGAAGTGGACTTCGCAGCTAGCGACCCAGTTTACGCCTAGCGAGTGGCTTGCCCTCCTGATGACCCGGATCGCTGATCAGGACGAACTTGACTTCTCCCGACAAATATACAACACCATCAACTTCGATAGTATGGAATTCAACAACACTCAGAGACAACAAATCACCGCCGAATGCCAGATGTCCGGTCTCGCGCTCTGCATCCGCGGCCAACACGTCGATCTCGCTCGCGATCTTTGGCGTGATCTATGTGATCGCAGCATGTCGGCCGGCCCCGATATCTCTGCGATGCTGGCATACGTCGACCTCCTCTTCCGTTCCGCTTATCCTAACGAGGCTCTCGTCGTACTCAACCAATATAGCAACTTCTTCCTCGAGTATCCGGGTCTCCAGCTCTCCGTCTTCGACATCGACGCCAAGCGAGCCGCTCTCCGCGAGGGATTCGAGCACGTGATCTTGACCCTTTCGTCAAGAAAACTCCTCACCCACAGCATCGCTCTCGACATCGCCGGTTTCAGTGTGATGCACTGCGGCGGGCTCGGGCTCGAAGCGTCAAGGCGTGTTCTCGCCCTTTTCGACCGCCACAGATTGTTGGGCTTGACCGCCGCTCAGCTTTCGCTCGTCATTCAGCTACAATATTCGCTTATGCAGGATTGCCTCGAGACCGGTCTGCCGCTTTGGTCCGAAGAGAGCTCGACTTTCCGCACCATGTTCAGTTTCGCTGTTGCCCATCAGTTCCCCATCACGGGACCGATTGCGGAGATCCTCGAACGCGGTGCTGCTCTTCTCGCCCCCGTTTTCCCAGATATGCCGGAAACCTGGAAGCAATACGTGCAGCAGGAGCTCTTTCGGACTACGACTCCCGTCTCGATGGCTTCCGCCTCTCCCACGTTGGTGGCGGTGAACGATCACGAGGGCATTATCGACAAGAACTACGACCCTTATCTCGCGAAGACCGATACTAATACCTCCGACGCCATCGATGCCATCCTTGAACGTTCCAAGTACAGCAAGATTGCCGATCTGAGGCGCATGTACCGCAGCACTCGACGAACTGGCCGCACCCTCCGTCTAACCACCCTCTCCAAGATCATCACCACTGCCGCTCGCACGGGCATGCACGAGGACTTTATCGACGAGATCATGAGGAACGCCAAGACCGACTGTCCTCCCGGACACCTCGACTATCCAATCGCCAGATTCGGTTGGGGCTCCCTCTTGGACGCCATGGTCGCTGCGCAGCTGAACCTCGGACATCGCGATAAGGCGCGCGCCTTCCACAACGAGATGGCGAGCTACAACCTTGCGCCGTCCGCCAACACCTACGGGCTTTATATCGTCTCGCTCAAGGCCACTCACCAGACCTATGATGAGGCCACCGAGGCTGTCAGTATCTTCCAGGAGGCTGTCAACGAGAACGTTTTACCCACTTCCTTCCTTTACAACGCAGTTATAGGAAAACTCGCCAAAGCGCGAAGGGTGGACGACTGCCTCGCTTTCTTCAGCTCTATGCGCCTTGCCAGGATCAAGCCCACTTCGGTCACCTACGGAACGATGATCAACGCGCTCACCCGTGTGGGCGACGAGACCTTCGCCGAGGAGTTGTTCGAGGAGATGGAGTTGATGCCCAACTACAAGCCTCGACCAGCGCCCTACAACTCGCTGATCCAGTTCTTCATCACGACCAAGCGCGATCGCTCCAAAGTCCTTGCCTACTACAATCGCCTGCTCGCGCGCGGTATCGCTCCTACCGCACACACGTACAAGCTCTTGATTGAGGCCTACGCCACTCTCGACGAGCCGGATATGGCTGCTGCGGAAGGCATCCTCGAGAAGATCGCTGCCAGTGGACTTCCCGTCGAGTCTGGACACCACGCGGCCCTCATCCACGCCAAGGGATGCGTCCTCCACGATATCCCCGCCGCGGTTGCGCACTTTGAGAAGGTCGTCGAAGAAGGCAGCATCCCTCCCGACAGCACACTCTACCAGGCTCTCCTTGAATGCTACGTTGCGAACCGCCGTGTCTCCGAGACTCCTTTCTGGGTCGAAGACATGGCGAGCAGGCGCATCCAGATGACTCCGTACATCGCCAACTCGCTCATTCACGGATGGGCCACAGAGAGGAACATCGACATGGCCCGTCAGATCTACGAATCCCTCGAGACCCGTGCGGGTCAGGCCCGTCGCGAACCCAGCACCTACGAGGCCATGACTCGCGCCTATCTCGCCGTTGGAGACAAGGAGAACGCCAAGAAGGTTGTCGACGAGATGATGGGGCGCGGTTACCCGAGTGCCGTCGTCGCGAGAGTCCTCGACCTCGTTCGTATGAGCGAGAATGCCGACGCCTGACGAAATCGAGCATAACGAGCATCGGCCGACAATCCGTTTTTACTGTTTTTCGGGTTTCGTCATACGTACGATGTTTCTCGTCCTTACTATTTTATTTCTGCTTCTCATTTTCCTAGGGGATAGCGGCATTGATTTTTTTTTATTTGATTTTTTTTTTTTCCTATGGGGTCTTTTTCTATTGCTGGATAGAGGGTAACGGGAAACTGGGATTAGGAAAGTTTGGGTGGTGGCTTTTTTTTGTTTTTGTTTTGTTTTGTTTTGTTTGAAATTCTATTTTTTGTTTTTTTGTTTTTTCTTTCCTTTTTCCGTTTCACTCTTGGGTGCTGTCGAAATCTGTTCCGATTTTTATTTTTATATTCTGCATTAAAGCGGGCTTCTGGGGAAAGCATAGCGGTTTGTATTGACATATCTCTAATTTGGGGGGTGTTTGCTTTCCTCTTCCGCATCTCCTTTGTTTTGTTATTCTCCTTTTCTTTACTTATGGGTCAGGGCGGGCGTTTGGTGGGTGTTTCTGCTCTCTTTTCTACATCTTCACTGTGATTGATCCTGCTCAGGTGGGTTGAGCGACGATAGATGATAACTCTCTACTCTTTGATTTTCATGTATATCCCACGGGATGTAGATGCAATCAGCAGACTGTTCTAGGAATGGCGGAGGTGGTTTGGTGTAATATTAGAAATACACGGATATGGGAGAGATTTTTTGTGTGCTGTGATGCGAAGCAGATTACGGTGCCCGCCTTTGCTATGACCATGTGGCAACACTCATCGGTCGGCCCCCGATGCCTCCGCGCGAAATGACGCGCGGGCTCCGACCTACGTATGTACGTATACTGTCGTCATCCCCTCCATCACTCTATCCCCTCCCACCATCTCCCACCATCTCCATCCCTATCCCCTCCATCTCCGCTATCGCCACTCCCCCTCACCACACTCGCCGTACCCACCACACCGAAGCAGCGTCTACAGAGAACCTCAACTACGATGCCACCGCAAGCGCCCTGGGCGCCCCTGTTACAAGCGCACATCGCGCACCTACAGCCGTGCACCTTCACGCTGGCGACGCAGACCACGTCGTCGTCGCCGACGTCGGGTCTGTACCCGATCCCGTCTCCGCAGCCGCTGCGGAATCCTCCAGGACCGCGGTGCCGCACGATGATCTACCGGGGCAGTCTGTGCCGGCTGCCGGAGAACTGTCACAACCCGCTGCACAACGCATGGGCGTGGGACAGTGACCTGCCGACGTTCACGACGGACGCGCGGATGGAGAAAGTCGTCGGCGCGGGGACGACGGACGGCGCCGAGGTCGAGGCGTGCTTCTGGGTTGCGGGCGGGACGCAGAACCAGTGGCGCATCCGGGGGCGGTGCTTCCTGCTCTCGGAAACGTTGCCCGAGCCGCCGAAGGCGGTCACCGAGCGGCTGCGCCGGCGGGAGCACGGACAGGGCATGGGCGAGTTTAGCTGGCGCAGGGAGGTGCAGGCGCATTTCGGGAATCTAACGCCGGCGATGCGGGGCAGCTTTGCGAACCCGCCGCCGGGCGCGCCGTTGGGCTGCGAAGTCGGCGGGCTGGTCATGGGCGGCACGGTCGAGAATAGGGAGGTGCTCGCCGAGCATGGCATCGCCAAGATTGCACGGGACAACTTCAGGGTCGGTGTCATCGTGCCCGACGTTGTCGAGCGCGTCGATCTGGCCGCCGCCGGAGGCTGCGCGCGGAGGTGGGTTTGGTGGTGGGTTGGCGAGGACGGCGAGGGCGAGAACATCAACGCTGGCTGGAGGGGGTGCGAGACTTATCCGTGAGGATACGGCAACTAGTTACGTAGCAAATTCCATGATCCAATTGTTTGCTGCCCGAATTATTGGTGTTGACAATCGCTGTTTTTTTTTCGTGCCGTGGTTCAGCCCACTCAGTCCAAAGCCCAGCCAGGTCTACCCCCACCCACGTCCCTCCCATTTCATATCATCGCTCAACGATGATGACAACCTTCTTCCCCCCCTCCTTCCCCCCCTCTAGCCCTCGCTCCTCTCCCGCCGCAGCCGAAGCGCCAGGACGGGGAATGGGACAAGAATTCTTCTCGCGGCGGCCGCCGTCACCGCCACCGTGCGGTCGATGTGCGGACGAAGAGGAGGAAGAGCCGTCGTCGGCAGCGATGCGACGGCGCGGCGCCGGACAGGGCAGCAGGTGCGGGGCGCCGACGACCAGGAATGCCAGCACCGCCGTCGATGTGAAGAGCGACGCTGTGCTGAACGACTTCGGGTGCATGATTGGCGGCATTGTGGCGGGGGCGGGGCCG